>Ga0105047_10019257_pt1 | contig 10540 bp, 9 predicted proteins | sample MAT04_FD_78384 | JGI IMG/M metagenome (GOLD analysis project Ga0105047, IMG submission 78384) | Freshwater microbial communities from Lake Fryxell liftoff mats and glacier meltwater in Antarctica - MAT-04 (megahit assembly) | ecosystem: Environmental > Aquatic > Freshwater > Ice > Liftoff... | reverse complement strand
GCCCGCCAGCGTCGTGCTCTTGCCCGCGCCCGAGGGCCCGAACAGGATGGTGATCCCGGGCTCCACGCGGAACGCGACATCGAGCTGTCCGCGCTCGCCGAGCGCCATCGAGACCTCAAGCGTCATGGCGCGGCTTCCCCAGCTTGGTGGCGAGATACAACGGAATGATGCCGATGATCGTGAGCGCGAAGATGAGCCCCAGCGCGTCGTCCTCGCGCCCCGCCTGGATGGCGTCGTAGATCGCCAGCGACCCGGTGCGCGTGTAGCCGGGGATATTGCCGGCGACCATGAGCGTCACGCCGAAGTCACCCAGCGCGCGCGCAAATCCCAGCATCAGGCCGGCGACGATGCCCCGCGTGGCGAGCGCCAGCTCGATCGTCACGAACGCGCGCAGCGGCGTCGCACCCAGCGTGCGGGCGGCCTTCACCAGCGTGGCGTCGGTACCCTCGAACGCCGAACGCGCTGACTTCACCACGAGCGGCAGCGCGCCGATCACCGCCGCCACCACCGCGCCGAGCGGCGTGAACACGATCGAAGTCCCCGTGGCCGCCTCGAACGCTTGACCGATCGGGCTCGAGCGTCCCAGCACGACCAGGACATAGTATCCGAGCACGGTGGGCGGCAGGATCATCGGCGCCGTCACCACCACGTCGATGAGGTCGCGGGCCGGGGTCTCGCGGCGCGAGAGTGAGTATCCGATCAGGATGCCGAAGAGACCGGCGATCAGCGTCGAGACCAGCGCAACCTGGATCGAGAGTATGAGCGGCGCCCAGCTCACGGCTGGACGAAGCCGCGCTTCTGCATCGCCGCCCGGCCTTTTTCCGACATCAGCACGTCGATGAACTTCTGGCCGAGCGCCGCACGCGGGCCACACGCGGTGATGCCTTGCTGGAGCGGCGCGTGGAGCGCCTGGTCTACCAGGGTGTACCGGCTGGACGAGATGGTCGCGCCCCGCACGAGCCCGATGGGTATGAGGCCGGCCTCCGCGTTACCCGACTCGACCAGCTGGAACGCCTGCCGCGCGTTCTCCGCGTGGATGAGCCGCGGAGAGACGGACTCCCAGAGCCCCTTCGCGGTGAGGGCCTGCTGGGCGGCGATGCCGTAGGGCGCGTGCTCGGGGTTGGCGATGGCCACCTTCACGTAGCGCGGATCGCCCAGCTCTTCCAGCGATACTGCGCGCGTGCTGTTGGGTGCCGCCAGAACCACCAGCTGTCCGATCCCGTAGATCGTGCGACCCTCGCACTTCTTCGCCGCGATCACCTGGTCGACATACTTCACATTGGCGGTCGCCAGCACGTCGAACGGGCCTCCCGCCTCGACCTGCTTGGCGAGGAGCCCGCTCGACCCGAACGAGAAGACCACCTCTTTCCCCGTCGCCTGGGTGAACAGCACCCCGATCTCCGGGAACGCCTGGGCGAGATCGGCCGCCGCCGCGACCTTCAGCGGCGAGTCATCGGCCGCGCGCCGCGCGCACGCCCCGGCAAAAAGAAGCAGGAAGGCGAGGTAGCGCATCAGCTCTTCGTGATGATGGTGCCGACGTCCTCACCCGCCAGCGCGCGGGTGATCTGCCCGGGCTTCAGACCGTTCACGATCTGGAGCTCATGACAGAACCGCGCGTGGAGCAAGTACTGGATGACGACGCGCTCGATGACCACATCATCGAGATCGCGTGCGATCAGCTCGGGCGCGCTGATGCGGGCGATGAACTTGGCATTGGGATCCTTCTTCGGATCGCGCTCGTACAAACCATCTTCGTCCTTGATGAAGAGTGCGCGCTTGGCGCCGAGCACCTCGGCGGTGAGGAAGACGCCCGCGTCGGTGCGGTTGGCGGGAATGCGCCCATTCTCGCTGGTCTTTTCCCAGTATCCGAACGGAGGCATGCCGGTCATCACCGGGATACATCCCAGCCGGAAATACAGCGGCAATTTCTCGAAGTCATCGTTCATGATGTAGACGCCGCCGTGCTTGGCGAGGAGCATCTGCACCATGCGCGCGTTCTGGCGCGGGACGTACCCACCCAGCGCCGCGAGGACGCCGGTGGGGAGCTCGAGATCGGACGCCACCGCATAGATGTGGCGCGCCCGCGTGCCGCCGCCGGTGCAGAGGAGCAGCGGATACTTCTCCTTCACCGCGACCAGCTCGTCGAGGATGGGGAACACGGCCTTGCGTCCGCGATCGAGGATCGACTGGCCGCCGATCTTGATGACCTTCACGTCGGGCATCATCGCCACGGGTGAATAGTCATAGTGACCGCGGGTGGGGTCTGTGATCAGCGCGTCAGAGAGAGAGGACTCGATGGTGCGACGCATCTCTCAGGACTCCTTCGTCTTGGTGATGACGGTGCCGACCCGCTCGCCGGCGAGCGCGGCGGTGAGCATGCCCGGCTTCAAGCCGTTCACGATCTGCACCTCGGTGACGTGGCGGGAGTGCTCCCAGGCCTGGAACAGCATGCGATCGAGGATCAGCTCCTCGGGCATGTTCGCCAGCAGCTCCTTCAGCGTGATCTTCGCGATGAACTTCGGATTGTCGTGACGCTTGGGGTCCTTCTCGTACAACCCATCCTCGTCTTTCACGAAGATGATGCGCTTCATGCCCAGCACCTCGGCGTACTGGAAGAGGCCGAAGTCCGAACCATGGACGGGCAGCGGACTATCTCCGGCCGGCGGCTCCCAGAAGTGATAGGGCGGGATGCTGATGGTGATCGGAATCATCTTGCTCTCGAGATAGAGCGGCAGCTCCCAGAAGTGCTCGCGCGGCATGACCATCGAACCGTGCTTCGCCAAGAGTGCGTTGAGGAACACCGCGTTCGCTTCCTCCATCGCGCCGACGAGCTGCGCGATGCCACCGAGCGGTAGCCCGAGATCGTAAGCCACCGAGACGGTGTGGCGCACGCGGGTGCCGCCGCCGACGCCGATCACCAGCTTCTGGGTGCCGCGCGCCTTGGCCAGCTCGTCGACCAGCGGCAGCAGCGCCTCCTTACCGCGATCGAAGATCGACTGCCCACCGATCCCGATGAGGAGCACGTCGGGCATGATCTGCACCTCGCGCTCGGAGTGCGTCTTGGCGATCACGCGGCGATCGACCAGTGACTCGCGCATGAGTGACGAGGTTATGTGCGTTCGACCATCAGACTGGACCAGGGTGGACATTTTCGACCTCGCTGAGCGGTGCGGAATACTCTTCGTCCGCGCGCTGCTTCTCGATCTCGCGAACAGCGCGGATCAGGTGGTGAGTGACGTAGCCGGAGGCCACGCCGAAGGTGACGTGAACGGTGAGCCCGGGGATGAGTATTGCGTAGGCGATGGCGGGGGCCTGGACCAGCGCGGTGACGGCGAAGATCGTGGCGAAACGGCCTGCCGCCACCACGCCGCCCAGCACGGACCAGGTGATGGCGTTCGGGACCTTCAAGGCGATCGGCACCAGGAGGTCGCAGATCACCCCGGGCACGACGTGCTTGATGATCTCGAAGATGCCGTACTTACCGTCGCCCAGCAGGAACGCGACCGTACCCATCGTGAGGCCGGTGAGTGTCGCGCCCGCTTTGCGTCGCGTCAGCATCGACGCGATGACGTACATCGGAGTAAGTATGACCAGCTTGTGGCCGGGCGCGAACGGGATGCTGGGGAGCACCTTCAGCGCCTTGACACCGAGCATGCTCAGCGCGACGCCGGCGATGATCGCGGTGTCACGCGCGCCGGGCTTCCTTCCGAGGGCCTGATCGGCGTGATCGATCTGGCGGATGAGGCGCTGCACGATCGGCTGCACCTCGCCGCGCGAGAGCCGCTTCACCGAGGCCCAGAAGCCGCCGAGCGCGGGATCGTTCTGGCGGTTCCTCCCGCGCCCGCCGCCGGTGCCGCGACCACCGCCGCCACCGCCGCCACCGCCACCGCCACCTCCGCCGCCTTCGCCCATGAGCGAGAGGACGACGTCGAGCGTGGTGGCCGCGCCCTCGGGCACGCCGATTTTGCGCAGGCCGGCGGCGATCGCGGTGGGGTCGCCGGCGCGCGCGATCTGCGACGCCATCACGACCGCGAGCACGCGCAGAACCATCCCGATGCCGATCAGCGCGCCGCTGGCGTTGATCGCGAACAGGTCGAACACGCGAACCCACTCGTCGATCGCGCCTTCGTCCGAAGAGGTGAGCGCGTAGGAGCCGATCACGAAGACGGCGAGGCCCCACAGCTTCGTCACCTGGCGCAGGAGCCGCCGCGCGCCGAGGCCGGCCGCGAGCCAGCCCACGCCGAGCAGCACGACAGCGACGACGAGCGCGGGGAGGTTGTGCACCCAGAAGAGGCCCACCGCGACCAGCACCAGGAAGATCACGCGCAGGCGCGGATCGATGCGGGAAGCGAGGCTCACTTCGATCAGACTCTACTTGAGCGCACCGATCTCGCAAGGCACATCATCGATGTCATGCCGCTGCCACAAATGCGTGGCGGTGAGTTTTTACTCCACCGAAAGGAGCAAAGTCGCCAGGAGGGTGACATGGATTTGACACGCCAAATGATGGGGCTGTCATAGTTGTGGGTGTGCATTGACGCCAGCTCCGGACGCGTGCGAGACGCGGATCAGATGACGGTGCTGCGAACTATTTTTCTGCTCACACTCATCGGTGCTGCCGGATCGGCCAGCGCGCAGGCGATGGTCGACTGTGATTCGCTGCCCAACGTCGTCTATTTCCAGGTCGGCGATACCCAGGAGCCGCTCATGAAGGCGCTCGGGCGGAAGCTGCGCGACTCGGCGGTGCGACCCGTGACGATGGTCTATCTGACGTCGGGATCGTGCACCAACATCGAGGTGATCTACACCGGCGGCAAGATCACGATGAACCCCAAGTACGTGCCGTCTACTACCGAGGACCCGGCCTGGACGATCGCCATGCCGCCGCTCTCCTGCGCGATCCGCGCGGGCGGCGCGCCGGTCGACGTGGCGAACTCCGCGCTGTTCGTGTCGGCGTGCAACGAGGCGGCGGCGCCGGCCGGCATCGGCTCGTTCAGCGGCCCGATCCAGCCGTATGTGTTCGTCACCCCGACCGGGAGCTCGCAGACCGCGCTCACGGCGGAGGAGGCCTATTTCGTGTTCGGCTTCGGAACGGCGGGCATGGCCGAGCCTTGGATCGACGAGGCGTTCTACTTCATCCGCACCACCACCAAGAGCACGCTGCTCGCGCTGGCCGCCAACATCCGGGTGCCCGGCGCCAAGTGGAAGGGGACCAAGCTCGACAAGTCGTCCGAGGTGGTGATGGGCGTGAACATGTCGAACAGCCCGGAGAAGACGATCGGCATCCTCGGCGCTGAGATCTACGACAAGAACCGCGCGACGATGAAGGCGCTGGCCTTCAAGGCGTTCGGCCAAAAGTACGCTTACTATCCCGACTCTTCCGCCACCGCGAAGGACAAGCGGCCGACGCGCGAGGGGCAGTATGTGCCCTGGTCGCCGACGGTCTATCTGACCAGGGTGCTCAACGAGCGCGCGGAGAACAGCGATGCCGGGTACGTCATCGATCTCATCACCAGCCGCACCACCACGACCACTCCGGATTTTTCCGTGCTGCGCGTCATCTCGGAGCAGGGCCTGGTCCCGGACTGCGCCATGAAGGTGAAGCGCGACCGGGAGGGCGGTGACCTGTCACCCTACTCACCGGCCGTGCCGTGCGGGTGTTTCTACGAGAGCGTGGTCGATGCGGCCAGCTCGTCGTGCACGACCTGCGCCGACGACGGCCCGTGCGGCGCTGGAAAGTGCCGCTACGGCTTCTGCGAGGTACGTTAGCGATGTCGAAGCTCGTTCTCATGGCCGTGCTCCTCGGCGCTCTCGCCTGCGGTGACTCGCTGAGTAGCTCACCGGACGCAGCGAGGGATGGTGGGATCGCGGATGGTGGTCCTGATTGTTTCCCGTACCCGACCCATCACCAGGAGCTGATCAACGCATGTACCACCTCACAGCACGTGGAGAAGAATGCGGTGCTCCCGCTGTTGAACGCGGACGGTACCTTGCCGCCCTTGCCCTGATCGTCGCGGCGCTTCCTGCTGCGGCGCAGACGACGACCGCGTCGATCGCGCTCCCCGGTGACTTCCGCCTCACCTTGGATGGCTTCCTGCACGCCGACGCTGTCGCCTGGGATGACTCGTCGCTCGACGAGCTCGATCCTTCGACCGGCGCGCCACTCAACGACACGCGTATCCTCATCCGTCGCGCCCGGCTGCGCGCGGCGATCGATCGCGGGATATTTTCCGGTGGCTTCGAGATCGACGGAAACACCGTGGGCACGCCGGTGCTGCGGCTGCTCGCGGCCGACGTCACGGTGCGACCGCTGGCCGAAGTCGCGCTCACCGTCGGGCTGCTGAAGATACCGGTCGGGGCGGCTGCGCCGGAGAAGGTCCGCGATCGGCTGTTCTTCGAGTCACCAGCGTTCGTGCGCGCCTACTATCCCGGTGAGTATGATCTCGGCGTCGCCGTTCATGGGGAATGGGACGTCGTGCGGTACGTCTTCGCGGCGATGAATGGCGATCCCGGCGGACGCGATCTCACTGCCGGAAAGGATCTCCTGGGGCGTCTCGGCGTCGACGTGCCGATCGGGGATGCGGTGCGCGTCGTCGCGGGATTCTCGGCGCTGGTCGGCGAGGGGCTGCATCCGGGCACGCCTACCACCAAGGACGAGCTGGTGTGGCGCGACGTGAACGAGAACGGCATCGTCGAGCTCACGGAGCTGCAGGTCATCGCGGGTGCGGCTGCCACGCCGTCGTCTCGCTTCGACCGGTTCGCTCTCGGGGGAGACGTCCGGATACTCATCGAGCTGCCGTGGCTCGGCCAGATGTCGGCGTTCGCGGAGCTGATCTGGGCTGGAAATCTCGATCGCGGCGTGGAGATCGCCGACCCGGTCGCGGCGGGGCGAGATCTGCGCGAGCTCGGCTGGTCGGTGGGTCTCGAGACCTTCGTCGGGCCCTGGGGACGCGTCGGCGCGCGTTATGATCGCTACGATCCGGACGCGGATGCCTCCGACGCGCGCGGTGGCCGTCGTGTGCCGTTCGACGCGAGCATCTCCACGCTGAGCGTCGTGGCGGAGTGGCGGCCAGTGAGCTTCGGGAGTTTGGCCGTACAGTACGATCACAACGACAACACCCGCGGGCGTGGTCCCGATGGTGCGCCGGCGCGATTTCCCGACGACGCCGTCACGGTTCGTGCGGCGGTGGGGTTCTGATGCTTGGGCGCGCGGTACTCATACTTTCTCTGAGCGGATGCAATGCCGCGGACCCGCTCGCAGCGGCGCTGCGCTTCGAGGGGGCGGACTATGTCTTCGGCGCGTTGCCGCCGCCGGGTGGTGGGCCTTCGCTGGTGTCGCTCGAGACCTCGCGTGCGCTCATCCGGCCGGGCGAGCGCGATCATCCGGTGCGCGGCGCAATGGCGAAGACGGCGGAGGCGGCGCTGATCGGACGGGCGGGAGATCCGGGATACTGGATCGTCGTGGCGGGACCGCCGGACGCATTTTCGCCGGATCTGAGGGTGCTCGACGCGCGCGCGGAGCTGGCGCATGACGCGAGCGCCGGGCCGCTGGTGATCGAGGCGAGCGCGACCGATGCGACGGGTGCGGTCGGCGAACGACGCACGCTCGAGCTACGGGTGGAGGCGGAGGCGCCCGACGATGCGCCGCTGCGGGTGACTCTGACCTGGGATGGAGCGGCGGATCTCGATCTGCGGGTGGTCGATCCGGCGGGTGTGGAGATCGGCGGGCGCAATCCCAACTCATGGTCACCACCGCTGCCGAGCGAGCCGCTGGATCCGGGTGGGTTCATGCGTGGGGCGGTCCTGGAGGTCGATACGCAGGCCGGTTGCACGACCTCGGTCCCGCGACGCGAGCGCGTTCGCTGGCCGGTCGCGCCGGCGGCGGGTGAGTATGTCGTGCGGGTGGATACCTTCTCTTTGTGCGGTGACGCGGTCGCCCGCTGGTCGGTCGTGATGACACGGATGGGTGTGGTGATCGGCGAGGCCGAGGGTGTGAGCACTTCTCTCGACACCCGGTTTTCGCATGATCGCGGGGCGGGCGTTGTGACGCTCGCGGTGACGGTGCCGTGATTGCCCTTGCGTTCGTGCTGATGCTGGCGGTCTGCGAGCCGCAGCTGACGCGAGCGCCCTCGGTGATCGAGGGAGTATTGCCCGAGTATCCGGCCGGGGAGGTCGGCTCGGCGGAGGTGGGGCTGGTGCTCACGCTCGACATCGCCGGTGGGGTGACCGCGGTCGAGGTGGTGGAGAGCGGGGGCGAGGCTTTCGATCGCGCGGCGGTCGCGGCGGGGTGGCGGCTGCGCTTTTCGCCGGCTGAGGTGGATGGCGCGGCGAGCGCGGTGCGAATTGCGTATCGGATGCGGTTCGTCGGGACAGTTGTCACGGCGACGGTGGCGACGGCGACGGTTCCGGCTTTTGTTCCCGTTCCTGAGCCTGCGACCTTCGAGGTCCACGTCGTGGCGCGGGCGGATAATCGCGCGCGGACCTTCTCCATCGATCGCGAGGAGTCTCGCCGCTTGCCGGGGACGCAGGGCGACTCGGTGAAGGTCATCCAGATGATGCCGGCGGTCTCGCGCCCGGCGCTCGGATCGAGCGCGATCTCGGTGTGGGGCGCGGCGCCGGAGGAGACGCTGGTCTCGATCGACGGGGTGGAAGTCCCTTTTCTCTATCACCTGGGTGGGTTGCGCTCGATACTCCCTTCCGAGCTGATCGACCGCGTGGCGCTGACGCCCGCAGGGCAGGGCGCCTCGTTCGGTCGCGGGGTCGGCGGGATCATCGAGGTGGACACCCGTCCGCTGGACGCGACCGGAGTGCAGGCGTCGGTGAGCGGCGATCTCTTCGACGTCGGCGGGTGGCTGACGGCACCGGCCAGCGATCGCGTGCGCGTCGCGGGGAGCGCGCGACAGAGCGTGATCCAGGCTTTGGTTCCAGCTTTCTCCAGCTCGCATAGTATTGTCCCGATCCCCAACTATCGCGACTTCGCCGCGGTGATGGACTATGACCTCGGCTCGCACGAGCGGCTCGACGTGATGGCGGCGGGTGCGCTCGATCGGCTCGACCGCCGGCTCCCGGTGACCGACCCTTCGCGGCAGAAGCTCGAGTCCGTCTCCCAGGATATGGGCTGGGTGCGCGCGCGCTGGAGCCGCGAACTGGACGGCGTCTCGGCGCGGGTGGTGCCGAGCGCGGTGATCAGCCGGCGCGAGCAGAGCATCACCGCCGACGACGTGACAGCGCGCGAGGCGGTGCGCGAGGTGCGCATCGGGCTGCGGGCCGACCGCCAGCACTTGGTGGCAGATAGTATGACTCTCACTCTCGGCATCGACGCGCAGGCCCTGTTCGCGAGCGTGGAGCGCCGCGGCTCGCTGACCATCCCCGCGCGAGAGGGCGACCCGGCGATCTTCGGCCGTACACCCGGCGACGCGATCAACGCCGATAGCTGGTCGAGCACGGTGGTCGACGTGGCGCCCTTCGCGAGCCTCGAGCTCTCGCTCGGACCGCTGACGATCACGCCGGGCGTGCGCCTCGACCTCTACGCCATCACCATCAGCCGCATCACGCCGCGCGTGGGTCAGACACCGTCGATCGGCGGCGCGCGCCTGGTGCCGGTGCCGGTGCCGCGGCTGGCGATGCGGTGGGAGATACTATCGTCGCTCCTCGAGATGACCGCGGCGGTGGGCCTCTACTCACAGCCTCCCGAGACGTCGGCGCTCTCGTCGACGTTCGGCAACCCACTGCTCGAGGTTGCGCACGCCGCGCACGGGACGGCGACGCTCGCCTGGTCGCCCTTCGATCGGCTCGTTTTCGAGCTCTCCGGCTTCGCCCGCACCGCGAGCGGCCTGTCCGCGCGCAGCGCATCGGGCACCCCGCGCCCCGCCGAGGTGCTGACCTCGTCAGGCGAAGGTCGCGCGGCAGGCGGACAGATACTCTTGCGCCGCACCAGCGAGGGCGACGGGGCGTTCGGCTGGATCTCGTACACCGGCCTGCGCGCCGAGCGCCGCGCGTCGCCGGAGCTCGCGTGGCGCCGCGCCGACTTCGATCGCTCGCATGCGCTGAGCGCGGTCCTGGGTTACGTGCTCGAGCCGTGGTCGTTCAGCACGCGCCTGCGCTGGACGAGCGGGGCTCCGACCACCCGCGTGACGTCGCGATACTATGACGCGCGTCGCGATGAGTACGTGCCGCTGGTGGGGCCGGTGAACGTGGCGGACCTCCCGGCGTTCTTCCAGCTCGATGCGCGTGTGGACCGGACGTTCGTTACGGGGCCGATGGAGATCCTGCTGAGCCTGGAGATCCAGAACGTGACCACGCACGACAATGTGGAGGCGGTGGCGTACCGGCAAGACTATCTGGAGACGGAGGAGGTGGTGGGGCTGCCGTTCTTCGCGATCTTCGGGGCGAAGGTCTCGTTGTGACTCCGGGCGAAAATCATTCCGTTCGCGATTCCAGACCTCCTGACATACCGGGCGTAAGTGCCCGAAGGCTCGTCGGCGCGCGCCCCGGTCGTGCGGACCCAAACCTGTCCGCTTTTTTTTCATCGAAAAGCGTG
>Ga0105047_10019256_pt1 | contig 10541 bp, 9 predicted proteins | sample MAT04_FD_78384 | JGI IMG/M metagenome (GOLD analysis project Ga0105047, IMG submission 78384) | Freshwater microbial communities from Lake Fryxell liftoff mats and glacier meltwater in Antarctica - MAT-04 (megahit assembly) | ecosystem: Environmental > Aquatic > Freshwater > Ice > Liftoff... | reverse complement strand
TCTAGAACTCAGCAACAAAGTGGTTGCTTACAGCTACGATGCGACTAAAGGCGCTCTCAGCGAGATTCAATCTATTCATGCGCTGCCGGACGGCTTTGAGGGGGAAAGCACGACTTCGGAAATTCTTACGACTCCCGATGGGCGCTTCCTCTATGTCGCCAACCGCGGCCACAACAGCCTGAGCATTTTTGCGGTTGATGCTGATAGCGGGAAGTTGACTTTGGTTGGTCATGAGCCAAGCCGTGGGGAGATTCCGCGCAATTTCTACATCGAGCCCAGCGGGACCTTCCTTATTGCCACGAATGCCAAACCAGGAAACGCGGTTGTCTTCCGGATCAATCCTCAAGATGGCCGGCTCGCTTTCACCGGTAGTGAAATTGAAGTCCCCAATCCCGGTTGTGTGCGCGGAGCCTATCCGCGTATGTAGACCGGGGGCGTTGATATAGCTAAATAAGGATGCCTAGATTCCCTTCAAACCTGGAAGCTGCTGCAATTATAAATATCTAGCGCGATCAAGAGCGGATTCCGCGGCGAAAGGCTGCGGATGCTGCTGGGCGTCTGCTTTTTCAGCACACGACGGCCTTCAGGCGTCAGTTCCAGTTCCAGTTCCAGTTTCATGCTCACGATCCAATCCTTGTGCAATTGTGAAAACTGCTGAGGCAGCTTCACCCCATCGGCAAGCGCGCCAGCGATGGAATTGTCAGCGAGATCACGTCCTTTTGGATCAAACAAAGCCTGCACCCGCTTGAGTTCTTCGCGAAACAGCCGGGCGTTATGCGCAACCGGCGTGCCTGTGGGATAATAGAAATGCCAGATTTGATAATTGCGCAGCACCATTTCCTGACCCCGCAAACGGTTGGTGAGCTGCATCCAGGCGAGCGGACTGGATTGCAATCCGTGCACCATGACCAACGGGATTTTGTCTGGTTGATACGGTTCCATCAGGTAAAGACGTGCCGGTCGCATCGCCTCGCCCGGACGCACGAGGCCGGTCCAACCGGCATCACGCAGATCTTTGGTTTCGGACAAGAGGAGGGCCCACGGCAGCGTGATGTCTTTTGCGAGCGTCCGTTTTTTGCCGACCACCGTCGCGGTGCCGGTGCGGCACGCGCTCTCCACTTCCAGACTTGCCACGCGGCCATCGCGCGAAAAATTCACCCAGGCGCAGCCCGGATGAAACATGCCCTCCGGTGGATAGTCCAAATCCTGTGGTGTCTTTTGCATATTGCTGCGTGCTGCGACCACGGGCACACCGAAACCTTCTGTGCGAAATTCTTCTTTCAGCCCTTTCTGTGTAAATGAGCCGCTGACCAAAAAGCGTTCGTATTTTGCCGGATGCAAGGTGGAACGCGGCTCGATATTCAGGAGCACTGTGCCCTTGCCGTCGTAGCGGGGAATGCGCGCTGGATCGACCTGACGACCGGAGGCCTGCCATGCCAACATGATGGTTTCGACTGCCGCGTTGTAGGCGAGGGGCCACCATCACTTCCGGGTCGCATCCGGCCAATAACATTGCACCGCCGACAATAACCAAAGACCGACCAAGCCCTTATTCTCATATTGTCTTTACTTCGTAGAGCCGGTTTTCTTTCACAAGTCCTGAGATACACCGGTTCTCCTAGCGTTTGCGCATTTTTCGATGCAAACTGCGGTGTGCAATTCTTCTTACAAACCATCAGCAGCATGGTGCTGATTTTGGTGGTGATCGCTTTGACCGGCGTCATTTATTTGATTTTTGCCGGCTTGCTTGGAATGGCGGCATGGTCAGCGCGCGCGAAAGGGAAGTTTCGTCTTACGCCAGGGGGACGCACGCTATTGAAAAAAGCAGATCCCTCCTGGGCCATCGACATCGAGCCGGAGGAAGCGACGCTTCTCGTGCGAATACGTGATCGCGGCGGTGATATGCAGGAGTTGCGTGCAAAGCGAAACTGGTTACGGGAGGATGTGTGGAGTGAGGGGGTGACGCGTGCCGATGCCGAACGCGATATTTTGCTGCGTCTCGACAAAGCCGCGCTTAAAAACTGGCGTCCACTGCGTGCGCTCGGCTGGCAGGTGATCCGGCTTATCGAAGAAAGCGAACGCCGGGAAGCGGTCGGTCCTGCATTTGCGAGTTCCACCAATCGGGCCGGGCTGTTGCGCATGTTGGAATCGGCCTTGGTTGGTCTCGAATATCTCAGTGTGCACCGCGGCAGTCCGACGCTCTTGCGAGAAATCGAACAAACTATTCTTGCCATGAAATCGCGGCAGAATCGCGGAAAAGCGTCCGCGGGCACAGGCGCATTCGACGCCACGCTGCGAGCCCATGAAGAACGTCTGGCCCATCAACAGCGTATTGTGGCGATCCTGCCCGAGGTACAGGCCGATTTGGATTGTTTGGAGGCCAACCTGCGTTTGACTGCGGAGCAATTTACTTCTGCGCTGGCGACCCTGCGGCCCGAGCAACCCGGGATTTTTCGTGCGGCGGATGCCGCGCTCATTAATCTCGAGTTGCCGATCCTTGCGCGCATTCGACAGGGCGATGTGCCACTCGCGCGGCCGCTGGAAGCATCATAACAGCTTGCGCAACCTGGCGCCTTCCAAGCCATCGCGCACCCCGATTGCTTCACAAGCGGCACGGGCTTTTTCGCGGGCAGCTTCGATGGATTCAGCCAAGGCGAGGGTGACCCCCATGCGGCGCGTGCCGTGGACCTCAGGTTTTCCAAACAAACGCAATTGCGTGCCCTTCACCTCCAGCGCGGCCTCGATATTTTCAAATAATACCGCCGTCGAATCGCCTTCCACGAGCAGCGCGCACGAGGCCGAGGGTCCATGAAATTGAATACCCGGAATCGGCAGCCCCAGAATCGCCCGCGCATGGAGCGCGAATTCGGAGAGATCCTGCGAGACGAGCGTGACCAATCCCGTGTCGTGGGGACGGGGGGAAACCTCGCTGAAAATCACCGCGTTACCGCGCACAAAAAGCTCCACACCAAATAGCCCGTATCCTCCAAGCGAAGTCGTAATCGCGCCCGCCATGCGCTCCGCTTCCGCTTTTGCCGTGGCGCTCATCGGGTGCGGTTGCCAGCTCTCGCGATAGTCGCCGGAGATCTGCACGTGCCCGACCGGTTCACAAAATGTGGTTCCGCCCGCATGGCGCACGGTGAGCATGGTGATTTCGTAATCAAACTCCACGAAACCCTCCACAATCACCCGACCGCCACCTGCCCGACCGCCTTCCTGTGCGTAGCGCCATGCAGCCTCGATTGCTTCCGCGTCGCGCACCACGCTCTGGCCTTTGCCGGAACTGCTCATCACGGGTTTCACAACGCAGGGGAATCCAATTTCCTTGATCGCTTCGCGAAATCCATCCGGCGTGTCGGCAAATCGATAAGGCGAAGTCGGCAAACCGAGTTGCTCGGCTGCGAGGCGACGGATTCCCTCGCGATTCATGGTCAAGCGTGCCGCTTCTGCTGTGGGCACCACACGAAAGCCTTCGGCTTCAAATTCCGCCAGCACCGCAGTCGCAAGTGCCTCAATCTCCGGCACGATCAAATGGGGTTGTTCCGCTTTCAACACCGCCCGAAGTGCGGCCGGATCCAGCATATCGATCACATGCGAACGATGCGCCACCTGCATCGCCGGGGCTCCCGGATAACGATCCACCGCGATGACTTCGACCCCGAAACGTTGCAATTCCAGCACGACCTCCTTGCCCAGCTCGCCCGACCCGAGCAACAGGACACGCGTGGCAGAAGAGGAATTCGGAGTGCCGATGGAAATCATGACCGCCATTCGAATCCCGAGTGATGCGGGGAGTCAATGCGCTTTGAAACGCGATCCTTACAGAGTGCAGGACAATGATCTTATGCGCTGAAGGTGTGAAATCATACTAGCCTGGGGCAAAGTCCTGGGGATTAGGTTGTTATAGAGTGCCAAAGCTGAAGGCCATGTCTATACGTTCGTATAGATTGGGGCGATCAATCCCAGACGTAATATGAGCCGGGCTTTTAGCTCTGAATTCTTTGCCGATTATGCCTGGGGCGGGGGCCCCAGGCTACGATGAAATGCACCTTTGGTGCTGAATAAAATCGCCAATTTCACAAGCCTTGGCTATAGCCACACCCTTGGTCTGAAGATTTTTGTCCTGCACCCTCCGATGCATCGCTGTTTGCTTTGCGCTTGTTTGTGGGGGCGGACTACGGCAGCTATGGAAGGATGAACGGCTCTTCAGCAACGGAACTTCGGCTCCCGCCAAATTGGATGCTCATGGCGGAAGCGATTTTTTTCGACTTGATCGGCATCCGGTCCATCGTGCGGCCGATGATGGTGAGCAACTTTTGCCTCCCCGGCGCCACGTTTTTTGCGTTGGCGTTTAGCGTTCCTCCCACCGACCGGCCAAAGATTGGAGCCTGATCCTAAATGCGGTTACTGGATCGATATGTTTTTGCCCGTGTCCTCGGGCCCGTTTTGCTGCTGGTTGGCGGATTCTCGGCAGTTTTTATTCTGTTCGACATGACCGAAACCGCGTCGAAGTTGTTCGGCGAAGGGGGCGGCATCGGAGTCGCGCTGCGGTATTATCTCACGCAGATGCCTTATTTATTAATGCTCTGTCTGCCGGCTTCGATCCTGCTGGGCACCCTCTACGGCGTCGGGAGAATGTCGCGTCGCAATGAGACGACCTCGATTCTCACAGCGGGCGTCGGATTTTTCCGCATGCTGCTTCCTGTGCTTGTGCTTGGTTTGATCGCAAGCCTGATTGGCATGGGCTTGAGCCGGGATTGGGCGACCGAGTTTGATGCACAGAAATCGAAGATTTTGGATCAGATGACCGGACGCGCCCGTCCGCAACTGGCCATGAATGCCCATCTGTTCCGCAATAGACAGGATTTGCGCACCTGGTTTGTGGAAGAGTTGCCGTTGGAAGGTAATCGACTGCGCGGGGTCGAAATCACGCAGTTTCGCGAGGACGGCACTTTGGAGCGCAAGTGGTATGCAGGTGCCGCGACCTTCGTGCCGACGACGCGGGTGTGGATTTTGGAAAATGCGAAGCTGCTGCGATTTCGGGCGGATGGTGTGATTTTGGAGCAGTCGTTGCACCCGGAGATCATACTCAACGATTGGACGGAAACCGCATGGCGGTTGGTGAGTTCCGCTTACAAAGCGCGCTACCTCGGCTCCACCAATCTGGAGCGGTATTTGTCAGAGAACGCGGATTTTCCGGCCCCACAATTGGCTCCGTTTCGCACCTATCTCGCCTACCGCATCGCCCAGCCCTGGGCCTGCCTGGTGGTGGCACTGATCGCGGCGCCGCTTGCTGTCATGCAAAATCGCCGTGGCATGTTCGCGAATCTCGGGCTCGCGCTGGGCCTGTTTTTTGCTTACTTATTTTTGTCCACTATCTTTCTCGCGCTCGGTGAAGGCTCGCGCATCGCGCCATGGCTCGCGGCTTGGGGACCTAATCTTTTCTTTGGCGGCATCGGATTGCTTCTCTTTTGGATGCGGAGCGGCAACCGGCTTTGGAGTGGCCGCAACAAAACCGACACATTTTACGCTTCCCAGGCGGGCGCGGTCTCCTAATCTGCCCCGGTTATCATGCAACAGGAATGGAATATCGGTGGTCGTGCGCGGCAATGTGCAAAAACAGGGCTTCGATTCGAGGAAGGCGAAGTATTTTATACGTTGCTTTTCCGCGAAAAAGATGGCTTTCGCCGCGAAGAACTCAGTCAGGAGGCGTTTAAGGAGCGCAACGACAACATCCAGCCCTTTTCCCATTGGCGGAACAAATACGAACCGCCCGGAGTCGCCGCCCCGGAAACCCTGCCGAAACAAAGCGCCGAGGATATGCTCCGGCATTTCACGATTGAAGACCAACCCGAGCATCGCAACGCCCGCTACGTGCTGGCGCTGATGCTCGAACGCAAACGCATCCTTCGCCAGGTGGATAGCAAACAGACCGACGACGGCATGTTGATGGTTTACGAACACATCAAGTCAGGCGAAATTTTCATCGTCTCCGATCCCCAGCTCCATTTGAGCGAAATCGAACCTATCCAAACTGAAGTCTCCCAGTTGCTTGCAGGCCAAAATCCCACGCCGGATATCGCCCCTGAAGCGACTGAAGCGCCGCAAACGGCTCCGCCCGCTGAATCCTGATCCGCCGCTCCTTTGTGAGGCAAGCGCGGAGGAGGTTCACCCATCCTCACCCACCCCCAATCGGTCCTCACCCCAAAGCGCCCCGTGAAGCCACAAAGCCGAGGTGGCGATTTATGCAATAAGTTTCGCGTTTTACGCATTTCTGAAATTGCGCAGGTGGATGAATTGACTCACGATTTAAAAAATATGGTGTATTGGATAACACCTCTTGTCCTATGATTGATCCCCTGAATTATAAACCTTACCGTGTTTCGGTCGCTGAATTTCGTCGCTTTCGCGCCGAAGGATTTCTCATCGCGCGGGATCTGGTGCCTCTGGAAGATATTGCAGAGCTGCGCGAGCACACGGAGGATCTGATGCAGGGTCGGCTTCGGGAACAGAACGACGGGACGCTGGATGCGCCGCCGGAGAATTTGTCGCCGACCGAAAAAGCGCAGCATTTTTTACGGCTCCACATGCTGCATCGCAAGCTGCCTTTGCACGAGCGTTACATGCTGCATCCCCGCGTGCTGGATGTGGTTGCGGCGCTCACCGGTCCCGACGTGCTGGCACTCCAGACCATGCTCTTTTTGAAGCCGGCAGGCTCGAAGGGGCAGGGCTGGCATCAGGATACCTATTACATCCCAACGCATCCAGACTCGTTGATCGGCGCGTGGATTGCAATTGACGACGCGGATGAATTCAATGGCGGAATGTGGATGGCGACCGGTAGCCAGCACGAGCCCATTTATCCCGCAAAAGTGGATTCGTATATTGTGATGCGAGAGAGTCTGCTCGGGGACATTCCGCATATCAAAGGAGCAAGTAATACGGACGACACAGAGAATGATCTGACACCTGTCGCGGATCGTTACCCGCAAGTTCTCGCCACGGTTCGCAAGGGCGATGTCGTCTTTTTCGGTGGTCGCCTACTGAATCACAGCAAACAAAACATCACGACAGACCGCTTCCGGCGCTCGTTCGTTAGTCATTACTGCAATGCGCGGTCGTTCACACAATGGGGCGCGGCAATAGATAAAAATAATCCCCACAGTGCAAGCGTCATCGACGATAAAACACGGATGACCAACGCCTCGCACATTCTCGCTCGTGGCGACACGCATCTTCCTTTTGCGCAGCCCAAATTCGGCACATTTTGCGCCGCCTTGATCCCGGCGGAAAAACGCCGTCATACTTTAGATGTTGCCTCCGCCATGATGGCTGACGACGACCTCCTGGATGCAAAACCCGCCGACCCGGACGTCCAGCACGACCAGCATCCGGAGTTGGCCAGCAGTCACTAGTAATACCAACGAACGGGTCTGCGCCACAAAAGCAGAAGGGGTCGGCAACAGCCGATGATGGCCAAGCCATCACAATAAAATGCGTGCGGGTTCGAGTCCCGCCATCGGCACTTTTTATTCCTCTGGCGCCGCCTGTGGGGTTTGACGGGAATCGAGAGTGCCCTGGTCATTTCCAGGAAGCGCAATCACGGACTGAATGGAATTGATTTCCATGCGGTCGATTTCCGGGCGTAATTTTGGGGCCACCGCCCGCATTCGCTTGGCGAGCAATTGATAATATTGGGTCATGTAAGCGCGCCAGCCTTCATAGGTTTCGGATGCCTCGGCAGCGGCCCGGGCTTCCTGCACGGCGGGATCGGCCTCAGCTTTGGAGCGGGCTTTGCGTATTTCCACTCGCTTTTGCGAGGCGGTGACCAAGCGCCCGGGTTTGAGGAGCATGCTTCTGTCGAGTTCTGGAAAATTCTGAAATTCGGCTTCGAGTGCGTCCATTTCGGGCATGGGCATTTCCTCGACAGCTTCCTCTGCGGTTGCACCGCGCGCGGATTCGAAAAGCCCAGGTCGTTGACCCTGCAGAAGTGGCGAGACGGGTTCCGGGCCCGGTGCCACCATGGGCTCTTGAGCAAACAAAGAACCAGTGATCAGGAAAGACGCAAAAATTAGCCAGTTACGCACGCGTGAATTTATTTCTTCAAGTTTCCGGCAAAGCAAGCAAAAGCCCCCATAAGCATACTGTTTGCACGCCGGCCCGGAGATTCAGCATTCAGGCACAATCAAGCGCGATCGGCTGGCGAATAATTCAAGCTCCGCCGCGTTGCGTTGAAAAGCGAAACGAAACATCGCGAGATCATCTGCGTATCCAATTTCCCCGAGCATGTCCGGTATGATGTCGACACCCTTTAGAAAGTAGCGGAGTGCAAACGCGATTTCGCGGCACCAGGCATTTTCCAAATTAAATCCTTCGTCGTGCAACACGCGGGTGGCAAATCCGATAACAGGCTGCATGACTTCAACCACGCTTGGCGGCATGGATTCAAGCTTGGGCGCCAGGTTCGGAGTCAACCGGCGCAATTCCTGCACGTCCGAGGACGCTAGCGCTTCTGCACCGTGGATAAAAAAGGTTTCGAGATCAATGGAAGGCACATTCATGTATTAAGATTCGCGCTTAACCAAGATGCCGGCTGTGCAGGACGATCCGATTTCGGTCGAAAGCAAAGGTCCCAAACCTGTTGATTGTGGCGCGCGGCTGGTGATCCCCAGGAAACAATCAAGACGACAGCCTCCATCCCACTTGTTCAGCGGCGGAAATCCAGATCGCAATACACCGGAAAATGGTCGGAAGGATAGCGCCCCAGAGATTTTTCATTCAATACCACGTGGTGTTTCACCTCAAAATGCCGGGTGAAAAAATAGTCCAGGCGTTGTCGGGCAATTCCAGTGCCCCAGACACCCTGCCACGTCACACGCGGACCTTCGCAAGGGGCCTCGCAGATTTGTTTGGCATCGGATAGGCCACCGTCCTTGGAGATGAGTATTTGATAGGCGGGTGAACGTTCAGAGCAATTGAAGTCGCCGGTCAAAATCACAGGACGCTCCTGGTCCCATCCTTGGATTTCCTGCAAAATCGTTCGTGCTCCTTCTATGCGCGCGAGCCGTGAATAATGATCAAGGTGGGTGTTGATGAAAACAAACGCGGGTTGCGCACCTTCAGGTATCGTAAATTCGCAGAATGTGGCGATCCGATGGCAGGCGGCTCCCCAACCCCGCGAGACTTCAGCGGGCGTCAGCGATAGCCAACGCGTCATGTGGCGTCCGGGGTGCAAGCGTAATTTTCGATAAAAAACGGGCGCAAATTCACCAGCCACTTTTCCATCCTCACGACCAACGCCATACCACGTATACTCCGGCAGCGCGTCCGCCAAATATTCGATCCGCGACAAAACCGCCTCCTGAAATCCGATGACATCGGGGACATATTTTTGAATGAGCGCCACCACTGCCTCCCGACGTTTGGCCCACGATTGGGAAATGGGCTGATCTGCCCAAAGATTAAACGTCATCGCACGGAACACCCTCGCAAACTAAAGCAGAACGAGCATTAGTAAACCCTCGAGAGAACCTTTTGGTGGCGACGCGCGATTTATAAACGACCGGTCTTTTCGGTCAGCATGATTTCCTTCATTAAATTTCTCAAAAAGAAAACCCCGCCGGTGGCTTTAGGATGGGTGGTGCTCATCCTCTGTGTCGTGGGGGTACTCATCACACTCGCAGGCTTTTTCTTTATCCGAAGAGAGATCGTCGATTATCATCTGCCCCATCGATTCCCGGTGGAGGATCCGGCTTTTTTCAGTGCGGCTCATGCCCTGGCAAACCCGAGTTCAATCAAAGGCAACAAGATCACCTTGATGCACAACGGCGACGGCATTTTTCCGCCGATGTTGGAAGCGATTCGCAACGCGAAAGTGAGTGTGAATTTTGAAATGTTCATTTTTGAATCCGGCGAAATCGCCACCCAATTCATTGATGCCCTCACGGAGCGCGCGCAGGCCGGCGTGCAAGTGCGGCTGCTTCTCGATGGAGTCGGTGCCGGTGCCATGCTGGATAGCGCCGATGTAGATCGTCTGGTGAATGCAGGCTGTAAATTTTCTTACTTTCATCCGGTGCGATCCTGGCGGCTCGAACGACTTAATATTCGTAACCACCGACGCATCATGGTGGTGGATGGCCGGGTTGCGTTCACCGGTGGGGTGGGCATCGGGGATGTCTGGTTGGGAAATGCGGATTCGCCTGAGCATTGGCGGGAGGTTCACGCAAAATTGGAAGGCCCGATCGTCACGCGTTTGCAGGCGGCATTTCAACATCACTGGTTCTCATCGACGGGAGAAACGCTGGCCGGGGCAGGAGATTTTCCTGAGCTCGAACCAGCTGGCGATCTTGAAGCGCAGGTGGTCGATACTGCAGCATTTATTCCCGGTGCCTTTTCCTTGGTGCAGGCGGTGGCTTTTTCTTCCGCAACAAAATCCATTTACATCACGAATGCCTATTCTGCACCTGGTAAAGGACAGATTCAGTCGCTCATCGAAGCCGCCGAACGGGGGGTGGATGTGCGGCTTTTGATTCCTGGCAGCC
>Ga0105047_10019253_pt1 | contig 10543 bp, 10 predicted proteins | sample MAT04_FD_78384 | JGI IMG/M metagenome (GOLD analysis project Ga0105047, IMG submission 78384) | Freshwater microbial communities from Lake Fryxell liftoff mats and glacier meltwater in Antarctica - MAT-04 (megahit assembly) | ecosystem: Environmental > Aquatic > Freshwater > Ice > Liftoff... | reverse complement strand
TTCAATTAATTCAAGCGTGATTATTCGCAAAACTGTGTTCTTTCAGTATAAAAAATAAATAATGGAATTTAAAATACCGCTTTTCGACCTTAATTTTGATGAACGTGAAGCCCAGGCCGTGGCAGAAGCTATTAAAGACAACTGGATATCAACCGGGCCTAGATGCAAAGCATTCGAGGATCGCTTTGCCGACATGCTAAATGTAAATCATGCTGTAACGCTCTCAAATTGTACAGTCAGCTTACATTTAGCTCTTAAGCTTGTCGGGGTGAAACCGGGTGATGAGGTTATTTGCCCTTCGCTTACATTTGTAGCTACAGTAAATGCAATCAGATACGTGGATGCAATTCCCGTTTTTGCGGATGTTACCAGTTATGAATCCCCTGTTATTGACCCTGACGATATCAAACGCAAAATCACACCGAAGACTAAAGCAATCATGGTTATGCACTATGGGGGCTTTGCCTGTGACATGGAAAAGATTATGTCCATTGCCCGGGAAAATGACCTCAAGGTGATTGAAGACGCTTGTCATGCGCCACTTTCAGAATATCATGGTCAAAAGTTGGGAACCATAGGTGATATAGGTTGCTTTAGTTTTTTCTCAAATAAAAATATAAGCACAGGCGAAGGCGGAATGATAGTTACCAGTAACCAGGAATATGCTACCCGATGTAAATTACTCCGCTCGCACGGTATGACTTCTATGTCCTACGAAAGAGCCAAAGGGCATTCAACCGCATACGATGTCATTGAACTTGGATATAACTACAGGATGGATGATATTCATGCCTCGATCGGATTGGTACAACTCGATAAAATTGAAAACGACCTTCAGAAAAGAGCCTTGGTAAGGATGTTATATATACAACATCTCTCCAACATACCCGAAATTATTATCCCTTTCAATAATTACAATGATTTCTCATCAAATTACATTTTCCCAATAGTTCTGAAGAATTCAAATTCGGAACGAAGAGATAACATAAGAAACTTCCTCGCAGAGGCAGGAATACAAACGAGCGTTCATTACCCCGCTGTACATCGATTTTCAATTTATAAGGACTATTACAAGGATCTTCCGGTTACTGATTACCTTGTCGACAACCTTATAACGCTACCAATGTATTCAAAGTTATCAGAGGAATTGGTTATTTTTGTTGTTGAAAACTTAAAACTTGCAATCAGTAATGCAAGATAGCATTCTTATATTTGGTGGTGGCCAGCTCCAGCTATCCATTATCGGGAGGGTAAAAAAAAAGGGATTTAACGCAATCGTTATTGATCCCGATCCAAATGCTCCAGGTAAAGAAATTGCTGATAAGTTCTTCGAAGTTGGCGGCAATGATTTTTCAGGAACAAGGAAAATTGCTCTTGATCATAAAATTAAAGGTATAGTTACGTCGGCCACTGACAAACCTATTTTAATGATGTGCCGTTTAGCAGAAGACTTTGGATTTGCCTTTCCAACCTATAATAGTTGTGAAACAGTCCTGGATAAAGGAAAGTTTAAAACTTTTTTACAGGAGCACAATTTCCCACATGCGAAAGGTGTTGTATATCAGGATACCACTCCGATAGACTTTGATACGTTTCTTTACCCGGTTATAGTAAAACCGGTAATGAATTCGGGTAGTCGCGGTGTATTAAAATGCGATAGACCTGAAAAATTAGCTGATACGATTCGTGAAACTATTGCTTTCTGTATAGATGGCCGATATCTAATTGAGGAATATATTGAAGGAGATGAAATTAGCGTTGAAGCTATAGTGCATGATCATAAAGTTATTATATTCCAGCTAACTGATAAAATAGTTACTTTGCCTCCCTACAATGTGGAACTAGGTCATATTCAACCGTCAAAGTACGAATATCTTAAAGAAGACATTAACTCTCTTTTGCAGGAAGTTGTTGCCAAAGCAGGTTTGAATAATTGTGCTTTACATCCGGAGCTAAAAATAAAAAATGATCAAATAACTATCATCGAAATTGGCCCCAGGCTGGGTGGAGATTTCATTACTTCACATCTTGTCCCTCTATCTACAGGGGTAAATATGGAAGATATTGTTATTGATATAGCTACCGGAAAAACTCCTCATTTTACCAGAACTAATAGGGCCTCTATGGTTTCATACTTTAACTTTGGTAAAGATAAAGAAACCAAGTTGGAGATTCCACTGGAATATATACGCAATCAGTTTCCGGAAATAAAACATTTAAGTTTCGGGCTCACTGTTGGAGAAAGAACCCACACAATAACAAACAGCCTGAATCGGTATGGTGAATTTGTAATTCAGGAATCATCAAGAGATTTGTTGCTTAGTTCAAAGCGAAAAATTGAACACTATATCGAACAATACATCTTTTAAATCTTTTTCTTATGTTGATTGGTAAAAATATAATTCTTCGTCCTTTAAAGATTGAAGATCTCGAAAAAACGCATGAATGGCGTAATAACCTCGAACTGATTAAGCTCACACAAGGTATCCGTTTTCCAAAAACATTGGAAATGGATAAAGACTGGTTTGATACCGCTTTAAATGATAAAAGTAACAGGAATATCTATTTCGGAATTGATGAGATTGAATCAGGTGAATTCGTTGGAATAGTTCAATTAAATAATATAGATTATATTTCAGGTACGGCAATTTTGGGATTCATTATTGGAGATAAATCTAAACAAGGAAAGGGTTATAGTGGTGAATTTTTAACATTAATTTTCAGTTATGCATTTAATTTGCTTAATTTAAAAAAAATAGTGGGATATGTTATTGATTATAATGCTACATCTTTAAATGTATTTAAAAAAAACAAATTCATTGAGGAAGGCAGTCTAAAGAGACAGGTCTATTTTGATGGGGATTTTCATGATGTGGTTATTATGTCATTATTTAAAGAGGATTTTAAAAATAATGAATAATTCAAAAAAATATACATTTTCAGATTTCACCCACAGTAACTATAAAGAATTACTATTGCTGGCTTCTAGTCATTATTCATTTCATTTTTTTGATGAAATTTATATCAAGAGAAGTATTCTTTTACGGCATGATCTTGAGTTCTCTGTTCCAATTGCCTTGAAAATGGCACATATTGAAGCAGAACTTGGAATAAAATCCACATATTTTGTTCAATTACATAGTGAATTTTACAATACGTTGGAAAAGGAAACAATAAATGCATTAAAAGAAGTTATTCAACTTGGTCATCAGATTGGGCTTCATTTCGACAGTCATTTTTGGAATATCGAATCTGAAGATCAGCTTGAAAAGTACATACTAATTGATAAGAAAATACTTGAACAATACTTGGGTCTTGGTTTAAAAGTCTTTTCATTTCATAATAATACTGAGTTTACGCTTTCATGCCGCAAAGAAAGCTATGGGAGTCTTCTGAATGTTTATTCCGATTATTTCAGAAACAATTATGGCTACAATGCCGATTCCCTGGGCTACTGGCGATTTGAGCGATTAGAGGATCGTTTAAGAGAAGCGAAAGAAGATTCATTGCAAATATTAATACACGATGGAATGTGGCAGGAACAGATTTTGCCACCAAAAAGAAGGATTTATAAAGTTATAGATGATAATGCAATAAGATTGAAAAATCTTTATGATTCTCATTTATTAAAAATTGGAGAAAAGAATGTTGATTTGGATGAAGTGAAATAATTTGATTAAACTATTACAAACCCCAAAAATATAATTATCATGGAAATGAATGACTTTCTGGCAAACTTTGCTGAACAATTTGATGAAACAGGTGCAGACGAGATTACACCTCATACTCAGTTTAAAGAACTTGAAGAATGGGATTCAATGATTGCAATGGCTGTTATTGGTATGACCGATGCCTCATACAATGTAAAACTTACAGGGGATGATATTCGGAAAATGAAAACTGTTGAGGAGTTATTTTTATTAATACAAGCGAAGATTAATGATTAACATCAAGTTTTAAAATTCTTGAATCTGGACATCATGGCTTCAAATCCTTTTACGCTTGAAGGTAAAATAATATTAGTAACCGGCGCTTCATCGGGAATTGGCAAAGCAACTGCTATTGATTGTTCACAGCAGGGAGCAAACCTTATTATTACTGGTAGGAATCAAGACAGACTTGACACAACACTCCGAAATTTAGACGGTGAAAATCACATAAGTTTCCCTGTTGATCTTTGTTCTGACCCCGATCTGATCGATATGGTTGATAAACTGCCGATGGTTGATGGTTTAGTTTGCAATGCAGGTATCGCAAACCCTAAACTTTTTGCCTTTACCTCTAAAAGCGAAGTAGATTTATTGTTTAACACTAATTTTTTCGTCAATATTGATCTCCTTCGAGAGATGATAAAAAAGAAGAAAATAAAAAAAAACGCTTCAATTGTAATGGTCAGTTCTATTGCGGGTGGACTTATCACATCGCCTGGTAGCAGTATTTATGGTGCTTCAAAAGCTGCTTTGACTGCATTGTCCAAATCACTTGCACTCGAATTATCCGGCAAAGGCATAAGGGTGAATAGTGTGTCTCCTGGTATGATTGAAACCAATATTATGAATGACAGCAGTATTTCAGAAAAGGTATTGAATGAGGATAAAAAAAACTATCCGTTAGGAAGGTATGGCAAACCGGAAGATGTCGCTTACGCCATTATTTTTCTCTTATCTGATGCGAGCAGTTGGATAACAGGTACAAATTTGCTTATAGACGGTGGATATACCCTTAGGTAAACAAGTTTAAAAAATAAACTATGAAAAAATCATTTATCAAAGCAATTAGTTATTATCTGCCAGATCTAATACTAAGTAATGAAGATTTGGTAAAAGAATTCCCGGATTGGACAGCCGAGAAAGTAGCCAATAAAATTGGAGTTTCAATACGGCACATTGTCAGATCAGACGAAACCGCTGTTGATATGGCGATAAAAGCAGGAGAAAAACTTTTCAAGGAGCATAATATTCTTCCTTCCGAAGTTGACTTTGTTATTTTATGCACACAAAGCCCCGATTATTTTCTCCCTACATCTGCCTGTCTTGTTCAAAATGCGTTAGGAATTCCTACCACATCAGGTGCTTTTGATTTTAATCTGGGATGTAGTGGGTTTGTTTATGGATTAGCTATTGCCAAAGGGCTAATTATTGGAAACATTGCTAAAAATGTACTGTTGATAACTTCTGAAACCTATTCAAAGTACATTCATCCAAAGGATAAAGTAAACAGAACCATATTCGGCGATGCCGCTTCTGCAACTTTGATTTCGGGTTCAGGTTATGCTGAAATTCTTGAATTCAGTCTTGGAACGGATGGTAGTGGTGCTGATAAACTGATTGTAAAATCGGGCGCACTAAGAAATCCTGACAAATCAAATGAACTTATTTTTGATGAGTCAGGTAACCCCGTATCACCGGACTATTTATTTATGGATGGAAGTGGTATATTCAACTTTACGCTCGAAATGGTGCCAATATTAGTTAAAGATACCCTTGCCACGAATGAATTAGAAATGGAACAAATAAATCAATTTATTTTTCATCAGGCAAACAAATATATGCTTGGTTTCTTAAGAAAAAAAATACAGATTCCGGAAAATAAATTTTATCAGGAGATGAGTTTGACAGGTAACACTGTATCTTCTACCATACCCATAGCGTTATATGATGCTATAAATAATAATCTCATACTTAAAAATGAGTTAGTCCTTCTTGCAGGCTTTGGAGTTGGTTTTTCATGGGCTGGTACAGTTCTTAAATTCGACAAATATTTATAGAAAAATTCTGTTTTGTTGTTAATTGGTCAGTTTATTTTGCACAAACTAAAAAAAAATGAGAAACATTAAAGTAAATGAGATTCTTCATCTTCTAAATAAATCAGATAAGATAATTGGTAATCCAGATAATTATTTCAATAATGTGCCACCTGCCGATTTAGTAAATGAAGAAAGTCTGGACTGGATCAATCCAATTAAAAAGAACAAGTTAGAATACCTGCTCAATTCAAAGGCAAAGGTTATCATATGCGATAATTCCTTCGAGATCCCAGATAGTATTTTGGATAATAGATGCTTAATAATCGTAGAAAACCCTAAACTGACTTTTTTGCGCATTGCGAGTACATTTTTCCTTCAAAAAGTCGAATTCGGCATTCATCCAACTGCCACTATTCATCCGGAAGCTGTTCTATCTGAAAATTGCCACATCGGTCCTTACACTTATATCGGGAAATCGAGCATTGGTGAAAATACCGTCATTTATGGTAACTGCTACATATATGACCAGGTAACCATAGGAAGCCATGTCACGATCCATGCAGGCACTATAATTGGCGCTGATGGTTTTGGATACCAGAGGAACGAAAAAGGTGAATTTGAGAAGTTTCCACATATCGGGGGAGTTATTATTAAGGATAATGTTGAAATTGGAGCAAATACCTGTATTGACAAAGGGGCTTTGGGTAACACTTTTATTGATGAAGGTGCAAAAATTGATAATCTCGTTCATATTGCCCACAATGTAAGAGTAGGGAAACATTCAGCCGTTATTGCACATGCCATGGTGGGTGGTAGCACTGTAATTGATGACTATTCATGGGTAGCTCCATGCGTGGCTCTGCGGGATCAGATTCAAATTGGGAAGCGCACCACTATTGGTATGGGCGCTGTAGTAACTAAAAGTGTGCCGGATGGTGAAACATGGACCGGATCGCCTGCAAAGCCATTGTCGGAATTTGTTGAACTGCAGAAGCGATTAAAGAACATATAATTGCCTGTTTTTAATTGAATAAAGACATATTATGATAAAAAAATTTCAAGACCTTATAGTTAGTAAAGAAGTGACGATGCTTTCGGCCATGAAACTAATGGATGAAATTGCTCGAAAACTTTTAATTGTTGTTTTTGATAATAAGTATTTAGGTCTTTTATCTATTGGCGATATTCAGCGCGCTTTAATTAAGAACCATAAGCTCACGGTTAAAGTTTCAGCAATAATGCGGAATGACTATATCGTTGCAAAACCCAATCAAAGTTTAGATGAGGTTAAAAAACTAATGTTAATTTTGCGTGCTGAGTTTATGCCGGTGGTGGACGAGCAAAATAACCTGATGAATGTTTATTTCTGGGAGGATTTATTCGGAGAATCAAAAAAAGAACCTCTATTCCGTTTCAATTTACCTGTAGTTATTATGGCGGGAGGTATTGGCTCAAGGTTAAAGCCACTCACTAATGTACTTCCAAAGCCACTGATACCTATAAATGATAAAACATTTATCGAAGAGATTTTTGACCGGTTCAGTAATCATGGTTGCAAAAGTTTTTTCATTTCAGTAAATTATAAAGCTGAACTTATCGAATATTATTTGGAACAGCAACACCTACCCTATAGTCTCACCTATTTCAAAGAAGATAAACCATTAGGAACAGCAGGTAGCCTGTCCTTACTCAAAGGAAAAATAAAGGATACATTTTTTGTTAACAATTGCGATATACTCATTGACCAGGATTATTCAGAGGTGCTGAACTATCATCGTGAAAACAAAAATGAAATTACTATTGTTGCAGCATTGAAACACTTCCCTATTGCTTATGGCACTATCGAAACCGGTGACAATGGCAAACTAATGCAGTTGATTGAAAAACCAGAACTAACCTTTAAAATTAATAGTGGCATGTACATTATAGAGCCTCACTTATTAAATGAAATTCCGGATAATCAGTTTTTTCATATTACCCAATTAATTGAAAATGTAAATGCAAGAGAAGGTAAAGTTGGGGTTTTCCCGGTAAGCGAGAAATCATGGAGAGATATTGGTGAATGGAAAGAATATTTAAAGAAAATATAAAAAATTGAGATCTAAAAATCCACTAAGTTTATTTTACATATGGCAATAATTCGTACATCAACCCTAAAAATCACTTTGATTAGTTTAGGAGCTTTGCTATTAGGAAACGTGATGGATACTAATAATTTTGGGCAGTTTGTTATTGGGCTTATACTTACTTCTCTGTTTGTGTATTCTTTTACCCTTGGCAGAAACAATGTTTTTTCTTTTATTATGGTACTGTTTTTCTGTAGCCTCTTCCCCTATAAAGTAAGCGGTGGTGGTGCATTTAATATGGTAGCATTGATGTGCGCGCTGTTTTATTTACTTATAAAGCAAAGAATACCAGGCGAATACAACTCACAGAGTAATCTTTTTAAAGGGTTCGTTTTTATTTTTATAATAAGCTGCCTTTTAGGGTGGATGGTGAATTATACCGGAACACTTCAGGAATTATCAATCAGTATTGTTTCTTTCGGAGGTGTTATTTTTCTACTCCTTGTTTCAAGCAGGATAGTATTGAATGAAGAACGTGTGATTTTATTTTTAAAACTTAACCTTGTTTTAATTATTTATTCTACCATAGCTTCCATTAATAAATACATTAAAATTATTACAATCGAAACACCTATGATGCCTGTTTATGGCAATGAAAAAATAATTGAAGGAAATATTGAAAGTGGCGGTATCATTGGCGTTTCGCCTATGTATGGACAACACAGTATGCTGGTTGCAATGCTCTTTGCTACATTCCTGATTACTGGACTTTATTATTCTAACAGGCATTTTGGTAAAAAATATATTTTCGCAGGACTTCTATTAGCAGTATTAAATATTTTTCTATCTATAAGCAAAGCTGTATTTTACAGTACAATTGCAGGCATTCTCCTTATTTATTTATTGCAATACAGGGTTATAAAAATAGATGGCTTAAAAAAATTAAGAGAATTTATCGTTATTTTAACTATAGGATTAGGTATTCTGTTTATTGTGAAACAAGTGGGTCTGGACTATGTATTTTATCGCATTGAGGAAACCCAGGGTCGGGTTAAGCAAACCAGTGGTTCTACATTTGAGAAAATACTTAATGGGACTGCGCTAAACAGAGGTGATGCATTTGAGGAAGCGTCAAAAAAATATAATAGTAAAGACAATTGGTTAATCGGTTATGGCTGGAGTACGACAGCAAATAATAGGAATGCATATTATGTTGATCCTGAAATTAATCGCGGGTCAGCTCACTCACAATATTTTGCTATTTTATTTATGTTCGGCTGGCCTGGGTTCATAGCCTTTTTTGGCCTGCATATCATTGGAATCCGAAAATCGTTTAAATTAACAAGTATTCATTCAATTGGCAACACAAAAAGGCGTTATGCATTATTTTCAATCATCATGTTAACTGTATTACTATTACATGGATTTACTGCTGATAATATAAACTGGCCAACCTATTTTGGCGCTACAATAATACTATTAGGAATGACCTTTGCTAATATTGAAAGTGTAAAATATCTGAATAATTATAAACAAGTGTATAGAAAAGTTCTCAAATGATAGACAATATGCGCTCTATCTATAATTGTGGGGAAGCTTTCTCTAATTGTGTAAAAAAAATTAAAGGATAATGAATATTTGGGTTTGCATTCCTGCTTATGGGTTCCTTTTTATCCCCTGAAGTAAAAATTTCCATTATCTAATGGCTTTGCAATTTTAACTAGTCCAACTTAAAACCACTTAATTAAAATGCAGAATTTAAAAATACTTATTTCACATACAAGTGTATATGAAAAATCCGGATGGGGCAGAATTTTCCCATTAGCACTTGGTCTTGCCAAACAGGGTAACCAGGTAACTATTTTAACTACAAATCCAAACTTTTCGCTCCTTACCAAACGAAAAGTTATAGATAATGTTAACATTGTTATTTTCCCCGAAATAATACCATCCAGGATTTCCAGGATGGGTTACGGATTTCTAAGCCTGATATTAAAGGTAATCTATGTCATTTTTAAAAAATATGATGTTGTACATTCCGACAACGGACACCGCCCGCTTTCGGGCATACCCTGCAGAATGCATAAGCGAATACATGGCTCGGTATATATAGCGGAATGGTACGACTGGTATGGAAAGGGCGGTCAATACGACAACAAGCATAAACTTTTTAAGCTATTTTTAGGATGGTACGAATTGAAATATGAAATAAAGGATAAATTTTTTGCCGATGGATTAGTGGTGCTTTCTGATGCTTTATTACAAAGGGCAAAATCATTATTTCCTGGCAAAAAGATTATCAAATTGCATGGGGGTGCTGATATTTCAGCAATTCCCTATTTAAGGGATAACAAATCTATGAAAGAAAAATATGGCATAGATAAAAATACAGTTACATTTGGCTATATTGACGCATTTAATGTTAATTCTATAGAAGTACAGCCATTAATTGATTCAATAGTAAGTATGAATTTAGAAACCAAGGTTAAATTGCTTCAATTCGGAAGGACAAAACCCACTGAAAGTTCATTACCTGCTGTTATCAAAAATATGATTACTAATTATGGGTGGATCAATTATGCTGAAGATTATGAGAAGCTGCAATGTGTTGATGTTTTTGTCATGCTTAAGAAAGATACGCTTGTAAACCGTTCGGGTTGGCCAAATTGTGTCGGAGACTACTTAGCATGTGGCAGGCCAATTTTAATAAATCCAATTGGCGAGGTAGTTG
>Ga0105047_10019252_pt1 | contig 10544 bp, 9 predicted proteins | sample MAT04_FD_78384 | JGI IMG/M metagenome (GOLD analysis project Ga0105047, IMG submission 78384) | Freshwater microbial communities from Lake Fryxell liftoff mats and glacier meltwater in Antarctica - MAT-04 (megahit assembly) | ecosystem: Environmental > Aquatic > Freshwater > Ice > Liftoff... | reverse complement strand
GGCTGTGCTGGAGCAGTTCACGAAGTTGCTCCCGGCGGGCGTGCCGATCTTCACGCCCTACGGGGCGACCGAATGTTTGCCGGTGGCGAATATTTCCAGCGCCGAGATTTTGAACGAGACGCGAGTGCTCACGGAACAGGGGCGCGGAGTCTGCGTCGGGATGCCGGTGGCGGGGATGGCGGTGATGGTGATGGTGATCCCGATCAAAGATGAAGCAATTGCGGAATGGAAACCAGAAACCCAGTGTCAGCCCGGTGTCATCGGCGAGTTCGTCGTCCGCGGCCCCGTGGTCACCCAGCGTTACTTCCGCAATCCGCATGCCACCGCGCTCGCGAAGATCCACGACCCGGCCACGGGCGAAACCCTGCACCGCATGGGGGACGTCGGCTACATCGACGAACTCGGTCGACTCTGGTTCTGCGGCCGCAAGAGCCACCGCGTGGTGACCCAGCATGGGACGCTTTTCACCGACATGGTGGAACCGGTGTTCAGTACGGTCGAAGGCGTGGTGCGAGCGGCGCTGGTCGGGGTGAAGCGAGACGGGGGTACAATTCCCGTCTTATGTATCGAACGATTCAATCACCCGAACAACGCTCAACGAAACGGAATCAAAGTGAAAGTCGGTGCTGGTTACTGGATCACCATGAAGAAACGACTCGCCGATCAAGCTCAACAATATTCCCACACCTCGACCGTCGAAACGTTCCTCGACTACCCCGGACAGTTCCCCGTCGATGTCCGCCACAACTCCAAAATCTTCCGCGAAAAGCTCGCCGTATGGGCCGACAAAGAACTCGGTTCATCGTGGAAAGGAGGCCCCGCGTGAAAGCCCTCGTCACCGGCGGCGGCGGGTTCCTCGGCGGAGGCATTGCGCGGAAGTTGCTGTCGCGCGGCGATACCGTCCGCTCCTTCACGCGCTCCGCGTACCCGTGGCTCGGGGAACTCGGCGTCGAGCAGATCCACGGCGATCTTGGCAACCCCGCCGGTGTGCGCGCCGCAGTGGCCGGGTGCGATGTCGTGTTCCACGTCGCGGCCAAGGCCGGGGTCTGGGGGCGGTACGCCGATTACTTCAAGACCAACGTCGTCGGCACGCACAACGTCATCGCGGCCTGCCGACAAGCCGGTGTCAGTCGGTTGATCTACACGAGCACGCCGAGCGTCGTCCACACCGGTGCCGACCTCGAAGGGGCGACCGAGACCTTGCCGTACGCCACGCATTTCTTGGCGCATTACCCGGCGACGAAGGCCATCGCGGAAGCGGCGGTGCTCGCCGCGAACGATGGTTCGCTCGGTACCGTCGCCCTGCGACCGCACCTGATTTGGGGCCCCGGCGATCCGCACCTGATTCCGCGCGTATTGGCGAAGGCCAAAGCCGGGAAGCTCCGGCGCATCGGCACCCGGCCGGTGACGGTCGATGTCACTTACGTCGACAACGCAGCCGATGCCCACCTGAACGCGGCGGATCGAATCGCGGACTGCGCCGGCAAGGCTTACTTCATCAGCAACGGGGAACCGATCCTGCTGTGGGACTTTTTGAATCGTATCCTCGCCGATGCCGGGCTGCCGCCGGTGACGAGGTCGATCCCGACGGGCTTCGCGAAGCCTGCCGCATTCGCGCTGGAAAAATTCTACCGTCTGTTGCGCTTGTCCGCCGAGCCGCCGACGACTCGGTTCGTCGTGTCGCAACTGTCGACGAGCCATTGGTACGACATTTCAGCAGCGAAACGCGATCTCGGTTACTCGCCCCAAGTGAGCGTGGAAGAAGGGCTGCGGAAGTTGGCCACGTCGCTTTTGCCGCCCGCGATTTGATCCGTCAATGCTTCGAGGGCGACTTCGGCACGGCGGTGCCGGAGCGCTTCAGGCGCCGGGCGTAGCGGGCCTTCATCGTGAGGTCATCGTGTTCATCTTCGATATCGCCGACGATTTCTTCGAGGACGTCTTCGAGTGTCAAGATGCCGAGGACGGTGCCGGTTTCGTCGCGGACGATCGCCATCGGCCGATGGCTCTTACGGAAGAGTCGCAGCGCCGCCGAGACCGGATCGGACGGATCGAGGAACTGGGCCGGGTAGAGCGCGTCTTCAAGAATCACCACGTTTTGCAGGCTGAACAGGAAGAAGAGGTCCTTCGTGTTCACGACGCCGACGATGTTGTCCACGTCGTGACGGTAGACGGGCATCCGCGTGTGGGCGCCTTCGCGCACGGCCTCCAGCACTTTTTCGGACGGCGTGCTGAGTTCGAGCGCCGCGACCTTGTCCCGGGGCACCATGATGTCGCGCACGGTTTTGTTCGAGAGTGCGAAGACGTTCCGCAAGTAGTCGGCGGCTTCGGGTTCAATCAGCCCGGCTTCCTCGGTGTCCTCGATCAGCAACCGCAATTCATTGACGGAATAGACCTCGCCTTCGTCGGCGGCGCTGCGGAAGCCGAGAGCGCGCAGGAATAACCGGCTCGAGCCGTTCATCAGCCGGATGACGGGCATCGACACGCGCGCGAATCCGTTGAGGGGCCCGGCGATCCAGAGGCCGACCCGTTCCGGGTCTTGCAACGCCGCGATCTTGGGCATCTGCTCGCCGAAGACGACGTGCATGTAGGTGATCAGCGAGAGTGTCAGGGCGATCGACAGCACGCGCACGAAGGGCCCTTGCCAAGCGTCGGGGACGTTTTCGAAAAGCGGTTCGATCAACCGGGCGATCGCCGGCTCGCTGACGAACCCGAGCGCCAGACTGGCGAGCGTGATGCCGAGTTGGGCCGCAGCCACGCTGCGATCCATTGCGACGACCGCTTCGAACAGCGCCTTCGCCCGATGCCGCCCTTCGTCGACGAGTTCTTGAACGCGCGATTTGCGGATCGAGACGATCGCAAATTCGGCGGCGACGAAATAGCCGTTGATGAGGATGAGGATGGGGACGAGAACCAGACCCACCCAAAGGGGCAACCCGGTAGAGGGTGTGGCGGCCAAAAGCGATGCGGCTAGCAAAATCGTCTCCCATGGGGCGCGGCGGCGAGGTGCCATTCCGGGCTAATTATAAGCCGCGGGACGCGTTGCCGGCACGAAACGCGGTCGGATTCACTCTTGCGAAAAACCCTGGGATCTGTTATGCGACGCTTGAGGCGGGGTCGTATCAGGGGGAGATCGCCATGGATCGTCGACGATTCGTCGTGTTCGGTGCGGGGTTGAGCATTTCGGTCGCCGGCGGTTGGGGTTGCCGGTCGCAACAGACCGGAACCGTGCTGAGCGGCGATGAAAAAGACTTGTCCGGTAGCCACGCCGCCGGGGCTGAGACGTACAAGCCACTGATCGACGACGCCCTCGGCAAGCTGCTCGCTCGGCAGAATAGCGGCCTCCAACCTGCGTCCGTCCCGGGCCCGGTCCCCAAGCGCATCTGCTTCGTCGGCCTCGAAAACAAGTCGTCCGAAGACCTCGGCGACTTCAAAGATCAGATCGTGGAAATCCTCGATACGAAAATCAACACCTCGGGGACGTTCTCCCCAATCAGCCGGAAGTTCGTCCAAGCGGGCTTGACGGAAACCCGATTGCGGCCGGATGAACTCTTCCTCCCCGCGAACCAGCGCAAATTCCTCACGGCGATGGAAGCCCAAGGCGCGCCGTTCGACTACATGCTGTACGCCACCGTGACTTCGGGCACGACCCGCGACAATTCGTCGACGCAGAAGGATTACCTGCTGACGCTCGAACTCGTCGATATCAAAACTGGCGCGCCGGACAAAGAATCGGCGTCGATCCGCAAGGGTTACGCGAAATCCTTCGGCCTCAAACGCTAGTCTGTACACGCTAGGGGGGGCGATCATGCGCCGCACTTACGCCGGGATTCTCACGCTGCTGTTGCCGTTCGCGCTCGGCTGCGCCACGCATGCCGACAAATTGACCGGCATCCGCGGCGCCTACCATTCCGGAAACTTGGTTTCGACGCATGCTCAGCTCGACGCGGCCATCGCCAAGAAGGACCGCGACGCGGACGTGTTGAAACTCGATAAGGCCACCGCTCTGTTGAGCGAAGGCAAACCACGTGAGGCCGAAGTGCTCTTCCGCGAACTCCGCGACCGCTTCGACGCCCTCGATGGCAAGGACGCCAAAGAGCAAATCGCCTCAATGCTGACCGACGACCAGCGACTGGCCTATGCCGGTGAAGACCATGAAAAGGTCCTCATCCGCTTCTATCTGTCGCTCTGCAATCTGCTTCAAAACGGCGGCGACGCATCGGCCTACGCCCTTCAAGTGAATCAGAAACAACAGCAAATCATCGACAAAGGCGCCGGCGCCGGGCCGGACGGTAAGAACCTCAAGCAGGGCTACAAGCTCGTCGCCTCGGGGGCGTACCTGCACGCGGCGCTGCGCGAAGAGACCCATGCCAACTACGACGACGTGGCCCGCTCGCTGCAACAGGTCGCCCAATGGCAACCCGACTTCACGCCGATCAAAGCCGACCTCGACCGGGCGAAGAACGGCCGGCACTCCGCCCCCGGCCACGGGGTCGTGTACGTGTTCACCATGGTTGGCCGCGGCCCGATCCGCGAAGAGCGGATGGAGATCGTCAGCACGGTGTCGCTGCTCATTGCGGACCGCATGATCACGGCGCTCGGCAAGCAATCGCTGCCGCCGACCATCGCGCCGATCAAAGTGCCGCGAGCGGTGAAAGTGCCGAACAGTGTCGATTCAGTATTGGTGGTGCAAGATGGGAAGGAGCTCGGGCGGACGCAGACACTCACCGATATCGGCACCATGGCGGTGCAGCAATCGGATGCGCAACTGCCTGAAGCCATTGCCCGCGCCGTCGTCCGCCGGGTCGTGAAGAAAGGCATCGTTTACGGGGCGAAAGAGGCCATCGGCACCGACAAGAACCAGCTCGCCAGCATCGCCCTCGACGTGGCGGGGGTCGTCTGGGAGGCGACCGAATCGGCCGACACCCGCTGCTGGGGTTTGCTGCCGGACAAGATCCAAGTCTTGCGGATCGAACTTCCCGCCGGGGACCACGACCTGAATCTGCAAGCGATGGGATCCGGTATCCACGGAACCCCGGACAGCGTCCGCGTGACGGTGGCCGACGGCCGGAATTCCTATGTGGTCGCCAATTATCCCGGCATGAAGGCAGTCGGGAAGATCAACGTCAGCAAGCCGTAGAAGTGAGCGGCACGGCGTCCGCGTGCCGTGTCCCACTTGCAAAACCACGGCACGCTGACGCTGCGCCGCTCGCCCAAGAAGTCCACCGCGCGATACTCAGCCTTTGTCCTCGTCGCTTTTCTTCGGGTGGAAAAACAACGCCAGCAGCGCCGCCCCGAGGACGGCCGCAAAGAGGCTGTATTGGAAGACGGCCGGGTAATTCAACGACTCGTCGTCGGCGGTATACTCCTTCGCTAACTTCCCGCAGGCGAAGTTAGCGACGAACGGCCCCACGCCGAGGATGAGAACGTTGAACAGACCTTGGGCGCTCGTGCGGACGTCCTTCGGGAAATACTTATCCACAAAGATGTAGACCGTGGCGAAGAAGAAGGCGTAGCAGACGCCGTGCAGCAGAATCACCGCGATGACCGGCGTCTCTTGCGGGAAGAACGCGAACACGGCGAACCGGGCGGCGTGGCCCAAGACGCCGAAGATCATCGTGGTCCGCCAGCCGAAGCTTTTGAGCACCCAGCCCAGCGAGAGCATCGTCAAGATTTCCGCGACTTGGCCGAGCTTCATCGTCGCCCCGACCCAGTTCGACGGGATGCCGACGCTGTTTTCCAAGAAGCCGCCGGTCCAGAAGAAGTAGCTCTGGTGCACCGCGGCATCAATGAACGTGACGAAGAAGAGCACGGCGAGGAACGGCTTCTTCAACAGCTTCAACGCCTTCAACCATGCGAAGGAATCGCCGGGAGCGGCGGGCTTCGGCGGCGTGTGCGGCAACAGCAAGCTGTAGGCCGCCAGCAGCAGCGACGCGGCCCCGGCCACTAAGAAGATGTAGCGCTTGCCCGACAACCCCGCCGCGCCGCCGAGGGGCGTGCCGAGTGCGGCGCCGATGAGGTCGAAGCCCGATTTGCCGGATGCGTTCACCGCCGCCCAATCGACGAGGATGAAGATGAACGGCCAACTGGCGACGATCCAGCCGATGGTGCCCCAGAGCCGGACCGGGCCGAATTGCTTCTCGGGGTTCGAAAAGGCTGCGAAGGCGATGGAGTTCGTGATCGAAATCGTCGGGACGTAAAAGACCGAGTGCAAAAGCATCAGGAAAAAGAAGGGCCAGAATGGGGCCAGCGGGATCGCGGCGTCACCGACGAGATTCTTCTCGGATCGCTGCGTAATCTCGAAAGTCGCGATGAATTTAGGGTCTTTGAGTTTCTGGTCTTTGCGTTCCTCGGCCGTCGCCCGTTCGAACTTTTTCGAGGCCTCGCCGAAGAGGATCCAAAACTTGGTCGCGGCGCCCAAGTCGTCCCCCAGCTTCTTCTCGAGACGTTCTGCCGCAGTCGCCGATTGGAACGCGCTGATTTTTCCCGCGAAGCCCCTCGCCGTGTCCGGATCGTCCTTCGCATCCGTTTTCACCACGTTCTTCACTAGTACGGCTGTGCCGTCGGACATCGTTCCGAGCCCCGACCCCGGCACGGGGCCGCTTTCGGTGATCGTCGCCGAGTTGAACTCCCCGACGACGGTCCCCAGCGGCGTTTGCAAGAAAAACAGCCCGATGATCGCCGCGCCGCCCACGAGGTGGCTGACGGCGAGGAACTTCTCTGCGGCGAATTTGCGGTCGACGATCTGTGTGCTGAAAAACAGCGCCACCAGCGCGCCGATGTTGAAGGCGCCGAACACGAAGCCGTTCATCCACCACTCGGGGAACTTCAACCCTTGGACGTACGGGAAGCCCAATTCGAACCACGCCCCCCAGATGAAGAACTGCAGGAACATCATCAGGCTGAGTTTAAACATCAGGCCCGGCGCGGGGGTCGGGGAAACCGGGGACGATGCGACGGCGGGTGGGGCGGCCATACGAACGGTACTCCGAAAGTGGGCGGGTCGATGCGCAGAATGGTAATCCATCGCGGCGCACCGGCAATCGGAAACCGCCCGACCCGCATATAATTTCTAAAATGCACCCTCAACCGACGCACCTGGTTTTCGATTTCGACGGCACCTTGGCCGACTCGTTCGCGTCATCGGTGGCCATCTTCCAACGCATCGGTCCGGGTTTGGGATTGAAGCCGCTGCCCGACCCGGAGCGGGCCCGCTCGATGCCGACCCGGCAGTTGCTGAAGGAAGTCGGCGTTAGTTTTTGGAAGCTCCGCCGAGTGGTGAAAGCCTACCAATCCGCAGCCGCGGAAGTGGCCCACGATTTGAAACTCTTCCCGGAATGGCCCGCCGTTTTGCGGACCCTGCACGCTCGCGGCTTCGCACTCGGGATCTTATCGTCGAACCGGGAAGATGTGATCCGCACTTGCCTGCGCGCCAACGGCGTCGAGGATTTGTTCGCCTTCGTCGTCGGTTACCCGAAGCTCTTCGGGAAAGCCAAGGCGTTGCGCCGGATTCTCAAAAGCCGCGACTTGGAACGCGCCGAGGTCTTGTACGTCGGCGATGAAACGCGCGATATCGAAGCGGCCCACAAAGCGAAAGTGCCCATCGTCGCCGTCGGGTGGGGCTTCCAACGCCGAGAGATTTTGCACGAACTCGCACCGACTTATGCGGTGAACGCGCCCGGGGAATTGTTGGCGTTGCTCGGCACCCCTTCCAGCGGGGTCTAACTGAAATAGGATAAACACGTGTGGCTCTCCCGCGCGGCGGCGACCCGCCCACCCACACGCCCTACCGATGTCCTGTCGAGGTTACGATGACCCCTCCCGCCGGGCTTGATGCCCCGCCGCTCGCCCCCTCCGCCAACGGCAAACACACCTATCAAGAAGTCGAGAGCATCACGATCCGCTTCGCCGGCGACTCCGGTGACGGCATGCAACTCGCCGGTACGCAGTTCACCAACACTTCGGCCCTCGTCGGCAACGACATCGCCACCTTCCCGGACTTCCCCGCTGAAATCCGCGCCCCCGCCGGCACCCTCGCCGGAGTCTCGGGTTATCAACTGCACTTCAGCAGTACGCGCATCTACACGCCCGGCGACGTGCTCGACGCCCTCGTCGTCATGAACCCGGCCGCGCTCAAGACGAACCTGCACGACCTGAAAAAGGGCGGCATTCTGGTCATCAACACCGACGCCTTCGGCCAGAACGACCTCGACAAAGCCAAGTACAAGGTGAACCCGCTCGACAACGGCAGCCTGACCGGGTACCGGCAGATCCGCGTCTCGGTGTCCAAACTCACCCGCGAAGCGGTGAAGGAGTGCGGCTTGTCGCCGCGCGAACAAGACCGCTGCAAGAACTTCTTCGCCCTCGGCCTCGTGTACTGGATGTACGAGCGCCCCCTCGAGCCCACCATCAAGTGGGTCAAAGATAAATTCGGCCGCAAGCCGGAGTTGATGCCGGTGATGGACGCCAACACCCGCGCCCTCAAAGCCGGGTACAACTACGGCGACACCGTTGAGGTGATGCCGGTGCAGTACACCGTCGGCAAGGCGAAGATCGAACCGGGCGTCTACCGCAAGATCACCGGCAACGAAGCCATTGCCATCGGATTGGTCGCCGCGGCCCACAGCGCGAACAAAACCCTCGTCTACTCCGGTTATCCGATCACACCTGCCAGTTCCGTCCTCGAAGATTTGTGCAGCGTCGAGATGCGCCGCCACGGGGTGAAGACCTTGCAAGCCGAGGACGAAATCGCCGCCTGCGGCATCGCCATCGGCGCCAGCTTCGGCGGGGCGATCGGCGTCACGGGCACCAGCGGTCCCGGTATCTGCTTGAAGTCCGAAGCCATCGGCTTGGCCGTGATGACGGAACTCCCGCTCGTCATCATCGACGTCCAACGCGGCGGCCCGAGCACCGGGTTGCCGACGAAGACGGAACAGGCCGACCTCCTGCAAGCGATGTTCGGTCGCAACGGCGAAAGCCCCGTCGCCATCATCGCCCCGCAGTCGCCCGTCGATTGCTTCGACATCGCCTACGAAGCCGTGCGGATCGCCACGCAGTTCATGTGCCCCGTCTTTTTGCTGTCCGACGGCTATTTGGCGAACGGCTCCGAACCGTGGAAGTTGCCCGATTCGACCAAACTGCCGAAGATCGAAATCACCCACCCGACCGGCCCCAACAGCGACGGCTGGAACGGCCCCGGCCACGAAGTTGGTGAAGGGACCGCGAGCAAGTACCTGCCGTACAAACGGGACAAGTACCTCAGCCGGCCGTGGGCCATCCCCGGCACGCCGGGGCTCGAGCACCGCATTGGCGGCATCGAGAAGCAGGACACCACCGGCAATATCAACTACGAGCCGGCCAACCACGAGCACATGGTCCACACGCGTTGGCAGAAGATCGAGAACATCGCGCTGACGATCCCCGATCTCGAAGTGACGGGCAACGCCGACGCGGAGCTATTGCTAATCGGTTGGGGCGGCACCTACGGCAGCATCTTCACGGCGGTGGAACGGGCCCAGCGCAAAGGATTGAAGGTAGCGAGCGCGCATCTGCGGTATTTGAACCCGATGCCGAAGAACACCGAGGCCGTGCTGAAGCGGTTCAAGAAGGTGCTCGTGCCAGAACTGAACACCGGGCAGTTGTGTTGGCTGCTGCGGGCGAAGTACTTGGTCGACGCCAAGGGTCTGAACAAGGTGCAAGGACGGCCGTTTTTGATTTCGGAAATCGAAGCCGCTATCACCGAACATCTGGGCTGAGCGACGTTCGGGTTCATGCCAACGCGAGCACAGAGAGCGCCGGATCGGCCAAGAACGATAGAATTGCTGCCAGTTGCAACTTAAGTAGCGTAACGACGCCGGGAGTCGCACAATTGCCAATGCGGAGCCAAATGACTTTCGGCGGATGACCTAATAGCAAGGCTCTCTGGGCGAAGTCGGTGTCCTTCGAGACTACGGTAAAACCACCGGCGGCCGCGAAAGTCCAGACGGCGGGATCGGGTGCGGTCGCCAAACCGAATGAGCCGACGTGCGCGGATCCGGGAAATTCCTGCATGAGCACCGCCGGCAGGCGTGGTGACAGATTTTGATCGAACAAGAGATTCACGCGGCTGGCACGACCCGGAGTCGATGTTCGCGGTCGGCGGCGAAAGCCAAGCAGGCCCGGACATCCTCGGCGGTGAGATCCGGGAAGTCGGCCAGGACCTCCTCGGGTGTCATCCCGCCTGCGAGGTATTCCAAGACGTCGCGTACCGTCATCCGCAATCCGCGGATGCAGGGTTGACCGCTGCGTTTGTCTGGCTCGATAGTAATGATTTCCAAATAGTGCATAATGAAATCGCAACGCCGAACACACCACCGGTCAATCTGTCCGACGTAATGCCCCGCGAGATTGAATAACTTAACCCTGAACCACACATACCCGGAACCCGACCCATGTCCGCCACTCCTCTCCCCACCCTGACAGCTAAAGACCTCACCACGGACCAAGAAGTCCGCTGGTGCCCCGGCTGCGGCGACTACTCCATCCTCGCCCAGATGCGAAAGGCTCTC
>Ga0105047_10019249_pt1 | contig 10545 bp, 10 predicted proteins | sample MAT04_FD_78384 | JGI IMG/M metagenome (GOLD analysis project Ga0105047, IMG submission 78384) | Freshwater microbial communities from Lake Fryxell liftoff mats and glacier meltwater in Antarctica - MAT-04 (megahit assembly) | ecosystem: Environmental > Aquatic > Freshwater > Ice > Liftoff... | reverse complement strand
TGTAGCCTGGCGAGAACGCAACGAAGCAAATGTTAAGAAATGGCTGCGAAAAGACTAGAAGGCATTATCGATAAAGCTCATTACCGAGAATTCTATGCCGGCGATTTCGATTGCGGAAAGATAATATTCACCTGGCCACTTTGATTCCTCGACCCAAATATTTGCTCCCAATCGCATCTGTCGCAACTTTGCCTCGGTAATCGCCTCTAGGCCTCCGCCCTGTTCATGGTCGCGACGATATTTTACCTCGACTAAATATGCGACTTTGTGTTTGGTTGCAACGATGTCAATTTCGCAGCGAGGTCTACGCCAATTTTGTTCAAGAATCTTGTATCCGCGCATTTCAAGATAGACTGCAGCTGCACGTTCTGCCTTGCGCCCGGTTTCGGTTGTGCTCTTAGCCATTACAGCATTGCCTTAATTGGCTTGAAGGATCGTCTGTGCAATTCACTAATGCCATAGAGTTGTAAGCGTTCCATGTGGAGCGCAGTGCCGTAGCCGACATGCTGTGCAAAGCCATAATCTGCATAGTCTGGTGCTATGACTGCCATATAGTTGTCTCTCGCTACTTTTGCCGCAATGCTGGCAGCACTGACTGCTGGAACCGTATCGTCGGCCTTAATAACCGCTTTAGTTTTGGAGTTTTCGGGTAAAAAATTCAAATGCCCGTCAATAATCACTTCGTCGTACTTAACACATATTTGATCTAGAGCCCGTTGCATAGCCAGTCTAACAGCTTCAGTTATACCAATTCGATCCACGGTAGCTGCATCGACCCAGCCTAATCCAACAGTTGCTGCATCTGAATTAATCTCAAGGGCTAGTTTTTCTCGCTGTTTCTTTGATAGTCTCTTGGAATCTTTTAGTCCTTTGATTGGTTGATGGAGCACTGCCGCACCAGCTACAACTGGTCCAGCCCAACAACCTCGCCCTACTTCATCGATCCCAACGGTAATCATCATAGTAGTATATAGCTTTTCGCCGTACTCGCCATGATATTTAATGCTAGCTCGCTCGGGTTCGGCATATATTTCTCCTTGATCAGTCGAATTATACCAATTGAAAAACGCCCGAGCACGGGCGTTTATGATATTTCAGAAATAGTATAGTTACTTAGCAGATTTTTCTTCGGTTGCTGGCGCATCTTCGTGTGAAGCAAGCATAGCATCTACCTTAGCGTCATTTGCCGCTTCTTCTGCAGCTTTAGCCTCGGCCTTGGCCTCGGCTTCAGCAACTGTTGCTTCGTGGATCTTAGCCTCTTCGGCTTCGGCTACTGCGTCATGTACGGAGTTAACTTCGTTACTATCAAAGTCGACGCCAGTCATACGCGCTGATTTACCAGTGCGATCACGCATATAACTTAAGTAGTTTCGGCGAACTTTACTTCGCTTGGTTACTTCAATCTTAACAACAAGTGGGCTATGCATTAAGAAGCTCTTTTCAACGCCGATACCGCTAGAGATACGGCGAACAGTAATGCGGCTGGTGTGGCTATCTTTGCGATCAGTACGAATAACAAGCCCTTGGAAAATCTGCACACGCTCTTTGTTGCCTTCGCGAATTTTCTGGTGGACACGAACCGTGTCACCGCTTCGGACGTCAACGACCGCGGTCTTCTTGTATTTCTTATTTATAATGGCAATTACATTTGGCATATCCGGTAAATTGTACAGCAATTGCTTATCTGTTGCAACCCTCTTTTCGACTTATTAAGCAGCAATAATTTACAAAGTAACCAAAAAGTGTTTTATACTGCTTGTATGACTGAGAGTATCCCGACACCAAATTCCGAAATATTTCTAGAGTTGCCGAGTAAGTTACGTATCAAGCAACGCCTCGGACAAGTTTCAAGAATGAACCAGTTCAAGGAAGAGATCGCATCACCGATTATTCAACTCGGCGGTCAACATGAACCCATAACAAGCGAGCAATTTACTAGTCGACTTTTCGAAATATTGAGTGAGTACCCCGACGGTCAGTCCGGAGTATCTGAACTCGGTTACCGCCAGGGAGTGAGAGTTATCGGCACATTAGTGGTTAATGATGTGGATCGTCTAGCGACCATCGGGGAATGGCACGATAAAGTATGTGCTCAAGATCTAGCCGACCACCCGGTATAGCTCGTCCATCGTAGTTTCGCCGGCAATAATTTTTAACATACCGTGCTGAAGCATCGTTAACATTCCGCCTTCAATTGCCGTCTTTTCGATAAGCTGTGACGTAACTTGTTTTTTGGGGTTACTCAGAAGCTCCTGTAAACCGTCACTCATAAGAAATTGTTCACGAATAGCTATCTGACCACTAAAGCCATAAGGGTTATCGTCAGAACTACCGGGTTTATATAATTTCAAACCATCTAAATTGGGCCGCTCATAACCCTCTGGCAACGATTCAACAACTTCGGTAATCTTTTGCCATTCCTGGTCAGAAGGATCATATGCCTCTTTAGTACTATCATCGAGTTTCCTCACTAAACGCTGTGCCATAACCAAGCGAATTGCTGATACGAACAATGGATTTTGGCCAATTATGTCAGATATGCGTGTTAAAGCTGCTGCTGAAGAACTAGCGTGAAAGGTTGCTAACACAAGGTGACCGGTCAGTGCCGCCTGCAGAGCCGTCTTAGCGGTGTCCATATCGCGGATCTCACCAACCATAACTATATCCGGGTCAAGACGCAGTACAGCGCGCAATTTGTCTGCAAAACTGTCGTCGTTGCCACCCTCTTTAGAATGAACAGAAATTTGCGTAATACCCGGAAACTGATATTCGACGGGGTCTTCAATCGTAATAATTTTACGATCATCGGTATTGAGCGTGTTGAGCATTGAATAAAGGGTAGTGGTTTTCCCCGAACCGGTTGGGCCCACAATCATTGCGAGACCGCTCGGCTTAACAATTATGTCATCGACGACCTTGCGTTCAGACTCCGATAATCCGAGTCGGTCAAGCGTATACATGGAGGCATCCATGTTGAATAGGCGCATCACTACGTCCATGCCGTTTAACGTCGGGACCGTTTCCAGACGCACGTTTACGTCAACCTCTGTGCCGTCTGCCATCTGCACTTTTTGCGCTATGTGGCCTTGTTGTGCTTCATCAACACCAGTTGAGACATTTCCGGCACTTGCAATTGCCGACATTAAAACACGATACTTGTCTTTTTGCAGACTAGCAATTGGTCGCAGAACGCCGTCGACCCTCAATCTGATTCTCACATCATTAACTTGGGTTTCGATGTGAATATCTGACGAATTAAGCCGGTGGGCCTGGGCCACTAAATATGCGAGCATGTCGTCTGCCCGAACCTGTTCTAAGATATTTGAAACCTGATCAACCGACTCGTTACTGCTCGCTTGATTAAGTGGGATATCGGTATAAACAACCTGTTGGGGTGGATCATACAGCAACATATACTCTTTAAATCCGGTGTCTGAAATGATCGCAAAAGCCAAACGTTGGTCTAAAAAACGTTCCTTAAGTTTAGTAATAGACTGCTGTGAGGTTGTTGTTGTAATGCCGAAGAAAATATTGCTTTGATCGGAGCTAATCGGCACCGCTCGAAGCTGGACAAGTTCGGGAATGGTAAGGGTTTCTTTATACAGTGTTTTATCGGGAGACGTCGTGTCGTGATAATCCAGACCGAGTACTCTGGCTCGACGCTGGGTTGATTGTTCTTCATCGAGTCGTGCGTCTTGGCTCATGTGGTTTTACAACTATCCAACTCCGGAGTCGGAAGACTCGATTTCAGCGTATAATGTTTCTTCATCAGTAACAGTATAAAGCATAAGCACCGTCTTAGGGTATAGTGCTCGCTATGAATAGTGTCGTATTAATTGCTCACAACCTGCGTAGCACGCATAACGTCGGATCATTACTGCGGACTGCTGAGGGTCTTGGTGTCAACAAAACATACTTAACTGGCTACACACCCTACCCTTCGACTGACACAGACACCAGGCTACCGCATATTGCCAGGAAACTCGATAAGCAGATCTCCAAAACGGCCCTCGGTGCAGAAAACATGCTGGACTGGGATCATAGTGTCGATTTACCAGCGCTCATCAACGAGTTGAAGCTTCAAGGATTTACGGTAGTGGGACTGGAACAAACACCAGATTCAAAACAATTACCGTCGTATAAACCTGCCGATAAGCTAGCTCTCATCGTCGGTCGTGAAGCAGAAGGCATCGAACCAGAGATCTTAGCGCTGTGTGATGAAACCGTAGAAATACCCATGCGTGGATCCAAGGAATCGTTTAATGTTGTCCAGGCAGCTGCCATGGCGCTCTACCAGATAACATTGCGCCGTTAAATATGCTATAATGTAGCAAATTCATAAGAAATAAAAATATGGCCATAGCAACCCGACCAAAACGGAACACCAGCCACAAAAAGCGAGCCGGCAAACACCACCGGCACAATAAGCCATACCTAAAAGCTTACTGGCCGTACATACCAATGCTCATGATAGTTGGCATCGGCTTGATGATTAACAGTGTTTGGTCGGCGGGCAACGTCTTGGGTAGCAGTAGTAACCTAACGAGCTCATATCTGCTGCAAGAGACCAACCAAAATCGAAGTAAGGATAAGCAAACTCCACTATCTCTCGATCCTCAGCTTACATCAGCGGCTCAAGCGAAGGCAGAAAATATGGCTAATAGTAACTACTGGGCGCACAACTCTCCTGACGGTAAAACTCCGTGGTCGTTCATTGCAACCAGTGGCTATCAATATCAGGCAGCCGGCGAAAACTTAGCATACGGTTTCAGCGATGCCTCAGGTGTAATAGCTGGCTGGATGAATAGCACAGAGCACCGCGAAAATATATTGAATAGCGCCTATTCTGACGTTGGTTTTGGCGTGGCAACGTCACCAAACTTCCAAGGTAATGGGCCGCAGACAATCGTGGTAGCTGAATATGGTGATCCTGTTGATGCTGTGGCAAACATAAGTTTCAGTGTGCCAGAAACTGCCCAAAATACGCCGGCGAACGTTAAAGGCGACTCAACAGATCTATCAGCAAAACCTGTCTCGCGCATCCAAGTACTCACCGATGGCCAGGCGGCATGGAGCGCACTCTTAGTCTCAGCTATTGCAGGGGCGGCTTTGGCATTGTTCCTGGTTCGTCATGGTCGTCGACTACACAGGCTAGTAGTGCAAGGTGAAGCATTTGTTAGTCATCATCCGTGGCTTGATATTACCGTTGTCTTCGTATTTACTGCCGGTTTTATCCTGACCCGAACAACTGGTATAATCGGCTGATTTTACTTGATGACTAGGTTGTCTGCACCGACGAGCTCTTTGAGTTGGCCAAGCCCCTCACTATCCTGATCAATGCCTCCCGGTAACTTAATTGCTTGTTTACCGGCAGCATCCCCCAACACCAAGACAACTTCAGTTTTACCCTTGTGCGTATCAATAGTCTCTTTGAGGTGCAGTAGCTTCTTCTGGTCATTTGTGTCAACGAGGCGGATATAAATTCGCTCCAGTACTGGTACCTCGGTTACGGGAGTAGGCGGTTCAGATTTCACAGGCACTGCCTCAAGGGGTGGAGTGATTACGGGGGCGCCGAGGTTCCGACCTGTTGGTTGGTAGTTTTTAATATGGTCGTCGGTAATTTCTTTAACCATATCGACCATAACTTTAATTTCAGAAGGGTTGCCCTCTTTATCTTTACCGGTAACTTTGCCTTTGATGATTACGACTCGGTCACGCTCCCAGACGCTACTTGTTTGTTGGTATGTTTTGGGAAACAATACAATCTCTAACTCTCCGAAGCGGTCCTCTAGTTTTACGAATGCCATCTTCTGCCCGTTACGAGTAGTAATATCACGTATATCAGAAATAACTCCACCGATAGTTACGGTCTTACCGTCGTGCCCCTCACTCAGGGCATTCAGTGGAACGGTTTGCTCACTCAGGTACAGTTCATATTGTTCCAGAGGGTGGTGACTAAGATACAGTCCGAGTAACTCTCTCTCCCATTTCAACTGCGCTCTATCGTCAGCGGCCAATGGGGCGGGTTGCATCTGTAGGCCTGGCAGTACAACCTCGTCATCTGATGTGGCGCCGAAGATGTCAGTTTGGCCGCTATCAGCCTGTTTTTGTAAGCGCGAGCCATATGCAACGATAAAGTCCAGATTATGAAGCAAAACATGTCGCTCACCAAAACGATCAAAAGCTCCAGCCTTTATTAAACTCTCTAATGCCTTGCGATTCACTACCCGGGAGTTAATACGCTTCAAAAAGTCCTCTATGCTTGCAAATGGACCGTCATCGTCTCGAGCGCGGACTATTTCATCGACCGCCCCGGTACCAACATTTTTGATTGCTTGCATACCAAAACGTATTTCTTCTTTACCTGGAACTACTGCAAATTCCTGGAATGACTCATTTACGTCTGGTGGCAACACCGTCATGCCCATATGCTTACATTCAGCAATTTCAATAGCCAAACGGTCGGTATCGTCATAATCACTGGTCATAAGCGCAGCCATGTATGCGGCAGGATAGTGTGCTTTTAGATATGCTGTCCAGTAGGAAATCTGGGCGTAACAGGTGGCGTGCGCCTTGTTGAACGAGTAATCTGCGAACGGCTGGATCTGTGCCCATAATTTCTTTGCACCACTCTTAGTTAGTCCTTGCTTAATACAGCCCGCAATAAATTTTGGCTCTTCAGCTTCCATGATTTCGCGCTTTTTTTTGCCGATTGCTTTGCGGACCAGATCAGCTTCGCCTGGTGTATAGCCCGCAACCATTTGCAGAAGCTTGATAATTTGTTCTTGGTACACCATTACCCCGTATGTGTCCTCGAGGATTGGCTCTAACGATTCATGCAGATACGAAATTGAGCTTGGATCGTTCTTTCCTTTAATAAACCTCGGTATTTCGGACATTGGCCCAGGGCGATATAATGCACCCATGGCTATGATATCTTCAAATAATGTTGGCTTTAGTTCTTTTAGGTACCGTTTCATTCCACCGGATTCAAGTTGGAAGACACCAGTAGTATCAGCCCTTTGCAGTAGCTCGAAAGTTTTTTCGTCCTCAATTGGTATCTCGCTAAGCTCAAGTTTTGTATCGTAGACCTTACGCACAATACGAAGCGCGTTGTTTAGGATCGTCAGGTTACTCAAGCCAAGAAAATCCATTTTTAACAGGCCCAGATCTTCAATTGGTCCCATAGAATACTGCGTTGCAACGACTCCTTTTTGGGCCATTTCTAGGGGCGTGAAATAGACAATATCTTCCGGCGCAATAACTACACCAGCAGCGTGAACACCGTGTGAACGGATGGTGCCTTCCATCTGAACAGCCAAATCAAAAACTCGTCTTGCGGTTGCATTGTTTGCATATTCACGTTTTAAGTCAGGATCATTTTTTAATGATGTCTTTAACGGAATGTGTCGTCCCTGTACCGGTGGTGGAATCATTTTGGCAAAACGATCTGCCTCGGCATATGGCACCTGCAACACACGTGAGACATCACGTACCGCATTACGGGCGGCCATACGGCCAAACGTCACGATATTAGCCACACGTTCCTTCCCGTATTTTTCAACACAGTATTGTATAACTTCGGCTCGTCGGCTGTCTTGAATGTCGATGTCGATGTCGGGCATACTAATACGGCTCGGATTAAGGAAACGTTCAAACATGAGTTTATATTTCAGTGGCTCGATTTCTGTAATACGAATTGCGTACGCAACAATTGATCCTGCCGCTGAGCCACGACCTGGACCAAAAATAATCCCCTTATCCTTCCCCCACGTTATAAAATCTTGAACGATCAAGAAATATCCGTTAAAACCCATCGAATTCATAATATCCAGCTCGTATTCAGTGCGTTGAATGATTTCGGGGGTAAGCGTCTTGCGTGCCGCATTCTCGCTGAGCTTGTGGCTGTCCTCGAGTGGGATATCGCCATAACGCCAAGCTAACCCTTGCCATACTAATTTATGGAGATATGACTTTTCATCCTCGCCCTTTGGCACAGGGAACTTAGGTATGAGAATTTTACCAAGCTCAATCTCGACATTGCAGCGATCAGCAATAGTTTTGGTATTGGTTATGAATTCAGGGTGCTCAGCGCCCCAGCGCGCTATAACTTCCTTTGGATCGCTGACATGTAGCTCGAAATCCTTGAGGCTCATGCGATTCTCATCATCCAGGAATGAACCGGTCTGAACGCATAGCAGAATCTCGTGAGCTTCCTGGTCTTCATGCTTTAGGTAGTGAGCATCGCAAGTAACTACGCATTGAATATCTAGCTCCTCGCTCAAACGGAACAGCTGTTCGTTGATGTCTTCTTGCACCGCCCACTTACTTGGATGATCGGGGTGCCCATGATCCTGAATCTCTATATAATATCTGTCACCGAACTGTTTTTTATACCACTTGGCGATCTCTTTTGCTGCATCGTATTGGCCTTGGCGCAAAAGATCACCAATTTCGCTACTGGCACAGCCGCTCAGACATATCAGTCCTTCGTTGTGCTTGGCGAGTAGTTCGTGGTCGATCCGAGGACGATAATAAAAACCCTCAAGATTGGCGATTGTACTAAGCGCCATCAGATTTTGATAGCCAGTCTGGTTCATGGCAAGTAAAATCAAGTGGTAATTTTGCTTATCTTTGCCGGGCTCTTTATCGCGTAAACTACGTGCTGCGACATACGTTTCCATGCCAAGAATTGGCTTGATATCATTAGCTTTTGCTTCTTGATAAAACTCGATAGCTCCGCTGAGCGTGCCATGATCGGTTATTGATACCGCGGACATACCCTCTTTTTTTATATGCTGGATAAGTTCAGGTACTTTTGTTAGCCCATCGAGTAGGCTGTACTGAGTATGGTTGTGGAGGTGCACATAGTCACCTGCACGTAGTGCCGATTTCTTCGCTGCCAAAATACCCTCTAGAAAACTATTACGTTATACCTTAAATTATACCATCCCAACCCTCCTAAAAGGATATGTCACGGCTGCGCTCTAGTTGAGTATGGTTCGGGATAATGTACCGTGGCGCAACGGAGACGCGCGGTTACGTGGAGTGCGGACTCGAGCTATCTGCCCAAAATCTACGAAATAGGGTGATGTCTATTTTTTCTTAAGATACTGCTTAAGATGGTCGATAGATTCGTTAGCTTCTTTAATAGCTTTATCAAGTTCTTTGTTATCAGCTCCGCCCTCATGTATAGCGTTTAAGACTTCACGAGCTTTTTCTTTGGCGTCTTTTGCCTTTACGACTAGTTCATCTAGCTCTTTCTTGGTTTTGGTACTGAGCTTATCGCCCTGAGCTTTAGCCTGCTTGAGAGTTTTATCAATTTCGGTATGTAACTTTTTAAATTCTTTTTCGGTCTCGATAACTGTTTTATTGGCAGTATCCTTGATATCTTTGCGAGTTTCTTTGCCACTCTTTGGCGCAGTCAGTACCCCTGCTAGATATCCCGCAACACCTGCGATCACACTACCAATTGCTACGCGCTTGGCAACATTTTGCTTCTTACGGAACATTATTTCTTCCCCTTGCTGGTCATTTGAATGACGTTATTGATGAGCTTAAAGATTGCGAGCTTGCCAGAAGTATTCTTGAGAACTTCAGCGGCTGACTCCACAGAATCGACAACTTCGTCGGCCTTCGCGACAATTTCGCGAATTCCGTTAATTAGTTTGATAAGAACCACCACGGCAGTAATGCACATGATGAAAAACACACTGAGCAGAACAGTTAGAACAATTACTAGTACTTCGTCGGTTGTAGTCATATAGTTAGTATATTATATAAGATGCTGTTAATCTACTGTAATTTATTTCGCAAATAGTTTTTTAGCTCTGGGCCTATATCTTCACGTTGCAGCGCAAAGTGAAATACTGTCTTTAGGTATTCCAATTTATCACCAGTATCGTAAAAGTCACCGTTCTGAATTTCACAACCATAAATTTTATGACCGTCTTCGATCATTGTTTGCATCGTTTCCTGAATAATGAACTCACCCTTTTTGTCATCATGTGTTTCTAGCTGCTGTGCAAGGTACTTGAGAATCAGTGGGTCGAATACGTAGCCGCTGACCGTGGCAAGGTCGGATGGCGATGAGGCACGATCACCAGGTTTTTCGATAATGGTTTTCATATCTACGAGACCCGGACTCAGTTCATTGCCAGCAAGGTAGCCGTAGCGACCATAGTCAGAATCGCCATCACGGCGCACGGCTGTCAGCACCGAGCCACCATGCTCATTATAGACGTCGAGTAGTTGCGTAAACCTCGTAGGACTCGCCTGTACGAAGTCATCCGCAAAAGTATAGATAAACGGCTCATTGTCGATTAAATGTGCAGCGTTTATCAACGGCGTTCCGTTCCCGTATGGACCCTTTTGACGTATATATGCAAAATTAGCCAGATCAGATATCTTACGGGTCTCATCTAGTAATTTCTGCTTACCACCTTTTTTAAGATTGCTGCTGAGCTCCATACTTACATGATCAAAATGATCCTCAATCGAGCGTTTGTGATACCCCGTAACGATAACGATATCTTCGATGCCAGC
>Ga0105047_10019247_pt1 | contig 10545 bp, 12 predicted proteins | sample MAT04_FD_78384 | JGI IMG/M metagenome (GOLD analysis project Ga0105047, IMG submission 78384) | Freshwater microbial communities from Lake Fryxell liftoff mats and glacier meltwater in Antarctica - MAT-04 (megahit assembly) | ecosystem: Environmental > Aquatic > Freshwater > Ice > Liftoff... | reverse complement strand
CCATCTTCGCCGGCGTAGCTCAATGGCAGAGCACCTGTTTTGTAAACAGGTGGTTGCAGGTTCAACTCCCGTCGCCGGCTCCACCTTGGCAAGACCGCTTGCCCCACCCGCATGCGATTCTCCGGCGCGAAGTCCTTTTCAGAAAATTTTCCACTGCCTGGTGGTGTAATGGTAGCACAGCAGATTCTGACTCTGCTTGTCTAGGTTCGAGTCCTAGCCGGGCAGCCAATGCGACTAATACCCTACAGTAGCGCATCGGCTAGCGGCAAAAGAACGTTTGACAGAGAATTCATCGGACAGCGTAAGTGGCCTTTCCTTTTCCTGGTGTTCCTCGCTCCCAATTCCACCCCACACGATTGATCCGAACGCACTTTTCGGCTCTAGCACCTGCGTCGTGGATGATCCTCGTGACTTTCTGCAACCGCCCCTTGAGGCCGTGTTTCAAAGCCATCTAATATTTCCGCATCCATCAAATTTTTTTATTTCCTTTGGCGTGCGCGCTGCTGACGTTACTCGGATTCGACAGAATTATTTTTGAGCGAATCCTCCCTCAAGACGTCCAAAACAGCACCCCGTACATCCTTCTTTCGTTCCCGATCTCTCACCCATCCTCAGTTAAAAAATCATGATCACGACCAGTCTGCAGTTCGCATTCCTCATGGGCCAGTCTCCGATGGAGCTCTTCAAGCATGGAGGGTACATCATGTGGCCGATCATCATCCTCTCATTCCTCACACTGACGGTGGTCGTTGAGCGCATCATCTTTGCGATCCGCGAGTCCGCCACCCGCGAACCCGAGGTGGTCGAAAAGATGCTGGAGAAGGTTGAGGCACGGGACGTTGAAGGTGCCGTGGCCCTCGGCCGCAAGAGCAAGGACTTTATCGCTCGCATTCTCGTCTACGCTCTGACCCACAAGGAGCACTCGATGCACAACGCGTTCGTCCGCGCCTCGAACCAAGAGCTCACGCGTTACCAGCAGGGAATGTCGACGCTGGACACCTGCATCACCGCGGCTCCACTCCTCGGTCTCCTCGGTACGGTGACGGGAATGATGAACACCTTCGGTGCCTTGGCAGGTGGTGACATCGCGGCCGCCGCAGGACAAATCACCGGTGGTGTCGCCGAGGCACTGATCGCCACGGCTTGCGGTCTCGCAATCGCAATCGCCGGTCTTCTTCCCTTTAATTACATCAATTCGAAGACCGAGGACGCGAAGCATGACGTCTCCGACGCGTCAAACGCACTCGAACTGATCGTCAAGAAGTCCGAATCCTCCGTCTAAGCCCCACTTTCGATTGGGAACCGTCCGCGCAATCGAAGAACCCTAAAACCCAAGTCATTCCATGGCAGGATCCTCTTCAGGCGGCGGCACTGGCGGCCAGAAAAAAGCTCGTATTGAGATCATCCCTCTCATCGACGTTATTTTCTTTCTGCTCGCGACGTTCGTTCTCTTCACGCTGTCGCTCAACAAGTCCGGAGGACTGCCCGTCAGCCTTCCATCGACCGTCACGAGCGAGCCGCGCGATCCAACAGGCGTCACCATCACCGTCACCCAGGAAGGAACGCTGGCTTGGGACAAAGACCCCATCACCCTTGATGAGTTCTTGGTGCGGCTCACGTCCTACAAACAGGCCGTCGGTCCGGATGCCCGAATCCTGATCAATGGTGATGAGAACGCCTTCTTCAGCCAGGCTCGTTACGTCTTCGATGAGGTTCGAAAAGCTGGCATTCAAAAAATCCTGATCGAGACCCGCCTGCGTCCGCAGCAGTAAGTCAACCTTCGTAAACTCCTCGGCGGCCGTACTCGTCAACGATCTCATCCTCTCCATGTCTGGTGCACCTTCATCTTCCAGTGGCGGTCAGAAAAAAGCTCGTATTGAGATCATCCCTCTCATCGACGTTATTTTCTTCCTTCTCGCAACCTTTGTTCTTTTCACGCTCTCGTTGAACAAGATTCAGTCGCTCCCCGTCAATCTGCCGGTGGCGGCTCCACCTGATCCAAATCGTCTTCCAGACGAGGACAATGTCACCCTGCAGGTCTCCGATGGGGGCACGCTTTACTGGAATCAGGAATTGATTGGCATGAACGAAGTCGCTCCCCGTCTCCAGAACTACGTCAGCCAAGTGGCAACGCCCAGAGTGCTGATCGCGGCCGACGACAGGGCCAAATATGGTGCCACCATCCAAGTCTTGGATGAAGTTCGCAAGGTCGGCATCAAACAGGTCTCGTTTGAGACCGTGTGGCGTGCCACTGGCAAATAACCCTAATCTCGAATCGTCATGACACGCGATCTTATCATCGGACTTCTTCTTTCCGCTCTCCTCCACGGTGGGTTCATTTTCGGCGAACAGCTCTTCCCTAAATCCAAGGCTTCGGTGACGAAGAAGGTAGAGGAAGATACCACTGTCGAACTCATGCAGATGCCTCCGCCGGAACCCGAGGAGGTGGAAGTCACCGAAACAGATGAGCCCGTCACGGAAGACGTCGCTGACTTGGCACCGCCCATGGCGGCTGACGTTCCTTCGACCGTCATGGTCGATTCGTTCGTCCAGAAACTGCAGCCACCGCCTCCCCCAGGACTCAATCGTCCAACGGGTGTCATCTCGATCCCCACGGGACGTCCCAATACGGGCGGCATCGGCAAAGGCATGAAGGATCTTTTCGATCTCGCCAATCTCGATCAAATCCCATCACCCCGTTTTCAGGCAAAGCCGGTTTATCCCTTTGAAATGCGCCGGGCTGGGATCACCGGAGATGTTCTGGTCGGTTTTATCGTGGACTCAAACGGGGATGTGCGGGAAGCGTATGCGATCAAATCGACACAGCGCGAATTTGAGGCCGCCGCCATTCAGGCCGTCTCAAAGTGGAAGTTCCGCCCGGGAAAGAAGGGTGGCCGCTCGGTGAATACGCGCATGCAGGTTCCCATCGTTTTCAGCATCACCGAGGAGTAAGCGCCCTACGCCATCATGCCGATTTTTTCCAAACACTCATCCGTGAAGCTCCTTCGATCCGGGCTCGCGACCATTTTCCTCGGGTGCGCGCTCGCGGTTCCCGGCTGGAGCCAACAACCCGCCGCACGCAAAAAGGAACTGAGCGAAAAGGTCGCCGAAGAATTGGGTAAAATTCGCACCCAGACCGATGCCAAGAATTACGACGCGGCGGTCGCAATCATCGATGGTCTCCTGAAGGGAGCCGCTCCTGAGAGTTATGATATCGCGGTCCTCTCACAGGTGAAGGCCCAGATTCTTCTGACCAAGGGTGACTACGCGAAATCGATCGAGCCTCTCGAAGTGGCTCTGCTCGTCGCGGAACGGAATGGCTACTTCGACGCACGTGTAAATCAGGACCTGCGCTACTACTTGGCTCAGCTCTACTACCAAGAGGCCTCGACGACGAAAGTCTTGGACAGCCAAAAGAAGTTCTACGCGAAAGCCTCCTCCTTCATCGAGTCTTGGTCGAAAGAGAACACCAAACCGAACCCGGATGCTCAACTTTTCCACGCATCCCTTCTTTACAATCAGGCTCAGCTCGATCCCAACAACATCGATAACCAGCTGATCAAGCGGGCCCAAGCGGAAGTCGAAAAGGGTTTGATGATGAGCCTGAAACCGAAAGACACATTCTATATCCTCCTGCTGGCCACTCTTCAGCAACAGAATGAGACGGCCCGTTCGGCGGAAATCCTTGAGTTGTTGGTCAAACAAAACCCAAACAACAAGACTTACTGGCAACAGCTCGCGTCGACTTATCTCAATCTCCAGCAGGATGTCCGCGCCGCTTTGACCATCGAGCGTGCCCAGCAGCACGATTCGATGAACACGCCCAAGGATAACTTCAACTTGGTCGGCATTTACTTCAACATGCAGCAATACGATCAAGCGATCGGATTGCTTGAGAAGGGCCTGAAGGATGGCACCATCGAAAACGAGCAGCGTAACTGGGAGTTGCTGGCGGCTTCTCTCCAGCAGGTAAAAAAGGAACTCAGGGCCATCGAGGTACTAAAGGAAGCAACCAAAACCTTCCCTGAATCGGGTTCGCTCTACCTCCAAGTTGCCCAAATCTATTACTCTCTCGACAAGCTGAACGACTCCTACTCCTACGCAAAACAAGCTGTGGCCAAGAAGTTGGAGAAACCTTGGCAGGCCCAAACCTTTTTGGCCTACATTTCCTACGAGCTGAAGAAGCTCAACGAGGCACTCGAAGCGATCAACCAATCTCTCAAGTATCCCGAGGGTGGCAAAGATGCCGAGCGTCTCAAGAAGGCCATCGAAGATGCCATCAAGGAACGCGAAGCCCTCATCAATTCACCTGCAGCTTAAGTAACGATTCATGAACAAAGCTTACGTCATCGCACCCCTCCTCGGTCTCCTGATCTTCGGAGGATTCTACTGGAACTTCGCCAAGGACTTCGCCCAGCAGCAGGTGGCGAAGGATGCGACGATCAAAAAGGTCAAAGACGACAAATTGAAGGAGGAACAAGCAGCTCGCCGGGTCGCCGTTGAGGACGCGGTCAAACTCCAGGAACAGCGCAAGAAAGAGAAACTCGAACGCGAAGAGAAGGATCGTCTCGAAAAGGAGGCCCGTCAGGCCGCAATCGATGCCCGCGACAAAGCTTATCGCGATCAGGAGAAGCTGGCAAAGCAGGTCGACCGTCTCACCAAAGAGATTGTCACCGAGAAGGAATTGGTCGCGAAAATCGAGGACGGAAAAAAACTCAGCCGCGACGAGGAAGTTTTTCTCAGACAATTTGTTAAACAGGCGGAGTCTAATGTGAAGAGTCTGGGCGACGTCATCGAGAAGATCGATGCCGCTGACAAGGCTCGGGCAGCGGCTGCCGCCGCCGCCGCCGCTGCTGCCTCCGCTGCCAAGGGCAAGAGCTAACCCACTTATAATTTCGCTGACATGAACAAGTTCTACGTCATCACGCCCATCGTCCTCTGCACGATCTTTGGGTTCTTTTACTACGGCTTCGCTGAGGAGCTCAAAATCAAGCTCGCCAATAAAGAAAAGGAGGTCGCCGCTAAGATCTCCGACGAACAGAAAAAAAAGGACGACGCTGAAGCCAAGGCCCGCGCAGATGCGGACGAACGGACTCGCAAACGCGAAGAGGAGCTGGCCAAAAAAGATTCTGACCGTCGTGCAAAGTGGGATGGTCAAGGTCAGGAGATCGCCGAATCCACCACCAAGTACAACGGACAGGCCGACACGGCCGCCAAGCAGGCGGCTGCCCTCGAAACCCAGCTGACCGAACTGCGCAAGAAGAAAGAGCAGGCTGGACGCGAGGCGTTCGAACTTCAAAAGCAGGTGGAACTCGCGCGGATCGCGAAACGTAATGCCGAACTTGAAATTCAACGTCTGCACGCGATGGTCGCGAAGCGAGCTTCGGATAGTGCTGTTGCACAACCACCTGCCCCGCCCCCAGTAACCTCACGATCGTCCTGATCCCTTTCGATTCTTAAGCAGCGGCCCCGGGCTTTGCCTCGGGGCCGCTTTTTTTTGCACGCGTTCGACGCCCGTCCACTCAATCGATTCGCGCCTCACGCTTGCGCCTCCCCGGCCAGCTCACCACCCTTTTGTCTCGCATGGCCCTTCCTGATATCCCAGCGATCCTCCGCGAGCGCGACCTCAGCTCCCGGGAATTTTCGTCAAGTCCCGAAACGTCCCGGGTCCGCCTCTACGCGTGGATGTATCTGGCTCGAACGACCGACAATCGGATCCTCGAACTCTTTCGCCAAGGTCTGATCAGGGGAACCGTCACCGGCGGGCAGGGCCACGAAGGACTCATCGTGCCCTTAACGCTCCTCGCGGACAAGGAGCGGGACGTGATCTCATTCACCCATCGAGGACTCGGCGGCCATCTCATCTGGGGATCCCACTTGGTTGATCACCTCAATCAGTACTGCGCCAACGCCTTGAGCCCAACCCAAGCGCGTGAAGGAAATGTCCACCACGGAGATCCGAAAAATCGCTCGCTTCCGATGATCAGTCATCTGGGCGCGATGATTTCAAATGTCCTCGGGATGACCGACGCTCAACGCCGGCAGGGTCTACCCGCTGTCGGATTCGCTTTCTTTGGCGATGGAGGATCTTCCACTGGCGACATCCATGAGTCGCTCAATCTCGCCTCATTGCTCTCCCTTCCGATTGTTTTTGTCATCGAGAACAACGGTTACGCCTATTCGACACCCACGCGCGAACAGTTCTCCCAAGGAACCGAACTCTGGAAGCGCGCAGCCGGTTACGGGATCGAGGGGATGCGGCTGGATGCGACGGTCACCGACGTCACGGCAACCGTGGCAACGCTCGAGTCCGTGATCGCCAAGGTACGTTCCACCTCGCGCCCCGTATTGATTGAAGCTTCAGTCCTCCGTCTTCGGGGACATGCGGCTTACGACACCTGCGACTACCTCGCACCGGGGGAAGCCGATGCCCTGTTAGCCGCCGATCCCCTCCCGAGATTCCGCAATCTCCTGGTGGAAGGCGGAATGAAGGATCTGATCGTGTCCACCGAACACGAGCTCGATGGATTCATTGAGGCGTGCATCCAAACCGCATTGGCTGTCCCCCGACCCCAGTCGGACGGTTTCGTCGACGCTCTCTTCGCGCCCGCACACCCACCGTTTCCCTGGAAGGCCGAGTCGCCTGGTTCCGTTCCCCTGACACAGGCCCAAGCGCTCAATGCGGCCATGCGCAAAATCCTTTCAGAGCGGCCGGAATCACTCCTGCTGGGACAGGACATCGGAGCTTACGGCGGCGCATTCAAGGTCACCGAGGGGCTAATGAAGGACTTTGGACGAGCGCGGGTTCTCAACACCCCGCTCGCTGAGAGTGCGTGCACCGGTTATGCAACCGGACTGGCTCTCGGCGGTCGCAGACCCATCGAAGAGTTTCAGTTTTCCGACTTTGCGACGGAGGCGATCACGCAAATTGCGCTCAACGCCGCGACCTATTACTTCCGTTCCGGCGCGAGCGTTCCGTTGGTTCTCCGACTGCCTTGCGGCGGTGGACTCACCTTCGGTTCATTTCATTCCCAAGAACTGGAGTCGCTCTTTCTCAGCATGCCCGGCCTCAAGGGCCTCTACCCTGCCACCCCGCAGGATGCCTTCGACGCCCTCCTGGCAGCTTACGAGGACAACAATCCCGTCCTCCTCTTCGAGCACAAGGGGCTCTATCGGAAAAAGAAACAGATCGTGCAGTGGAACCCCCACTACCGCGATGTCTGGTCACCGAAACGACTCGTCAATGGCAGTTATGCCACCGTGGTCACCTACGGGGAAATGACCCTGCTGGCCCAAGAAGCAGCTGACTACTTCGCGTCCGAATACGACCGGACACTCGACGTCTGGGACTTGAGGGCATTGGCTCCATTGAACCTCGACGCGATCACCGCCTCAGTCCGTCGCACGCATCGGCTGATCGTGATTCACGAAGGACGCCGGACTCACGGTTTTGGAGCTGAACTCGTCGCCCGGCTGACCGAAACCCTCTTTTTCGAGCTCGAGGCACCGCCACTCCGAATCGCATCCCTCGATCTACCTGTACCCTTCGCTCCAGAACTCGAAGCCGACTTCCGCCCGAATCTCGAAAAGATCATCCTTCGGATCACCGATTGGATGGGATGAACCGCTCGCCGCTTCCGCCAGACGAGCCAACACCCGAAACGCACCTGTTCCTTCAACGCGCCAAATGAAGCGACGGCCAGATTCCAATTCGTCGAACGTGTCCGCGACAGCTTGGGCAAAAATCAAGCTCCTCGCACTCGACGTCGACGGGGTTCTGACCGACGGGACCCTCCTGATCTCGTCCGACGGCACCGAGACCAAGTCCTTCTCGGTCCTCGATGGTTCAGGTATGATCAAGTTGCGCGAAGCTGGGGTCACGGTCGCCTGGATCAGTGGTCGGCCTTCCGGTGCCACCACCGTGCGGGCGAAGGAACTCCAGATTCCCCACGTGATCCAAGGGTGCCCGGACAAGCTGATCGCGCTGCGCAAGCTTGCCTCCTCGCTGGGCCTCTCGGCGCGTCAGTGCTGCTATATGGGCGACGACGATATCGACGCATCTGCCATCGCTTGGTCCGGCATCGGCGCGACCGTCACCGAGGCCATGCCCTCCGCGCGCCAAGCCGCAATCTACGTCGCGAAACGACCGGCGGGCCGTGGTGCAGTTCGCGAAGTCTGCGATCGCATCCTCGCTGCCAAAAAAAACGAGCCAAAACCCGCATGATCACCCGCAACCCACCGTCGTCGGGCATGGCTGCCGTTTCACGTTCAAACGCGGCTGCGCTCGGTCTTCGAGCACTTGTGCTCTTCATCGGACTCGAGTCCCTCATGGGTTCGTTCTCAGCCGCTGGTCCGCAAATTCAGCCGAATGCCCCAATTCGGAGCTTTTCCCTTCCCTCCTTCAACGAAAAGGGCTTCCGGACCATGCTGGTTCGCGGCCGGGAAGCCATTGTCGTCGGAAAAACCGAGGTTCAATTGCAGGATATGACACTCACGGTTTTCTCGGGCGACGAACACGCGAGGGTCGAGACCGTATTCCTAAGCAGTTCCGCAAAGGTGCGCAGCGACGAACGAGCCGTGTTCGGTGACGAAACCGTTCGCGTCATCACCGACGAGTTTGAACTCATCGGTACGCGCTGGCGTTACGAGCATGATCCAAAGAGAATCCTGATCACCTCTGGCGCTCGCGTGGTCTTCAAGGCCGAACTCAAGGACATTCTCCGATGAACTCTCTTCTCCGCCAGATCTGCCGATTTGCCACCGTTGTTCCGTTGTCATTCTGCCTCGCCACCGAGCCCACCCCCACCGGTAAGAAGGCCTCACCGGAGGGCCCCACGCCCCAGCCGACGGTCATCGAGAGCACCTCCTTGGAGATGCACAGCACCGATACGGAGACCATCGCCATCTTCGACCGCAACGTCATGGTCACGGGCACCAACCTCAAAATCACCTGTGACCATCTGGTAGTGGTCGCAACGCGAGTGGGCAATACCACGGAAACGGTCGCCAAACTCGATCAGTTCAAATCACTGGTCGCAACCGGTCGGGTCCGGATCATTCAGGGCGACCGGGAAGTAACCTGCGGTCGGGCCGAGGTGTTACCCCTCGAAGAGAAGATCGTCCTGACCGAATCACCCGTCGTGATCGATCACTCCGGCCCTTACATCGAACGCGGCACCCGGATCACGCTTCTGCGCGGACAGCGCAAGGTTCTGGTCGAGAACAGTGTTTTCCAAGGGCCTGCCATTCTCGATCTTGGTTTCGACAAGAAAGAACCCGCAAAGGCACCCACACCGACCCCGGCCAATCCGCCTTCGAGCCCGTAGTCCGAAGGTTTCGCTTCCCGCTTTTTTCCTCCGCGGCGCGTGCCTTCAATCCTTCCTGTGACCACCCCAGACATGCCCGCACCCGCCGCGATCCAGACCCATGGATTGGTGAAAGTCTTCGGGACCCGCTCGGTGGTCAATGGGGTCAATGTGCATGTCTCCGCGGGGGAGGTCGTCGGCCTGCTCGGTCCAAACGGGGCCGGGAAAACCACCACGTTTTACATGATCGTCGGCCTGATCCAAGCCACTGCCGGGACGGTGACGGTCGGCGACCGGGACATCACCCGGTTGGGCATGCACCAACGCGCGCGTCTGGGCATTGGCTATCTGCCACAAGAGGCCTCGGTTTTTCGCAAACTCACGGTGGCGGAGAACATCCTCGCGATCGCTGAAGCAATCGGGGTGCCGCGAAAGGAAAGGTCCGCGCGGGTCGAACGTCATCTGACGGATCTTAACCTCGGCCACGTCGCCAGGCAAATGGCCTACACCCTGTCCGGCGGCGAACGGCGACGCCTCGAGATCGCCCGTGCACTCGTGACCGAACCCAAGTTCCTCCTCATGGACGAACCGTTCGCCGCGATTGACCCAATCTCAGTGGCCGAGGTTCAAAAGATCATTCGCGAACTGAAGTCGCGCGGCATCGGCATGCTCATCACCGATCACAATGTGCGCGAAACCCTCCGGATTGTCGATCGGGCCTACCTGATCCACCAGGGAAAAGTTCTGGCTGAAGGCTCCGCCGACATGCTGATCCATGATCTTCAGGCACGCGAATTCTATCTCGGGAAGGACTTCAACCTCTAACGCGTCTCAGCACGAAAACACGCTCGTCATGTGGGCGGCGTTCGTTGTGCTCTCAGCCAGCCGCCCTGCCCATGCCCAAAGCCATCCACGGGATCACCGTCGCCCACTTCCTCCGGAGCTATCAGGAGAAACTCAAACTGGAGCTCATCACTGGCGACCGCGGGCTTCACCGTCTGATCCGTGAGGGATCCATCAACCGCCCCTCGCTCGCGCTCACCGGATTCTTCCGGTACTTCGCCAACAAGCGTCTCCAGGTTCTCGGAGCCGCGGAGATGACCTACCTCAAGACCCTGACCCACGCGCGGCAGGTCGAGATCTTCACCGAAATGGTCGAGCGCCAGGTTCCCTGCCTCGTCCTCACGAGGAATTTCCATCCCACACGCTCGTTGATCGAGATCGCCCTCGAGAAGAATCT
>Ga0105047_10019246_pt1 | contig 10545 bp, 8 predicted proteins | sample MAT04_FD_78384 | JGI IMG/M metagenome (GOLD analysis project Ga0105047, IMG submission 78384) | Freshwater microbial communities from Lake Fryxell liftoff mats and glacier meltwater in Antarctica - MAT-04 (megahit assembly) | ecosystem: Environmental > Aquatic > Freshwater > Ice > Liftoff... | reverse complement strand
TGTCGGCCCGCGAGGCGGCGGTGCTGCTCCCGCTGGCGCTGCTGGCGATAGTGTTGGGCGTGTGGCCGAGCCTGCTGACGAACTGGACCGAGCCGAGCGTCGCCGGCTGGGTGGAGAACTTATCGGTGCTGAAGCCGTGACTCAGAAGTCTTCACCGCGCCCTCCGCGGTGAAGACTTCTGAGTCTCACGTATTCGCGGGCTTCGTGGCGGGGCTGACCTTCGCTAAAAAATCCAGCAGCGCGGCGTTGAACGCCTCGGGGTTTTCGAGGTTGCTCAGGTGGCCCGCCCCCGGGATCGTCACGACTAAGCTGCCCCAGATACGCGCACCCATCGCCGACGCCAGCACCGGCGGCGTGACGGCGTCGTGTTCGCCGACCAAGATGAGGGTCGGCACGGCCACGTTGTCCAGCCCCGCCGTCGCGTCCGGCCGGTCGCGGAGGGCCGCCAGCCCGTTCGCCACGCCGTCCGCCGTCTGCCGGGCCGCCAACTTCCGCACCGTCTCGACCACCTCGGGTCGGTTGGCCAGCGTCGCCTCGCTCAGCAACTTCGGCAACATCTGCTCGGCGACGGCGGCCGAACCCTTCTCGTTGGCGAGGGCGATCATCTTCGCCCGGCCCTGCTTGGCGGCCTCGTCGTCGGCCTCGCTGCGGGTGTCGGCGAGGACGAGGCCGGCGAGCCGGTCGGGGTGGCGGCGGGCGAAGGCCATCGCCACGTACCCGCCCATCGACAGCCCGGCGACCACCACACGCCCCGCCCCGCCGACCGCGTCCAACAAGTCGGCGACGGCGTCGGCCGCGGATTCGATGGCGAACGGCGTGGTCCCGGCCGGCGAGTGGCCGAACCCGGGCAAGTCCACGGCCAGCACCCGGGCCGCCCCCGCCAGCGCCCCGAGTTGCGGCCGCCACATCTCGCGGTCGAGGGGGAAGGCGTGCAAGAGGACGAGCGTCGGGCCGTCGGCCGAGTCGGTGTACGCGAGGGCGTTCCCGCCCAGGTCGATGGTGGCGGCTTTCACGGGCGATACTCCGGAGATCTGTGGAAGCGAAAGCCCACGGACCGCTGTCCGTGGGCTTCGACGGCTGTTGCAACCGTCCTAGTTCTTGTCTTCGACTTGCAGGTGCGATTCGAGGAAGTACAGCGACTGGTCGAGGAAGCGCGAAACCTCGGTGAGCAGGTCGGCGGTGTCGGCGTCGCCGTGTTCGTCGGCCTGGGCGATGCCCTGGCGGGCGTCTTTCCCGGCCGTCCCGAAGCGGTCGGCGACCACGCGCACGACCTCCATCCCGGCGTGAACGCCCTCCGGGAACTCGTCGAGGCGAGTCTTGGACGCCGCCATCCGGGTCGTCCCCTTCGCCACCCCGCCCAGGGCCGTCAGCCGCTCGGCGACCGTATCGACCAGCTCTTCCACCCCCTCGGCGAGTTCGTCGAAGAGCTTGTGCAGCCCCCAGAAGTGCGACCCCTTCACGTTCCAGTGGGCGTGTTTGGTCTGGGTGTATAGGTCGCTCAGCGTGGCGAGCTGTTGGTTCAGCATGCCGACGACGTAACCGCGGGTGTCGGCGGTCAGGTCGATCCGGGTCGGGAAGAGGCCGGGAGCGGTCGCTGTCTTGCTGTTGGCATCCTTCATCTGCGTTCTCCGTGGGATCAGGCGGGCGCGCATCGAGATACACCGCCCGCGGTGCAGCCTGACACGCACGCAAAGGACGTGCCACAATAACGCGGGAGTGAAGGCGATTACCTCGTCACCGCGGCCGCCCGAGCCACCCCGCAAAAGTGCTGGAAAACAGGCAAGGCGCTCAAGGCGCTCAAGGCGTGCGCCTATCGGAATTGAGCGCCTTGCACGGGTAGAAATGTCGAGCTTCCCCAACCCCGGCCGCGCAACAACGGACATTTCCGAAGGCGTCAGAAATCGACATCCCAGACGACGACCTCGCCGCGGTCGTTGCCGGCCGCCGCGAGCATCCCGTCGGGCGACGCGGCGACCGCCCGCAGCCAGCCGAGGTTCCAGCTAAACCGCGCCAGCCGGCCCCAGCCGGCGGTGTCGTAGACGTGGACGGTCGCGTCGTTGCTGGCGGCGAAGAGGTAGCGGCCGGACGGGTGGTAGGCGGCGGCGGTGAAGTGCTTGCGGCTGTCGTTGCGGACCAAGAGCGGGTCGCCGAGGGCGGGCACCGGCCAGACGAGTAGCGTCATCTCGTGGACGCCGACGAGTTGCATGCCGTCGGGGGCGAAGGCGAGCTTACTACAGCGGTAGTTGTACGGGTACTCGCCGGTCGTCTCGACCACCCCGGACACGGCCGACCGGAGTTCGAGGCGGAACGGGTGCTCCCACCACCGCTTGCCGACCGTCTTGCGGGTGAGCATGGCCAGCCGCCGGCCGTCCGGGGCGACGGTCACGTCCTCGACGGCGAGCTGGTCGGTCGGGATCTCGCAGTCGCGGACCCAGCGGTCGCCCGCCCGGTGCCAGCCGACGACCTCGGACTCGGGGAAGTTGTGCTGCGAGTACACGCGGTCGGCGGTCGGGGCGGGAATGAGGCGGTACAGGTGGCCGGCCGCGGTCAGGCGCTGGCGGGTCTTGACGCGCGTCTCGCGGTCGTACACCTTCCACCCGTCCCACCCGAGCCACCCGACTTCGTTACCGTCGGGGGAGAAGTACAGGTCGCCGGAGCGGTCGGTGGCATGGTCGTCGAGTCGGACCGGGCCGCCGGGCGCGGTCAGGTTCCAGAGGTACACGCCCTGGTCCTCGACGGCGGCGGCCAGCGCGGTCCCGTCCGGGCTGAACGTCAGCCCGAGTACCCGCCCGTTCGCCGCCTGGAGCACCCGCATCGTCCGCCCTCGTCCTTCGTCGCGTGCGGCAATCTTAGCGTGCCCCGGCAAGTGCTTGGGGCGGAAGTCGCGGGCGGGTATGAGAATCCGCGCCTGAGCTGAGGCGCGCGCGACGTTTGCGCCGTCCGGACGGGCGAGGTGGGCAGGTGTCCACCGGCCCGAACCTGACCTCGCGGGCGGCGGGCGGACCGGGTATGTAGAACGAACACACCGGTGCGGGAGGACGTTCCGAAATGACACCTGAGACGATGCCGCCGGCGGGCGGCCGGGCGGGAGCGGGCATGCGACTCGTCGGACTCATCGGCCTCGCGGCCCTGACCGTCGGCCTCGGCGTCTACGGCGGCGCGTCCGCGCTCTGCCGCCGCACTGTGGGCGAGTTGGTCGAACCGCCCATGCCGCCCGCACCCGTCGCACCCGCCGGGGTCGGCGGCGTGGCGTTGTTCCACGGCTGGCCGAAGGACGTGAAGCCCGATGCCGTCGTGATCCTCTCCGGGCAGACCTACGGCCACCTCCAGCCGTGCGGGTGCAGCCGCCCGCAGATGGGCGGGTTCGAGCGCCGCGCGAACTTCATCGCCGGCCTCAAGGCGAAGGGCTGGCCGGTCGCCGGGGCCGACCTCGGGGACATCTACCCGGACCGCCACCCGCTCGGCCTGTCCGGCGTCACCCCGCCGACCGACCAGGCGACGCTGAAGTACACGGCCGCGATGAATGCCCTGCGCGACATGGGGTACGTCGCGGTCGGGGCCGGCAAGACGGAGTTCAGCGCCGGCCTGCTCAACGTCGTCGCCGCGTACTCGCTCCAGAAGGAACAGCCGCCGTTCCTGCTCGCCGGCAACGTCGTCGGCCTCGCCGACGGCAAGCCAGTGCCCCGCGCGGCTTTCTTCCCGGCCCCGCCCGGCGGGAAGCGGCCGGTCGTCGGGCTGGCCGAGGTGTTCGACGTGGGGGCCGTCCCGGTCGGGTTCGTCGGCGTCGTCGGGCCGACCGTGGCGAAGGACGCGGAGAAGGCCGACTCGCTCCTCGGCTTCGAGGGCAACAAGGGCGTTCTCACCGCCGCGGTCGCGGCACTGGCGGCCCACGCCAAGAAGCCGGCGGTCACGGTGCTGCTCTACCAGGGCACGGCGGACGAGGCGAAGAAGGTGGCCGCCGACTTCCCCGACTTCCAGGTCGTGCTGTGCCAGGCCGACGACCCCGAGCCGCCGCAGTTCCCCGAGGTCGTGGCCCACGCCGACGGCCGCAAGACCCTCGTCGTCCAGGTCGGGCACAAGGGGCGGTACGTCGGCGCGGTCGGGGCGTTCAAGAAGCCGGACGGGTCGTTCGACTTGAAGTATCAACTCGTCCCGCTCGGCGAGGAGTACCTCACCCCCGAAGGCCCGGCGGCCGAGAAGGACAGCAAGGTACTCGTGCTGCTGGAGGAGTACGCCCGGCAGGTGCGGGAGCGGAACTTCCTGGCCAAAGTGCCGCAGAACCCGCACACGGCGCAACTCCGATCCGGGAAGGTCGAGCTGAGCTACGTCGGGGCCGAGGCGTGCCGCGGGTGCCACGCCGCCGAGTACCTGAAGTGGAGCGGCACCAAGCACGGCCACGCCTACGACGCGCTGGAGAAGGTCGCCAAGCGCCCCGGCCTGCGCAACTTCGACGCCGAGTGCGCGGTCTGCCACACGGTCGGGCTGGGCTACAAGACCGGCTTCGCGGGCAAGGACAAGACGCCGCTCCTGCTCCACAACGGCTGCGAGAACTGCCACGGCCCGGGCAGCGGCCACGCCGCCAACGGCACCGCCCCCGACCTGCTGAAGTTGCAGACGCCGTGGAAGCAGGACAAGACCGACAAGCTGCCGGACGTGGCGACGATGGAGAAGATGGCGACGCGCAAGCCGGGCGACCCCAGCCCCGTGACGCTGACGCCCACCCAGCAGCGGGTGGTGAACGCGGTGCAGTCGATGTGCATGAAGTGCCACGACGGCGAGAACGACCCGCACTTCGACATCTTCAAGTATTGGCCGCAGGTCGCCCACAGCGGGCTGGCGAACAACGGCGGCCTGCCGGTGGTGCCGAAGAAGAAGAAGTGACACCGAATCGTGTTGATCCGGTGGGACCGGCGTCCCGCCGGTCTTTATGACAACACAGACCGGCGAGACGCCGGTCCCACCGGTCAGAAATCGGTGATTCGGGAAGCGTGGTCGGCTATTCCGCCGCCCCTCCGGGGCTTGCCGGGTGGCTGGCATCGCTCGGTGGTGGGCATCGCTCCCAGGGGTTGCGCTCGAAGACTCGCTCCACCCCTGGCTACGTTCCCACGCCCCTCCGGGGCTAAAACAACTGGCCGCGATCGTACAGGGAAAGCCTAACGCCCACGGACCGCGGTCCGTGGGCTTTTTCGCACAACGGTTGTTTCTACTTCACTATTCGTCGCAGCACGAGTCGCCGCGCAGGATGACGATGTCGGCGAGGACGTTGGCGAGGCGATCCGGATCGACCGGCTTGGTCAGGTGCAGGTCGAACCCGGCCTTCGACGTTCGCTCGCGGGCCTCGTCGCCCCCCAGGGCGGTCAGGGCGACGAGCGGGAGGGTTTTCCCCCACGGCCGCGCGCGCAACCGGATGCCGGTTTCCACGCCGTCCATGCCCGGCATGGTCAGGTCGAGGATCGCGGCGTCGGGCCGGAAAACGTCGGCGACGGCGAGGGCCGACGCCCCGTCGTAACAGACCCGCGACTCGAACCCGACGAGGTCGAGCAGCACGCCGAGCGTGTCCGCCGCGTCGCGGTTGTCGTCGACGCACAAGACCCGCATGACTGGTTCGGACGCGCGCATCGTTCACCCCCTACCAATAGGTTGGGTCCACCCCCTACCAGTAGTTTGGGCACGAAGCGTGCCAGTAACGTTTCTCCCACGAATAGCCTAACTCGCACGGGCAGTCGGTCACACAACTAACAGACAAAATCAGAATATTCGCGCCGGGCGGCAACGTAGGCGACTCGCTCCGCGAGTCGTCGTTTCCGGACGGGCGTAAGCACCGGCCGAAACGACCGCTCGCGGGGCGAGCGGACGACTCTGACAGCCCGCGTCAACTCAGCCGGATGCCGAGGTCTTTGAGCTGCCGCTCGTCCACGGCGGCCGGCGCGCCGGTCATCAGGTCGCGGGCCTTCTGGTTCTTCGGGAAGGCGATCACGTCGCGGATGTTCGTCGTCCCGGCCAGGAGCATCGCCCAGCGGTCCAGCCCCAGCGCGATCCCGCCGTGCGGCGGGGCACCGCTCCGGAGGGCGTCGAGCAGGAACCCGAACCGGGCCTTCGCGTCGTCCGCCGCCATGCCGAGCAGCTCGAACACCCGCGACTGCACCTCCTGGCGGTGGATGCGGATGCTCCCGCCGCCGACCTCGTAGCCGTTGAGCACCAGGTCGTAGGCCTTCGCCCGCACCTTGCCGGGGTCGGCGGCGAGGTGCGCCACGTCCTCGTCCATCGGGGCGGTGAACGGGTGGTGGATCGCCGCCCAGCGCTTCTCCTCGTCGTCCCACCCGAACATCGGGAAGTCCGTCACCCACAGGAAGTGGAAGTGTTCGGGCCGCGGGACGAACGGCACCGGTGCCCGCTTCGCCTTCTTCGCCCGGTCCTCCTCGGCCGCGTCGTACTCGGCCTTCTCGTCCCACCAGTTGCGGTACAGCTTGAGCGCCGCCCCCAGGTGCGTCCGCAGCGCCCCGAGCGCCTCCGACGCGACGGCTTCCGGCCCGGCGACGATCAGCACCAGGTCGCCGGCCGCGACGTTCAGCCTCGCCTTCAATTCGGCCTTCACCGCGTCCGGGAAGAACTTCTCGATGCTGCCGGTGAACTTGTCCCCCTCGTACTTCATCCAGGCGAGGCCCTTCGCCTTGTGCGCGTCGGCGAGCTTCGGCAGCTCGCCGCCCGGTTTGAGGGCGGTGTTCGAGAACTTGGCCGCCGCCCCGGTCGCGTTGATCGCCCGCACCACCCCGCCGGCCGCGATCGCGTCCTTGAGGAAGGTCGCGTCGCTCCGCCCGGCGACTTCGGTGATGTCCACGATCTCCAGCCCGAAGCGCAGGTCCGGCTTGTCCGACCCGTACTTCGCCACCACCTCGGCGTGGGTCAGGCGCGGGAACGGGATCGGGAGTTGAATCCCGAGGCAGGTCGAGAAGATGTCGGCCGCGAGGGTCTCCATGCACCCGAGTACGTCGTCGCGCTCGACGAACGACATCTCCACGTCGAGCTGCGTGAACTCCGGCTGGCGGTCGGCGCGGAGGTCTTCGTCGCGGAGGCAGCGGGCGATCTGGAAGTACTTGTCGTACCCGGCGATCATCAGGAGCTGCTTGTACAGCTGCGGCGACTGCGGCAGGGCGAAGAACTCGCCGTTGAACACCCGGCTCGGGACGAGGTAGTCGCGCGCCCCCTCGGGCGTGCTCTTGCCGAGGAGCGGGGTTTCGAGTTCGAGGAACCCGCGGGCGTCGAGGTGGTCGCGGATCACCTTGTTCATCCGGTGCCGCAGGACCAACACCTGCTGGAGCGACCGCCGCCGTAGGTCGAGGTAGCGGTACTGGAGGCGCAAGTCTTCGTTCGCGAGCTTCTCGTCCGGGAACTCGGTGACGCTGAACGGCAGCGGCGGCGACGGGTTGAGGACGGTCAGGCTCGCCGCCTCGACCTCGACCTTGCCGGTGGCGATGTCGGCCCGGGCCGCCCCCTCGACGCGGGTGCGGACGGTCCCGGTGACGGCGACGACGAACTCGCGGCCGAGGTCGTTGGCCTGCTGGAAGAGGGCGGCGGCGTCGGCCTCGAACACCACCTGCGTCAGCCCGTAGCGGTCGCGCAGATCGACGAACGTCTGCTTGCCGTAGTTGCGGGTGATGAGAACCCAGCCGTTGAGGGTGACGGTTTTCCCGACGTGCTCCTCGCGCAGTTCCCCGCAGGTGTGCGTCCGCTGCCACTCGGCCATGACCGTCCTCGCAAGAATCCGACCGGGTTTTGTTGAAGGGGCATTGTACGGAGGCGCGCGGAAAGCCCACCCATAGCAATGGGTGGGCTTTGAGATGGTTCAGCGCCGGCGGCCTAGCGCCCCTCGCGGAGGCGGTCGCCGAGGAAGTTTTCCAGGTCCGGGGTGTCGTAGATTTTCTTGACGGTCGTCTCCACGTCGTACTCGACGCGGCGGAACTTGATCACGTCGTTGTCCACGACGACGTAGCACGCCCGCCAGTTGCCGTCGCGGGGCTGGCCGACGCTGCCGACGTTGCACAGGGTCTTGCGGCCGTCGAGCTTGTACGCGAACTCGACCTCGTCGGGGCTGAGGAACTGCAGGTTCTCGGTGAACACGCCCGGGACGTGGGTGTGGCCCTGGAAGCAGTACCGGTCGACGAGGGCGAAGATCCGCTCCATCTTCCGCTGGTTGTACACGTCCTCGGGGAAGACGTACTCGTTGAGCGGGTTGCGGGCCGACCCGTGGACGTACAGGTAGCCGTTCTCGCGGTGGCTGCGCGGCCGCTCGGCCAGGAACTCCCAGCGCTTCTCGCGCAAGGGGCGGGGTTCGCTGGTGGCCTCCAGCTGCGACCGGGTCCAGAAGATCGCCTTCTCGGCCGGCTGGTTGAACCCGTCGGGGTCGAACATCGCCCCCTGGTCGTGGTTCCCCAGGAGGACGAGCTTGGCGTCCATGATGAGGTCGATGCACTCGCGCGGGTTCGGGCCGTACCCGACCACGTCGCCGAGGCAGTAGACCTCGTCGATCCCTTGTGCCTTGATGTCCGCCAGCACGGCCTGGAGGGCTTCCAGGTTGCTGTGGATGTCGCTGATGATCGCCTTCACGCCGAAGCCTCGTAGACGGACCGCTGAGGCGTAGCCGTAACTCGATTAAGTGTGAAGTATAGTCCACGGACCCGCCCCGGTAAACAGCGGAACGGGCGGAGAAAGACGGAAACCGGGGGGGGGTTGAAGGGGACGGGAAAGCCGGGCGGGGGCCGAAGCCCCCGCGCGCCGACCCGAGAGAGCCACACCCGTTGCTACGGGTGGGTTCAAATTTTCCTACACGAGCAGGCCCGTGAACGGCTTCGGCTTCTCGACGATCGTGACCGGGCGGCCGGCCGGGGTGTCGTTCTTCTTGGTGTGGTCGATGCCCATGAGTTCGCACACGGTCGCCAGGAAGTCGGCGGTGCCGACCTTCTGATCGACGACCGCCGCCCCCTCGGCGTCGGTCTTGCCGACCACCTGCCCGCCGCGCACCCCGCCGCCGAACATGGCCAGGCTCCACGCCCGCGGGAAGTGGTCGCGGCCCGGCTTCGCCCCGCGGGTGTTGACGTGCGGCGTGCGGCCGAATTCGCCCATCCACACGACGAGCGTGCTGTCGAGCAGGCCGCGCTCCTTGAGGTCGGTCACCAGCGCCGACATCGCCCCGTCCACCTGCTCGGACAGGCTCTTCACCCGCGTCCAGTTGTCCTGGTGGGTGTCCCACCCGCCGAGCGTGACCTCGACGAACGGCACCCCGACCTCGACCAGCCGGCGGGCCATCAGCACCCCCTCGGCGAACTTCCCGGTCCCGTACCGGCTCTTGCTCGCGGTCGGCTCCTGCGCCAGGTCGAACGCCTTCGCCTCCTTCGAGTGCATCAGCTTGACGGCCCGGTCGTAGGTCGTCTTGTGGTCGTGGATGACCGGGGCGCGGTAGCCGTCGTGGAACGCCTTTTCCATCTCTTCGAGCAGCCCGAGGCGGTTGGCGAACTGGGTGCCGCTCACGACCGCCTTCAAGTCCTCGACCCCGCGGGTCGGGTCTTGCACGAGCAGCGGCTGGTACTTCGGCCCGAGGAACCCGGACCCGTAGTTGCGGTTGCCGATCGAGACGAACGCCGGGACCGAGGCGTCGGGCTTGCCGGTCTCGCAGGCGACGATCGAACCGAGGCTCGGGAACACCACCCCGCCCTGACCCTCGCGGTAGCCGGTGTGCAGGTTGTACTTGGCACGGGCGTGCGCCCCCTCGGGGGTGCTCATCCCGCGGACGACGACGCCGTGGTTCATCACCGCGGCGAGTTTCGGCAGGTGTTCGCTGATCTCGACGCCGGGGGCGGCCGTCTGGATCGGCTTGAACTCGCCGGCCCCCTTGCTGGCCGGCTTGAGGTCGAACGTGTCCTTGTGGCTCGGCCCGCCGTCCATCCACAGGAGGATGACCGACTTGGCCTTGGCGGCCGGCTTGGTCTCGGCACCGGCGGCGCGGCCGGCGAGGACTTCGAGCCACCCGGACAGGGACGCGGCCCCGACGCCGGCGGCGCTGAGTTGCAGGAACTTCCGGCGGGTCGATTCGGCCAGCTGGGAGGAGAACATGGAACCTAGTGGGGTAGTGAGGTTGTGGGGCAGTTTGCTCGGTGTTCTGTTCGGTGTTCTGTTCGGTGGTGGGGTGGTGGGGTGGTGGGGTCGTGGGGTTGTCGGGCGGGGGAGAGGGCAGAGTTTTTCACCACCCCACCACCTCACCACCTCACCACCCCACCACTCGCGTCAGCGAACCATCGTAAATTCGCTGCTATTCAGCACGGCCCAGAGGATGTCGCCGTACCCCTCGGCCGGGGTCGCGGCCTTCGCCGCGTACCCGGTCAGGCGGGTCGTCTCGGCGGCCGTCGGCCGGCGCGACAGGGCGGCGAGGTAAATCTTCTCGACCGCCACCGCCGGCTTGTCGCCGGGGCTAACGACCTGCCGGAACAGGTTGGGGTTGCTGGCGTACTTCGAGTTCATCAGCCGCAGGGCTTGGGGGATGCCGGCCTCGTA
>Ga0105047_10019245_pt1 | contig 10545 bp, 10 predicted proteins | sample MAT04_FD_78384 | JGI IMG/M metagenome (GOLD analysis project Ga0105047, IMG submission 78384) | Freshwater microbial communities from Lake Fryxell liftoff mats and glacier meltwater in Antarctica - MAT-04 (megahit assembly) | ecosystem: Environmental > Aquatic > Freshwater > Ice > Liftoff... | reverse complement strand
GTTGCCATCTATCCGGGCGACGTGATGGTGGGAGATGCCGAGGGCGTTGTGTGTATTCCCGCGCATTGCGCGGATGGGGTGGCGGTCGAGGCCTATGACCAGACGATCTACGAAGACTGGGTGGCGACCCAGATGGATGCCGGCGTCGGGTTGTTCGGTACCTATCCGCTGACCGATGCGTCGCAGCGAAATGTTTTCGCGCAGTGGCGCAGTGCGAACCACGCCCACTATCCCCACGCCAGCGCGCCGGCATGACGGGATCGGGATCGGGCGGCACGATATCGGAAACGGCGCTGCGCCCGCGGACCGATCGGGTGTCGCCCGTGGTCGTCGGCTGCCACGAGGGTTTCGACATGCTGGCCTATCCCGTGGCCAACCGGGTGGGGGAGTCGCCGTGCTGGCACCACGGGCAGGAGCGGTTGTACTGGATCGATGTGCGGGGCCAGCAACTGCTGCGCCTCGATCCTGCGACCGGCAGGGTCGAGCGCTGGGACCTGCCCGATGTGGTGGGGTCCATCGCCTTGTGCCAGTCCGGCGAGGTCTGGCTCGCGTTGCGCCATGGTGTTCATGCACTGGACACCGACAGCGGTTTGCTGCGGCTCGTGGCATCGGTCGAGGACGATAGGCCGGACAACCGGCTCAACGATGGCAAGGTGTCGCCATCGGGGCGCTGGTTCGTCTTCGGCTCCATGGACGATCGGCCTCGCAAGGAGCCGACCGGCGCGCTGTATTGCATGTCGCTTCAAGGCGAATTGCGTACGTTGTGGCGTGGACTGGTGGTTGCCAACGGTATTGCGTTCAGTGCCGACGGCAGCACGCTCTATTTTTCCGACAGCGCGCGCGGCCTGGTGTTCAAGGCCGACTGGAATGAGCAACGCGGCTGCATCGGCGAGCCGTCGATCTGGTGCGTCCTGGACGAGGCTGCAGGTCGACCGGATGGCGCAACCGTGGATACGGTTGGCCATTACTGGTCCGCAGGTGTTTCTGCCGGTTGCCTCAATGTGCTGGATCGCTCGGGGGCGCTGCACCGCAAGCTGCCCGTGCCCTGCCGCGCGCCGACGATGCCGGCCTTCGGCGGTGCGCGCTCGGACGTTCTGTTCGTCACGTCGCTGGTACGTCCCGATTGGGCTTCGGCCGGTGTGTGTGATGGGGCATTGTTGATGCTCAGGGGTTGCGGGCACGGGGTACCTGCGGCCCTGCTGGGTACCCACTGAACCCACGCTTGGGTGACACGCAGCCGGTTCCTCGTCAACCGGCACGCACCGGTTGCATGGATCTCAGCGCGCAATCTCGATATCGACCCGTCGCACGCCCTGCGGCGGGTTCGGAAAGCCCCGCAGCGCGGCCTCGAACATCGCGGGCACCACGGCCAGGTCGTCACTCCAGCGGCCATCGTGGTTGGCGCGGCTTTCGAACACCAGCTGACTGTCGGACAGGCGGCGCACCAGCAGCTGAATTTCGCGCCGGTAATACGGCACGTCGAATTGCATCGGCAGCATCGGGACATGCACGACAGTACCGGTCGGCGTGACGATCACGCCGCGGTACAGGCCACCCCAGTAGGGCGGATCGTCCCAGGGCGCGCGCGGATCGCGCGCGAAGCGTAGCTCGAACGCCACGCTGTACAGTGCCGCGGCGTCATCGCGCTGCAGGCCCACCTTGGCCAGTTCGGCCTGCACGATGGCCTCCAGGCGGTCCTGGGAATCTCCGCGCGCCTGTTGTGAGGGCATGCGCTCGAAGCGGTAGGTCGCCGGAACACGCACACCCTGGTCGGTCGTGAAGGCCCGCACGTCCGAGTCGACAATGCGCATGCCCGAGCAGCCGGCCAGCAGCACCAGTGCCGCTACCAGCAGCGCCATCGTGCCTCGCGTCATCGTGCACCGCGTCTTGTGTCTTTGGGCCATCGCTCGTCCTTTCGGCGGATACCGGTTGCCAGCGCTGCCATCTGCGGTCTCCCGCCCTCAGCTGTCGAACCGTACCACCTGCAGCTCTGGCAGTCCCTGGACGGGGAACGCCTCGGTGTCGAAGGCCTTGTCGCCGTCCGCGTCTGCTACTCCGGTGATTTTCAGACCCTTGAAGTCGTGCCGCGTTCCGTCCATCAGGTGCGAAGGTACGACATTCTGTAACGCCGTGAACATGCTCTCGATACGGCCGGGATGGTGTTTTTCCCACTCCTGCAGCATGGCAGCGACCTGTTTGCGCTGCAGGTTGACCTGGCTGCCGCACAGGGTGCACGGGATGATCGGGTACTGGCGGTGCGCCGCCCAGCGCACCAGGTCTCTTTCGGCCACCAGCGCCATCGGGCGGATCACGATATGCCGGCCGTCGTCGCTGACCAGTTTCGGTGGCATGCCCTTGAGCTTGCCACCAAAGAACATGTTCAGGAAGAAGGTCTGCAGGATGTCGTCGCGGTGGTGGCCCAGCGCGACCTTGGTTGCGCCGAGTTCATCCGCCACCCGGTACAGGATGCCGCGGCGCAGCCGGCTGCACAGGCTGCACAAGGTCTTGCCTTCGGGAATCAGGCGCTTGACGATGGAGTAGGTGTCCTGATTCTCGATATGGAACGGCACACCCTTCCCGGCCAGGTACTGCGGCAACACGTGTTCCGGAAAGCCGGGTTGTTTCTGGTCCAGGTTGACGGCTATCAACTCGAAATGCACCGGTGCACGCGCCTGCAGCTTTTGCAGGATGTCGAGCATGGCGTAGCTGTCCTTGCCGCCGCTGACACACACCATGATCTTGTCGCCTTCCTCGATCATGTTGTAGTCGATCACGGCCTGGCCGACCAGCCGGCAAAGCCGCTTCTCGAGTTTGTGGTTCTCGCGCTCGATCTTCAGCCGCGCGCCCGGCGCTGCCGCAGCTTCGGCGGCTTCGGGCTCTATCCAGTTTGTTGCGTCCATCACCATTGCCCCGATTCCACGCGAATCGCCACTTCGCAGTCGTCAAAGATCTCCAGTTTGGCGATCTTCACCCGCACGCCCTGCACCCCGGGGATCTGCATCAGCCGGCGCGACAACTTGCCGATCAGCGTCTCAAGCAGGTTCACGTGTTGCGCCGTGCATTCGTCGATGATGATCTGGCGGATCTTGCGGTAGTCCAATACATGGTTGATCTCGTCGTCCTGCGGATGCAGGTTCTGCTCGCCCAGGTTGAGCTCGGCATCGACCTGGATCGGCTGCGGGCCGGTCTTCTCAAAGTCCAGGATGCCCAGATTGGCGGCGAAACGCAGGCCGCTCAGTGTCAGGATCTGGGTGCCTCGGGAGTGGGTCATGTTGCGGGGGTTCGGGGGGAGGCAGGCGCTGCGAGCTGTCACATCAGCGAGAAATCGCGCTCGAAACGCATCAGGTGCTGGCCACCATCGACCAGCAGCGAGGTGCCGGTCAGGGAGCGGTTTTCCAGCGCGAAACGCACGGTGGCGGCCACATCGGCCGGTGTCGATGACTGCTCGAGCAGCGCCATCTTGTGGCGCTTTTCGAAATCCGCTTCGCTGAGCAGGTTGCTGGTCAGCGTCAGTCCGGGCGCGACGCCAACGACACGCACCAGCGGGGCCAGCGCCATCGCCAGCATGGTATTGGCCGCCTCCAGCGCCGCCTTGGACAGGGTGTAGCTCAGGAAGTCCGGATTCTGATTCCACAATTTCTGGTCCAGCAGGTTGACCACCACCCCCAGCAGCGGCGCAGCAGGCCGCGCGCCGGCGGCGCTGTCACCGACCTGCACGCCGTGCGGCGCGGTGTCGGCGCAGGCTGGAGCAGGGGCCGGGGCAAGCGCCGGGGCAGGGGCCGTGGCCGGGGCCGTGGCCAGTGCGGCGCGCCGTTCGGCGATATGGGCATGCAGGGCCTGCGCCAGCAAGATGGCGGCGCCGGTATTGCTGCGCATGTGTTTTTCCATGGCGGCGAATCCGAAGCTCTCGGCGCAGTCGTGTTCGAAGGTCGAGGCGCTGTTGACGACCGCATCGACATGCCCGAAATGCTTGATCACGGCCGGCAGCAGGCGGCGCACCGCAGTCTCGTTGCCCAGGTTGGTGCGGAATGACTCGCTTTTGCCCGACAACTGGGCGCACTGCGCGCTGGTGCGGTGGGCGTCTTCGACCGAGTCGCGGTAATGCACCGCTACTTGCCAGCCCTCACGGGCCAGCGCAAGCGCGATTTCGCGGCCCAGTCGCTTGGCCGAACCGGTGACGAGGACAACACGGGCGGGGGTGGGGGCGGCGGCGGGCATTCAGGGACAATCCGGACAATGGTGACAGCCCCGAGTTTAACGAGCGACCTGCAGCACCACCTGGCGCAGGTGATCACCGGCCATGGCGGCTGGATCGGTTTCGACCGGTTCATGGCGCTGGCGCTGTATACGCCGGGCCTCGGTTATTACCTGCGGGGCGATAACCAGATCGGCAATCTGCCGGCAACGGCGGGGGGGCCGGCGAGCGATTTCGCCACCGCGCCGGGTATCTCGCCGCTGTTCGGCCGCGCGCTGGCCGTGCAGGTCGGGGAGGCGCTGCGGCGCACCGGGACCGACGCGGTCTGGGAGTTCGGTGCCGGCACCGGCGCGATGGCGGCGCAGTTGCTCGACGCCTTGGGCGAGCAGGTGCGGCGCTACACCATCGTCGACCTCTCCGGCAGCTTGCAGCAGCGCCAGCGCGCCAGTCTTGCGCGTTTCGCCGGCAAGGTGGAGTGGGCCACGCAATTGCCCGAGGCCATGCGCGGTGTGGTGGTGGGTAACGAGGTGCTCGACGCCATGCCGGTGCGCCTGCTGGCACGCACCGCGGGCCGGTGGCAGGAACGGGGTGTGGTGCTGGGGCCGCACGGCCAGTGGGCCTGGCAGGACCGGGCGAGCGAACTGAGCCCGCCGATACCGATCGACGGAGAGCATGCCTACCTGACCGAGATCCACCCGCAGGCTGAAGCCTTCATGGGCACGCTGGTCGACCGGCTGGTGCACGGTGCGGTGCTGCTGATCGACTACGGGTTCGGCGAGCGCGAGTATTACCACCCGCAACGCAGCATGGGCACGGTGATGTGCCACCAGCGGCACCGGGCCGACACCGATCCGCTGGTCGATGTCGGCGCCAAGGACATCACCGCGCACGTGAATTTCACCGGCATTGCGCTGGCCGCGCAGCAGGCGGCCGGGCAGAGCGGCGCAGCCGACGATTGGCACCTGCTGGGTTACACCAGCCAGGCCCGCTTCCTGCTGAACTGCGGTCTGGGTCAGATGCTTGACGCCGCCAGCCTGGCAGAGCGCAGCATGGCCAACAAGTTGCTGATGGAGCATGAAATGGGCGAGTTGTTCAAGGTGATCGGTTTTTGCCGCGGCACGCCCTGGGACGCGATCGGGTTCGCGCAGGGCGACCGCAGCCACCGACTGTGAAAGCCCGTCCATGATCCGCTGGCTGATCGTCGTCTTCATTGTTTTGTTCCTGATCAGCTGGTTCACGCCGGCGTTGCGCAAGCTCGGTTTCGGCCGCCTGCCGGGTGACTTCCGGTTCAAGCTGTTCGGGCGCGAGTTCCACCTGCCGGTTGCCACCACCGTGCTGGTCAGCCTGTTCGCTGCGCTGCTGGCGCGGGTGTTGTGACGCAGGCCGGAGCTGTCGCGCCACGATTCGCCTTGCTGGCGCTGATCTATGGCGCCTTCATCAGCCTGGGCCTGCCCGACGGCGTTTTCGGCGTGGCCTGGCCGCCGATGCGCGCCGATTTTGCAGCGGCGCTGGCGTCGGCGGGCTGGGTGACGATGATCCTGACATCAGCCTCTGCGGTGTCGGGTTTTGCCAGTGGCTGGGTGCTGGCGCGGCTGGGTACCGGCCGTGTGGTGGCGATCAGCGGTTTCCTGACCGGGCTCGCGCTGCTCGGTTTCAGTTTCGCGCCCGGTTTTGGCTGGATCCTGCTGCTGACGGTGCCGCTGGGCCTGGGTGCCGGTTCGGTCGATGCGGGCTTGAATCATTTTGTCGCGCGGCATTACGATGCGCGCCACATGAACTGGTTGCACGGCTGCTGGGGTATCGGCGCCACCATCGGGCCGATGATCATGGGCGCGGCTCTGGCCGGCGGCACCGGCTGGCAAGGGGGTTACCGTACCCTGGCACTGATGCAGTTGGTGCTGGCGGTGCTGTTCGTGTCGACCTTGTCGATGTGGGCGCGCGAACCCGGGCACCCGGCAGATGCCCACCAGGGCGGCATGACGCCACGCGCCAGGATGTCGCCGCCGGCCTGGGCACCCTGGCTTGCTGCATCCTTGTATCTGGTCTACGCGACCATCGAGGTCGGCACCGGCCTGTGGGCGGCCAGCATCCTGGTCGATGGTCGCGGCATGGCGCCGGCCGAGGCGGGCGTCTGGGTCGCGGGTTTCTTCGGTGCCATCATGGCCGGGCGCTTCGCGATCGGGCTGGTGGCGGTGCGGCTGGGGAATCGGGCGCTGGTGCGCGCCGGCATCCTGACCGCGCTGGTGGGCGCGGCGCTGGTGGCGGTTCGCGGTGTTCCGAATGGCGTGGCCCTGCTCGGCCTGGTGTTGCTCGGCCTGGGTTGCGCGCCGATCTACCCGTCGCTGATGCACGAGGCGACGCGGCGCTTCGATGCCGACACCGCGCGCCGCGTGATCGGGCGCCAGGTGGCGTTTGCCTACGTGGGATGCGCACTCGGCCCGGCCGCGCTGGGGCTGCTCGGCAGCTACCTCGGCTTGTGGGCGATCATGCCGGCGGTCTGCCTGGCGCTGCTGGGGCTGCTGTGGATGACGTCCCGGCTGGATCGGGTGACCTGATCGAGCCCGGGTTGTCGCGGCCTTCGGGCATGTATCGTGCGTTGTCGTAGCTTGAAGCGGCTTGTTCCGGCCCCAGTTGCATCCCAGTGGTGCGTCGTGGGTCGACGATACGGAGTCGATCGACCACCACGATAAAAAATATCTCAGGGAACAAACCATGACTGACCCCGCGCATATCGTTTGCCCGCATTGCCATACTACCAATCGGGTGGCGGCGTCCGACCTGACGGCTGCGCCCGATTGCGGCCGCTGCCACCAGCCGCTGTTCACCGCGCATTCGGCCGCGCTCGACGCGCAGTCGTTCGAGCGTCATGTCGGGAGCAACGACATACCGGTGCTGGTCGACTTCTGGGCGCCCTGGTGCGGGCCGTGCCGGCAGATGGCGCCGGCCTTCGAGCAGGCCGCCGGCCAGCTGGAGCCGGACGTGCGGCTGGCCAAGGTCAATACCGAAGAAGTGCAAGGGCTGGGTCAGCGCTTCAACATCCGCAGCATCCCGACCCTGGCGCTGTTCAAGGGCGGGCGCGAAATCGCGCGCCAGGCCGGCGCCATGGGCGCGGCCGACATCGTGCGCTGGACGCGTTCGCACCTGGGCTGACCCGAGACGGCCTCGCGGCGCGCTTCGCGCAAAGTCGTGCAGCCTCGGCCGTTCGCCACTGGTGTGGGGTGCCAGGGTGAGAGGGCCGACTTCGCGCCCAGACGACAGGCGTCGGACTGTGGCTTGTCAGCGTGACTGCGGCCGAGCGCGGCGGCGTGCGATGCCTGCGATGGTCAGCAGCCCCGCCAGCATCAGGGCCCAGGACTCCGGTTCCGGCACGGCCGCCGCAATGACGGTGCCACCCGTGGCCGCATCGAACGCGAAGCTGGTGATCCGGTAGTTGTCGGCCTGCGCGGTGAAAACCGCGTTGTCGAATAGTGTTGGCGTCAGGGCAGCCAGGCTGTCGTCTCCCTGACGCTCCTGGAAGAAGGTGTCGAGCGTGAACTTTCCGCTGGTGGCGAAGGCGTTCGGGTCGGTCGTGCCCAGGAAGCGGAACTCGGCGTTCAGGTTGGCCAGGTCCAGCGGCTGCCCGCCCTTGAAGATCACCAGATCAGTGAGGAAACCACCGAAGCCGTTGCTCTCGATCTCCAGGATCATCTTGCTGCCGGCCAGTGCGGTGAACGAGCCGTCGATCTCCAAGGTGCCGGGCGAGTTGCCGGGGGCGAAGATGCCGTAGTTGGTCACGTTGCCGACGATGGTGCCACTGCCGCCCAGGAAGCCGTTGGTGCCCACGACGATGGTCGGTGCGGTCAGCGTGCTGTTGATCAGCACCACCGTGCCGGTGCCACCGTCCACGTCGCCGTTGGCGGTCTTGTTGCGGCCCACGCCGACCCAGCCGGCGGTGAGGCTGGAGTTCTCGCTGATCAAGAGGGTGCCGTCCGAGCCTTTGTCGCGCGCGACCAGCACCTGGCCGTCGCCGACATCGATCGAGCTCGCGCCGCGCATGCGCACGAGCGCGCTGCCGTCGCGGCCGATGCGCAACTGCCCGAGACCGGGTGCTGCCTGGATGTTGATCTGCGACCCGCCCGTCATGGTCAGGCTGCCGTCGCCGCCGGGGTAGTTCCCGGTTCCGCCCAGATAGACGCCGGCACCGTCCAACCCTTGATTGCTGATGTTGACCACGCTGCCATTGGCCATATTGGCAACCCCGATACCGCCGCCGTTGCCAATGGCCAGAAAGGCGCCTGTTACGATTCCGCCGGTAAATTGCCCGGCAAACTCAAGCCTGCTGTTGTCCAATTTGAGCACACCGGTGGAACCAGCGCCACCCACGCTCATGCCGGTGGCGCTGATCTTTCCCTGATCGGAGACACTAAGCTGGCCGACTGCCGCGGGCCCCCAGCCCACGGCAATATTGGTGTCGGAACCAGTTAACTTGATCTCGGACCCCATGCCGGAAACGGTCGCAATGCCCTTGCCGCCGGGCGTTGTCGAGCCGTTTCCGCCTATATACAGGCTGGTGAATCGAGAATCGGTCACCGTAGAGATAGCCTGACCGTCCAGCCACAATTTCCCACCTTGCGTGATGTTGAGTTCGCCACTGCCGTCGCGCCCGACGCGCATGAACGGGTTGAATGCTTCGGTCGGACCGCCTCCCGGTACGAGGGACTGAGATGACAACAGCACGGTCGAACCCTGGCCAGTGATGGTCAGTCTGCCCGATGACGCAGCGTTTCGCCCCAGAGTCATCAACGCACCGCTGTCGCCGGCCACTTTGACCTTGACTTCCAGGCGCGCCCCATTGCGCACCGTCACCGCCCCCGTGCCGTTACGACCGATTTCCATGTTGGCAACAAAGGGAATCGTCGCGCCGCCGCCGCGAGATTCGGGGCTGACGGTTCCCGTGACTGACAGCAGCGATCCCAGACCATCAAGCATGATTTCGCCGAACGAGCCGTCACGGCCGACTGACACATATTGCACGCCGGTTGCGCTGCCACCGTCGAGGATCGACAACAACGCGCTACCCTGGCGGCGCCCAACCTGCAAGTAACCTGCATCGCCAGTGAAAGACAGGGTGGAGCCAGCACCGCGCACCAGCATGTCTGTGCGGCCACCACCACTGCCGCTGGTCAAGTTCATGCCTGCACCGTTGGCGTGCCCTTGCAGCCCCTGGACCTCCATCTTGCCGCCGTTCGTAATGTTGATGATCGCAAGTGCATTACGGTGATTCGCGGTGGCAACATGTGCGTCACCTTCGATAACCGCTCCGGAGACGAAGTCGACGACTTTTCCGCCGGTCACCACCCAGCGCGAACCGGCGCCGGACACGTTGACCTCGCCGATATTGCGCTCCTGACCGGTGGCGTGCGTGGACCAATGGTCCGTAGCAACCGTGGCCCGGTCGGTGCTGAGCAATGCGCCGCCGGTGACATTGACCGTGCCACGTGTCGTGCCGCCGGCCTGTCCATAGGTGACTTGCGCGTTATTGTTCACGAAGATGCCGGGATGGGCGACAAACAGATTCTTTCCGATCAGGACCTGGGTGCCCGTGCCGTCGATATTGAGTACCGCGGTGTCGCCAGCGGCGCCACCGACGAAAGTGTCGCAATAGTGGAAGGGCAACAGGCACGCGTTGGCATTCGTACGTGTGCTCAGGAGAGCACCTTGGTTGACCGTGAGCCGGCCGACGCCCCAGTCGCCCACCATCAGCCGCTGGATCTGGTGTTCCGTGGCGCCGTTGCCGACCAACTCGACCCGGGTGCCGGCGCCGGTGATCAGGCCGCTGCCGTCACCTGTACCGCTGAGGCCGAACGACAGTCGCGCCAACTGCAGGAAACTGCCGGCATCGACCAGCAAGCTGCCAATACCAGGGCTTCCGATCCAGGCCGTGGTGCCGGGCAAGGTGGTATTGCCGGGCCCCAGAGCAGCGGCATCGAGCACACCCACGCTGCCGGTCGTGCTCACACCGGCCCATGCCGGTGCCAAACTCAAACATGCCAGGGAGACCGCCACAGCGCACTTGCGCCGAACCAACGAATGAACGCCTTTACGCATGGTTTTCCCCCAAAGTTGACCGGTCCCACAGTCTGCGCCACCGCAACTCGTGAAGAAACCCCCCATTCGGGTGATGCGGCAAGGCCCGGATTGGTTATTGCTGGAGCGGGTCGGCGAAGTGGTCACAGGGCACGGTTACGGGTTGCTACCATGGAGGTTTTGAACCCTGCCAGGAATCCCATGCATCCACTTCCCGCAGCCGAGCCAGGCACACGTACCGAACGGCCCTGGGGCTGGTTCGAGACGCTGTGCGAGCGATCCGG
>Ga0105047_10019244_pt1 | contig 10546 bp, 11 predicted proteins | sample MAT04_FD_78384 | JGI IMG/M metagenome (GOLD analysis project Ga0105047, IMG submission 78384) | Freshwater microbial communities from Lake Fryxell liftoff mats and glacier meltwater in Antarctica - MAT-04 (megahit assembly) | ecosystem: Environmental > Aquatic > Freshwater > Ice > Liftoff... | reverse complement strand
ATCGTGTGGTGCATCTTCAAGAACTTTTTGCATCACACGCTTCACTTTGGTTAATCCGTTCATTAAATTTACTTTATTGTGTAAACGACCAGCCGTATCAATAATTACTACTTCGGCATTTTGGGTAACCGCACTTTGTAAAGTATCAAAAGCAACAGAAGCCGGATCGCTTCCCATTTGCTGCCTTACAATAGGAACACCTACTCTATCAGCCCAAATTTGCAATTGATCAATCGCAGCAGCGCGAAAAGTATCTGCTGCTCCAAGAACAACGTTGTAACCTGATTTTTTAAACTGATACGCTAATTTTCCTATGGTAGTTGTTTTTCCAACTCCGTTCACACCTACAACCATGATTACATATGGTTTTTTGTTAGCCGGAATTTTGAATTCGGTTTCTTCTCCTGATTTGGTTTCAGAAAGTAAGCCTGCTATTTCTTCACGAAGAATTTTATTCAGTTCGTCAGTTCCCATGTATTTATCCTTGGAAACACGTTCTTCTATTCGGTTTATAATTTTTAAAGTAGTATTTACACCAACATCAGAAGAAACTAAAATTTCTTCAAGATTATCTAAAACTTCGTCATCAACTTTAGATTTACCAGCAACGGCTTTAGTCAGCTTTGATAAAAATGAAGTGCTTGATTTTTCAAGACCTTTGTCTAAGGTTTCCTTTTTTTCGGAAGAGAATATTCTTTTGAAAAAACTCATTTGTTACGGATTGGAGATTCAAAAATGTTGTAAAAAACGAAATGAAAATTTCATTTTGAGGTCAAAAATATGAAATTTTTACCAGCTTACTTCTTACTTATTCAAAATAATAAATACGGAAGAAATAGATAAACCCTTTGGGTGCACTTATATAGTAACGGCAGTTAGTTGCAATTTTTCAGACTGAGCTTGTTGAAGTAGCTTAAAAGAAGGTCTTCGACAAGCTCAGACTACTATTTTTGGTTCTAATTGGACTCAAAATAATCCAAAAATTTAATTTTCACTAAAATAATGATACTATTACCCAGCAGGATACATAAATAAAAAAGCTACCTCCGAATGAAAGTAGCTTTGATATACTATTTAGTTGGAATTATTTCTTTGCTAAGAAACTATCCACCTCTTCTGGTGTCATAATGCTTTCAACAAAAGTATAGGCTCCAGTTTTTGGAGATCGTACCATTTTGATTGCTTTTGATAATCTTTTAGAAGCTGTTTGAAGCGTTGCTACGGTTTTCTTTGCCATGACTAATATTTGTTATTTTGATTTAATATACTATCCAAATGTCACCATTTGATATTTCACTAAATCTTTAATTATTTAATTTCTTTGTGAACAGTCATTCTCTTTAAGATTGGATTAAATTTCTTAATCTCTAATCTGTCTGGAGTATTTTTTTTGTTTTTGTTTGTAATGTAACGAGAGGTTCCAGGAAGACCTGTTCCTTTGTGCTCAGTACACTCTAAAATAACTTGTATTCTATTACCCTTCTTTGCCATCTTACTTTATTTTTATCGGATTAGGAATTATTTGATAAAACCTTCTGACTTCGCTTTTTTCAAAACAGCAGCCAATCCATTTTTATTGATTGTTTTTATTGTAGAACAAGCTACTCTTAAAGTAACCCATCTGTCTTCTTCCGCAAGATAGAAACGTTTTTTAACTAAGTTAACAGAAAATTTTCTCTTAGTCTTGTTCATTGCATGAGAAACATTATTTCCCACCATCGCTCTTTTACCTGTAAGGTCACAAACTCTTGACATTATACTTATCTTTATATCGTTATTCAATTCGAGGGTGCAAACTTAAGAAAAATAAATCATTGAAACAAAATAATTATTGCAGATTTTTTTCTTTTTTTTTATTTGATTTTTATTGATCGAAAGTAACGTCTTTTTTGAACAATTTTATTAACATTTGAATTTTAAATATAGGTATTTTTTAAAATTTCTTTATGTGCCATTTCAAATGCTTTATTTGTTGTTCTATCTATCACTTTTTCACGGGGTTGCCCAAAATTGAACTCTTCAACAAAAACCCCTTTTGGTGTTGCCAATGCAATAAAAACTGTACCAACATTTGCATTTCCAGGTTCGGAAGTTGGTCCAGCATTACCTGTCGTGGCAATTGCATAATCTGTTTTCATTAGTTGCTGAACTCCCAATGCCATTTCCTTCGCCACTTCTGCACTTACTACAGAAAACTCATCAATTATCTTAGCGTCAACTCCTAATATAGAAATTTTTGTTTCCGTAGCATAACTAACAACACTGCCTCTAAAATAAGCTGAACAGCCAGCAACTGAAGTCAGCATTTGAGCAATTTTTCCACCCGTAATACTTTCCGCAGTAGAAATGGTTTTCCCTTGTTGCGCAAGCAATTTTCCAATAACGACTTCAATAGTTTCATTTTCGTCAAAACCAACGATAATATCACCAATAATTTTAGTTAACGATTGTACGTTTTTATCAATAACCTTCAGAAGTATTTGCTCGTTCTCGCCTCGAGCTGTTAACCGCAGACGAACTCTCCCTGGACTGGGCAAATAAGCCAGTTTTATGAATTCAGGTAGATTATTTTCCCAATTTTCTATGCGTTCTGCAATCATGCTTTCGCCCTGACCATAGGTAAGAATCGTTTTGTGAATAATATACGGTCGTTTGTAATCTTTAACAACTTTAGGAATGATTTCGTTTTCTACCAGATACTTCATTTCATAAGGAACTCCGGGCAATGAAATATAAACAGTATTTTCGTTTTTCATCCACATTCCAGGCGCTGTACCAACTTTATTAAAAAGCACTTCGCATTTCGACGGAACTAAAGCTTGATCTTTGTTTAACTGCGTAATGGGTCTTTTATAGATTCCCTCAATAATTTGGGTTACATGAGCCAATACTTGCTGATTTACGACCAATACATCATCAAAGTATTCACAGAAGGTATGTTTGGTAATATCATCTTTTGTTGGTCCTAAACCGCCCGTAATAATAACTAAATCTACTTTATTTTGGAGATTGGCAAAAGTGTCTAAAATATGTTGTTTTTTATCTGAAATAGAAAGCATTTCTACCGTTTCTACACCAATTTTATCTAGTGCTTTGGCAATGTAACCCGAATTGGTTTCTACAATTTGTCCAATCAGAATTTCATCACCAATGGTTACTATGGCTGCTTTCATGTAATACTAAATTTTTTGATTAAACTTATCTTGAACGATAACAAGAAGAAAAATGGACTGTCCTTTAGCCCCGATTGAAGTGGCACGAAGTATAACGAAAAGCGGGAATTACCATTTCTGACAATTCCCGAACCATTCGCTTCTTATTTATATCTCGAAATCTTTCTTGATTTCTTTTACGGCTTTGTCAATTTGGCTTTGAATACTTTCAAAAGTATGTTCAATTTCTTTGCGTTTACCTTCGGCTTTGGTCCAAGCTTCCACCTGAAGTATTTCCTCGAAAGCTACAGTCATTCCCATTAAATCCAAGCTTGGTTTAATTTTATGAGCATAACTATAAGCTAGTTTGTGATCTTTATTTTTGATGCCTAAATCAATTTGTTTCAAATCTTCTGGAACTTCGGTTACGAAGAGCGTGATGATTTGTATTACGAACTCTGGATCGTTGTCTGATAGTGCGTAAACCTTCGCTAAGTTATAATTTATTGCCATTATTTAATGTGTAATCTTAATACTCTTTTATCTTCTATAAAACCTTCAAGAACATCGTTTGGATTAACTTTTGCTACGCCTTCGGGTGTTCCTGTGAAAATGATATCTCCTTTTTTGAGGGTAAAATACTGCGATATATATGAAATAATTTCATCTATACTCCACAGCATGTAACTGGTATTGCTTTTTTGAACCGTTTGTCCATTATTTTGCAGTTCAAATGTAATATTTTTGACTGAATTAAAATCGCTTTTCGGATAAAAGTCACCAATAATCGCTGAACCGTCAAATGATTTGGCTTTTTCCCAAGGAAGTCCTTTTTCTTTAAGCTTTTGCTGAACATCTCTTGCTGTAAAATCAATTCCCAATCCTATTTCATCATAATATTTATGGGCAAATTTGGTGTCGATATATTTTCCAACTTTACAAATCTTTACCAAAATCTCAATTTCGTGATGAATTTCGTTACTGAATTCGGGAATCGTAAAAGGAGTTTTCTTTGGCAGAATTGCTGTATCAGGTTTCATGAAAATTACGGGTTCGTCCGGACGCTCATTGTTGAGTTCCGCAATGTGATTGGCGTAATTTCTTCCGATGCAGATTATTTTCATTCTTTTAGTATGAGTAATTAGTAATGAGTGATTAGCAAAAGACTTCGTACTATTTACTATTTTGTGTTCAATTTTCTTAATTTGATTGCTGTCAATACTTTTTTAGTATACAATGGGAAATCTGCGTTTTGAATCCAACCAAAATAACCTGGTTCTTTTTCTAGAACATCATCCACCAAAACGCCTTTGTGTTTCCCGAAAGAGAATATTTCCTGTCCTTCTGCATTCAATGCAATGAAGCCAGCAAAATCAACTGATTTCTTTCTAGTTGTATATTCAGAAAGCGTTTTCATATCGTTGTCTAAATCTTCGTAGCGGTCTAATTGCGCTTTAAGTATTTCATAAGTAGCCATCGTATCTGCTTCAGCACTGTGCGCATTTTCTAAACTCTGATTGCAATAGAACTTGTAAGCCGCACTTAATGTTCGTTCTTCTTTTTTGTGAAAGATGGTTTGAACGTCAACTGAAACTCTATTTTTCATATCAAAATCAACTTCGGCACGCAATAATTCTTCTGCTAATAATGGAATGTCAAAGCGATCCGAATTGAATCCGGCCAAATCTGAATCTTTAATCATCATGTGAATTTGGGAAGCCAATTCTTTGAATGTTGGTTCATTCGCTACCTTTTCATTGGTTATGCCATGAACAGCAGTTGTTTGTGGCGGAATTGGAATAGTTGGATTCACTAACCAAGTTTTGCTTTCTTTATTTCCGTTAGGGAAAATCTTGAAAATTGATATTTCGACAATTCTGTCTTTGGCAACTTCAATACCTGTAGTTTCTAAATCAAAAAAGCAAATTGGACGTGTGAGTTTTAATTCCATCATAAAATATTAAGCGAGCAAATATAAAATATTGAAGTTACCGATGGTCGATAATTAGATTTTTTTAACTAAAAAATCCCAATTTTGAGGAACGGGATTGAATTGTAATAGGATACGTTTTAATCTACTTTACATTCCCAAAAAGATTGATGATAAAATCCATTTTTTTGTTTAAATCGTCAAACAAATAAATGGGTGCCTTGAAGATGATTTCGAAATCATAACCAGAAATTTCTTTATTGGGATGTAGTTGTAGGTTAGTGCTTTGTATGTCTTCCAATAAAAAATCGGTAGAAACTTCAAGTGCGCTTGCCAATATTCTGATGAATTCATGCTTGATGCTTTTTCCTTGTTACCAGTTCCCAATCGTAACTTGACTAACACCTACATTGTGAGCCAATTCTTCTTGAGCCAATCTTTTTTCAATTCTAAGTAAGCGTAATTTAATTGGATGAGATCAAGAAAGATCTTGTCGTTCAAAAAGACGGAAAAGAGTGCCTGTTTCTATTACCTAAAGGCATTTATACTTCCGAAGTTGTATTGTCAAATAAAGAAATTTATAAAAAAAGGGAATACAAGTTTGATGAAGATGTTGTCATCACTATAAAAGATGATTAAACAAAAACCCCGATTTTACAATCGGGGTTTTATATTTTAATAATCTCTATTTACATCAAATGCTTCTAAATAGTCTGCTACTCGTTTTACAAAGCTTCCGCCCAATGCGCCGTCTACAACTCTATGATCATAAGAATGCGACAAGAACATTTTTTGACGGATTCCGATGAAATCGCCTTCTGGAGTTTCGATTACCGCAGGAACTTTTCTGATGGCTCCTAGCGCTAAGATTCCAACTTGTGGCTGATTGATAATTGGAGTTCCAAATACAGAACCAAACGTTCCAACATTGGTAACCGTATACGTTCCGCCTTGCGTATCGTCTGGTTTTAATTTTCCTGTTTTAGCACGATTTCCTAAATCGTTTACCGCTTTTGCCATTCCAACTAAATTCAGTTGATCTGCATTTTTAATTACAGGAACAATTAAGTTTCCGTTAGGCAAAGCCGCAGCCATACCAAGGTTTATATTTTTACGTTTGATGATGTAATCGCCATCAACAGAAATGTTCATTCCCGGGAAATCTTTCAGCGCCTTAGCAACTGCTTCCATCATAATTGGAGTGAACGTCAGTTTTTCGCCTTCACGCTTTTCGAACGCCGCTTTTACTTTATCTCTCCATTTTACAATATTCGTGACGTCAACTTCGATAAATGACTGAACGTGCGCCGATGTTTGCACAGAAGCCACCATATAACCTGAAATCAGCTTACGCATTCGGTCCATTTCAATAATCTCGTCGCCACCATTTACAGAAACCGGAGCAGCTTGCACCGCTGGTTTAACTGGACTTGGTTGTGCTGCGATTGATTTTGGACTTTCAACATTCGACTTTTTACTTTCGACAAATTTTAAGATATCTTCTTTCGTAACGCGGCCTTCTTTTCCAGAACCGTTAATACTTTCCAATTCAGCTACAGAAATTCCTTCTGCAGTCGCAATATTTTTTACTAATGGAGAAAAGAATTTGTCAGATGCTTTGAAATCTGCAGGAGCCACCTTAGCTTGAGCTTCCGAAGTTTCAGAATTCACAGTTTTTTGAACTTCAGCAACTGGAGCAGTATCAGCATTTGCGACTGGAGTTGGTGCATCATTTCCACCGTCAGTTTCAATAATAGCGATGGTCTGCCCTACTTTCACAACGTCATTTACCTGAAATAATATTTCGGTTAAGATTCCCGAAACTTCACTTGGAACTTCGCTATCCACTTTATCGGTTGCGATTTCCAAAACAGCTTCATCTGCGTCAATTTTTTCACCAACGCTTTTTAACCAATTGGTAATGGTTGCTTCGGCAACACTTTCACCCATTTTAGGTAATTTCAATTCAAACTTTGCCATATCTGTAAACTAAAGTTGTGTTTTTTAATTTCGTTGCAAAAGTACTAAATCTTTAGTTCAGCCACGAATGCACGACCACTTTTTATTCTAAAATCTGATTCCTGTTTTTTAAAATCTCAAATCTGTATGATTTCGCCTCTATCGTTGCTATTATTACTTCCGATGATAAAATTGCTCTGCAGTGGTAAGAGTTTAAACGAAACCGTCTTGTTTTTATTAGTTGCGAAAAATAATAATGCTTGTTTAAAACTGAGATAATTTGTATCCAAAATTACTTCAACATTTCTATTCTTCGAAATCGATTGCGAAAGTACTATATTTCCGTTTTCCAAAAGAATTCTCTCTACATTTTTTTGAAGTTTGTTTTCTAATTTTTCCCTTATCGATTCAGTATCAGAAATCAAAAGATACTTTTCTGGACTTGATTTTGGCGTAACTTTTCCCTGAAACATTTTGACAAAAGAGAAAAACAGAATTCCAATTTTCATAAACAACGAAAAGAAAAAGGTTACTTGAAAGTGTTTTTTATAAAAGAAAGTCATTGCTTCCTGAAAGCGTTTCATGTATGTTCCGTCTTTTATAGTGCTTTCCCCTTTATAATGAATCACAGTCGTTTCATGGAAATAATAATTGCTTTTTCCTTTCTGCAAAACCATATAACTCAAATCAATATCGTCCGAATACATGAAGCAGTTTTCGTCAAATCCACCAATGTCAGTATACAATTCGCGCTTCATAACCATAAAAGCTCCAACCAAAATATCGACTTTACCGGTTTGGTTTTCGTTTAAATGTTGAGCATAATAGTTGTTAAAAAAAGAAGAACTAGGAAAGAATTTATACAAACCAAAAATCTTGGTGAACGCAACCCAAGGCGTTGGAATTCCCCGCTTGCTTTCTGGTAAAAAGTTTCCGGTTCCGTCAATCAATTTACAGCCGACAATTCCTAAATCGGTTTTAGTTTTCGCGAACGCTAAAATCTTGGCAAAAGTATCTTCAGCCACAACCGTATCGGGATTTAAGATGCAGATGTATTCGCCTTTAGCTTGAGCAACGCCAATGTTATTTCCTTTTGGGAAACCCAAATTTTCTTTGTTTTCAATAAGTTTGATATTTGGAAAACGCTGTTTCATCATAGCGCAGCTGTCATCCGAAGAATTATTATCGATGACAATAATTTCAGCATCTAGATTTTGAATGGCTTTTTGCACACTCAAAACGCAGAGTTCTAAAAAGTAGCGGACATTATAATTAAGGATGATAACCGATAGTTGCATAGGGGCAAATTTAACGCAACTTTTGTAAATCTTCAGGATTTTTTAGATTGTTCCAAAAAACGTGCAATTCTATTATTTTTGTTTTAGTATCAAAACTGTAATAAAGAGAAGTTTGTTTTGAAATACCTAATATAAACTCCTGTTATTTTAGTAAGTGCCAATTTCAGGATTTTTAGATAAAAGTTCTAAATTGTAATCAACTAGGATTTTAAACTTCTCAACTTCTTTATAATTCCATTTTAAAAATATGAATTCAATTTCATCTAAATAGGTTTGTAACGCGGTTGAATCCCAATTAAAACTATAATTCATTTTAAAAAAGGATCGCGCTCTTTAATTTTAAGCATGGCTTCTTCACGAGAAATAACATTACCTTCTGTGTGATTTTTTTTTAGATTTCTCAATTAATTAAACTAAAATTGGGTGTAGTTCTTGAGTGTCTGAACTTGCTGCCGTTTCATAAACTTCAGAAGGTTCTTTGGCGGTATTTTTCTTTTTGGCATTCATATCTAGTGATTTTATAGTTCAAATATATGGAAATTTTAAAACTTAAAAAACGCAAAAGACCGTCACTCTTTAACCCCGATTGTAATGAAAATCCTTTTTAGGATTGCCTTGCAACATAGTGAAAAGGAAATTCTAAAAAGATTGCAATGAAAAGCGGGAACACGGATAACTGATAAGCCCAAGCCATTCGTTTCAAATAAAAGATTGCTTCATCACTCGCAATAAACTACTTTTGCAAAAAATTGTTACCGTGAATTACCTTTCAGTAGAAAATATATCGAAGTCATTTGGCGAAAGAACTTTGTTTGAAAACATCTCTTTCGGAATCAATAAAGACCAAAAAATTGCATTTATCGCCAAAAATGGTTCGGGAAAAACCCAAATTATGAAAATGATTAATGGTGATGACGAACCCGATTCGGGCCAAATTATCATTCGAAAAGGAATCAAAATGGCGTTTCTTTCGCAAAACAATCAACTTCAAGATGAACTTACGATTGAAGAAAGCGTTTTTGCTTCGGATAATGATATTCTGCATGTAATTGAACGCTATGAAAAAGCATTAGAAAATCCGGAAGATGAAGAAAAATACCAGCTGGCTTTTGATGAAATGGACAGCCACAACGCATGGGATTTTGAAACGCAATTCAAACAAATATTATCTAAATTAAAACTGGATGATTTAAAACTGAAAGTGAAATCGCTTTCGGGTGGACAGAAAAAACGGTTGTCATTGGCTATCATTTTGATCAACCGTCCAGACTTATTGATTTTGGATGAGCCTACGAATCACTTGGATTTAGAAATGATTGAATGGTTGGAAAGCTATTTTGCAAAAGAAAATATTACGTTGTTTATGGTTACGCACGATCGTTTCTTTTTGGAACGCGTTTGTAACGAAATTATTGAATTAGACAACGGAAAACTGTACAATTACAAAGGCAATTATTCGTATTATCTGCAAAAGAAAGAAGAACGCATTGCGATGGAAAATTCGAGTGTTGACAAAGCACAAAATCTTTTTGTAAAAGAATTGGCTTGGATGCGTCGTCAGCCCAAAGCACGAACCACCAAATCGAAATCGCGCCAAGATGATTTTTACCTGATTAAGGAAAAAGCGGAAAGTCGACGAAAAGAGAACGTTGTAGAGCTTGAAATCAATATGGAACGTATGGGCAGCAAGATTATTGAGCTGCACAAATTGTATAAAAAATTTAAAGACAAAACGATACTTGACAACTTTACTTATGATTTTCAGCGTGGTGAACGTATTGGAATCATTGGTAAAAACGGAACTGGAAAATCAACATTCCTAAATATCTTAACTAAAACTATGGTTCCCGATGCTGGAAAAGTGGTGATTGGTGATACGATTAAAGTGGGTTATTACACGCAAAGCGGCATCAATCCAAAACCGGGACAAAAAGTAATTGATATTATCAAAGAATACGGCGAATATATTCCGCTAACAAAAGGTAAAATCATTTCGGCTTCACAATTGTTGGAGCGTTTTTTATTTGATCCAAAAAAGCAATACGACTTTGTTGAGAAATTAAGTGGTGGCGAATTGAAACGATTGTATCTATGTACGGTTTTAATTCAGAATCCGAATTTTTTGATTCTTGATGAGCCAACTAATGACTTGGATATTGTGACATTGAATGTTTTGGAAAGTTTCCTTTTAGATTATCCCGGATGTT
>Ga0105047_10019243_pt1 | contig 10546 bp, 2 predicted proteins | sample MAT04_FD_78384 | JGI IMG/M metagenome (GOLD analysis project Ga0105047, IMG submission 78384) | Freshwater microbial communities from Lake Fryxell liftoff mats and glacier meltwater in Antarctica - MAT-04 (megahit assembly) | ecosystem: Environmental > Aquatic > Freshwater > Ice > Liftoff... | reverse complement strand
GTTTGCGGCGTGGTTCAGGAAGCGTTCAAGCACAGCTGTATTCAGGGCATTTACGGCGGGATGAACGGCATTCTGGGGATGCTGAATGAAGAGATTTTTGACTTCCGTAAAGAAGATCCGGCGACAATCGACGGATTGAAGCACACGCCGGCTGCGGGTTTGGGAACCTGTCGGTACAAGCTCGACTTCAAAAAGAAGGCAGAGAAAGCGGCGAAGGACATGGACCGGTTGTTCGAGGTCTTTAAGGCTCACAACATTCGGTACTTCTTCTACGCCGGTGGAAATGACTCGCAGGACTCTTCGCACAAGATTCATCTGGAATCGATCAAACGCGGCTGGGAGATGCGGGTCGTGGGCGTGCCCAAGACGATCGATAACGACTTGCCACATACCGACCACACACCCGGCTACGGTAGCGTCATCAAGTACGTCTGCTCGACGGTGATGGAAGTCGGCCTGGACGTCGGTTCGATGGCCACCGATGACGGCTCGTGCTGCATCATCGAAGTCATGGGGCGTTCCGCCGGCTGGATCGCAGCGGGGGCGGCGCTGGCTCAGCGTGGAAATCCGGACAACCCGCCGCAGATTATCCTGCTGCCGGAAGTCCCCTTCGAGCGTGACAAGTTCATCGAGAAGGTGAAATCAGTCGTCGCCCGCAACAAATACTGCATCGTCGTGTGCGGCGAAGGAATCAAGTACCCGGATGGCCGTGAGGTCGGTGCCGACTACACCAAGGTCGACGACTTCGGTCACCCGGCACTGGCCGGTGCGAGCATCAAGCTCAAGGAAATCATCGAGAAGGACATGAGCCTCAAGACTCGTACCGTCCTGCTCGGGTATGCCCAGCGGGCTGCCGCTCACTACGGCAGCGCCATCGATGCCGAAGAGTCGCATGCCTGCGGAGTCGCTGCGACGAAGGCGGCTGTCAGCGGGATCAGCGGCCAGATGGTCAAGATCGTGCGGACCAGCAGCCAGCCGTACAAATGGACCACCGGCCTGCAGCCTCTGGAAGACATCGCCAACGTGGAACATTTCCTGCCCAAGGACTGGATTGCAGCGGATGGCTTTGGCGTAACTGAAAAATTTGTCGAATACGCGGCCCCCCTGATCGTGGGCCAGACGAAGGTGCCCGAAGTGAACGGCCTGCCGGGATACGTCTCACTGGCCAAGCACAAGCTCGCCAAGGTGCTTCCGCCCCGGTAGTCGGTAAACAGCTGATCGCAGCAGAGTCACTGGCCTCACATTCCTGCATTCGACCGAAACGATCCGCATTTCGCGGAACGGTGTTCGTTCGCTGGGCAGCGGTGGGTGACTTGACAATAGGTGCCTGCGTTACGGAGCATCTCGATCGCCAAGGACACGGCATTCGCCTGTGTTCACTTCTCTACTCCTTAGCGATCTCTGCTCAACCACGGATGTCCAGCGGTTGGTTTGCACTGACTTTGTGGGCAGGTTTTCAATTTGCAACAAATCGTTTGAAACTTGTTGACCGGAGTGGACTCACAAAGATAAGTTGAGTGGACTTTTCGTTGCGAGATCATCTCGCGACACGCCGATTGGCAACATCTCATTTTGGTTTTGATCGTCCCGGTTCCGACCGCAAGGGCTCTTTCATGCTTTCCGTCTTGAGTCGCGAATGGTTCCGCAGTGTGATCACTCCCTCCCCAACCCGGCGTTCACGGAGTCGCCGGGGGAATTGCAAAATAGAGGCGTTTGAATATCGAGTTCTCCTGAGCGCGGTTGACACCTCCGGCGTCATCTGGAACTCCGCTGGTCCAGGCGTGATTCAGAACGGGCAGTCCGAAGGGATCGCAGCTCAAAACAACCCAGTATCTGGGGCAGTTCACGCTGTCGTCGCTCATCCCACAAACCCGGATATCCTCTGGATTGGAGCCACGAATGGCGGGATCTGGAAAACAACGAATGCGACCTCGGTCACCCCGATTTGGACGCCACTGACTGACGAGACCAAATCGTTGTCGACGTCGGCTTTGGTCCTGGATCCCACCGATCCGACGAGCAACACATTGGTAGCAGGAATTGGTCGATACAGTTCGTTTGCCGAAGACGGAGGGGCACGTACGGGTTTACTCAAGACGACCGATGGCGGGACGACCTGGACCGCACTGGATGGTGGAGGAGTTCTCAAGGGAAAGAATATCTCTGGGATCGCAGCGCGCGGCAATACGATCGTCGTTTCTGTGAATGTTGCCGATTCCTACACCTATGGAAACATTGGTATTTTCCGCAGTATTGATGGTGGTGCAACGTTCACACAGGTCAGCAGTTCCGGGAGTGGACTTCCCGGAGGAGTGACGTATGACCTCGCGACGGACCCATCGAATTCGAACGTGCTCTACACCGGTGTCGTCTTCAGTGATAACAACGGCGGACCAAACGGAATTTATAAATCGACGAATCTCGGGGCGACCTGGAGCAAAGTCAGCAGTCCTGCGATGGACGCAATGATCACGAATGCAACCAACAACATCGAATTCTCCGTTGGAACAAACAACAATGTCTACGTCGGGATTACGACAAATGGACAACTCGCGGGCCTATTTCGAAGCGGAAACGGGGGAGCGACATTCGCCGCTCTTGATACCCCAAGAACAAACGAGAACGGCACCTTCGTCGGCATCAATCCAGAACCGGAAGGGCCAGGCCCAGGAGCGACTCCGCAAGAGATCGCGGGCGGACAGGGTTCGATTCACTTCTCGATTGTCGCAGACCCTACGAATGCAAACATGGTGTATGTGGGGGGCGACCGTCAGGTGTCTCAGCTCGACTCCTTCGGCGAAGAAACTGGGAACTTCCCGAACTCACTCGGTGCGAACAATTACTCCGGACGGTTGTTCCGCGTCAATGCGGCGCTACCACTAGGAAGTCAGGCCTCATCGCTCACGCATCAGATCGGCGTGAGCACCACAACGAATAGCGCACCGCATGCCGATTCCCGCGATATGACGATTGATTCACTGGGACGGATCATCGAAGTCGATGACGGTGGGATTTACCGTCGCACAAATCCGGCTGGGCTGGGCGATTGGACCGGTCTACATGGCCAGAGCTTGCAGAATACTGAATTTCATTCATTGACCTACGACTCTCTCTCGAATGTCATTTTCGGAGGAGCGCAAGATGTCGGCACTTCCGTTCAGCAAGTGAGTGGAAGTCAGATCTATCGAGAAGATTTCCAAGGGGATGGTGGGGTCGTCAGTGTTGACAATGTGACGCTTGCAGGGTCTGGTCAATCCATTCGATATGTCAGTTTTCAATACTTTGGAGCATTCACTCGCGAAGTCTGGAATTCTGCAGGGACACTCGTCAGCTCGAATTCCCCTGCACTGACTGTCGTGGGAACGGGACAAAACATCTTTCAACACGATTCGTCCATTCAGTTCTATCAACCCATCGAACTGAACACGATCACTCCTTCAAGAGGAGTCCTGGGAACCAATAACCTGTATGAAACCACAGACCAATTCGGGACACTTCGGCAGCTTGTGACTGGAACAAGCACGATTACTTCGATGGCCTACGGAGGGTTGGGTAACGCCGACGCCATCTATTACGGAAACGCAGCTGGCCAACTCTTCGTCCGCTCCACGGCGCTGGGAGGATTCACGCAACTCACCGCGTACACGGGCCAGGCAGTGAATGACATCGTTCTCGACTCAAGCAACTGGAGAACGGCCTTCATTGCGGACTCGAATCAGGTTTTTCGAACGACGAACGCCGGAGCCACGATCTCCGATATCACAGGAAACCTGACGGCACTGATCGGGAGTTCTCAGATTCGTTCTGTGACCTTCCTGACCGGCCAGAATAACGTGGGCGGGGTTCTCGTTGGCACCGACATCGGAACATATATTTCGACCTCTATGGCGTACGGAACTTGGCAGATCTACGGAGCAAATCTGCCAAACGCACCCGCAATGGACGTTCGTTACAACGCTGCGGACGATCTTCTGACCGTGGGAACTCTGGGCCGTGGCGCTTGGACTGTCGCCCATGCGAGCCAGACCTTTGGACTCGCTGATTTCGGAGATCTCCCAGACAGTTTCGGGACAACATTAGCAAGTGATGGGGCGAGGCATCTGGTCGGAAGCGGCCTGTTCCTGGGAGCCGGGTTGACCAGCGAATTGGATGGTCAGCCCAGCCCAACAGCCAGTCTGGACAGTGACGATGGAGTCTCGCTCCCGTCCACACTGGTTCTCGACACCCCCACTCGGTTTGTCGTAACGGCCTCCCAGGCGGGGATGCTCGACGCGTTTCTTGACTTCAACGGTGACGGGACCTTCGACTCCAATGAACGGATCACCCCTGCGGGGGGACGAGCCGTAACAGCGGGTGCGAACAATCTGGACTTCAACGTTCCGAGCTTCACAGCTGTGGGTCAACGCGCTGTCCGCTTCCGGATTTCCTCAGCAGGGGGCCTCGGTTCGACGGGTCTCGCAGCCGACGGTGAAGTGGAAGACTATTTCGTCAATGTCGTCAGCACCTCCAGCACATTCGACTTCGGAGACCTGCCCAACACTTTCGGGACGACACTGGCGAGCAACGGAGCGAGGCATCAGACCGGTGGTGGGTTGTTCCTGGGATCTGGGGTGACCAGCGAAGCGGATGGCCAGCCGAGTGCGTTGGCCAACGCCGACATTGATGACGGGGTCACATTACCCGCAAGTTTGAAAGCTGGGACGAGTGCCCAATTGACCGTGAGAGCGTCCCAGGCCGGTAAGCTCGATGCGTTTATTGATTTCAATGGAAACGGTGTGTTCGACGCGAATGAGCGGGTGACCCCGGCAGGCGGGTTGTCAGTGACAGCTGGCGTGAACAACGTGACGGTAACTGTTCCGGCCAATGCGGTCGCTGGTCAGCGTGGTGCCCGCTTCCGGCTCTCATCCGCTGGAGGCCTCGCTGCGACGGGACTCGCGACTGATGGGGAAGTGGAAGACTACTTCGTCACAGTTGTCGGTACCGGTCCCACATTCGACTTCGGAGACCTTCCGGATACTTTTGGGACGACTCTCGCCAATAACGGGGCCAGGCATCAGACCGGTGGCGGGCTGTTCCTGGGCTCCGGTGTGACCAGCGAAGCGGATGGCCAGCCGAGTGCAGCGGCCAATGCCGACAGTGATGACGGGGTGTTTCTTCCGGCGTTTGCGGAGATCAATCAGACTTCTCCTGTGATAGTAGTGACGGCCTCTCAGGCCGGTAAACTCGATGTGTTTATCGACTATAACGCGAATGGGATATTCGACACGGGTGAGCGAGTGACACCCGCAGGGGGACTGGCTCTCACAGCTGGATCCAACTCTATTACATTTAACGTACCGGAGAGCGCCATAGTTGGGGGCCAAGCGATTCGGTTCCGACTCTCATCAGTCGGAGGTCTTGCGGCGACTGGGGCAGCGGCTGATGGTGAAGTGGAAGACTACCGGATCAACATCACGAGTATTGGCAACTTCGACTATGGAGACTTACCAGACAGTTTCAGTACAACTTTCTTAAACTTTGGCCCACATCATGGGGTCGGAAGCGGGTTGTTCTTGGGAGCTGGGGTGTCCATCGATACCGATGGCAAGCCCAGCCCATTGGCCAATCTCGACGACAAAGATGATGGTGTCGTTGCCCCAGCAACACTCACGCCAGGGACCACAGCTGTATTTTCCGTGACAGCTTCCAAGGCCGGTAAGCTGAATGCGTTTATCGATTTCAACGGAAATGGGAGATTCGACTTCAATGAGCAGGTCACTCCCGCAGCCGGTCTGTCACTCAACGCCGGTGTGAATGCCGTGTCGGTGAATGTTCCAGCCAACGCAGTCGCGGGTCAGCGTGGCGCTCGCTTCAGGTTGTCCACTGATGGTTTCCTCGACTATTCCTCGTTTGCAGCGGACGGCGAAGTCGAAGATTACTTCGTCACGGTCTCTTCCACGGCAGCTACGTACGACTTCGGTGACCTGCCCAACACCTTCGGGACGACTCTGGCGAGCAACGGAGCCCGGCACCAGACCGGCGGCTCGTTGTTCCTGGGGACTGGTGTCACGAGCGAAGCGGATGGCCAGCCGAGTGCCTTGGCCAATGCCGACAGTGACGATGGAGTGACTGTCCCGGCGACGCTGACCTCGGGGACCAGTGCCCAATTCACAGTCAAAGCCTCGCAGGCGGGTAAGCTCGACGCGTTCATCGACTTCAATGGGAACGGCGTGTTCGACGCCAATGAGCGGGTCACTCCAGTCGGTGGCCTGGCTGTCGTGGCTGGACTGAACAATGTCACAGTCAGTGTGCCTGCGAATGCAGTCGTCGGTCAGCGGGGAGCTCGCTTCCGGTTGTCGACGGCAGGCGGTCTGGCGGCGACCGGGTTGGCGACAGACGGCGAAGTCGAAGATTACTTTGCGAATGTCGTGACAGCTGGGCCGACCTATGACTTCGGTGATCTCCCCGACACCTTTGGAACCTTGCTGGCCAGTAACGGGCCTCGGCATCTGCTCGGCAGTGGGTTGTTCCTGGGAACTGGAGTGACCAGCGAAGCCGATGGCAAACCCAGTGCGGCGGCGAATCTCGATGCCGATGACGGAGTGACCGCTCCCGCGACCCTGGCTCCGCGGGTGAATGCACAGTTCTCCTTGCGTGCTTCGCAGGCGGGTAAGCTCGATGCATTTATCGACTTCAACGGAAACGGTGTATTTGACACCAACGAACGAGTAACACCCGTCGGTGGACTGGCGCTCATCGCGGGCTTAAATACGGTGAACGTGACTGTGCCCGATACGGCAGTGGTGGGACAACGTGGAGCGCGTTTCCGCATCTCGACTGCCGGGGGTCTGGCAGCGACAGGGCAGGCAGCTGATGGCGAAGTCGAAGACTACTTCGTGAATGTCGTGCGTTACGATTTTGGCGATCTCCCCAATACGTTCGGGACAACTCTGGCCAGTAACGGGGCTCGGCATCAAGTGGGTGGCGGGCTGTTCCTGGGGACATCTGTCACCAGCGAGCTCGATGGTCAGCCGAGCGCCACGGCCAGTCTCGATAGTGACGATGGCGTCATTGCCCCGGCAACGCTGACTCCTCGGGTCAGTGCCTCATTCTCCGTGACGGCGTCGCGGGCCGGTAAGCTCGATGCGTTTATTGACTTCAATGGAAATGGCGTGTTCGACGCCAATGAACGGGTCACACCTGCGGGTGGGCTGGCCGTCACAGCTGGGCTGAACAACGTCGCCTTCACTGTCCCGGACACTGCGGTGGCCGGTCAGCGCGGTGCCCGCTTCCGACTCTCCACAGCGGGCGGCCTCGCGGCGACGGGACTCGCGTCGGACGGGGAAGTGGAAGACTACTTCGTGAATGTCGTCCGCTCCGATTTCGGCGATCTCCCGAACAGCTTCGGGACGACTCTCGCGAGTAACGGAGCGCGGCATCAGACCGGAGGCGGATTGTTCCTGGGAGCAGGTGTGACCAGCGAAGCGGACGGCCAGCCGAGTGCCTTGGCGAATCTGGATAGCGATGATGGTGTCACGATTCCGGCGGTACTGACTCCTCAGCTGGGATCGCAATTCTCTGTGACAGCCTCCCGGGCCGGTAAGCTCGATGCGTTTATCGACTTCAATGGAAATGGCGTGTTTGACAGCAATGAACGGGTCACTCCGGCGGGCGGGTTGGCCGTGACAGCGGGTGTGAACACTGTCACTGTGAATGTCCCCGCCAACGCGGTGGCTGGTCAGCGCGGTGCCCGCTTCCGACTCTCCACAGCGGGTGGCCTCGCTGCGGTCGGCTTGGCTGCTGACGGCGAGGTGGAAGATTATTTCGTGCGTGTCGTCACAACGGACTATGGCGACTTGCCGGACAGTTTCGGGACGACTTTGGCCAGCGATGGCGCACGGCATCTGACTGGCGGCGGGCTGTTCCTGGGGGCCGGAGTGACGAGCGAGCCAGATGGCCAGCCGAGTGCCGCGGCGAATCTGGATAGTGACGATGGAGTGACCTTCTCGCCCGCTTGGCTCCCGAAATTTGGTGCTCAAGTCAACGTCACAGCCTCTCAAGCTGGTAAGCTCGATGCGTTCATCGACTTCAACGGAAACGGTACTTTTGAAGCCAATGAGCGCGTGACTCCGGTGGGAGGGCTGTCGCTCGTCGCGGGAGCCAGCAGCTTTGTCGTGAATGTTCCGGAAGATGCCGTCGCCGGCGCGCGGGCGGCTCGGTTCCGTCTTTCATCGGCGGGCGGCCTCTCGCCCAAGGGAGTGGCAGCTGACGGGGAGGTCGAAGACTATCTGGTGAATATTGTGTCCCCCGCTCAGGGCACTGTGCAATTACTTCCTGATCCTGAAAACGCGGGTCGCAATTTGATTTACATCAATGGGACCAACGGGAACGACACCATTTCCGTCTCGAAAGCAGACACGGGGTACGTCGTCCGAATGAACAATGTGAATAGTCCCATTCTGGATGCGACATCGCGAATTGTCATTTATGGGCTGGCCGGGAATGACAAGATTGCATTGCCGACGACGATCCTGCTTCCCGGCTACGTCGACGGAGGCAACGATAACGACACGATCTGGGGAGGAAACGGAGCCGATTTGCTTCTGGGTGGCAATGGAAACGACACGATCTACGCTCGGGGGAACACAGATGTTGTCTTCGGTGGCATGGGTGAAGATACGATTATCGGAGACGCCGGCGCCCACCTGATGTTTGGCGAGGATGGCAATGACAACATCACAGGGCATGGAGTTCTCGTCGGAGGAGCGGGAGACGACACATTGAACGCTCGCGGTACTCGCAATGTCCTGATTGGTGGAGCGGGAGTCGATAACCTGAATGCGGCAACCAAGGGAGACATCCTGATTGGCGGAGCCACCGATTTCGACACGAATCGTACCGCTCTCCTCGCGATTCTGACGGAATGGAGCGACTCCACCGCAGTCAACACGCGGATCGCCCACCTGACGGGAGCTCTTCCCGGCGGGGCGAATGGCCCGTATTTCCTCGTCAGTGATGCCGTTCGGCCAGGAACCGTACATGACGATCTGGCGATCGACACGATATCGAATACCTTTGCCGAAGACTGGCTCTTGGTGTTTCCGAACGATAACCGCAAGAACCTCGTCGGCATCGTGAACCATTCATGATGCCTCAATGCCACCCGCGTCAATCAGACTGTCGCGACCAGACTTGTGGGGGTGGGGTGTATCCGTTGATCGCGCTCGACTTCCAGATCCACTGGATCGTGAGTTGGTTATCGCGATTACAAGTCACCGTGCCATTGGCTTCCGTGTTTGTTCGAATGGTCATGCCCGTGCGAGTGTAGCGACTGTACGTTTCGTGGATCTGTTCTATCGGCGATATATTCAAATCCCATTTGATCTCGACCCGCCCGTTTTCAATTCTCCAGCGACCGGTCGCCTCGGTTGAGGGAGAAGACTTCACCACAGAATCGGGAAGTATGGCGGGGTGTGGAGTGACGATGACGGAGTTTGGGCCTCTGATGCCCTGTGGAAAAAGAGCCCCTCTCGCACTGAACATGAAAATTCTTCGGACGTCTGTTTCTGTCCCCAGCAGCCAGATGTTGATACGAACTTCATGCCCCGGCATCAGTTCTAGTTCACGCAGCAATGTCGAAATCGTTGTCCCATTGGGGTAAGTGACCGAACTGGAATCAATCGAAACCCAGCGTCCCGCATACATCTGTTCCTCGGGCGTGAGCCGCGCTGACCACGTCATGATCCCGTAAAAAACGGTGCTGCACACAGCGAGCGAAACCAAGGCTCGCTTAACCCACTTGCTCCAAAATAAACGACGGGACGGCGGGCCTGTGGGTGAGTGATTGACCCGAGAAGGAACAGGTTCAACGACTTCGATGGCCATGGGCGAATGCTCCAGTCTCAATCGGCCTGTCGCGACCAGACTTCCGAGGGTGGAGTGTATCTCTTGGTCGCGCTCGACTTCCAGATCTACTGGATCGTGAGTTGGTCGTCGCGATTGCGAGTCACCGTGCTTGTGGCTGGTGGAGGACAGATTCAATAATACATTGTTATCTGATCGATGATCATTCGGAGCAACCCGACTGGTCATAAACAGTCACCTCGGAACGTTACATCACCTTGTGCGTTCACTCGAGGGCGACGTTATCGAATGTGACGCACACGATCGCAAAAGTTCCAAGTCCCTTACGCCGACATCTTCTGCCGGGACGTGTACAGGTTGATCTTATTGTACAGCGTTTTGAGGGCGATGCCGAGTTCGGCAGCGACGGCGGGCTTGTCGCCCTTGTACTTTTCCAGGGTCTGGAGGATGACCTCTTCTTCGATGTCGTCGAGGGTCAGGGCGTGCGCGAAATTGGTCACGAGGAACGGGCGGGTTTGAGCGCGGGAGGCCTTGCCACCCACGCTGGTGGGCAGGTCTTCGGCATGGATCGTCTTGCCATCCGACAGAATGACAGCGTGTTCAATCGCGTTCGCCAGCTCACGGACGTTCCCCGGCCATTCGTGGGCTCGCAGTAGCGAGACCGTTTCCGGAGCCAGGATATCCTCGGGGATTTCCATACGCT
>Ga0105047_10019241_pt1 | contig 10546 bp, 12 predicted proteins | sample MAT04_FD_78384 | JGI IMG/M metagenome (GOLD analysis project Ga0105047, IMG submission 78384) | Freshwater microbial communities from Lake Fryxell liftoff mats and glacier meltwater in Antarctica - MAT-04 (megahit assembly) | ecosystem: Environmental > Aquatic > Freshwater > Ice > Liftoff... | reverse complement strand
GTCATGCAGTTAGTGATCCGTTTGCCAGTATCGGCAAAGGTCGCGGTGCAAATCAATCGAGCCACCCATAGAACATTGGGAACAATAAGGCGGTCGAGTTCTACTAGATTATGACGACTAAACCCTTGAGCAAAACGAGGCTGATTCAGTTAGGTGTGGCGATCGCCATTGCCCTGCCCCTGGTCTGGATAGTTCGAGGTTTTCTAGGTGGAGAGTTCTCTGAGGCTCAGGCGAGACTGGATCGGGCTGAGGCTCTGGGTCAGTTAATTAAGAGCAATGGCGGCAGTGGCATCACGCTTGACCGATACAAGCAGGTTCAAACTGGGATGACTATCGCTAAGGTTGAAACCATCGTAGGAGAGGGGCAAGAGACAAGCCGTTCAGAAGCAGGCGGATCGTTGGCCGTTAACTATAGGTGGCAGAATGCAGACGGCTCCAAGATGAACGCCATGTTTCAAGGAAATAAGCTGGTCACGAAAGCTCAGTCAGGTTTGAAATAGATCTGGAGCGATCGCTATGGTAGAACTATTGCTGAACAGGATCATCGAACGATCAAGAACATCGTGAAACCAATGATGGGATTTAAGACTTTCAATACCGCAAGAAGAACTTTGAGCGGGATCGAAGCAATGAACATGATTAGAAAAGGACGAGTTAATGGCATCGACCAGGGGGGTATTGTATCTCAAGTCAGATTTATCGAAGCAATCTTTGGAGCGGCTGCTCAAGACGGTGGGATTAATATAAACCGTTTGTCTTCAAATAATTTTTGCGACACAACCCAATCCTCTGATCTAAATAAAGCTCCTGATAATCTGCTCCATCCGTTTTACCGCTGGTGCAATTCGGGTCATATTGTCCCTATAAACATATTTCTCTCGATGCATCTCTGGAGAGTGGTGCAGGACGTAGGAGAAGCTTTTTTCTTCCTCTCCACCGATTCCTAATCGGTCTAGATAGGTGGATAACATATGCCTGAAACTATTCGGTGTGACTGGCACGGCTTTACCAGTCTCTTGCGTGAATCGAACAAACAGAGAGCGGATCATTTGACCGAACGCCCCGTCATTAAACGGTGTCTTAGCAGTGGGCATCGTAAACACTAAGTCATGTTGAGGCTGTAGTGCTGCTCTCCATCCACACCGATTTCCTGCCTCATCGATAGCTCCCTGCCAGTGCTTATCCTCTCCCTTATGGTAACAAGGAAACAAACCTGCCTCGTCCCAAAAGCCCCACAAGAAGCTGACGATATACTGATAAAAAGTAGTACCGTCGGCGAACTGAGGATTTGGGACTGGATACCAAAACTCTCCATAGGTTTCAGCCGTCTTGAAGTCTACTAAATTAATCCAAAAATTTGCCTTGTTGGGGTCGCTTGGAATCCCCTGATCCACAAACTCCTCACCATCCTCATCCAAGAAAAACCCATTTCTAAATGTTTTTCCAGCCTCTAATCGCCGATACGTCTGTTGGCGATCGGTGGGAATCAGAATCATCAGCCCGCAGACAACAAACTTTTGGCAATCCACAGCGATCGAAGTATCAGATCGATGACGAACTAACTTCCCCCCTTTGCAACTCGCATCTCTTGTCGCGAGGTAATATTCCAAAGCTTGAAGCCTCTGTTTCTCGAAGACATTCATCGCTTGAGCCCAGCTAACACTGCGCTTGCGAATCTGTTTTTGAGTTTTTTTAGTATCCAACACTTCTTCGTTGGTTTTGAGTCGTAGTCGTCGAATCACCGAAACATCCTCGAAGCTATCGGTTTCCTCTGGATCAGTTTGGTCGCGAAATTGATACTTACTCGCCAAAATGACGGCTCCTAGCACCTCTCGTTTTGATGCTGGAGCCAATCCTTCGGGCTGCCCACACTCTGCCAGTACAGTCTGCCGCCAGGTAAAGAATGACTCTACAGCTTTAATAGTCACTTCGGCCTTCTTCTTAGCTTGCCGTTGAGCCATTGCTTCTGCCATTGCCAAAGTTTGTTCTGCTCTGACAGGGTCAAGCATCAGTCCTCTAGCATTAACCGCGAAGGCCTCTGTTCCAGCAAAGTCTTCCTCCGAAAACCGCAACTGCACGAACGGGATTAATAGGTCGAAACACAGTGATTTTGAATCCAGGTTCTCAATGCGATGCAAATACCCGAAAATGGCTCTCAGTTGGTGAATCTGTTGCTCAACTTGCTTTGGCTTGCGAAATTTTGCACCAAACTCTTTTAGCTCCTGAAGTTCTCGATCTAAACGTAAGTTTGCAAGCACATTCTTCCCATCGATCACCAGGTAATCTCCGGGTTGCGTTCCAAGGGAATAAGATTTGGGGTGCTTTAGGTTAGTGGTTCTTAGATCTTGAGCGTAGATGCGTCGCTGACCTTTTGGTTTATTAAACCGATTGAACTGCGGCTCGCGAGCCTGGGGCTCGTGAATTCCTGGCCACCGCTTTTGCTGTGCCCATTCCACAAGCTTCTTGAGATAGCAACGATTTCGGCGACGACAGGCTTTATTGGCCCCAATGCGCTCAAAATAACGCTCTTGCATCCTTAGTGCGTCGCACAGTTTTTCCAAAGGCACCGTTCTCAAAAACTCAGTTGCGGCATACGAAACCTGTTCTCCAGGCTTTGCTTCGGGGCCACCCCATTCTGGCACAAGGTATCGCAGCAAAGAGGTCTGAATCAAGCTGAACTGACTCAATTCCTGTTGGGCAATTTCTAAAGCTTCAAAAATGTTCTGGGGCGCATTGACAATGATTCTATTAGCTTCCATTTTTTACTCTCTTCTAGTTAGCTTATACGGGTAAACTAGAGAATCACCAGTTATAGACTCTCTCCAATATCAAAACTTTCAGCTTTAGAACAATTCTGCTTTAGTTATCATATTCCACCGTGAAAAACACCATTTTAAAGATTATTTATAAAATGCTTACATCTGTTATCTACTAAGGGTTTTGAGCATCTATTTTTCTACCTGTTCTATTGCGATTGTTCTATTACATAGAACGGTTGTTTAATCAGCAGAAACCCGCTTAAGCTAGAGTCAGACAGTTATTGCAAAGCATGAAAGAAACGATGACGTTGATCTTAGAGAATGAAGACCGATGAAAACTTTTGAAGGTTAAGCGCCTCAGCTAAGATTGGTTCTGTCATCGTTTTAAGCAGCAAAACAATTTTTACTTGCTTTCTTCTTGAGCTTCTTCGGTAAGCATCTCTTGTGGCTCTAACAGCTTTAAGAGCTTTAACAAGTCAATCTCTCCTCGAATTGCTTTCTCGATTACTTGCGACCTCGATTCGCCAATTAAGATGGCGATATCTTCGAGTCTTGTAATTGTTTTGCGAGTCAAGGTCGCGTTGAACTGTTGCTTCTTTTGCTCGTAAAGTTCCGAAATTCCTCGGAGCGTTTTGGCTCCAGGTTTTCCTTGCTTCCGCTGGCAGAGCGGTCTCTGAAAGGTGACTTTTTTACGTTTGGGCATAAATCAACAGAGCCTAGAGTGACAACATCAATTAATCGTCAAAAAAATATCCCTCCGCCTAATTTGGCACAGGGAAGTCAGGATAATGATGTTCCAGATTAAAGGCTGTAACCCTTACAGAGAATGCATTTCAAATTTAGAATTTTAAGGCAAGCTGAAAAACGGGATTTCTGCTCTGCCTTGTCCACGGCGCTGCATAATTATGTTGCCTTCAATAAAAGTTTCTCGGCAGAGGCGGCTGGCTGTCATCTCAGTCCATTGGCTACAGGCGCGCAGAAACGGTTTCCAATAGCGATTATTGAATTCGTCTTGGGGTTCCAGGGTGAGGGCTACTTCAACCAGCCGATAAAAATGGGGTGAGGTTTGGGGGTTTACTGGATTCCTTTGGGCTTTCAGGCTACCGATGATGGAGTATCGCTCTTGGACGAAGGGAGTTTTGCCACCCGCTTCGTTGTCGATGATTACATCGTTACTAATTCGCTTCGTCTCTAGCATGAGGTGGAGATACCAGTCGGCAGCATCAACATAATGCTGAGTTGCTGGGTGATCAACCTTATGTAGGCGTTCGGATAACTCTAGCGTTCTAAATAGCAGTTCTCCCCAAGGCTTATAGAGTTTTGCTTGTTTGAGCTTGAGTGGAATTTTCAGCTTTGAATTCCACTTTTTCTTAAGTACCCAGTAAAGAGCAACCCGTAAGTCGGCCTCTTCCATATCTAAGCGCCATTGTAAAATTGGCTCAATTAAAGCAGGGAAGGGAGTCGGTCGATCAATACGACGAAAGACTTCACTCCAAGGTTCGGGAAGGGAGTCAGTGGGAAGGCTTGGAATAGATAGAAGGGGCTGCATAGAATTTCACTTCTTCTAATAGATAGCGTTGCGTGCTTGGAAAATTAAGACGTGAGGTAACGCAGAAGCATAGCAAATTTATCCCTTCAATTATTTCATCCCATGGTAGGAGAACTTTGGGTATGGCCACGATTTCGAGACCGTTGGCGAATCAATGAGAGAAAAATCGGCAATCTCTAAAACCTAGTCCTATTAAGGGTTGTTTAATTGGATACCTCGAATACTGAGCTAACATGGGGGCATTTACATAACCCTAAATTGAGAGCAGCGATCGCCGACTTGCGATGCTCTGGGGAAGCCTCCAAATCCTCTTGGATATGGTTAAATTCAGCGGAGCAGTCACCCACTCCGCTGAATTTAACCATATCCCCATTCCGCTTTCTGTCGATGTTGGTAAGGGCTGAATGTTCTATGGGGTAATCCAGGGGTGATCCGTTGGCATGGTTAAGCCCTGCCCTTGCCAAAAAAAGTTTTTCAACGTTAGCAATTGTTAGCATTTTGGTCAGGGTTCTCTATCCAGTGCGACCGCTGGAAAGTTTTTCAAACGTTAACCATGGTTAACAAGCCTTAGCCGTGGGATAGGGGGCGATCGCCTGATATGTCATAGGTTTCGGGTATGGCAACGCCGGAATTTATTGGTTTTCCCGATCGCCCTGCGGGGGCTAACGTTCCCTCATTATTTTTCTCACATAAAAACAGAAGATGGCTAACAGGGCTAAACCGCCAAACACGAAGTAAGCGTTAGGTAGATTGCCGTTGCCGTATGAGTGACCATCTTCTACGAAAATAGGAACGATGATTGTCTTTGTTCTCATTCTTGGCTCTCAGAGGTTAGGGGGGATAAAGGTAAGTTTTCCCGACCGCCCTATCTGTTTCAATGTTGACATTTGAATACAGCGGCGCAGCGGAATAGGGGGTGATCCGCTGGCCCGTTTCCAGGTTTACCTATGCCGAAAAAATTTTCTAACGAGCGAAGCAATCGCGGGTGTGAGGTTCGCTAGGTAAGGGTTCTATCTAACCCCTTCTCACACAGCCAGAGGTCAACGATTGATCAGTCGATTGATCAGTCGATTGATCAATCGATGGGCTGGTTTTCCAGATACCAGGCGTACAGGCACAAAACCACAAAACACAGCCCTATGCCCCAGCGATCGCCCACTGTGAACCGTTCCAGGCTTGCAACATCCCATCTATTCATCAGGCTCCCTCACTACCGCAACAGCGGTTAGCTTGCCCTAAGAAATTCCCTATCAGGCGATCGCCCTGTCAGTTTTTCGGGATGGTAATCGACTCAACCGTACCGAATTTTACTATCCTCACTATCGGGAAAGTCTTGCCGCTGCCCTTGTCCAATATCAGGGGCGATCGGGATGATATTTTGGGCAGTGTTACCAAGGTTTTCAGACTGCACACCCTTCCCTATTACTCCTTCATTAGTGGGGGCTGTGCAAGCTTTACCCCTTCTCTCAATAATGGCTGAAACGTTTGCTAGGTAAGACTTCTCAATGGTGTAGACCGATTCTCGCTTCTTGTTTATAGTGACTTGCGATCGCGTTCGTTTGATGCCACACCAATCTAAAATCACGCCGATCGCCTGCACGGGGCTGACTTTTCCGATGCTTGAATAGTTGAATGCAAGTTGGAACTCGGTCGGGTGAGCTTTGAAGAAATCAGCGATCGCCTGCACTTTAGCCGCTGTGTAGGATTCAATTTTCCCCGCGTACATATCCCGAACAAGCTGCCCCGCGCCTGACTTTTCCAAAATCCACCATTGCACGGTTGCTACGTCCCAATCTTGGGGGCAGTCGGGGGATTGATTGATCGTTGCTGCTGTCCTAGCGTCTGCAAGTTCCTGTTTCAAAATCATCTCCAAACGGCGAATTTGTCTCCGAGTTTTGCCGCGCTGATCAAAGCTGGCATCTTCAAAAGTGACTTGTTGTTCAAGCCGATAGAACTCTTTCAAATAATAGCTTTCAAGGCTTAAGAGTTGATCTGGGGTGAGGGCTTCAGTCTTAGCTGATAGGGCGATCGCCTCAATCTCTGAAAGTTCAGGGGCAGCGGCAACGGCTTGGTAGTGAGCATTTTTGATCGCCTGACCTGCTGCCCTTAATTCCCGCCCGATCGCTTTAGCTTCTTTCTTGGAGACGCTAGGCTTAACCGTTTCAACCGTTTTGCCCTCATGTTTGAGCAAGGCGATCAGCGTGTGTCGCAGTTCCATCATGCTTTGATTTCGTCTGACCTCCAGACTCGCTAGCATCTTAAGGTTTTGCCCTTGCCAGTCGATAGAATCAACCGCCGCGCTAGCCTCTGGGGTGAGGGAATGACTGACCAACCGAGCCGCCGTGCTGTTGAGTTGCTTAAAGTCTTTGAGGAATGCCCCGCTGCTTTGTGCCTTGGAAAGTTTGCTGTAAGCCCGACCCCGTGGGGCAACCCAAATAAATCTAGGCACTTCACTAGATCTCGGTCTATCAAGCCCTTGAGCCATACCGTGAGCCGTGATTGAGCAGCCTGAGTAGAAGCCCCAAACCGAGTCGATTAATTCTGTGTTGTGAGTGATGCTGAAGCCCTGAACTACAGAGGGACTGGAGATAATGAACTTAATCCCCATTTGAATTAATGCTGGGATATCTTTTCCCTTGCTGGCTAGGAAGCTGCTTTGAATTGCATCCCCGCTGGTATCGGCATCAATGAGCAAGCTTTGCTGAATCCCTAGGCTTAAATTTAAGGTTCCAGCTAAAGCTTTTGAATCACAGTTAATGTAAACAATTTTGCCAGCGGGTAAGCCCTCGGCTCGCAGCAGCAGTTCCCCGACCGTCTGGTTCTGGCTCCCATCAAACACGGTAGCTGGATAGGTTAGGGCATGGCGATCGCTCCTTACCAGATAGCACCGATCGCCCCTAATTCCTTCTATCCAATCAATTACCTCTTGAGTCAGATCGGCATCTGCCAAAATTACCTGTTGGGCATCTTGAACCCGCCTGACAAATTCAGTTAATAGCAGCGGTCGCAAGCCGTCTTTGTTGGCAAGTTTGGAGATTAGCATGAACTCAGCAAGCGCCGTGGTTTCATCCAACACAAGCACTTCAGCCCCTATCCGTCGCACTTTGAGCAAGCTAGGAATGCAGACTGAACCGCCTTTAACGGGATGTCCAGACTCATCAAGTAAACGATCGCCAAACCGATCGCCGTCATTCACAAATACGCCGCCAAAACCAGCCGCCTGATCACGAGCTACAGACCGCAGCGCCGTGATTGATAACCAGGGGCGATCTTGCACCATTGCCGCGATCGCCTCAGATTTCCCCGTGCCTTTGCCGCCGTGCAAAGCAACCAAGCCGCTAGTGGGTAAGTCAGAAGCTATCTCCTTAAATTCACGACTCCCAATGTGCATATCAGGCTTGCGCTTGACTGCACTCTTTAGCCTTTGAGTTACCCGCCATTCAGGGGCAGATATAGCCCCGTCTAAGGCGTTCTCCCATGCCTCAACCCCTTCATTAAAGATCAGGTCGTCTACGCCCTTACAACGTCCGTTTTGCCCGTTCCATTGGATGATTGCGACCTTCTCTGCAACCGTCTTTAAAGCCCGTTCTGCTGCCTTCTTTTCCTCTTTATCCTCTGACTTTTTAGCCTTCTCTAAAGCCCGTTCTGCTGCCTCTCTTGTGTCCCTCTCCAGACAGAAAGCGAGATCAGCGATCGCCTCGTTAACGTCGGATAAGGTTTTAGGCTTTGAATCCTGATCGAAGGCGATCGCCCAGGGGCGATCGGGATGGACAAACCGAGCCAGATCAGGGATTAACTCTGGTTTCAGTCTGCGGATCTTCTCGCCCGCGATCGTTTCATTTTTCGATACCCCTGACCTAACCCCATACAATGCGATCGCCACACAGCCTTGACTCAACAGAGCAAGGGATTTTTTGCCGCCTTCAGTGAGGTAGATGCGGATCTCTGGGTGTCGTTCTAACCACTTCCAAAAATTGGGGATGCGGGTTCGGGATGGCAAACTCGTGACAAAGCAAGAAAGCGCTGCATCGACTTCCGGCGTGAAGTTGCCTTGTAGGAGTGAATGCAATGCTGGGGTATTTGGCTGCAAGAGTTCTTGCAGCGTCATTAAGGCTTGATTGCGAATACAAGCCTTGGAGCACGACGATGCAAACCCCGTCCCCGATATCTCGCCATGCCTGCTGATTGGCTGCCTGTTGCCAAATCCGCTCCAATTCTGAAGCAGCGTGATCAGCTCGTTTTGCTTTGCGGCATCCACTAAAGCTTCTGCCCATATTGATTCCTCTTTTATGTGAGCGCGATCGCAAATCTTTCGCCAAATAGCCACCGTTACCGCTGGCAGAAAAGCCCGTGAACCATTGCCTACAGGCGTTTCATACTTATTGACCTTGCCATCATCAAAGACGCGGGGATTTAGGGGCTTGCCTTGCCAGTAGGTTCCATCCTCATTGACGAACATGGCGATCGCGCCATACTCATGCGGTCGCCTGGTCTGGTATTGCGTAGAAACCTTCTGATTTAGAGCCTGATTTGGCTCCCAAAACCCGGTGTCGTCAATGTAGGCAACTGAAGAATGCTGAAGGCTTGGGGCGATCGCGCTGCCCTCCAGTTCCTTAGCAAAACTTTCCATAAATTCTTCTAAAGTTTTGACCGCTGCCCTGTTGCTGGCGATCGCCCTGTTTTTGTCTGGAATTTGTCGGTTCTGAACAAGATTTCTAGGGGAGGTAATCATGACGCTAACCCCGCAAACTCAAGCTCATAGGGCGTCTCAGCTTGCGCGATCGCCACGTCTATCAGGCGGCTTAATTCAGCGCTGTAAGTGTCAGAGGCGATCGCCTGTTGGCACGCTGGGGACAGGCTTAGAATAACTGGCCTGAATTGCTTGGATTGCTTGATATAGACAGTTTTACGGGCTTTGATTATTGAAAAGATACGCTGTGGCAGTATGGAATACGAGGAAAGTGCCCAGCCTAAATTTTTGTGTAATTGAACAAATTTTGTTAGTCTCATAGGTACAGCGGTTGCACTAACGCGCAGTAATGCGCATTAGTGGTTTCGTGATAATCCAGTCTTCGTCCGTGGAAAGTAGAAGCTGGGTGGTTTGGTTTCATTCAATAAAGCAAAGCCTTAAGAACCTAGGTTCTTAAGGCTTTGCTTTTAGATGCTGAAGGAAGATTTTCGATCACCTTTGCGACCGCATCGCGAACAATCTCTGCTTGAGATTTTCCAGTTTCCTGACTGATTTCCTGCAAGCGGTCGCGTGTGTACTCGTCAACTCTAATTTCTAGTCGATGTAAAAGCAGCATAGAAGAACGCCTAATGTGATGGAATGTGTTGATACACTGTGTTTCCGGTTACGGTCATAATAAGTCTTCTCACCCCCCTCTGCATTATCGCCGCCAAGTTTTGGTTAATTCTCTTAACCCTTTACGCTCTATTAGAGGATTGAAAGCAGTTAATCCAAATCTCTTCCACTCCAACCACCTTTTGCAGCAAGAGCTCGAATAAAAGTGGTAATAGTTGAGACCGTTCGCGGGTTGCAGTTGAAAAAAAGTTTGAGAATGCAATTTAATTGGTCTAGAAGGTTAAAAGTTTTGCTATAGAAGGCGTTCAGCCTTTTTCGTTTGGCTTTATCACCTAAACACCAGAAGAGTCATAAAGGTTTGCAGAACCTTGCAGAACCTTGTAGAAAGTGGTGATATTAATATTTGTTACGGCTGCTGGCTGAGTAGTGGGGCGCGCTCCTGAGATACCGCGAGGATCGCCTTTTGTTCTAGGGGGTGATGCGCGCAAACTAAACTTCCTAAGAGTGGCGTTACTACTAGGGTTAAGCAGTCTGCTAGTCGGTTGTCTTGTAATGCGGCATTCTCATGCGTCATTTCTAGATTGATTAACAGCTTAAGAGGTTTAGGATTTATCCTCTGTATGGTGTTGGGGCAATGTCGCATTATTGCCAGCTAGGACAAACCTTGCAGAAATTCAGACATCTAGCACTTTATGGAGCCTCGTAAAAAAGTTACTGCCAACAGTAGTAAGCCTTGAGAATCCAGGCAATCACAGAATTCTGTGATTAATGAAAGGGTTGCTAGGGGGTAAATGTTTTAGGGGGTAGTTTGACGATCGCCCTCTACTCCCCAGGCAAAGCCCACGGCTCTATCCCGTTATCTCGCAGCTTCTGTTCTAAAATCTGTTCCCGACTCAATGCGGTATCAGCTTCTTCAAAGGCGGTTGATAGGTC
>Ga0105047_10019240_pt1 | contig 10547 bp, 11 predicted proteins | sample MAT04_FD_78384 | JGI IMG/M metagenome (GOLD analysis project Ga0105047, IMG submission 78384) | Freshwater microbial communities from Lake Fryxell liftoff mats and glacier meltwater in Antarctica - MAT-04 (megahit assembly) | ecosystem: Environmental > Aquatic > Freshwater > Ice > Liftoff... | reverse complement strand
GCCGACGCAAAAACGCGCTGGCCATTGATTGCTTCGGTTGCGGCCTCTGTTTATGTTGGCCAGGTAGCCAAACTTATCCCAGGCAGTGGTTCTTCGGACAATCGTAGAGCCCACTCATTCCCTCCAAGGCCAGCGTCGACCGGCCTGACTAAGTCGCTCGATTGGGTTAATTGACTGCGAAGTTCGACTGGGGTGTTCGTCGACTGGGGTGTTCGTCGACTGGGGTGTTGGTCGACTGGGGTGTTGGTCGACTGGGAACAATCATCCCATATGCGGGTTCTGGGCAAGCAACAATCAAAGTCCGCTTGGGCGTTATGTCCGCATAGGAGTCTGGAAAGTTGTTGCACTTAATCATTGCCGCCAAAGACGGGTCGATGCCGGCGCTCGACCAGTTGCTCAAGCACTACCGCCCGCTGCTGTTGTCCTTGGCCAAGCGCGAGCTTCCGCAAGTCCTGTCAGGCAAGGTCGCAGCATCCAGCATCGTGCAGCAAACCTGTGTCGACGCCTTGAAGAGCATGCAAAAACTCCGCGCCAGAACCGAACCCGAATGCAGGGCCTGGCTGAAAGAAATCCTCAGGGCCAATATCGCGGACGCCAACCGTCGCTACGTCTTTACGGAAAAGCGCGAGATTAGCCGCGAGGTGCCGCTGACATCGGGTGGATCGCATCCGCTGGAAGACCAGTTGGTCTGCGCCGCCCGGAGCCCGGACGAAGCGGCCATCGCTCGCGAGGAAGGGGAGCGGCTCAATACGGCCCTGGCGAGATTGCCCGTGCCGGTGCAGCACATCATCCAGGCGCGCAATCGAGACCAGTTGTCGTTTGTTGAGATCGCGCTGAGCGTTGGCAAGACGCCGGACGCAGTCCGCATGATCTGGAAGCGCGGCGTTAAGCAACTGGCCAAGGAGTTGTCGCGTGATCTCAAAAAATGAGGCGCCGGCAGGAACCGCGCCCCCCAACTCTCCTGCTACGGATAATCCGCCTGTCGACACGCGTTCCGCAATGTCCGCCGCAACGGCTCTGGGCCAAGAGGATTCGACTTCGGCGGACGCTCTTCGCGACGACGAGGCCAGCCAATACGCGCTGGACGATCCAACGATCCGGGATTGTTTGCTCTTGATGGACCGAGTCTGGTCCAAGGAAAAATTAGGGCAACAGTCCGCCGACGAGAACGAATGGGGCCGGTTTCTCCTCCGTCGCCAGATTGGGCAAGGGACGTACGGCATCGTCTTTCTGGCGTTCGACAAACTGGTCAAGCGCGAAGTCGCCATCAAGATTCCTCAAGCTCACGTGCTGGCCAACGCCAGCACCCTCAAGCGATTTCTCCGCGAGGCCGAGGCCACCGCCAATTTCGATCATCCCGGAATTGTGCCGGTCTACGAAGTTGGCGAAGTGAATGGCGTAACTTTTATCGTCAGCGCCTACTGCCAAGGACCCAATCTGTCGGAGTGGCTCACCGAGCTCAATCAACCCGTCGCACCGCCGATTGCCACGGCGATCGTTGCGCAATTGGCCGCGGCCTTGGACTACGCCCACCGCCGTGGCGTGCTCCACCGGGATTTGAAGCCATCGAATATTCTTCTGGACCAGGCGCACGGCGCGCGAGAGAATCTGATTCCCTTTGCGCCCAAAATCACAGACTTCGGTCTGGCCAAGATCGATGGCGATGCAACCACCGGAACCTGCGACGGCGCGCTTGTCGGCACTTTTCGATACATGTCGCCCGAGCAAACGCGCGGCCGCGCTAACGACGTCGGCGTGCAGGCAGACGTTTGGGCACTGGGCGCCATTCTTTACGAACTGTTGGCAGGCAAGCCGGCGTTTGTTGGGGACGACGTCTCGGTCCTGAAACAGATCCAGGAGCAAGAGCCGCCCCATCTCGCATCCTTGGCACGATCGATCCCGCCCGACCTGGCCAATATTTGCCACCGCTGCTTACAAAAAGAACTGCCCCACCGGTATCGTTCCGCCGAGGAGTTGCTGGCGGATCTCGAGCGGTTTGAGCGTGGCGAGCCCGTCACCGCCCGCCCGCTGGGACTGATTCCGCGCTCTATCCGCTGGGCGCGCCGGCGACCGGCGCTCGCCGCCACGGCCGGCGCCTTGGCGGTGGTTTCGGTCTTGGGATTGAGCGGAATCCTGTGGCAGTGGCAACGCGCCAATGTCGAAGCCACGACCGCCAGGCAAGAGGCGGAGCGCGCTGAACTGAACCTGGCTCAAACGCAAGAAGCGCTGTTGGACTTCGCTTGGATCGTGCAAGAAGTGGCCCTCTACCGGCGGCCAGAAGATCCTTTGCCGAACGAAGTCTGGGCAAAGATCGATTCCTACTGGCGAAAATCGGTTGATAACGATCTATCGCCGACGCTGCAGCGGCCGATCCTGGCCGCGCGCCATCTCTTTGCCGCGCTCGATTCTGCAGTGCTCGGCGAGCATCAGGCGGCGCTCGTAAATTTCGAAACCGGCGCCACTCTCTGGCAGGAGATTGTGGACGAAGCACCGCAAAATCGCGCCTACCGCCGCGCGCTCGGCCTGGCGCAATACGCCTACGCCAAATCCCTCAACGAAGTGGGCGATACCGAACGGGCGCAACAGCGTCTGCAGGCCGCGCGGCGCGCGTTCGTCCACCCCAGCAATCCGCCCGAGGAGCAGGTGGAATCTCTGCTGGAATACGCGGAAATGGTCCACACCATGGGCCGATCTTTGATTCTGCGGCGCCGGATTGCCGAAGCCTTGGACGCCTATGGCGAAAGTCTGGCCACGGCGCAACAGGCCTTGGCGATCGAGCCGAATTCACCCCGGGCAAGATTCTGCGTCGCCAGTTGCGCATCAGCGGCCGGCGCGCTGAAAGCCCGCTCGGGCGATCGCAAAGCAGCGCTCGAGGACTTCGCCACCGCCCGCGATATCAATGACCGCTTGTGCGAGGAGTTCCCGCAACAGGAGGCGTACCACATCCACGGCGTGAACGTGGCGTATGCGTTGGGCCAATGTCAGCGCGGACTCGGAAACGGCATTCGCACGGAACAGGCGTTCCAGCGCGGAATCGAGATGGGGTCAGAGAGCCTGAGCAAATTTTCGGACAAACCTGCCTGGAGTTGCCGACTGGCCAACATTTGCCAGGCTTTCGCCCGATTCAAGACTGCTCAGGGAGACATCGATGCGGCGCAGGCGAATTTCGAACAAGCCAATCAGCTTTGGCAAACCGCGCTGCAAGCGAAACGCCTGAACGAAAGAGACACCGTCGAATGGGGCATCGCTAGCTACGAGCTAGCGCAGCTTCATAATCGCGCCGACCGATCGGAACCCGCGAAAAAGGCCGCAACGCAGTCGCTCGCCCTATTGGACTCTGTCCGCGACCGCCGCCCCGAAGTCCGCCAGGCCCGCCAGGCCCGCGAAGGCTGCGAACTGATGCTAAAAAAACTTCAATAGCCGCTGGCGCATCAGCGCTCTCGCTACCAGGCATGCTCGGAAATCTCGCGAACAAAGAATTATTGCTCGGATACTTGGACGAAGACCAATCGTGGCGCGAGATCGCGGAGATTAAGAACGTCAGTAATTTTCTGCAAGCGACTTCCTACCGCATGCTCGACAACCTGGAGTATGAGGAAGTCGGCAGCGATGGCCGCATTGCCCACGGCAAGCTGGGCGAGCTATCAGCGCCAAGCCAAGACTTACGCGAAGATGTTTGCCCTTACTCGCGCGGACATCATCAACGACGACTTAGGTGCGTTCGATGATTTGCGCAAGCGCCTTGGTCGTGGCGCTGCGACCAAGTTCAATGATGTGTTCTGGCCGAAGTTCATGAACAACGCCGCGTTCTTTACCGCAGACCGCGGCAACTACATAACGGGCGCCACGACGAATCTGGGCTTGGACGCGACCGGCCTGGAGTTGGGAGTCACCGCGTTCCGCAAGTTGCGATCGGCGACCGCCGATGGCGCGAAGCGGGTGAGTGGGCGGCCTGAAGTCCTCTTGATTCCGCCGGAGTTAGAATTCATCGCAAGCCGCATTTTTGCGGCTGTGAACACCAACACCGGCGGCGCAGCAACGGCGACCAGTGTGCCTGACAAGAATATCCATGCGGCTGAGCGACTCGACGATTCCGGGGTTCAGCGCGACGGCTTGGTTTCTGCTCCGAAATCCCGCGTTAGGCGCGGCGATTGTCATCTCATTGCTCAACGGTATTGCAGCCCCAACCGTCGAATCGGCCGACGCTGACTTTGACACGCTGGGCATTCAATTCCGCGGCTTCCACGACTTCGGCTGCGACTTGGCCGAGTACCTGGCCGGCGTGAAGGTCAAGGGCGCCGCGTAAGGAAGCACTCGCAGCGATTCCATGTCCGCTGCGACGCACCGGCCGCTGGCCGCCCTGTGGTCTAACAAGACCGCAGGGCGCCGCGGTGGGCCGTTGATATGACGTTTGGCGGTGCCGATGCGAAACCGCCGAGCGGGGCCCTGAAGCGTCCGCAGCGTTTGCCGTGCTTGTGGGACGTTGTTGCCGTGCTTGGCCGGACAATTGTCGTCCAGACCCCGGATGGAGTTTTCCCTTCTTCGGACCGCAAGAGAGGAATGTATCGGAGTACGTTTGCTTGCGTGAGACGCGACGCAAAAAACTGGCAACCACAAAACGGTCGTATTTTGACTGTTCCCAGAAAACGGTTGAGTTCTTGGGATACGGCAAGCTAATCATCTTGCTGCTGCTGCGCAGCAGAGACCGATTTTGGAAGATTATCGCAGTAGATGGTGCAATTCCACATGCGCCGCTTGAACGAATTGATTTGCTCGCCGAGCTGGCACCCGTCGAGATGCACCATGCCCAGCTCCCGTAGGCAGAGCAGCGGCGATAGATCGCTGATATGCACACGATCGAGCCACAGAAATCTCAGACCGCTCATTCCTGTCAGCGGCGCGATGTCTGTGATCTGGGTGTCAGCGAGGTAAAGGTGCGACAGATTCTTGAGACCAGCGAGCGGTGCAACGTCAGCGACGCGGGTGCCGTTGAGGTTAAGCAATGTCAGGCCATCGAGGCCGGCAAGCGGCAAAATGCTGGTGACCGGCGTGCGTTCTGCCCCAAGACTACTTAGATTTTTGAGTCCTGCCAGCGGCGATAGGTCGTGAACCTGGGTGCCATCGAGCGCCACGGACCGGAGACCTTCGCTGAGACCTGCCAGCGGCGCAATGTCGTTGACGCGAGTGTCGCGCAGCTCGACACTTTCCAGGCGATTCAGCCCGGCCAGCGGCGATAGATCGTGCACAGGTGTGCTGCAAAATGAAAGGGATTTCAGATTCTTCAGCCGGATCAGCGGCGTGAGATCGTCGATTTTGGTTTGGTTAAGTCCTAGCGTTTGTAAGTTCCCCAGATGCGCTAGTGGCGAGAAATCGCTGACTGGGGTGCGCGAGATTTCGAGCTTTACCAGGCTCTTCAGTCCGGCGAGCGGTGCGAGATCCGTGAATTGGGAGTTGCCGGACACGTCCAAGCCATGGACCCTTTGCCCACAAAGTCGCGACAAAGACCGCCGCCACCAGGACGGCTTTGTCACCCGACCCGTCCACGCGACGAAGGCGTCGGGCGGATCGAACGACCCGCCCCAGTACACGTCGGCGCGTTGGTTGGTCGCCCTAAGCTGTTGAACAACCTGGACCTCGTAGTGGGATTGCCTCCACTCGCTTGCTAGCCACGCGAAACCGACCGCCGCCAACGCGACGAGCGCCAAGAGCGACCGCAGGCTGAACGAAAACCATCGGCGGCGGGCGGGCAGAGTTGTGGGCATTGCCTCATTCCATTTTTGCGAGCGTCACAGGTGTTGTAGAAACGAAACCGAACAGCGCGGCGCTACCGTGATCGGGTCGTAGCAGCCCCAGCAGGCAGGTTGAGTCTGGAGTCGTGGGAAACCCCATTCTCTCAGGAGGCCTTCGTCTGCGCGAACCCCTGCTGGCATCGCGCCGCTAGCACGCGAGTGATGCATCCTTCGCCAAAAACGTTACGCTTACCTTCGTGCCATTCGTTTCATTCTCTATTACTTTAAGAACATCGATGGTGTCCCCGGGCTCTTAATCCGCCTTTCGGCGAACGATGTGGACAGTCATTGGTCGCTCCATCTCTGTGAACGTGATCCCCAACTGTTCGCGATACCATTTCCTCGCCATCTCCAATGCTTCTTCATCGGAGAAGTACGGACTGTCCGAAGCCACCAAGTATTGAGGTTCAACGATACGATTCCAGTAGTTGCTGAAACCACCGTGGATCGCCTCGTCGAACTTGGGGGCCCGCGGCGAGCCGGTTTGGTCTTCGATGATGATTGAATCCGCGTTTACGTCTCTAGCCTGGAGCTGATTGAAATCTTCAAAAAGCATCTCCAGAGTAACTGGCGACATCCTGTAACCAACTCCGCGTCGTAGACGGCCCTTTTTCTCTACGCCCGCTGCTACCAGATGGGGGACGGGAGGCTTAACGTCCTGCCAAGATTTGTGCGTTACTCCGTCGTGATGAGCAATCCAGTACTTACGAGTTTCTTGAACGTCGACGAACTCAAGGCCCAAATGGTTGAGCGCACGCTGTACCCATTCCTCCCACGGCACCCCTGCTTTGACGACTAGATCATGATTCAGCGTCAAGTTGTGCCATTGCTTGGGTAGCCGCCAACTCGCGAGCTGGCGCTGGGGATCGCCGGTTGCAACCTGCAGGCGAATGAAATTGTAGAGCGTTGCAGGCGCGTCGACGTTGCCACCGAGTGGAATGATCCAATAGTCGCCATCAGACGTCGCCAAGGGCCATTGCGCCGAAAACAGTTCGCCTGAGTCGCGCGGTAGCATTACCACTCCCTCTGACGGCGGCTCGGTCCGCAATCGCTCCCCAATCCTGTTGACGTGATCTCGCCAAGCCAACTGGGCAGCGTCGGACCCCTTAAATCGCAGGTGACCGGCCTTGCGCGGAACGAAGTTGACGACCTCCGGCGGGACCGGGCGATCGTATTCAAACGAGACCTCCGCTTCGACCTGCAACGAATCGCCCGACTTACTAGCGAAAATCAATTCAGCCGGCAGGCGCGTCGTCGCATCCCACCACAGTGTTTGCACTTGATTCCCCCGCCGAAGCTCGATCCCGGACAACTTTTTGCCTCCCTTGTGACGCGTCCCCAAATCCCTTTCAACAATGTCCGTGCGATCAAGATCGCCGAGGCATTCCGCCAGCGCCGAGAGCTGTGCAATGCGATCCTTCGTGAACGCCCCTTCAAGCGTATACAGTAAATCGACATCTTCCTGAAGTTCGCGCAATTCACTCCCAATGCGTGTCAATTTTACGGGCCCGTGTTGCTCAAACGATCGAGGTGCCCCGCCGTTATCGCTCCAGTGCCATTCATCCACTGGAAAACGGGCAGCACGTTCCGGCGCGGCAGTTTGTGGCCGCTCCAGTGGCCACTTTCTATGGACGCGACTAGTCCATCCTTTCACATGCACAGATTTGGCACGATTGAAGGCGGAAACCAGTTGAGCATGAAGTGACCGAGGCGTAGCGCTTAGCCAGAGCGCGGCGGCGATCAGCGATGCGGCAACTGCGGCCCCACCCCATCGCCAGTTAACGCGAACCAGGCCCTGGATGTTCGCTTTCCACGACGTCGTGACGCTTCGGGTCTCGACCTGCTTGAAGAAGGCTTCGGCGAGACCGGGTCTTGAGCCCATCTCGTTTGCGAGCTGATGAAAACGCCGTTTTAGGTCATCGGATGAAATCATTGCCTTACTCGCTCAGCACCGTGCCGCCCCGTTCGTTCGCTTTGCGACGGTCAAATCGCTCACCGCCGATCAAGTTTTCACCGCATCCATATGGCAGAGTATTGGCGACGATTCGCCGAGGTCGATCATTCGTCCACAGCAGCTTCCATAACACCCAGTGACCGCCAACAACGCAGTTGAAACCCAATATTTTCTATGCGTTCTCTTTCCGACACACACAGTCCCCTGCCCGACGAGGATGCACGAGCTGACTCGCCAGTGTCAGGCGGTCTATACACAGTCGCGGAGGTAGCCCGACAGCTCCGCGTAAGTAGGTCGAAGGTTTATGGCCTGATTTCCAGCGGCGACCTACCGGTGCATCGACTGCCTGCGATACGAGTTTCGCCGGAGGATGTTCAAGAGTTTCTGAGAGTCTGTCGCAGCCAGAATGTCCGTCCGAACACATCAGGGCCGAGCACGATTAAATTGAAGCACCTGAGATGAACTGAGCCACTCGACCAGTTGGATGGGTGTGATTTGTATCCAGTGACCACTGGCGGTCGAAACCATTACCGATCCAGTACCCATGCAAATGTAAAAGCTATCCCCCGTATTGGCGACCGAATACCATTGGCGGACGTGCCGCGTCCCGCAGCAGTCGCAATAGGCCGTGTTTTTTTTCGTAGCTGCGACGACTCCCCGCGTTTCAAAAAGATCCACCAAGTCAAACAAGTCTACTGCAACCATTCTAACCTCCTAGGGCATAAGTAATTGCGTCGACGGCTGAATCGTGCACACAAGTACACGCTCGCATAAGCGGTGAAGTTCTCCCACGCCGCCCCAAAATCTATTGGCTTCGGAAATAAGTTCGACCTGGTTCCCGGACCGATTAAGAGAAAAGTCGCTTCAGCCATTTGCGTCGCCGCTGTTTCGTGGGCGGCGGCGGGCTTTTCGCGGATCGCTTTCCGGCGGTCGGAGCTGGCCGCGATTCGTCCACGTTGATCATTTCCGCCGATGCCTTTTTTCCTTCTGGCAACTGCCGCTGCACTGATGCCATCAGCATGTTCGATTCCCGCAGGCGTTCATTGAGCGAAGTTACAGTTTGCTGCAAGCCGGCGATTTGAACGTCCTTGGTTTTGAGTTGGTCGAAGAGCTTGGCTTCGGCCTGTTCCTTCGCTGCCATCGCTCGCTGCAACAACCCGGCAAGGTCGGCCGACTCCCCTCCTCCGGATTCGCTTTTTAGCGACGTGGGCAATGGCGTATCGCCAAGGTGGCGACGAACCATGTCCTCGCTCACTCGCCAGACGAACTGCACCCCTTCGGCGGTGAGCCGTTCGACATCCGCTGGGTCCGGTTCGACAAGCGAGCGATCCGGGTGCTTCGGATCATCGGCGATCGCCTTGATGAGCCGGCGAATTTTGTGCGTCGAATGACCGGTAGCATCGGCCGCTTCTCGGATCGTGAGCAATGTCATCGCGGCGAGCGTAGCACAGTCCCCTTTCGCAGTGCCAACGGTCGCAGTTGCCAACGCTGGCAATCTGGCGTCGCGTTATCGTTTGCACCACCGGGTGCAAACGCCTGATCCACGAGTTACATCGGCTTCACTGGCGGTTGCAGCCGACGCTCCGCGAGCCTTCGCACAACCCTTGGCAGCGAGGCTCCGAGCGTGACCGTCGCCATCGTCGTCAACGCTGGCATACAACGGCTGGTACCATCCGTCGCATTACCGCTGGCTGCCATCCTTTGTGCCAAGGCCGGCAATGGTTCACATGACCGTTGGCATCGGCTCCCAGAGCCAACACGCACGGGTACGCAGGACATACTGCGAACGTTGGCAGGGGAGGGGATTGCGGCGTGCGTCAGGGGTCGTGCCAACCCTGGCAAAGCGACGGGCGGAAGCCTTGTGGCGAGGGGTCGCAGTGCGAACCCCGGATACGTCGTCACGCCTTAGCGAGGAATGGCTTTCTTCGGGTTTCACGCCCGCGAAAGGAGCCTTTTCGCAAGGCCCGCAGGACATCCGGCTGTCCGAAGAGCAGTACCAATCGGAGAAGAACCGTCACGAACGCCATCGCCGCGTATCGGAAAACGAGGTATCCGGTACAGAATCTGGGACAGAATCTGTACCATATGATACGAAATTCTGACAGAATCTGGACGCTCGACGGTTGAGCAGCAGCGCAAGAAAAAGCCCCAAGTCTTTGCAGACTCAGGGCTTAGCTCAGTGCCCCCTGATGGACTCGAACCATCAACCCTCTGATTAAGAGTCAGATGCTCTACCGATTGAGCTAAGGAGGCGCGGCTTCTTGGTTTGACGTTCTTGCGAGCGTCAAGGTTCGGAAGGGCCGTGCGTTTATGGTAGCGGTTTCGCCGGGTTTCTCAAGGGGCTTTTACGGCCTCGCGCGGACCGCGGCGCCCCCGGTTGAATTGACTGTTAAGAAAACCAGAAGGCCGCTAATTCGCCGGCGCCGAGGCGTTTGATCCCGATGCGCATCCATTACCGCGAGCGTCCGGCAGACGTCGGAACAACCGACAAGACGACGCTTTTCGCGGTGGCGATGGACCGTCCTGCGATGGATGATTCCATCAGCACATTCGCTGGTGGCGCCGGCGCCTAACTACACGTAGCGACGCCAATCTCGCCGGGCGGAACGGGGACTGGGCAAAATAGGGCAAATTCTTGCCTTCGTGGCGTTCACAGGCCATGATGAAACCGCTGCGGAGGGCGAAAATTCATGCAAATGGTTCGCGCCCGAAAGACGCAGCGTTAGCAGTCTGAATCTTGTCTCTTCCTCGTTTCGCGTTTCATGGCGGCGCGACCATGATCATCGTCTTCAATTGCCCGCACT
>Ga0105047_10019235_pt1 | contig 10548 bp, 3 predicted proteins | sample MAT04_FD_78384 | JGI IMG/M metagenome (GOLD analysis project Ga0105047, IMG submission 78384) | Freshwater microbial communities from Lake Fryxell liftoff mats and glacier meltwater in Antarctica - MAT-04 (megahit assembly) | ecosystem: Environmental > Aquatic > Freshwater > Ice > Liftoff... | reverse complement strand
GGGCGGCCAGGCAAAAGGGGACATTTCTACTTTGCCAGCGAGGGGGACATTTCTACTTTGCCTTGACAGGCGTGTCTCTTGGCGTTGACAAATTCCGGAGGAGCTCCTATAATTCTACAACCCAAGGCTGAGCTGGTAGCAGGAGCGATATATGAAACAGACACGGATGCGAGCGATTTTCATTCTTCTTTGCATGGCGACTTTGCCGGCAATGGCACAACAGGATCAGGGGCAGATTGCCGGTACAGTGCTCGACGCCAGTTCGGCGAGCGTAACCGGAGCCCGGGTAACGGCAAAGAGTATTCAAGGGGTTTCCCGTTCGACGGACACCGGTGAGAATGGTTCCTACGTTTTGACGAACCTGCCGGTGGGGCTCTACGAAGTCAGTATCCAAGCGCCGGGCTTCAAACGTTTTGTGCAAACCAACGTGAAGGTCGACATCGCCGCCCGCAGTACCGTGGATGTGAGTCTTGATCTGGGAGCGGTAAGCGACTCGGTGACGGTGGAGGCGACCGGTGTGCAGTTGTCCCAGGAGACAGCGCAGATTGGGCGGGTGGTGGAAGCGCGGCAGATTACGGATCTGGCGTTAAATGGCCGGAACCCCATCAACCTGGCGCTATTGAAGGCCGGTGTGGTCGGCGGCAATTTCAACAACTTCAATCCGAATAACCTGCACGAAAGCTTTGCCATTAACGGAGGACGCCGCAATGGAAACAACATCACGATCGATGGCGTGAACGCCATGCGGACGCGCGGGGATTCTAATGGATCGGCTCAAGTAGGGCTCTTGAACGTAGACACGATTCAAGAGGTGCAATTGCTGACATCGACCTATCCAGCCGAGTATGGGCGGGCGATGGACGGACAGATGCGATTTGTGACCAAGAGCGGCACTAAGGATTTTCACGGCACGGGTTGGTGGTTCTTCCGCAATTCCGTCCTGGACGCGAACAGTTGGACGCGGAACCAGAGTCCGGTTCGGGATGACTCCCGCCGCGCCGCGCCGTTCCGCTTCAATCAACCGGGCTACACAATTGGCGGCCCGGTCTACATTCCGGGCAAGTTCAATACCAACAAAGAGAAGCTGTTCATTTTCGGATCGCAGGAATGGCTGGTTTGGCGGCGAGAGCAAACGGTGACGGCGACGGTCCCGTCCGATGCCATGCGGCGGGGCGATTTTAGTGAACTACTGAATCCTGCGAACGCGTTTTTCCGGCGAGCCCTCGTGGTGCGCGATCCGCTCGCATCAAATGTGGCTTTCCCCGGAAACATCATTCCGTCGAATCGCGTAAGCGCGAATGGCGCCGGCGTACTCAATGCTTATCCTTCGCCGACTCCCGGATTCCTGCAAGGAAGCGACAACTGGATCAAGACGCTCCCGAATCCGCGGCAAAGCCGGAAGGACACTTTCCGGCTGGATTACTATGCCGGCAAGCACCGCATCAACTTCACCGGAAACAACTATCTGCACTATGAGGACGCCCCGTTCTTAAGCGGGCTGGACCGTTCTAATTCGCGTTGGGATCGTCCCAACATGACGGGAGCGGTGAACATCACGAGCACGCTATCGCCGACAATCATTACCGACTTCACCGTGACAGCGGCCAACGATATTGTCTACATCGGCATCTACGACAACGAGGGGCAACCCCGCTATTTGCGGGGTCAGTATGGGATGAACTTTCCCTACATTGTTCCGGGAGGAAAGCGGATTCAGGAACGGATACCACGCGGGTTGATAAATGGATTCGCGACGCTCGATGGATCGTCAAGACCCGCAAATTCGTCGGGACCGATGTACATGACGGCCGGCAATATGACTTGGGTAAAGGGTTCGGCACATACGTTTAAGTTTGGCGGATGGCTGTCCCATGACCAGCAGAACAACAACGACCAGAGCGGTGCCCAGCAGAACGGCGAATTCAGTTTCCTGGACGCCGGCCATCCGCTAACGTCGGGTGTCGCGGTGGCCAATGCGGCACTGGGTTACTTCGACATCTATACCGAACAAGGCCCCGGGGCTTACACGCTGATGCGCAGCAATTCATTGGAAATGTATGCGCAGGACACATGGCGAGCCACCAAGAAGCTCACGATTGAGATGGGTGTTCGCTACTCGCTCCACCAGCCGTGGTACGCGAAGTGGAACGATATCGCCAACTTCGACGCGCGCTACTACACTCCCGCGAACCGTGCCGTGATCGACCCGCGAGGTGGCTTCATTGTTTCCGGGGATCCTTACAACGGCATCGTCTTGCCGGGAAACGGCTTCCCCGATTCCGCTCGAGGAAGGGCGATTGGTTCCACGCAGCCCAACGTGGCGCGGCTTTTCCATGGCCTGCCCCGCGGCTTCGCCGATACGTATCAGAATGCCTTTGCGCCCAGGCTGGGCCTCGCTTACCGGATCGGCAATAAGACAGTCGTGCGGGGCGGCGGCGGCGTGTTCCACCATCGGCAGATGCATAACCAGGGTTCGCTGTTCCGCAACGCTCCCAACCAGATTCAAGTGCAGGTGTTCAATGGCGAAGTGGATCGCCCCGGAGGCGCCACGCGCCGTGACTTTCCGTTCTATATCCGCGGCGTCGACCTCCGGTTTAAGTACCCGACGGCCTACAGTTATAGCTTATCTGTGCAAAGAGAACTGCCTGGCTCGTTGTTAGCCGAGATCGCATACGTGGGCAAGTCGGGAACCAACCTGGAACGGATCAGGAACGTCAATCAAATGGTCGCCGGTACGATGCAGGCGAATCCAGGATTAAACGCGAACGCCCTGCGGCCGTATCTCGGGCTGGGCCAGGTTGACGTCACCACTCGCGATGGCCACAGCAGCTATCAGTCGCTGCAAATGAGCTTGGACCGCCGGTTCAAGAGCGGGCTTAGCTTCGGTGTTTCCTACACTTTTTCCAAGAACATCAGCGACATCCAGACTCCGTTCGACGCCTACCGCAACATCCGCTCTCTCGACGAATCGGACCGGCCGCACCTGATGAACATCAATTACATTTATCAGCTGCCGTTCTTCAAGAGCAAGCAGGGCTGGCAGGCCAAGGCCCTGCGCGGCTGGCAATTGTCCGGCGTAGTTTTCTTCCGTTCTGGCACGCTCATGTCCGTCCTCGACGGCGTTGACGTGGCCGGCGTCGGCCAAGGCAGCGGCAATCAGCCTTGGGACGTGGCCGGGAGTCTGGCTGTGGCGGACCGGGGCTTGGGGCTAAAGTGGTTTAACACCGCGGCCTTCACGCGCCCGAGGGATGGTACGTTTGGAAATGCTGCATTGAACATTATTCGCGGGCCGGGCTTCCAAAACTGGGACGTAGCCATGTTCAAGAGCATTCCCTTAACCGAGCGCGTTCGCACGGAGCTACGTTTCGAAGTCTTTAATGTCCCCAACCATCCCCTGCTGAGCAATCCGGCCGTCAGTCCTCGCGCCGGCAATTTCGGTCTCATCACGTCCAAGTACGCCGAGCGAAACGTACAATTGGGTTGGAAAGTCAACTTTTAACTAATTAGGAGCGCACAGGCCGTGCCGGGGCGAGTCCGTTGCCCGCGGTTCCTCAAAAGCTCTGCACCCGGGTAGCCGGGACCAAAAGTGGAGGAACCTGGCGCGAGCCTGCGATGCGGTGAGAAGCTAGGGACGTTCGGACAGTGGAAAGTAGGCCGAATTTTCAGTGGTGTCTTTAGCCCGGTCAAAAGCGTGGTCCCAAGTTCCGTGCACCAAACAGTGGTTACGGCCGGATTAACACCCCGATTGATTCCGATCAGAAGAGTACTTCCTCAGCGCGGCTTGGCCAGCCGCCCGAACACGAGGAGTAGAGATCGTGTCCAAACCAGAGCAAAGCAGTGGGCCCAAAGTAGCGGGCCGCAAAGGGTCTAAGACCAAGCCAGTCGAGCGCAAGTGTCAACCAGACGCCGTTGGCTGCGACATCGGTGCGAGAGAGATCTTCGTCGCAGCGGCGTCCGATCGCGATGAGAATCCCGTGCGTTATAGCGGGACGTTCACCGGCGATCTGCACAAGATGGCGGAATGGATGGTGCAGTGCAACATCAAGACCGTCGCGATGGAGTCAACCGGAGTGTATTGGATTCCGGTCTACGATGTCTTCGAAAAGCACGGTCTCGAAGTGCGGTTGGTGAATCCCCGGAACAGGAAGAACGTGCCCGGCAAGCGCACGGACTATCACGAATGCCAGTGGATTCAGTATCTGCACTCGATGGGCTTGTTGCAGGGGGCCTTCCGACCGGACGCGGAAGTTCGCGCGGTGCGGACGCTGACGCGGCATCGTAGTGATCTGGTCGACATGGCCAGCCAACACGTGCAGCACATGCAGAAGGCGTTGACGCAGATGAACGTGCAGTTCCAGCATGTGATCTCCGATATCACTGGCCTAACCGGGCTGGCGATTCTGGATGCTATCGTTGCCGGCGAACGGGACCCCGCCGTGCTGGCTAAACGGCGAGACCCGCACGTGAAAGCCAGCGAAGAGACCCTCCGTCAATCGCTGGAAGGCAACTGGGACCCGGCGCAGATCGTCGTGCTGAAGCAGCGGCTGTCGCTTTACCGCAGTCATCGGGAGCAGATCGACGTGTCCGACAAAGAGATCGAGAAGTTGCTGGCGGCCTTCGTGCCGCAAGTCGATCCGGAGGAAAAGCCGATGCCGGAAGATCGAAAGCAGAAGCAGCGCAAGCGAAAAAAGAAGACCGGCAGTCCCGGGTTTGACATGCGGAAAGAAGGCTACAAACTATTCGGCGTCGACCTCACCCAGATCCCGGGCCTGATGGCTTCGGTGTTCACACTGTTTAGCGAGGTCGGCCGCGACATGACACGTTGGCCCACCGCCGCACATTTCATCTCCTGGCTCGGACTGTGTCCGGACAACGATATTAGCGGCGGCAAGGTGCTCTGGCGGGGCAATCGCCGGGTGAAGAATCGGGCCGGGACGCTATTCCGCCTGGCGGCCCATTCCCTGCACCGCGATCAAACGCCGATGGGCCACTACTTGCGCCGCATGAAAGCCAAACTGGGTCCGGCGGCGGCTACCACTGCGACCGCCCACAAGATTGCCATCATCTTCTACACCATGGTTAAGAAGCAGGTCGAGTACGATGCCACGCTGTGGGCAGAACGCGATCTCATGCGAGAAAAACGCATGGAGGCCAGGCTGCACAAACAGGCGGCCCTAAGTGGGTTCAAATTAGTGCCGTGGGAGGCGGCCACCTAAGCTATTGATTCTTACAGCTTGTAGAAGCGGTTCCTCAGAAGCGGAGGGAACGCTAGGAATGAGTTTAGCGCGAAGTGTCAGGACGAGATTAGCGGATGGTTGACGGGATTTGACCGGGGTGGTGTTTTTTTTGGGCTCGCTGCGGTCGATTGCTTATGCGGTGGTGCTAGACCGCGGCCGGACCTTGAACGGTGTATTGTTGATGGCCTTCGGAACATCCGCTGAAAAGGCGAGTAATCGTTGGGAGGAAGCGTTCCTGTAGGCGGCCAAGCAGCTGCGTCCTCCGATTGAATACCCGCCATCGCGGCGGATCGACAAGCCGACCGGCGAGGTTCTGGCCTGACCGCCGCACCCACGGTTAGTTAGACTGCCAAAAAATACCAAAGGCCACGCGGGTAAATACTTTGTCGAGTCCGACCGTGCCAGAGGAGATGCCGCTTAACCGGCCCGCCTCGACGAACGGCTTGTACATCTTGACCTCTGAGCGGAAGCCGAACCGTTCGTTGACATAGATTCGCAATCCCGCGCCGCCGTTGATCGAGGCTCCGGTCGTACCATCCACGGAGACCGGGGTTTGCAGATCCGTAGCCCCCGGACGCTTTACCCCAACTGTGGTGCTCCCGGCTGGATACCGCAAGAAGCCGACGCCTCCGATGAGATAAGGTACAAATTTGGAGCCGGGCCGCGGTGCGAAACGGTAGTGCAGTCCGGTGTTCACTTCGGTGACCGAGGTTTGGTATCCGCTGGAATTGAAGAGGGCTGAATCCACGTTCAACCGCCGGGACATATTTGGAAAATAGTTGAACTCCGCATAGGGAAAGAGCGCTTTTGTGAAGGCGTAGCCGAAGTTGGCACCAAACAGGCCGCTGGTTTTGCCTTCGCCTCGCGTAAACCCGCCGTAGCCGCCAACCTCCCAGGACTTGGCTTTTACCACCGGCGCATCCTGCGCCAGCGTCAGATTCGCGGCGACAAACGCCGTAGAAATAAACGACCAAAACAATCGATTCATCAGTTACTTTCTCCTTCGAGTGGGGGTCAGGTCTTGCGAACGGGCTTGGCGGGTGCCAGCGGTAATACTCGACGGTTGGCCGTTAAAAACGGAACAGTCGGCCAGGTCAAGTCTCCACAGCCCTGGCTCAATCAGAGCGACGGCGGAGGCATGACAAGCGCGGTCATCGGCGGCGAACACGAGCGCTGAAAGATCTCCCGAGGCTGCCGCTTCGGCAATGCCGGACACGGTAAATTGGAGGTGTGAATCTTCGGCAGCGGAGACGGAAGCCACTACCGGCCACAGATTTGCAACCACAATGGCTAGCGGTGCCGATTGCCGGCCCGCATTCCGGACGACAAGAGATTGGCGCCCGCGACCGTCGAAGTTATCAGGGACAACGGCGGTAATCCGTTCGGCCGTTGCGGTAAGCATTTCCAGGTTTACCCCACCCAGACTAACCGTGGCGGCTCCCTGCGTCGCCAGGCGCACGCCCCGAATCTCAATCCGGGAACCCGGGGCAATGGCCAGCGCTGGTGTTCGGTCTATCGACACAACAGGGTCTTTGCCCGCGAGCACAGGGCCGAGTATGTTGCCCGCGAGGAACGCGCGCACGCTAACCTTAGCCGGTTCCACGGAACGCGACACATTCGTCGCCAGAGTGTCGAGCAACACTTCGCCGGACTCATTGATCTTCGGCACCCACGTTCCCGACCACCGTCCATCGCCAATCGGCACGAGGCCTAGTGACGGCTCGCCGTTGTTGAAGTAGCCGGACGCCACTACACTCGTAGCCAGTTCGCCGCAGTCATCCACGACCACAATCTCGGTCCGCAGCGGCTGGCCGACTAACAGGCTAAAGCGGGGCTGCGCCGAAGCGAAGAGCGGGAAAAACTTGGTGGGAGTACATCCGTCGGCGGAACGGATCTTGGCCGCGGAGCTCGAAGCCGGCGGCGCACCCGGCTTTACGGCGAGGATCTGTAACTGAGCCGTCGCGTTGCCGGCAAAGGAGAAGTTGACGGCCGCCCGATAGGTACCAGCCGCGAGGCCGTCAAAGGTGACATTCGCCTGGTACTGCCCAGGCGTGCCGGGGCGAGGCTCGACCTTCAACCAGCTAATTCCGGATGATGGGTTATCGGGAGCCGGCAACGCATTGAAGAGGACGGCGCCGGTAGCGTTCGAGAGGAAAACCCCCCGCGGATCCGGGTTTCCTCCTCCCGCCTTCGGCACGAAGGCCAGGCTGGAAGGGATGGGGATCGGATCAGGACTCCCGCTCGTTACTCGTCCCAGCACCGAGACTATGATCGGACGTGGCGCGCCCAGCGCCTGCACCTGGATCTCTCCATGATACTCACCCGGATTCAGCCCACTCGTTACAAATTGGATGTCGAGGAACTGCGCCGGCCCCCCTCCGGTGGCTGTATCGCCGAACTTACTCAAGCGCAAGAATCCGGCACCTTGGGTTATGCGCGCCGTCCACGGTAGACTGCCGGAGCCGATGGCCACCACGCTCAAGTCCAAGGTCTGCGGGGCCGGGGTGTTCGATCGGGCGCTGAAGCTCAGTGCCGACTGCGAAACAACTAAGTTCATCGGCTGGCTCAGCACCGCGAAGACGACTGGCACCGAAAGCACTTGCGAAGTTAATCCGCCCTGCTGCGCTGACAACTCGATCGTCCCTGAATAAGTTCCAGGAGCCAGATTACGAGCGTTTGCTCGCACGCTAATCAGCGTCGGCTTGTCGAGACTTACTGAATCCGGCACCGTTGGATTCGCTTCGAGCCACGCGTTCCCGTCCGCCGTGGTCGCGAGAATCCGGAAACTTAGGTTAGTTGCGCTGGGGTTCTTGATGACCACTTGACCAATCGCATCGCTGTCGCCGGCGGGTGCCGAAAGCTGCACTAAGGGCGTATCCGCCGTCAGCACCGGGTTGATGATCTGCGTGACGAATAACTGGACAGGCAGCCGGGCTCGCACCCCGCCGCCATCGGCGACGGCGATTTCGCCTTCATAACTCCCCGGGCCCAGATCGCCCGGATTCACCCGCACCGCCAGCGTCGCCGGGGTGCCCGCCCGGGGGGATACTGTTGCTGTCGATACCCCGAGCCAGTTCCGGAAAGACGTGGCGGTTACCGAATAGCTCCCCGTTCCCGCGGTGGTCGCCAATTGCACCGTCTGTGGAGTTGGCGCGGCGCTTTCCGTCAGCGAGCGGAATTGCAACGAGGCAGGTTCAAAGGCCAACAGGACAGCCAGCGGCGCCGGGCTTACTCGTAACGTGACGGGGAGCAACAGGGGCACCGCAACGTTCGTCCCGGTTACGGAAATCGTGGTGGCGTAGAAACCAGCGGCCAATCCCGCGGGGCGGCAACGAATCGTTAACTCCCATGGCTCGGAGCCGGTCGTTCGCTCCACTTGAACCCAGGACGCACCGCCGGAAACCTGAATCACCAATCCCGGTGCGGTGCGCGAAGAACTCACCCGCACCACTTGCGCCGAAGGGTCCGCCGCACTTTGCACGGCTGAAAACTCCACGTTGTTCGGTGCCGCGGTAAGAACAGTGGCCGGCGCTGCCACCGTGAACACAACTTGCAGCGTCTGCGGGGAGTTGGCGGCGGCACCTGACGTGAAGGTCACCGTCGCCCGGTAGGTTCCCACGGTCAACCCTTCGGCGGATACGGAGAGGCTCAAATTGGCCGGCGTTTGGCCGCTCGACGAACCTAACCGTAACCAACTCGGGCTGCCCGCGGCGGCAGTTGAAAACTCGAGTGGCGCACCGGAGCTCGTCAAAGCAATCGTCTGCTCAGTAAATCCGGCTTGGCCGGCGACGCCTGCAAATGCGACCTGTCCGCTGGAGATCTGCAATTGGGACATCTCGGTCACCGTGGCCGGATTGGAAAAGATGATTCGCCGTACCCGATCGTTTAGCGTATCCCCTATGTACACGCTTCCATCCGGGCCCACCGCTAACGCCATTGGCAAGTTCAACCGCGCCCGCAGCGCCGGACCGCTATCTCCAGCGAAACCGGGCGTTCCCGTTCCGGCAACTGTCGCCAGAGTTCCATCGGCTAAGTCCAGCCGGCGCAACCGATGATTCTTCGTATCGGTAAAGTAGAGAAGGTTTCCGGTGAGCGCCAAGGCGAGCGGCTCATTCAATTGGCTTTCCAGCGCCGGACCGTCGCCAGTGAAGCCAGCCACCCCTGTGCCCGCCACCGTGCGAATGATGCCGTTCGGGTCCACTTGACGAATTCGATGGTTCAGCCAATCGGCGATAAATAAGGAGCCGTCCAACCCAAGCGCCAATCCCGTTGGGTAATTGAGTTGCGCCTCGGTCGCCAGGCCGTTGTCGCCCCCGAATCCTGGTTCCCCGGTTCCCGCCACGGTAGAAATAACCCCGCTCCGATCAATCCGCCGTACCCGGTTATTATTCCGGTCGACCACATAGCGGCTCCCATCCGTCGCGGTTACTACTGAGATCGGCAGGAACAGGCTTTTGTCGATTGCATTCCCTTCGCCCGTGTATCCTGGAAAACCGGTCCCCGCATAGGTCGTGATCCGGTTCACCCGATCCACTCGCCGCATCCGGTTATTGTTCAAGTCGGCGATAAACAATTCGGCTTCCGCGCTCCAGGCCACGCCTACTGGAATATTCAACGTCGCCAGCGTAGCCGGGACCCCTTCCGTCTCCAGTTGGTAGCCCGCCAATCCTCGTCCCGCCACGGTGTCGATCCGCCCGGTGTCCAGGTTAACTCGCCGGATCCGGTGGTTAAAAGTGTCTGACACGAACAGATTCACACTGAAGTCCGGCAACACGCCGACCGTTATCCCGTGGGGCTGATTCAACATCGCTGCGGTCGCCGCCCCCTCGTCGCCGGAAAAGCCGCGGACGCCGCTCCCGGCCACCGTAATAATTGTTCCACCGTCCGCTGCCGGCCGCACGGCGGAAGGTGCAACCAATAAGCTCACCGACAGGCGCTGCGGCCCGTTGCCGGCGGATGCCGCCGACACGGTAACAGTTCCCGAATATTTGCCCGGCGCTAGTTCTGAAGGATCAATAGTTACCGCGATCGTCGAAGGCGTCACTGCTGCAAGGGTTGCTACGTTCAGCCAATTGCCCCCCGAAACCGTTGTCGCCGCGGCTGAAAAACCCAGCGCCGCCTCCGATGACGTTACTCCAATTGAATAGGCCGGTAAGGTCGCCGCGCCGGCCGGAGCCGTCAACGTTAGAAACGGGCTGGACAGTGCAAGCGAAGAACCGCCCGCCAGCAGTGCCCCGGCCACGCGGCGAACACGATTGTTGTCGGCGTCGGCGATATACAGCGCTCCATCGCTGCCCAGGCTGATCGCCTG
>Ga0105047_10019234_pt1 | contig 10548 bp, 9 predicted proteins | sample MAT04_FD_78384 | JGI IMG/M metagenome (GOLD analysis project Ga0105047, IMG submission 78384) | Freshwater microbial communities from Lake Fryxell liftoff mats and glacier meltwater in Antarctica - MAT-04 (megahit assembly) | ecosystem: Environmental > Aquatic > Freshwater > Ice > Liftoff... | reverse complement strand
CGCAACGGGGTAAATGTGAATCCCGTACATTACATGGTGGCCGGTCTCACAAGCACACAATACAATGCGTTGGTAGAAGCCAGCACAAAACAAAACCAATCGTTGGATTGATGGCAAAAATCAGCTACACATATAATCCAGAAACTTGCAAGTACGAGCCCATCATCGTTACCCCAAAGATATTTGGCCAGATGGCATCGCGCTTTTTAGGTGTTGCTTTTGTTATCGCGTTGGCGGGAAGTATTTATTTCCATTTCAAGTATCCTTTTTTGGACGAAACCATTGAACAAGATCGAAATGCGTACTTGAAGGCTGAGTGGCAAATCCTTTCGAAGCAATTGGGCAGAAGCTCACAACAACTAGCCGCCTTAGAGAAAAATGATGACCAGAATTACCGCATCATCTTGGATTTGGATCCCTTGTCTCCTTCGCAGCGCGAAGCGGGTGTAGGTGGTAGGCCTAGGGAAAGCTCGTTCATCACTTACGCGATGATAAAAGCTGCCTACGAAAAGATAGAGAAAATTAAGAACCGGCTGGATATTCAAACTCAGTCCATGCAACAACTTAAGGATCAGTTGCAAAAGAAAGAAAGAATGTGGGCCTCACGCCCCGCTATTCAACCGATCAATAACAAAGACTTAAAGCAACTTCATACTATTTTTGGAATGCGAATGCATCCGATTTTAGGTTATTCGCGCCCACACAATGGGCTTGACTTCACCGCACCACACGGTGCGCCTGTTTACGCAACGGGAGACGCAGTGGTACTTTATACGGGCTTTTCTAGCTATGGAAATGTAATTTACCTCGATCATGGCTTTGGCTTTGAAACTCGGTATGCTCATCTCACTAAGTACATTGTAGAACCTGGTCAAACCATTAAGCGAGGACAAATTATTGGCTATGTTGGCAATACAGGCTTGTCTGCTGGGCCACACTTGCATTATGAGGTTCATTATAAAAACATTGCCATCAACCCAATCAATTTCTTCCAGCGTGATTTGAGCAATAAAGAATACGAGAAAATGATAGAACTGGGTAGTCAGTCAACGTTTTCTTTAGACTAAGTTCATTTTGAAACTTTATGCAATTTCTTCTTTAGGCAGTTCATTGTGCTTGTCTTCCAGTAAAATCACAAAAGGTCTAAGCGTAGGAGAATAGTTTAGCACTATTTTCAATATACCAACCGCAGGCACTGCCAATATCATTCCTGCGATTCCCCAAATCTTCCCTCCTACTAGCAAAGCCACAATTGCTGCCAACGCATTGACACTGATTTTTGAACCAGTGATTTTCGGTGTGATCAAATTTCCCTCTAAGAATTGTACAAAGGCATGCACACCAACTACCCCAACGGCATACCATGCACTGTCCTTTGTAACCAATGCCAATAAGGCAGGTAAAGCTGCCCCGATGGTAATCCCCACATACGGAATCATTGTGAGCAATCCGGAAAGAAATCCAAAAAAAATCGCGTGCTCTATACCCAAGATTAAAAGGCCGATACTATTTAACACTCCAGCAATAATAGTAACAATCGTCAACCCAGAGATATAACTGCGAACCACGCCTTGAATTTCGTCTTTCCATTTCAATTCTGAATCAGGCCATACCGCCAACAAAAAATCTTTGAAGCGCTCGCGATAAAGCAAAAAAAGAAAAATGTAAATCGGCACCTGAATAAAGAAGTACGCAAAGTAGGAAGTTGACAGAAGCAGCGTGCCAAAATAGGATGACATATTCTTGAGCCCATCTTTTAGCAGCTGTGTTTGCTCATAGGTGTCGATTCTCAACAATTGATTTACCTGGTCGCTGGCAGAATTGATAAATGCCATGTATTTACTTTCCAGATCAGGTAGGCTTTCCGCCAAGCTCGACAACTGCGCCACGACAAACCAAGAAACTAACGCCATGGCACCAAAGGCAATGAGCAGCACTATGGTGATCGAAAAGACGCGACCCATTTTGCGTTCGAATCTCTTTTCCAATGGTAAAAGTACCACCGAAAATAAAGCCGCGAAAGCCATGGGCAGAATGATATCTTTTGTAAGTATGAGAGCGGTAATGAACAAAGCCAATACCATCAGCGACTTGTAGATTCTATCGAGGTTCATATTTCAAAAGTACGAATTGCTAAGTATGAAATACGATTTTTTGGTTTTCGATTTATACTTCGTAAATCGTTACACATTCCTGCTATGAATTTTCTATTGCATTTAAAATAACCGCGCACGCTTCTTTTATTTCTTCTTCCGTTATGGTGAGCGGTGGCGCAATTCTAAAGCTATGCGGATGCGACAAAAACAATAGCAGATCACGCCATGTTCTTTCGCAGAATGTACGATTCTGTTTACTCTCTCTTCCGAATCAAAATCAAAGGCGAACATTAATCCAAATCTGCGCACCTCCTTTATTTTTGGGTGTTGCAACAAACTCTCAATCAATTTTCCTTTCGCCTCCACAGTAGCTAACAAATTCTCTTCTTCGATAATCGTTAACACTGCCAACGCAGAAGCACAACAAACGGGGTTGCCACCAAATGTGGTAATGTGACCGAGCATCGGATTGGTAGCCAGCATTTGCATATTTTCATAACTTGAAATAAACGCGCCAAGGGGTAAGCCGCCACCAAATGCTTTCGCCAGTGTCAAAATATCGGGCACTACCCCAAAATGCTCAAAGGCAAAAAGCTTTCCGGTGCGGCCCATTCCGCATTGAATCTCATCAAAAATTAAGAGCGCACCTGTCTCAGTACATTTTTGTCGTAACGCCTGCAAATATTGTTTGGTAGGGACGCGCACTCCCGCATCGCCTTGAATGGTTTCAATAATTACACATGCCGTTCGATTAGTTATTTGTTGCAGATCAACTTCGCTGTTGAAGTCAATGAATTTTACATCAGGTAACAACGGCCGAAAAGTTCTTTTCTTGGTTTCGTTTCCCGAAACACTCAACGAACCTTGCGTACTGCCGTGATATGATTTTCGACAAGAAATTAATTCTGTCCTTCCCGTCACCCGTTTGGCCAATTTCAAAGCCGCCTCGTTCGCTTCGGTGCCAGAATTGACAAAGTAGCTGCAGTTGAGTGAAGACGGGAGAAGGCAACTGAGTTTTTGGGCTAATAAATTTGAAGGCGATTGGATATACTCGCCATATACCATTACGTGCAAGTGTTTATCAACTTGATCTTTGATTGCCTGTACAACTTTGGGATGCCGGTGGCCTACATTACTCACGGCAATACCTGAAATCATGTCAATGTACCGGTTGCCTTCGGGAGTATAAAGATAAACGCCCTCGGCCCTTTCTATAGATATTAAAAAAGGATGTGGTGAAGTAGGCGCAAGCTTGTTTAAGAAATTTTCTTGGCTAAAATCCATCGGGTAAAGCTACCACCAACACTTCGAACATAAAAAAAGCCAAGATGATTTCTCATCAAGGCTATGCACTAAACAACCTATCTTTAATGTATGGTAATCTCTATTTGGAAGCCAAAATAGGCCCATTATAAATTCTCACGTACGAAGGCGCGTCTACCTCTGCCTGCGGCTTATATTTCTTTGGTTTTGGCTTGGCATTCAAAAATGCAAACAATGGCCTCTTTGGCTCTTGCAATCTTTTCTTTGCCAAAATGGTGCAGGCCATATAATTCAGCTTGATCTGCGCCTTGTACTTTGTTTTGAAATGTTTTGCTTTTGATTTCTGGTAATCCTGCGCTTGAACCGACTGAGAAATAATGATACCCAACAAAATGATGGCTCCCAAAATCAGGATTTGCTTGATTCTCGATTTTAGATTGATGTTTGCTGGCCCGTTCACATTTTCCATTCTTCCCGCGTTTAACTGATGCAAATGTCTGGTACACAGCTCAGAAAAATCGACTAGAATGGTTTGAAAACCTACATCCGTAGAATACGGGATCATAACGGGCTAAGCTGGCTGCATAACATAAAATCTGCCAAAGCAATGCCAGAATTTCCTTAGAAACGAACGGATTGTTAGATTTTCTGTAACCGCAAGAAGTCGATCACCTCTTTCCTTACATCTGCAGGTGAGGTGCGGTCAAATTCGATTGTAGCTATGGACTTGAACAGGTCGCCCACTAAGCTATTTTTAAAGCCTAACCGGGTAGCATAAATAGACGCGACTTCAAGTTCTGCGTCTTCCACAACCGCATCAAGATAAATCATGTGAACCAAATGATAGACCGACTCTAACCGGTCAACTTCGGTAGGTGGCGCAACAAATTTGGAATGGAGGCCGCTACCAATGATGTCCACATCATGCGGACTAATGCCGAGCTGAATCCCCCATTTCAAAATGCATTTCATGTGGGTTCCTTTTATGTGTTCTTGCTCAAAGAAAACCGCAAGCAAATTGAAATAACTTTCCTTGATATGTTTATTATCTTCCATGTAAAACCTAAAAAAAATTAAACACCAGCAAGTTAGCTTAAAATGTCTCAACTACACAAGGGCTCAATCAAGGCAAAAATGTCGCGGTGGTGACTTCAATTCTTACAGGGTTTAACGACATTTGAAAAACCAATAGAATATGAACAGAAAAATAATTGTATTAATATATCTCGTTTGCGCTTCATGCGTAGGCGTAGATTTTCGAGATGACACAATTCGTGATCCTGAATTAAATTTGTTATCATCTGAGACGGGGAAGCTCAAAATAATAGATGGCAGTGGAGTTACACTAACAAAAGGAAAATCGGGGTCATTAGGTTTACTAGCAGGAGCAAAACAATTGATTTCATTTGAGTATTCTGATAAGTACGGTGTAAAGAATGAGCCTACTTTAAATTGGGTGGTGGTTAACACATCGGTCGTTTCTGTGGCTAACAATGAAATTACGGCATTAGTGCCAGGCACCACTCTAGTTAACATATCTGGTGGGGATGCTGTTGGTGCTAAAGTGAGCATAACTGTTACCGTAGTTGCTGATGCAGCTGCGGTAGCGGCAGTCTCAATATCAGCACCCCCCTCTACCACGTTGGATTTGAACCAAACTGTTCAGCTTACGGCTGCCGCCAAAAATGTCGATAATGTGACGTTGAGTAACAAAACCTTTGAATGGCTTAGCGAAAACTCCGGTATTGTTACTGTATCTGCTAGTGGACTTGTAACAGCCGTAGCTAACGGCACAGCCGAAGTACATGCTAAAGTAGACGGAGTAAAAAGTAATTCCATAAAGTTTAATATCGGAGCGGCAGCGGGCGTGCGCAATGGTACTTTTCAAAGTGCAGGGGGTTATTCGACAGTCGGATCTGTAACGGTAACAGAATCGGGCAACAATTTAGTTGTACAGCTTAGTAGCAATTTTCAAGCGAGCGTAGCAGCAGGCACGTACATCTATTTAGCTAACTCTACTGCTGGCGGTAATGTTAAATCTGCCGGATTGGATTTAGGACTGTGGACTCCCAGCGGAACAAAAACTTTTTCGGCAGCAGCGGTACCATTGAATCAATACAAGTACGTAGTAGTATTGTGTAGGCCTTTTGGCCTTACCTTTGGCTTTGCAGAACTCAAACCATGATATACATTTTACCTTTTTTACAATGACTAAGAAATTAATTTTTGTCCTTTTCTTTTTATCGATTGCTTTGGGTTCGCTGGCCGGTGGTGGCTGGCCGCAGCCAAAAGGGAGGGGCTATTTTAAACTCTCCCAATCGTATCTTCTTTCACCCAAGTACTTTGATGGAAACGGAAACATTATTGACCTCACGCCTTCCTTTGGGTATTTTGCAACAAGCTTTTATGGGGAATATGGATTTACAGATCGCCTTACGGGAATAATTTACATGCCCTTTTTTGCACGGGCAGTTAAAAACGAATTGCGCTTTAATCAATCAGGCATAAATGATGCGGGTGCCTCGCTCAATTCATTTGGCGATACCGATATTGCCATTAAATATGGATTGATTGTAAACAAACCGATTGTGGTAAGCGCCACGGTTCTCTTTGGTTTGCCGTTGGGCGACAATGGTGCCAGCAACGCAAATGTATTGCAAACAGGAGATGGAGAGTTCAATCAGATGCTGCGCATTGATGCTAGCCATTCTTTTTACCCGAAGAAATTTTATGTTTCCGCCTATGCGGGATTCAATAACCGAACGAAAGGATTTTCTGATGAGGTACGCTTTGGGGCGGAGATAGGTTTAACTTTAAAAAAATTCATTCCAATTCTTAAAGTCAGCACGGTTCATTCTCTTTTCAATGGCGATGCTGCGGCTAATCAAAATGGAATTTTTTCTAACAACACGGAATTTATTTCTCCAGCCTTGGAATTGAATTATCAGATTACCGAGAAGGTAGGAGTATCAGCTTCCATGGCCACTGCGCTTGCAGCGAGAAATATTTTGGCTTCGCCTAATTTTGGGGTGGGGGTTTATTTGAAGCTTTGAGTGGATGATTTTGGTTGATAGTTGTTGGCTGATAGTTGTCGGTCAATGATGATAGTGTTAACCCCGTAGGGGTTGAATATTTGCAGAAATAAATTCCATTCTGTCAAACCCTGTAGGGGTTTAATGTTGTATTCGCTAAAATTGATTGATGCACATCCTTTTTAAATTAATGAAAAAATTTCTTTTTAGAATTTGTTGAGCTCTGTTTTTGCGTGAAAGATGGAAGTGGAAAGCACGCCAAGAGATGTACGCGCGCTGACCTGCCTACCGGACAGGCAGGCTTGTAACGAACAGCCTGACCCCTTGCTTGTATGTGTGAATGCGCGATCGAAGAAGCTTGGGGCCCGCCAAGAACTCACCCCCACCTCTCCTGACAGAAAGGGGTAACTCAGTCTCTGATCTTGACTTCAGGAAAATAATGTTTGCTTTGAAAAAACATCAATAAAAAACCCAACTATTGCTAGTCGGGTTTTTACTTTTCGTTGAAATTAGAATCTATACTTTCGCTAATTCTGTAACGAGGTCAATAATTTTGCAGGAATATCCCCACTCATTATCGTACCAGCTTACCACTTTCACAAAATTATCATTGAGAGCAATACCTGCCTTAGCATCGAAAATAGAAGTGCGAGAGTCACCTAAGAAATCCTGTGATACCACATCGTCTTCGGTGTAACCTAAAATTCCTTTCAAGTCACCTTCAGAGGCTTCCTTCATGGCAGCTTTCACTTGCTCATAGGTAGCGGGTTTTTCTAAGCGCACTACCAAATCAACTACCGATACATTAGCCACTGGCACGCGGAATGACATGCCCGTCAATTTTCCTTTCAACTCAGGCAATACTAAGCCAACAGCTTTGGCGGCACCGGTAGAAGACGGAATGATGTTGGAGAAACCTGCACGGCCACCTCTCCAATCTTTTGCGGAGGGGCCATCAACTGTTTTTTGGGTAGCGGTTACGGCATGAATGGTACTCATCAAACCTTCTACAATTCCAAACTTATCGTTCAACACTTTTGCAATAGGAGCCAAGCAATTGGTAGTACATGAAGCGTTGGATACAATAGTATCTGTGGCTTTTAATTTCTTATGGTTTACGCCCATTACAAAGGTGGGCGTATCGTCTTTGGCGGGCGCGGACATTACCACCTTTTTTGCTCCGGCAGTGATGTGCTTTTGGCAATCGGCAATGGTTAAGAATAAGCCTGTGGATTCAATAATGATTTCGGCACCTACTTCATTCCACTTTAAGTTGGCTGGATCTTTTTCTGCGGTAACACGAATTGTCTTTCCGTTTACAATCAACTGATTGTCTTTTACTTCAACAGTTCCATCAAATTTGCCGTGAGTAGAATCATACTTTAACATGTAGGCCATGTAGGCAGTATCTACCAAGTCATTGATTCCCACAACTTCTATGTCTTTGCGTTGAATGGCAGCGCGGAAAGCTAGGCGACCGATACGCCCAAAACCGTTGATTCCAATTTTTGTCATGATGCGAGTTGTTTTAAATAGTTTAAGGCTTAAAATTATACTAGTTGGAAGCCAAAAGCAATGCAAAGAGCTCACTTTATTCAACTTTTTTACCGCCACGGTTTGCAAATCTAAGGGAGGAATCTATCTTTGCGCCCTCTTACAGAAAGACGGTCCGTTCGTCTAGGGGTTAGGACACCAGATTTTCATTCTGGTAACACGGGTTCGATTCCCGTACGGACTACAAAATGACACTTAAAGCCCTCATAATGAGGGCTTTATGTTTTATAGCCAAATAAAAGGCCATGGAAATATAAGGGAAATGCTTTACTAAAAACCTTAAAAATCAGTTTTCGGATAAGATCGATTCATAGAGCATAAAATCTAAGTCAATCTTGTAAAATTGGGTGCCTACCCTTAGAAAAAAGACTTTAGACGAACGCACGACAACAATTCAGCAATCGTCAACAAAGTATCGAGTATATTCACAACTAAACTTTGTTTTAGTTAGAAATAGAAAATCTTCCCGTTATTAACGGCCTACAAAAAATCAGTGATCAGCAATAGATTTCTGCTTGACACAGCTCTGCAAGAATGGTAGCTAAATGTGTAAGCTTGATCAATACAATTCATTAACTTGTCAAAACCATTCCAGTCAAATACTATAAATTATGAATAACAAAATTTCAAAATGGCTGCGGGTAAATTATAGTAAGATTGTAACAAGCATTGCATTTTATCCTGCAATGATTGCTATCGGATTTTTAATACTTTCAGTCATCATGCTGGAGCTGGATTTTTCTGAAACAGGCAAACACATCAAATCAACCTATAAATGGATAAGCCTCAAGGATGCAAGCACAGCAAGATCTATTTTGTCCACGATAGTAGGGGGAATTATTTCCCTCACCGTGTTCAGCTTTTCGATGGTAATGATTCTATTGAATCAAGCAGCATCGCAAATGAGCAATCGCATGCTGGAGGGAATGATCACTAACCGGTTTCAGCAAGTCGTTTTGGGGATTTATATTGGAAGCATTGTATATGCCCTTTCACTATTAAGCAGCATCCGCGATATCGATTCAGGAATTTATGTCCCGGCCTTGAGTATCTATCTGCTCCTGCTCTTTACAGTTATAGATATTTTCATTTTTATCTATTTCCTACATTATGTCACCAATTCCGTAAAATATGAAACGATTATCAAGCGGGTTCATAAAAAGACACTGCATTCCCTGTGCCGCATCAGCACGCAAAAAGAGGCGTCAATTTTTAAGCACCCCGACATGGAGTTGAATGTGATCACTATCCCTTCTTCAGAATATTTCCAAGGATTTAATGAAACTGAATTGGCGCGATTTGCCGCCCACCATGAGGGGCTAATAGAGTTTCTTCACCCACCAGGAATTTATTTATTAAAAGGAATGCCAGTTTTAAATTTTTACAGCGGTAAAAGATTATCCGAAGAAGAAATCAGTCAGATGCTGGTTCCGGTAGATTTTTTTAGCGGGCAGCCTATCGAAAAAAACCCTCACTATGGATTTCACCAGCTTGCAGAAGTTGCTATAAAAGCGTTGAGTCCGGGAATAAATGACCCTGAAACGGCAAAGTTAAGCCTCAACGCGCTTACGGATTTATTTTCTTATAAACTGACTCATTTTGTAAAAACCCTTCACGAAGACGAATCCGGTAAAATACGCGTTCGCAGTGTTGATTGGAGCTTTGAAAAACTTTTTGCCGAGTGCTACTACCCTATTTGGGATTATGGTAAGCACGATCGATACATTCAACATTCACTGGAAGATATGTTAGAGCAACTGATACATTGTGATCTAAAAGGTAATTACACAGGTCTATTCAATATTTTATTGGATGATGTAAGAAAGAAATTAGACGAGCATAAATTTTGAATTGTCTCGATTGGCGTTGTTGAAATTTCACGATTGAATTATACAATTTGTACCTAAGCGTTCCATGGGGTCGTTTATCAAGAAGAATTATTTTATTCCTTTTTATAAGTTTTCTTTTACGGGTCTTAAGTCATTGGCATAAATTATATTTGAAAATCGTAACGATCGAAACACCTTTAGTTCGTTAAAATCTTATCGACAGTCCACCACCCCCACCGAAACGATTGTCATAGCTACCCATCAATGAAAAATTTCTTGAAAGAAAAGTCTGAGGGCATACAGCCTACGTCACCTCATCTTTGAAACTTCGATTGCCGGAACCCACCTTTTCGGCATCATTTACAACAAAGAAGTCCTTCGTATATTCTTGACTTTCCGAAAAGCGTTATCTCGGGAAAGATCAGCCCTTTCATATCAATTTTACCTTCCGTTTATATATGCCACTTATTCATGAGTTCGTAGGCTCTTTTGATTTTTTCTGGTAAATGAAACGGAAGCGTATTTTTTGTTGCGGTCGTAATAGTTTTGGATATTCTCATTTCGCTGTTATCGGATAAGTATCAAATGTCTTTTGGCAAACCTTTTTGAATACTTCACCGTGGAAAATAATGAATTCCTTCCACCTCAATGGTGTTGTCGCTTTCAGCTACAATTTCGTTGTTCCAAATTGCTTTCATATTATGGTTTGGTTAAAGATTCTAACATAGTGGGAATTAATTCTGAAACAGTGGGGTGAGGCAATATAGTGTCTCT
>Ga0105047_10019233_pt1 | contig 10549 bp, 10 predicted proteins | sample MAT04_FD_78384 | JGI IMG/M metagenome (GOLD analysis project Ga0105047, IMG submission 78384) | Freshwater microbial communities from Lake Fryxell liftoff mats and glacier meltwater in Antarctica - MAT-04 (megahit assembly) | ecosystem: Environmental > Aquatic > Freshwater > Ice > Liftoff... | reverse complement strand
GCTGCGCGCCTGGCATATGATTATTTACGCGATCATGTTCCTGCGGATGCGGTTACCCAAAATAATCCGTTGGGATTTTTAGACCGTCCCAGCGGGTTATACGGAACTCATCAAATGGCAATCTCTGATCGAACCATGTATGGTGTTCCGCTCGAAATTTACAATAAATTTTCCAATGATATTGGCTCAATATTTACAGATAATGCTGCCGACTGGGACTCCATTGATGCAAAATGTCATGAATATTTCATTGACATCCTTATCGTAAAAGATACTGATGCGCCGCTTTGGATGGATTTGAAGTCTTTGAAAAATGAGCGTCCTCCACTTTATGAAAATTCATATTACGCGATTTATACCTGTGGAAATTGAAATGAAAAGCAAAAAGGAAAAGACGCTCACCCGTAACGAGTGGATAATATTATTACTAGGCACAACCTTCCTGTTTGGGATGATTGCCCGATTCTTTGCTGGAATTCAAGCCGGCTTTCCATTAAATGATGGCGGCATGTTCCTGAGCATGATCCGCGATTTGCATGCCAGTCATTACGCACTCCCAACGGTAACTTCTTACAACAATCTGGATATTCCTTATGCTTATCCACCTTTTGCTTTTTATTTTGCACGGGTATTGTCTGATATTTTCCATCTGCCCGAAATAGCTTTGCTTCGCTGGCTGCCTCCTGCTGTAAGTACGGTATCCATTCTGGTTTTCTACAAGTTGGCATCTCTCCTGCTCGAGTCGCGCAGGCGCGGAACAGTTGCGACAATTTTCTATGCGTTGACGCCCGGCGCTTCGGCGTGGTTCATCATGGGCGGAGGAGTGACACGCAGTTTGGGCTCTTTGTTTATGCTGCTTTCGCTTTGGTGGGTTTATCTATTATTTCGTGATGGCGGAAAACTTGCGTTGACATTATCCATTCTATTTTGCTCGTTGACGGTATTAAGCCATCCCGAAGTTGGGATTCATACAGCCGCAAGTTGTATCCTTTTGTGGTTGTTTTTTGGACGCACACTCCGCACGGCTCTTAATGCATTTATTGTTTCTGCTGTAACCTTGTTGTTGTCTGCTCCCTGGTGGGCAATTGTTCTTTCTTATCACGGACTTGCTCCATTTCTTTCCGCCATAAATACAGGCTCTTATGGCGCTCCATTCTGGGGTACATTTTTTTATGCCGCAATTGGCAGCCAGACTTATATACCGATATTGGTAGTTGCACGCATTGTTGGTATTTTTTGGGGAGTATGGAAACGAAAATATTTCATCGTTTTATGGGCAATCCTTCCATTCCTTGTGGAACCGCGCAGCGCTCCAAGCATTGCCTTCTATCCATTTTGTATGTTGATGGCGCTTGCCTTTACAGACGCACTCCCCGCCATCGTTGATTATTTGCGTAAGAATGAATTGAAACCTGAATTCAATGAACGAAGATGGCTGAACATGAGCCTGCTTCTGATCATGATTTATCTGTTTGTTGAATCCAGTTTATATGGATTTAAGTTGATCAATACCAGTCTTTCAGTTGCGGATCGCGAAGCGATGACCTGGGTACAGAAAAACACATCACCGCAGAGTTACTTCCTGCCGATCACTGGTCTGCAAAGCCCGGAGATTGATCCCTTCGTGGAATGGTTCCCTGCGTTGGCCGAGCGCCGCAGTCAAACAACAATCCAGGGTTTTGAATGGTTGCTGGGGATTAAATTTTATGAACGATATGGCGCCCTTGCGGATGTGCAAGCGTGTAAAAATGCTGAGTGCATAACTGAATGGTCTGCGCGGACAGGCTTGGTATACCAATATATTGTCATCCAAAAATCTGGCGTGGATAAAAAATTACTCGCCTCACTTAAAACAGCGGGCGAGTACGAAACTGTTTACTCAACAAAAGAGATTTTGATTTATTTCTTACAAAAGCCCTGACTATTTTGTGTACTTCTTTTGCCATTCAAACAATCGGTTCAACGCCTCAATCGGGGATAAGGCATTTATATCCAAATCTTTCAGTTCATCCAACAGCGGACTTGTCTCGGGGAATAGCGCGGCTTGTTGTGCAGCTTGCGGGTGGATCTTGACCGCGCGTCCCGATGTTTTTTCGAGTTCAGCCATAATTTCATTGGCGCGTTGAATGACAGGCGCGGGCAAGCCAGCCAATTGCGCCACATGAATTCCGTACGAACGGTCCGCGCCGCCCGCGATAATTTTATGCAGGAAGACCACTTTATTATCCGCCTCGCTCACGGCGACGTTGTAATTGCGGATGCCAGGCAACAGATCAGCTAGTTGCGTGAGTTCATGGTAATGAGTCGCGAACAAAGTTTTCGCGCGTAATTGTGGATGGTTATGAATGTATTCGATGATGCCCCACGCAATCGAAAGTCCATCATAGGTTGATGTGCCACGCCCAATCTCGTCCAATATTAATAATGAGCGGGACGTGGCGTGATGCAAAATATTCGCGGCTTCCACCATCTCGACCATGAACGTGGATTGCCCCGCGTGGATTTCATCCTGCGCGCCGATACGTGTAAAAATCCTATCCACCAATCCGATCTTTGCAGACGCGGCGGGCACGAACGATCCCATCTGCGCCATCAACACGATCAACGCCGCCTGCCGCAGATAAGTGGATTTACCCGCCATGTTCGGTCCCGTGATGATCCGCACCACTTCGCCTTTTTCATAGATGACATCGTTGGGGATGTACCTGTCGTTTTTCAATAACTGCTCGACGACGGGATGCCGCCCCTCGTGGATTTCCAATTCGCTGCCTTCGTGGACCTCGGGTCTGGTATAGCCTCCGAGAGCAGCCGCCTCGCCTAGGGCTGAAAGCACATCCAACTCTGCGATGGCGCGTGCCGTGGAAAGTAATTTATGTGCGGCTTTCGCCAGTTCCGCGCAGACTTCTCGGAACAAGCGGGTTTCAATTTCTTTGATGCGGTCTTCCGCGTTCAAGACCAGCGTTTCATATTCCTTCATCTCAGGCGTGATGAAACGCTCCGCATTGACCAGCGTCTGTTTGCGGATGTAATTCTCGGGCGCCCTGTCTGCCGCGCCGCGTGAGATCTCGATGTAATAACCAAAGACTTTGTTGTAGCCAACCTTGAGCGTCTTGATGCCAGTTTTTTCGCGTTCAATGACTTCCAGGTTTGCGATCCAGTCTCGCGCGTGTTTCGATGCTTCGATCACGCCGTCCAGTTCTGATGAATATCCCGCGCGGATCACGCCTGTATTTTGCAGCGTCGCAGGCGGGTCATCATCGATTGCATTTTGCAACAGTGAATATTGTTCTTCGCAAACGGACCACTGCCCACTTCCCACTGATAACTGATTACTGATCACTTCTTTTACTTTTGGCAATTGTCTCAACGTACTCCGCATCGCCACCAGATCGCGCGGCTGTGCCTGTCCTGCTATCACACGGTTGACCAAACGCTCCAGATCCGCGAGTGGTTTGAGCGCGTCGCGCAACTCAGCGCGGATCATCCCATTGCTGAAAAAATACTGCACGCCGTCCTGTCTCTGCATGATCTTGGCAACCTGCAATAACGGCTGGCTGACCCATTGATGCATGAGGCGCTTGCCCATAGGGGTGATCGCAAAATCCAATGTGCCGAGCAATGAACCTTTTCGTTCGCCGCGCAGGGTTTCATCCAGTTCTAAATTTCGGCGCGTGGATGCGTCCAGCGTCATGAATTCGCTCAAGCTGTAGGAACGTAATGTGGTTAGCAGGTTCAAGGCGTCGGGTTGTGTCTCTTTGAGATACTGCACGATCGCGCCCGCAGCTCGTACCGGTAGGCTGTTATTTTTCAGCCCAAATCCGACCAGCGTGGATGATTTGAAATGCGCCAGTAGGGTTTCATTACATTTTCCCGGTTCAAATTTCCACGCGGGCAGGACAGTTAAGTGACCTGTGATTCCATCAGGCAATACTTGATTGTCAGGGTAAATAATTTCGGCAGGGTGTAGACGGGTCAACTCGGCGCGCAAAGCTTCGAGCGGAAGCTCGGTGACGGCGAATTCCCCAGTGGTCACATCTGTATAAGAAACAGAAGCAGTTCCCGAGCCTGTACTGAGCGAAGTCGAAGTATCAAGTATGATCGAGGCGAGGTAGTTGTTTGCATCGCCAGGGAGGAGTCCCGGTTCGGTCACTGTCCCCGGAGTCACCACGCGGACAACTTTGCGCGGGAAAATCCCCTTGGCAGGCTGGTCTCCAACTTGTTCGCAAATAGCAACGTGATAGCCTTTCTCGATCAGCCGCGCCAGATAGTTTTCCGCTGCATGGTAGGGAATGCCAGCCAGAGGCGCGCGCACGCCGTTGCCGATGGGGCGCGAGGTGAGGACAATGTCAAGTTCACGCGAGGTGATCTCGGCGTCTTCATCAAAGGTTTCGTAAAAATCGCCGAGACGAAGAAAACGATCGTGTCGGGATAGTCACGTTTGATATCCAGGTATTGTTGACGAACGGGAGTGACATCTTCGTTGTTGGACATAAGGGTTGCTCTTATCGAAAAATAGGCTGTTTGACTTATTATTATAACTGGTGTATAAATTTCGACGCTTATGAAAAACAACGGTTCTCAATTTGAAATAATTGGGGCGTTTTTTTGGGCTCGGATTTCTCAATCCGGCATAGCCATATTGAGAATTGCCGTATTAAAAGACTATAATCTCAACCTAAATTTCCATTATTAGTATCCCAAGATGATCAAACGACTCCCACGCTTTTTTGACATTGTGTCTGTATACGCGGTGATTGCCTCCATGCTTTTTGCGTGGTCAACACTTTTGTTTTTTTGGTACCTGTCGTCGTGGATGTTCTTTATGAATTTAAACGACCTGATAGCTGTGTTTTCTTATGTTATGGCTTCAAGCTTTATTGAAAGTTTGGCTTTCCTGTTATTTTTGTTATTCCTGAGCTTTTGCCTGCCGCCAAAATATTTGAGGGACGAATTTGTTTCCCGCGGAACATCCATTACGCTGTGTGTGATCGGGTTGATCATGCTTTATTCGCGTAATACATTTGGTATTTCAATTTCGTTGTTTGGGGGCATGTTGGTTCTTGTTACTGTTCTTGTTACTTTTTTGTCAGCAAAGATACGCTTGATGCGGCAGGCGCTGATCTGGCTCTCGGATCGCTTAATCGTTTTTCTTTATATCCTAATTCCACTATCCATTTTATCTTTGCTTGTTATTATTGTCCGAAATATTATTTAAGGAAGTTTATTGATGAAGAATATTAGCAGACGAGATTTTTTGAAAGTAGCCGCTACCTTGTCGGCTGGCTCACTTGTTTCCACACTACCTGCGCTTAGAGGTTTGAAGGCTCAAAGTGACAAGCCAAATATTATCGTCCTCGTTTTGGACGCCATGTCGGCTCGTAATTTATCGGTGTATGACTATCCAAGAAATACCACCCCGGGGTTGGAGAGGATTGCTGAGCGCGCGACAGTTTACCATTCCCATTATTCGGCGGGTAACTTCACGACATCAGGCGCGTCATCCATGCTTACTGGCTTATATCCCTGGACTCACCGTGGAATTAACCTTAGTGGTAAGGTTAATCAAAATTTTGTCGATCATAATATTTTTACCCTGATGCAGGGTGAATATTATTGTGCCGCATTTTCTCAAAACTATTTAGCAGATGTGCTTCTCGACCAGTTCCAGTCCGGTATTGACCGTCATATTCCGTCGCCATCCTTCTCCGAAGAGAGTGACCGCCCCCTGTTGGGGCAGTATTTTCCCCGCGACCCTGTTGCCGCTTATTATGGATTGGACGATTACCTTTTTTCGGGGGGACTTAGCCGTAAAGGCAGTATTCCGTCCGTTCCAATTTTTGGATTTCTGAATAGGCTTGTGCGTCAGAATCAGGATTTCTATCGCCCGTTGCCAGATTATCCTTATGGGCTGCCTTATAACTCTTCATATAATTATGAGAATAGCGTCGCCTTCGCTGGCGTTCGGGATGAGATTATAGATCTTGCCGGTCAGCACTCTCCTTTTCTATCTTATTTCCATATGTATTCCCCCCACGAGCCTTATACTCCGCGCAAGGAATTTATCGACATTTTTCCTGAGATCGAATTTCCCTACAAGAAACCGACACGGTTTTCAATGCTTGATCTTTCACAAAAAACAATTGTGTCACGCCGGAAAACATATGACGAGTACGTGGCAAATGTTGATTTTGAAATTGAGAAACTGGTAAATGCCCTTGAAGATTCTGGCGTTTTGAAAAACTCCTATCTGGTGATTACTGCCGATCATGGCGAGTTGTTTGAGCGCGGGGAACACGGCCATGTGACACGCTTTTTGTATGACCCTGTGGTACACATTCCACTGCTAGTGCTTGTGCCGGGACAAAAAAAACGCCGTGATATTTTTCATTCGACCAGCAATATTGATCTTTTGCCCACCTTTTTGAATCTCGCAGGAAAGGAATCCTCCGTGAATTTGCAGGGTAAAATATTGCCCGGTTTGGGTGGCAGCGAGGTAGTTAGGAGTCTATTCTTAATGGAAGCCAAGGAATGTTCTTCTTTTGGTAACCTCGGACATGGTATTACGGTTTCGATGGTAAAAGGGGATCTTAAATTGATTTACTATACAGGCTATCCCAAACATCCCGATACATTTGAACTTTATAATTTGAGAGATGATCTTGAAGAAATGAAGGACTTGTATTTGCTTGACCTTGTGACTGCTTCGCAAATGAAGGAAGAGTTGCTTGATAATTTTGAAGAAAACAGAAAAATCGTCTAGCTTTTGGTAGTTGCGAGCAGGCGGGATGCTATTTTGTCTTTACTGTGTCACGTCCATAAGTATTGGAATATAAAAATGGACAAGGGCGATGATGTCAGATATAATTTTAAATTCGATGTGAAAAGGAGCATCTATTATGTATATTGACCCAAATACCGGCGGAATTTTATTTCAGGCGTTGGCCGCGATATTTATTGCAGGCTCGGGAGTGTTGTTGCTTTTTTCCCGTAACATTCGCGAGGCTATCGCCAAACTGCGCCGCAAAATGCGCAAAGAAGATGAAGAACAGGAAAAATAATTTAACTGCATGAAGACAATTATTCTTGGTTTTGACTCTTTTGACCCCGCCGTGTTTGAAGACATGCTGGGGCAAAATAAATTAAAGAACCTTTCAAAATTTGTGGAGGCGGGTGGTTACTCGCGGCTTGAGGTTTGCTCACCTCCGCAAACCGAAGTTTCCTGGACGAGCATCGCCACCGGCGCAGACCCGGGCGTCCATGGTATTTTTGACTTTGTACACCGCGACCCATCAACATACGCGCCTTATGTCTCAATTTTGCCGATGAAGAAAACCGCAATGGGGGAGCAGTTTGTGCCTCCCTATATGGCCAAAACACTTTTTGAAGAAGCGGCTGAAAAGGGTTACCCCGCCACCGCTTTGTGGTGGCCTGCTATGTTCCCTGCTCGTCCTGAGTTGCCTGTCAATACTTTACCGGGACTAGGCACGCCGGATATTCGTGGGCAGCTTGGCGTCGGCACGTTATTCTCAACCGAAGATGAAAAGAAAAACAAGACTGCGGTCACGCACTTTGAATTAGCCGGCAAAGGTAAATACACAGCTTGGTTGAACGGCCCACAGGTACAGGGCAAATCTGGTGCACAGCCTGCCACCTTGGCGGTGACATTGGATGTAATTGATTCAAGCACAGCCAAATTAACACTCGGCGAAAAACAACTTCAACTGCGCGTGGGGGAGTGGAGCGACATCGTTGAGGTCAAATTCAAAGCGGGTTTGTTTTTCAGCGTACATGCCATTACACGGGTAATCCTGACAAGCTTGGGCGGCGTTGTGCGCTTGTACACATTGCCTTTGCAAATTCATCCTTTACATGCTCTCTCTCATTACGCATCATCGCAGTCTTTTGCCAAAAAATTATGGCAGGAAGTTGGTCCTTACCTTACCCTTGGTTGGCCGCAGGACACCACAGGACTTGAAGACGGCTGCATCACTGATGATCAATTCCTCACTTTGTGTGACATGATTTTTGAACGCCGTAAACAAATATTTTTCCATTTGCTTGATAATTTCAAGGAAGGGGTACTCGGAAGCATTTTTGATGATCTTGATCGCGTTCAGCACATGTTCTATCACAATCGTCTTGACGTTGTACAGGCGTGGTATCAAAAACTTGACGATTTTGTGGGCGAGGTCAATCAGCGCGTAAGCGGCTGGTCTGGTAAATATAATTATCTCGTGATGTCCGATCACGGGTTCACCACCTATAAACATAAAATTCACTTAAACCGCTGGCTGGTCGAAAATAATTACCTGATATTAAAAGACGGCAATTCGACTGGTGACCTGTCAAATGTTGATTGGGCTCAGACCAGGGCTTATGCTGTTGGTTTGAATAGCCTGTATTTGAATATCGCAGGCCGCGAGGGACAGGGTGTGGTCACTGCAAACGAGATCGAAACTCTTTTGGCAGAAATACAGCAGAAGCTAATGAACTGGAAAGGTCTCGACGGCGAATCTGTGACCCAGCATGTGCGGCTTAAACACGAAATTTATCATGGACCATACGCGCGCCTCGGCCCAGACCTGATAGTTGGGTACGCACCCGGGTATCGCGCCTCGTCTGAGACAGGACTCGGCAAAGTTCCCCAATCCTTGGTTGAACCTAATCATGACCACTGGGGTGCAGACCATTGCGTGGATTCAGATGTTGTGCCTGGCGTGATTTTTGCCAACCGTGACCTCAAAAACTTTGGCGGCATTTCCTTCCGCGATATTCCCTTCCTTGCAATTGGAAAACATCTTGATCAATCTCACATCAAACCGCCCTCACAGATCGGCGGGCACGGTCAAAAAGACCTCGAAGAAAGACTAAAAGGGCTTGGTTATCTTTAATCAAGTTTTGTCTCATTGAGTAAATTACTTTGAAGAATTTATTTGCACGCCAAAATCAAAAGAAAACAAGCGAAAAGATCATCATCGTCTCCGGCTTGCCCCGCTCTGGGACCTCCATGATGATGAAAATGCTCGCCGAAGGCGGTGTTCCCGCCGTCGTTGATTCTCTTCGCGAAGCCGATGAAGACAATCCCAACGGATATTTCGAGATCGAGTCCAGCAAAAAACTCAAAGATGGCGAGAAAAAATGGCTTTACACTGCGCATGGTAAAGCCGTCAAAGTGATCTCTTATTTGCTCGAATTCCTGCCCGACGATCTCTCATACGACGTCATTTTTATGGAGCGCGAGATCGGTGAAGTTCTTGCCTCCCAGCGAAAAATGTTGCAGAGAAGGAACGATGTTTCCACCCTTTCGGATGCTGAAATGGAAGCCCAGTTTCGTGAGCATTTACGTGCTGTAAAATATTGGGCGGCGCGCAAATCCAATATGCGTATTTTATTTGTCAAATATAGTGAGATGGTGGCAGCCCCTGAGACTCTTTGCAAGTCAATTATTGACTTCCTTGAAATCCCTCTTGACCTGAAGGCCATGCAGTCGGTGCCAAGCCAATCCCTGTATCGAAACCGTTCATAAATGGAGTTGTATTATGTATAAATTAGTTCTCGTCCGTCATGGACAAAGCACCTGGAATCTTGAAAATCGATTCACAGGTTGGACCGATGTTGACCTCACCGATCTTGGCCGTGCGGAAGCACGCGAAGCGGGGAAGTTGTTACGCGAAGGCGGCTACGATTTTGATATTGCCTACACTTCAGTATTGAAACGCGCCATCAGAACGCTTGGTCTTGTTCAGGAAGAAATGGACCGTGAATGGCTCCCGGTGATTCGCGCCTGGCAGTTGAATGAGCGGCACTACGGCGCATTGCAAGGGCTGAATAAATCAGAGACAGCCGAGAAATTTGGCGAAGCACAGGTGAAGATTTGGCGGCGCTCTTATGATGTACCGCCTCCTGCGTTGGAATTAACCGATGAGCGCCACCCAAAATTTGACCGCCGCTACGCTTCATTAACTCCCGAACAGTTGCCAGCCACCGAGTCGCTTAAGATTACGCTGGATCGTGTTCTGCCTTTCTGGCATTCCACACTCGTGCCTGAGATTAAATCTGGCAAACGCGTGTTAGTTGTGGCGCACGGTAATTCGATCCGCGCTCTTGTGAAATATCTCGATAATATTTCCGAGGCAGATATCACCGAGCTGAACATCCCCACAGGCTTGCCGCTTGTCTACGAATTGGATAAGGACTTAAATCCCATTAAGAATTATTATCTTGGCGATGCCGAAGAAGCTGCGAAGAAGGCGGCGGCAGTGGCGAATCAGGGGAAAGCTAAATAACTGGAAACACTTGATGAAGTTGGGTAAATTGTTTGTCGGGCGCTTGCCAGATCTTCAAAGCATTCTGGGCGTGTATGCGGTGATCGTTGTCCTCGTCTATTCCTGGACATTGTTTACATCATTTTACAAACAGCCTTCATCTTTAGTTTCCGCTAACATAAAGCGGTAGAAGATGCAGTCGGAGCCTTTTTTGCAATTCTTGCCAAGTGCCCTACAGGTAAATGGGCAGTGGTTGAGTTCTTTTTTCGAAGTCGACCAGAAAG
>Ga0105047_10019232_pt1 | contig 10549 bp, 9 predicted proteins | sample MAT04_FD_78384 | JGI IMG/M metagenome (GOLD analysis project Ga0105047, IMG submission 78384) | Freshwater microbial communities from Lake Fryxell liftoff mats and glacier meltwater in Antarctica - MAT-04 (megahit assembly) | ecosystem: Environmental > Aquatic > Freshwater > Ice > Liftoff... | reverse complement strand
CTCTTCGGTGGAGAGGCCGGGGGCTTCCGTCTGAATTTCGACCTTCGGCGGGGCGAACTCGGGGAACACATCCAGCGGGGCGGTGCGGATTGTCTGCACGCCGTAGGCAACGAGCAGCACGCACAGGGCGAGGACGACGACTCGGCCACGCACGGATGACGATATGAGGCGACTCAGCATGATACACTCACTTGACAAAGCCGGTTTCCGCACCGAAGAGTTCCTGCACGCCCGCGGTCACGACCTTTGTTCCCGCCGGCGGCCCGTTCGCAAGCACGGCATCCGCCCCGAGCGTGTACCCGACGACGACCCGCCGGCGTGCGTAGCGGCGGGGGCCGACATGCTCGTACACCCAAGTGCCGCCGTGGATGTCGAACACCACCGCCGACCACGGCACGGTCAAACTCTCACGGGCATCGGCGAGCGGGATGGTGACGCCGAGTCTTTGGCCGGGCGTCAGTTTCCCGTCCGCGTTCGGCATCTCGTAAAAGGCATCGACAGTCGCGGCGAGGGCGTTGGCCGAGGGCGGGGCGCTCACCGGTTTAGCGGAGGTGAGCCGGGTGCCGGGCGGGGCGGACAGCTTGCCCACCAGCGCGGAGTCCACGTGGTCGATGGCGTCGAGATCGTTCACCGGCAATGCCACCCTCACCCATACGGTTGAAAGATCGACCACCTCGAAGAGGGCCGCCCCGCTAGGGACGGTCTGGCCGGGGAGAGCGGACACGGTCCGGAGAATGCCATCCGTGGGCGCGTCGATGGGGATCGGAGCCGCCGTTCCCGACTCGGCATCGCCGACCACCTTATTCAAGATGGCTTGGCGGGCCGCGGCTGCATCGAGCGTCTTGGTGGAGAGGTTGAACGCGGCATCGGCCTCGTCCACCTGCCGCTGGCTCCCGGCCCCGTCCTTCAACACGCGCTTCGCCCGGTCGAGCGCGATCCGGGTCAACTCCACTTGCGTCTTGGCATTGTTCACCTGCCCTTCGGTATCGGCCAGCGATGCCGACAAGGTAGCCCGACCGTCCGGGGTGAGCAACGGCGTGAGTTGGAAAACGGCCTGCCCGGTCTTCACGGATTGGCCGGCTTTCACTTCGCCGCTGGGCGGAGCTTTGAGGGTGCCGCCGAGCGGCGCGGCGACGAGGATCGTTCGCCCGACCGGGACCGTCACTTCACCGCCGTAGACCCGCACCCGGCGAACCGCCTTTTCCTCGACCGCCGCAACGGTGAGCCCGATTCGCTTCTCGGCTTCCTCGGTCAAGGTGACGGTGTTGAGTTCGTCTTCCTTCACCACCTTGACGCTCGCCGGCGACGGCGGCTTGTCGACCGTCGGCGTGGTCGGCTTGTGCGTCACGAGCCACCACGCTCCGGCACCGACGGCGGCGGCGAGGGCGAGCATCAGGGCGACCGAGGCCAGCCGTTGCAGAAATAGCATGTTCATCAGCAATGATGTTTCGCCACAGAGAACACGCAGAATATTGAAAGAACCCGATGGCACTGTAACATTTCTCTATGCACTCTGTGACCTCTATGGCTATTTCTTCACAACGTCCACCAGCCGCCTGCCAATGCTGCGTTCCAACTCGGCCCAGAATCGCCGCAGGTCGCCAACCAGTACGGCCTCACGGAGGTAGTTATCGAGTAATTGCCGGGTCGTTTCGAGCACGATGAAGATAGTGACGTTCCCTTCTTGGTACGCCGCTTGGGCACGGCGGATCGCGGTCTCGACCTCGGGCCGGACCTTCGTGCGGAGAATTTCGAGTTCGGCGCAGGTCTGCTGGAACTGAAGGTATGCCCGCTGCACGTCGAGGATGATCTGGTATGCCACCGTCTTCTGGTTTCTCACCGCCCGTTCGAGGTCCGCTTCCGCACGGGCGATCCCGCCTTGGTTGCGATTGAACAGCGGCACCGTGAACCGGAGTGCGGGGCCGAATTCATGGCCGTTTGCGCCGCTGGTCGCATCGCCGATGCCGAGCAGCCGCACGTGACCGAGTTTGGCGAATCTCAACCGGGCCTCGGCCGCCGCGACCGCTTCGGCGGCGGCGAGGGCATCCGGGCGACTTTCCATCGCGTCGCGGGTCAGGGCGTCCGCGTCGAACTTCTGACACGCCGGCGGCGGCGACGGGTCGAGTGGGAGCGGACCCCGCAGCGGGCCGATGCCCATGAGGTTCCGCAACCGCTCCTCCAGCACCGGAACGTCGTACCCGATGCGGGCGGCGTCCTGCTCGGCCTGGAGCGCGTCGATGCGAGCCGTCGCGGCCTCCTGCGGCGAGATGTCTCCGGCTTTCAACCGCTTCTCGGCGAGTTCGGCGATTCGACCCCGCAACTTCACCGCTTCCCCGGCAATCCGCACCCGCTCTTTCGCCAGCACCACATCGGCGTAGGCTTGCCGCACGTCGCGCATCAAATCGAGTCCCGCTTGGGCGAGCCGTTGGCCCACCCGGTCGGCCTCCTTCGCCGCCGACCGCACCCGGATCGGCCGCAGCCAGATGGCCTCGATCGGCAACTCGAACGCGTACTTGAACGGCTTGTCAGTGACGCCGAAAATGTAGACGAACTCTGGGTTCGGCAGCAGCCCGGCTTGGATCAAGTCGCCCCGGGCGATGCCGAGATCGACCAGCAGTTCTTGGAATGCCGCGTTGTTCCACAAGGCGACGGCAACGGCTTCGTCATCGGTGATCCCGTCATCGAGCGACGAACCGGGCGGCAGAGTGACTTGTGCCGATCCGGACTGACCGGGAATGGTGTGTCCAATCCGCTGCGTCAGATGGTCGGAAACCGTTGTGCGGTCAGGGGCGTGCGGCGTCGTCTGGCACCCGGCGAGGGCGAGCAGGCACGCAAAGGCGGCACACGCCATCCATCGAGTTGTTGTCTCATTCGACCGCATTCCGCAGCCCGATAGGTTCTTATCGATGTAGCCACCAGGCCCGATCGCAAGATTTAGCCACAGAGGACACGGAGTTCACACAGAACGCGCTGATCAAGAATCTATTTTCCACTCTGTGATCTCTGTGGCAAATCCCTGAAACACACTCAGAGTCCATTCACCATGCGATCAGCTTCGCCAGCCCGATCGACGGCGCAACCGCCCACTCCGTCCGTGGCTTCACACATCCATTATCGGATTGGTAGGCTGTCAACTTTGTGCCGAATGTGTGGATATTAGGGATTGTATCGATGTACACGCTATACTGCCACTGAGAAACCATGTCTCGGAGGCTCCACTCATGCGTCGAATTCCGCTCGCCATCCTCGCATTGATCGCACTCTCGGGGTCGGCGACGTCACAAACCACCGGCACGTCGATTCCGTTCGCAGGTGCCGATTGGCCCCAATGGCGCGGCCCCGAGCGTAACGGTATCTCCGGCGACAAAGGCCTGCTCCAAGAATGGCCGAAGGAAGGGCCGAAACTCATCTGGAAGACCGCGGATCTCGGCACGGGCTATTCGTCTCCGGCCATTGCCAATGGAGTGCTTTACATTCAAACCACCCGCAAAGGCGAGGAATTCGCCGTCGCCCTCGACCCGGCGACCGGCCGAGAGAAGTGGGCGACGAAGTTGGGCAAAGTCGGTCCGAACCGCGGGCCTCAATACCCCGGTACCCGCGCGACGCCGACCGTCGACGGCGATAAGCTCTACTGCTTGGCCTCCGACGGGGAATTGAACTGCCTCGATCTCAATGGCAAAGTCGTTTGGCATAAGAACCTCGCCAAGGAATTCGACGGCGAAGTCGGCGCGTGGGCCTATACCGAGTCGGTGTTGATCGACGGCGAGGCGCTCATCTGCACGCCGGGCGGGAAGAAAGCGACGCTCGCGGCGTTGAAGAAAGAGACGGGCGAGGTCATTTGGAAGTCCGAAGTGCCGGGCGGCGACATCGCCGATTACGCCAGCATCATGATCGTGGAAGCGGCCGGAAAGAAGCAGTACGTGCAATACATGCGCAAAGCCCTCGTGGGCGTCGACGCCAAGACCGGTAAGTTCCTGTGGAAGTACACCGCGACCCAAGATCCCGGCGCGAGCATGCTCACGCCCGTGGTCTCGAAAGACAAAGTCTTCGTCGCCGGCGCCCGCAAAGGCGGCGGCTTGGTGACGTTGAAAGCCGATGGCGAAGGCGTCAGTGCGACGGAAGTATTCTTCGACAAAGCCGTGGCCCCGGGCATCGGCGGTGCGGTCTTGGTCGATGGCTATTTGTACGGCCACGCCGGGGCCAACTTGTTCTGCGCCGAGTTCGCCACGGGCAAAATCCAATGGAAGGAAGCCTCGGTCGGCCCTTCGGCCATCTGCTACGCCGACGGGCGCTTGTATGTCCGCGGATACAACTCCGGGGAAATCGCCTTGGTAGAAGCTTCGCCGAAGGCCTATTCCGAAAAGGGTCGATTCAAATACCCGGAGAAAACGAAGACGCCGGGCTGGCCGCACCCGGTCGTCTCCAACGGGAAGTTGTACATCCGCGATATGGATGTGCTGCTCTGCTACTCGGTCGCCGGTACCGCGACCAAATAACACTCCATCCGGATCTCGCCATGCCCCGCGATTCCGCCGCCTGCTAGTAATCAGTGACGTCGGGATCTCGGATCGTGCGGTCGCTCATTTCGATCGCGACTTCCGCGGCGAGCTTCGCATTGCTCACGATCAATTTTTTGTTCGCTTCTAGCACACGCGGCCCCAGCAACTCGGCGATGCGCTTCAGCAGAAACGGCGTCAGCCTCGCGCCGCGGATCCCGTCCGCGGCCGTTTCGGCCGTCCGTCGCGCCGCCTCGAATTCGGCCTGCGGGATCGCATCCGAATCCGGAAGCGGGTTCGCCAACAGCATGCCGCTGACAGCCAGTTGACAGTGGGCTGCGAACGCGGCGGCGGCTTCGCCGGCAGTCTCGACGCGGTCCCCGACGGGGAGATTGCCGCCGGCGCTGTAGAAGGTCGGGAAGGCATCGGTGCGGTAGCCGAGCACAGGGACGCCGAGCGCTTCGAGGATTTCGAGGGTCCGTGGGAGATCGAGGATGCTTTTGGCACCGGCGCAAACGACGAGCACCGGCGTGCGGCCGAGTTCGATGAGGTCACCGGAAATGTCAAACGCGTCGGCCGGCGGACGGTGCGCCCCGCCGATGCCACCGGTTGCGAAGCAGCGGATGCCCACGGCGTGGGCCAGCGCCATCGTCGCCGAGACGGTCGTGCCGGCGAGTCGCTTCAGCCCGACGCAGACGCCGAGGTCGCGCCGGCTCGCTTTGCGGGCCACCTTCGATCGCGCCAGTTCTTCGAGTTGCGCGTCGCCGAGGCCCACGGTCGGCGCGCCGTGCCAGACGGCGATGGTCGCGGGAATGGCCCCGGCGGCGCGGATCGCGGCTTCGCAGGCCCGCGCCGTTTCCAGATTCACCGGCCACGGTAGCCCGTGCGTGACGATGGTCGATTCGAGCGCGACGACGGGTCGGCCGTCGCGCAGGGCCGCGGCGACTTCGTCCGAAGTCCGGATGAGTTCGACGAGTTCGGGGCGATGTTCCATAATGACCGCTATGGACTCGAACGGACTCCCGACATCTTCCGAACCGGCGCCCGCAGCGTCCAGCGTTCCGGCCGCGAAGGATCTGCTGCGCGCGATTTCTTCGGTCGCCCCGCAGCTCTGGTTCCCGCTGCAACACGCCGAACTCAGCGGCCTGCCGCGCGACAGTTTGGACGAACCGCTGTGGCACCTCCGGCAAGCGGGCATGGTGCAAGTCGCCGATTGGATCGCGGGCCTCGGCCAAGGATTCCAACTGACGCGCGACGGCGAACGGGCCATCGAACACCCCGACCCACTGGCGCTAGCCGACGGCGTCTCGCACTCCGTGGAAACGCCTCTGCCGGAGACGGCGGAGAACCCGGCGCTCCCGGAGCGGGCGGTTCGCCCGACCGTCGTCGCCCCGGCACTGCTCGCGCTCAATCTCGTCGCGTTCGCCGTCGGTGCATTTCTGGCTTGGCAGGCCGGCTCCGGTGCGGAGTACCTCAAAGGAGAACGGCACGCCGGGTCGAATCACATTCTGCTACAGATCGGCGCGGTGTCGGGATCGAAACTGATCCTCGGAGAGTGGTGGCGACTGATCACCGGTTGTTTCGTCCACGTCGGCCTCATCCACCTCCTCGGCAACCTGCTCATGCTCGGCATCCTCGGATCCATCTGCGAACAGCTGTGGGGTCGGCGTCGCTTCGCGATCATCTACCTCGCCGCAGGTTTGGCCGGCAACTGCTTGGCGATGGGCGTGCAGCCGTCGCTGCTCGCGGGTGCATCGGGCGCGCTTTGGGGCGTCATGCTCTCGGTCATGGTCTGGCTCTACCGCCACCGCGACAATTGGTCCGACGGTGTCGCGTTGAAATGGGCGCGTAGGCTCCTGCTCGTGATCGTGATCAACCTGCTTTTGAGCTTCGCGCCGGAGGTTAATTTCGAGGCCCACCTCGGCGGCGGATGCGCCGGGGTCGCCTTGGCTTTATGGTTCGACCGCCGCTTCTGGCCGAGTCGCTCCCTGAGCCTCCTGTTCGTCGTCGCGCTCACGGCGTCGATGCTCGGCAGTCTGTATTTATCGACCAAATATTCGGATGCATGGCTGCCGCTGCGGCAAATCGCCGAGCGGCGATGAAGTACATTGCCCAGTTCGTGCACCGCTACCCGCCCGCACTCGGCGGCGCCGAAAGCTATTGCCAACGGCTGTGCGAATACTTCGCATCGCAGGGCGATCGCGTCACCGTCTTCACCACCACGTCGATTGGGCTGAACGAGTTTTGGCAACGCTCCCCGCGGTCGCTGTTGAAGGACGACCCCGAAAGCAACCCGGCCATCCGGCGATTCCGACCCGTCACTTTCCCGCTCCGCCGCTATGTGTTGAAGGCGCTGTCGCTGATTCCGATCCGCCCTTGGCAAGCGGCGACGCAACCGTGCAACCCCGTCTGCCCGGAGATGGCGACCGCCGCGGCGAACTTCGACAGCACACTCGACGCCGTGCATGCGCTGGCCTTCCCGTATTCGTTCCCGATTCTCTGCGGCCTTCGGCTGGCCCGCCGACGACGGGTGCCGTTCTACGTCACGCCGTTTCTGCACCTCGGCGATGCGAGCGATCCGCACGACCCCACGCGCCGTCAGTACACCCGTCCGCATTTGCGGTGGTTGTTGAAACAGGCCGATGGCATCTTCGTACAGACGCCGTCGGAATACCGGGCCGTCGTCGAAATGGGAATATCCGCGAACCGCCTGATTTTGCAGGGCCTCGGCGTCGATCCGCAAGAATGTACCGGCGGGCATCGCACGGCGGCGCGACGAGCTTGGAACAGCGCCGACAACGAATTCGTCGCCGGGCACTTGGCGAATGCGAGCATCGAGAAAGGCACGGTCGATCTGTTGAAGGCGGCGGCGAAAGAAAACATCCGCATCGTGCTCGCCGGGCCGGCGATGCCGAACTTCGAGCGATTCTGGGAAACCTTCGCGCGGAAAGATCTCGTCACCCGGCTCGGGCCGCTGGACGATTCGCAAAAGCGCGACTTCTTCGCCGGGATCGATGCGTTCGCACTGCCCTCGCGCACCGATTCCTTCGGACTCGTCCTGCTCGAATCTTGGGCCAATGGCAAACCGGTGATCGCCTACCGGGCCGGCGGCCCCGCCGATTTGGTGCGCGACGGCATCGACGGCTGGCTCGTGCCGTGCGGCGATGGGACCGTCCTCGGGATGCGATTGCGCTCGTTGCGCGATGAGTCGATGCGGAAGGAGTTCGGCGAAGCCGGTCGCGCCCGTGTGCCGACGGAGTTCGCGTGGGAACCGAAGCTGAAGTTGGTGCGTCGGATCTTGCTGACAACGGATACCTGATTCCTCACCTCGGTCTGTTGATCGCGAAAACAGTTGTCAGTGACCAGGAATCAGTTGTCAGTTCAAATTCCCCGTGCATTCCGCCGCGTCCTCTGCTACAGTTTCCATCCTGCCGGCGATCTTCTCCCGCTGCCGTGAGGCCGTCCATGCTCTCCATTCCCGCCCGCCCCGGAATCAGCCGCCGGGCCGCATTGCAAGTCGGCTCGCTCGGCGCCCTCGGGCTGACCCTGCCGCAATTGATGCAGGCACAAGCGAAGCAGCCGACGGTGGCGAAGAAGAAATCGATCATCCTCATTTGGCTCGATGGCGGCCCGAGCCAGCTCGAAACCTACGACCCCAAGCCCGACGCCCCGGCCGAGTTCCGCGGCCCCTTCGGCGTCGCCAAAACCAAAACGCCCGGCGTCGCCGTGTCGGCCCTCATGCCCGAGACCGCCAAGCGTTTCGACAAACTCGCCCTGATCCGCTCGGTCCACCACGACACCGGCGACCACTTCGCGGCCGGGCACTGGATGACCACCGGCCGCTTCGGTTCCACGTCGGTCAACCAGGCGCAGAAGTACCCATCGGTCGGCTCGCACATTGCCAAGGCCCACGGCCCGAACAACCCCGGCCTGCCCGCGTACGTCGGCCTGCCGTCGGCGCAAACGATCTATCTGTTCCCCGGCTACATGGGCGCGGCGTACCTCGGCGGCGCGTACGATCCCTTCGACGTCAACCGCGTCGATCGCTACCTCGGGCCGACCGACAACCGGCCGGTGCGATCGCCGGAGTGGCTGAAGGGCACGAAAAACAACCTCACGAGCGAACGCGCCCGGCTGCTGAGCCAGTTCGACACCATGCGCAAAGACGTAGACAAATCCGGCATCGCCGATTCAATGGATCAATTTCAACAGCAAGCGGTCGATTTGATCCTCGGGAACAAAGCCCGCGAAGCGTTCGATTTCGACAAAGAAGACCCGCGCTCGGCCGACCGCTACGGCAACTCGGCGTGGGCCCGCTACACTTGCATGGCCCGGCGGCTCGTCGAAGCGGGTGTCACTTTCGTCACGGTGGATATGCCGCACTGGGACGACCACTCCAGCATCGAGAAGAGCCACGGTTTGAAGGTGCCCGTCGTCGATAAGGCCGTGGGGGCCTTGCTTGATGACCTCGAAGAGCGCGGCCTGCGCGACGACGTGCTCGTCGTCGTGATGGGCGAGTTCGGGCGGACGCCGCGGATCAATACGGGTCAGCCGGGGATACCGGTGCCGGGCCGCGATCACTGGGGAAACGCCATCAGCGTGATGATGGCCGGCGGCGGCCTCAAGGGCGGAGTCGTCGTCGGTAAGACGAACGCGAAGGCCGAATACCCCGTGGAACGGGCGCTGAAGCCTTCGCACATTTTGGCGACGATGTATTCGGTGATGGGAATAGACCCGAAGCTCACCTTCAAAGACCACGGTGGCCGGCCGCATCCGATGCTCGACGACGGCGAGCCAATTGCGGAGTTGGTGTGAACGGCGTTCCGCTTCCGTCCGCGTGTGATAGAATCGCCGGAGGAGGTGCGCTATGCCGATTCACGACTGGACCCGGGTCAAGTCGAACCGCTTTCACGATTTTCACCAAAACTGGATCACCGGGATCCGAAACGCTCTGAATGCGGGGCTGCTTCCGGACGGTTTCTTCGCGATGCAGGAACAGCACACGGGCGCGCCCCAGCCCGATGTGGTCGCGCTCTCCGTGCCGTTCCATCCCGGTCTGGATCGAGGCGGCATCGCGCTCGCCGAAGTGCCCGTGAAAACAAGGCATATGGCCATCGCCGACGCGACGCTCTACGCCCGTAAGGCCGACCGTATCGCGATCCATTCCGACGATGGCGACGTCGTCGCCGTCATCGAGATCATGTCGCCGGGAAACAAAGACAGCGCCCACGCACTCAAATCGTTCGTCCGCAAGGCGGTCGATTTCCTCCGCTCCGGAATCCACCTCCTGATCGTCGATCTCTTCCCGCCGTCGAAGCGCGACCCGATGGGGATCCACAAAGCGATCTGGGAACGCCTCCGCGACGACGACTTCGCCGCGCCACCGGACAAGCCGCTCACCGTCGTCTCTTACTCGGCGGGGGCCGCCGTCAAGGCTTTCGTGGAACCCGTGGCCGTCGGCGATGCCCTGCCCGATCTGCCGATCTTCCTCACGGCGGATCGCTACGTGATCTGCCCGCTGGCATCGACGTACCAAACGTCGTGGGATGCCTTCCCGAAAGTGCTGAAGGCTCCACTGGAATTGCCGAAAACCGAAGTGGTGTAACCTATCGGAACCGCGCGAACAACCGTGTACGCGTCGGTGGTGGACACGCGACCCACGGCGCGGTTGGCACCGTCACTTCAATCGCCACCGGTGGTTTCAGGAATGCAGCGATGTCGTCGTGGTCGGCGGGAGTGCCGTAGATCATCACTTTTTCGCTGCCGATGATGAGCGTCTTCACGCCGCTCCCTTTGAACAGCGGCGTGTCCAAGATTTTCTTGGCCGTCGCTTCGGCGGTGCCCGACGGGAATTCGTAGGTCTTCCATTGCGATGTGACGACGGGCGTCGGATCGTCGATGTCATTCGCCAACAGCGCGACAATGTTCTTGATGTTCTTCGCTTTGTCGAGGACGATGAGCCGATTCATGCCGAAGGCGGTTGCGTCGCCGTACTGACTCAAGAGCTGCTTCGCTTGCGGAAGGACGGTCCCGGCGTCGCGGGTTTTCAACGG
>Ga0105047_10019231_pt1 | contig 10550 bp, 7 predicted proteins | sample MAT04_FD_78384 | JGI IMG/M metagenome (GOLD analysis project Ga0105047, IMG submission 78384) | Freshwater microbial communities from Lake Fryxell liftoff mats and glacier meltwater in Antarctica - MAT-04 (megahit assembly) | ecosystem: Environmental > Aquatic > Freshwater > Ice > Liftoff... | reverse complement strand
TCTTTGCCGCCCGGGAACTGCGCGCTCGTTACGGCGAAGCGGCCTTGCCCAACGCGATCATTTCCAAGACCGACGGCGCGTCGGACCTGCTCGAGGTCGCGCTGCTGCTCAAGGAGGCCGGCTTGCTCAAACCGGCGTCGACGCTCGCTGGCGGACAGCCGCCGGCCCTGGCGATGAACGTCATCCCGCTCTTCGAAATGATCGCCGACCTGCGCAACGCCCCGTCGATCATGCAAACGCTCTTCGCGCTGCCCGTCTATCGCGCGCTCGTCGGCGCGCGCGGCGACGAACAGGAAGTCATGCTTGGCTATTCCGACAGCAACAAGGACGGCGGCTTTCTCACCTCGGGCTGGGAACTGTACAAAGCCGAGGTCGGCCTGGCGCACGTCTTCGCCGCTGCGGGCGTTCGCCTGCGTCTTTTCCATGGCCGCGGCGGCTCGGTCGGACGCGGCGGCGGGCCGAGCTACCTGGCCATACTTGCGCAACCCGACGGCGCCGTTTCCGGCCAGATCCGCATCACCGAGCAAGGCGAAGTCATTTCTTCGAAATACGCGAATCCCGAAACCGGCCGCCGCAACCTTGAAGCACTGACCGCGGCAACGCTCGAAGCGACGCTGCTCGATCTCGAAGGCAAGACTGAACCTGCGGCCGACCACGCGCTCATGGAACAGTTGTCCGAACGTGCCTATGCGGCGTATCGCGGTCTCGTCTATGAAACCGAGGGCTTCAATCGCTTCTTCCGCGAAGCGACGCCAATCGCCGAAATCGGCGGCCTCAATATCGGCAGCCGGCCGGCGTCGCGCAAGGCCTCTGATCGGATCGAAGACCTGCGCGCCATTCCCTGGGTCTTCAGCTGGGCACAATGCCGTCTGATGCTGCCGGGCTGGTATGGCTTTGGCACGGCGGTCGAGGGCTGGCTCGAAGACCATCCCGAAGGCCTTGGTACGCTGCGCCGCATGCTCGCCACCTGGCCGTTTTTCCGCACGCTGCTCTCCAACATGGACATGGTGATGGCCAAAGCGGACCTCGTGATCGCGGCGCGTTACGCCGATCTCGTCAGCGATACGACGCTGCGTGACGCAATCTTCGGCCGCATCCGCGCCGAATTCGAACGCACCCGGCATTTTCTGCTGGCTATCGAAGAACAGGACGTTTTCCTGGCTGACAACCCGATGCTGCAGCGCTCGATCCGTACGCGTTTTCCCTACATGGACCCGCTCAACCACCTGCAGATTGAGTTGCTGCGCCGCCACCGCGCCGGCGAGGGTGACGAGCGCATACGACGCGGCATCCACATGTCGATCAACGGCGTTGCCGCGGGCCTGCGCAACAGCGGTTGACGCACCGCCCGAGCTTTCCCGACCACGGGGCGAGGTGTGGCGCTTCTCCGGCTGCTAATGCCGCGTCGGAGAAGCCGGCATGATCAACCGCGACTGAGTGCCAGCAAGGAGCGCCGCCTCGTGCGCACTCGGCAGCCGCCGGTACGCTTGCAAGGCGTGACGCAGCGGCCGGCGGGCGCGCAGCGTGGCGAGCTTTTCATCGCCAAGATCGGTCGCCGCGAGCCGGCGCACTTCGCCGCCTTCGCTCCGACAGAAGCGCAGCTCGAGGGCTGGCCGGCGATCCGGCGCGGTCACGACACGCTGATCGCGGCGCCTACCGCTTCGGGCAAGACGCTGTCGGCGTTTCTTACGGCGATCGACGCCAAGCCGGCGCGCAGCGACAAGATGAGCACCAATCTGACGCGGCACCACCGCGCGCGCCGATCAACCGCCGTCGACGGCCCGCCTGGCTCGGCGGCGTCGGCTTGCGGTAGTATCTGCGCCAATCGATCGTCGGAGTCGGGTAACCGGATGATGAGTTCTCTTCGCCGCTTCTGGCCGGCCACGCTGCGCTTGCAGTTGATGCTGCTCGTCCTGCCGGTGGTCGGGCTGCCGATCATTGCCACCGGCTATATGCTCAAGCTGCGCGGGCACGAAGCCTTGGTCGAGGAAAAGCGCGTACACCTGCAAGGCGTCACCGTCCTGCTCGCGCAACACCTGCGCGATGCCGGCGGCTACAACAGCCTACTCGCCGCCTACGCCGGCTTCCCCGACGACCGCCAAGGGCAGATCGATATTCTCAACCGGCGCTTGCGCGGCTATACCGATCAGGTCGCCGAGGCGTTTCCTGAGGTCGGCGTCGGTTACTTCCATCGCGAGCTCAACGCCATCGTCACCTACGGCCCGAGCGCGCAATACGACAACACCGTCGGCATGACGATTCCCGACGAACACCCGGGCTGGAAAGTCATGCGCGACGGAACGCCGATGACGGTCAGCGGCGGGCAGGTGCGCGGCAACATCATGAACGCCATGCTGCCGATTCGCGAAGACGATCGCGTCGTCGGCTACATCTGGGCCAACGAGTTTGTCGATGCGATCGACGCGCAGGCGGCGGCGATGCGGCTCGCCGTGCACACCATGACGCTCGTCGGTTTGGGCCTGTCGCTGGCGGTCGTCGCCTTGGTCATCGCGCAGCTGACCAACGGCATGGAGAAGATCAAGAAAGGCCTGCTCCGCCTGCACTTCGATTTACGCGAACCGATCCCGCTGATCCGGGGCGAGATCGGCGAGATCGTCGAGGCGATCAACGCGCTGGCACGTACCCTGCTCGAAACCCGGTCGATGCATCACAACATTCTCGACAGCCTGTCCGACGCCGTGATCACCGTCGATGCGAGCAACAACGTGTCCTACATCAATCCGGCCGGCTGCGCACTCTTCCAGTTCCGCGCCGACGACGCGATCGGCAAGCCTTATCTCGCTCTCTTTCGCGAGGATGCCAATTTTTCGAGTTTTCTCGTCGATACGCTGCGCACCGGCCGCGAACATCGCGGCGTCGAACTCGACTACCCTTTGCCGCACGCCACGCCGCACGTCATGGTGAGCAGCAGCCTGCTCTTCGACGGGCGCGGCAATCAGCTCGGCGTCGTCGCGGTGATTCGCGACATCAGCGAGACACACTCGCTGCGTCAGCAAGTGGCGCGCGCCGACCGCCTCGCGGCAATCGGCCAGGTGGCGGCCGGGATCGCCCACGAGCTGCGCACGCCGCTGACCTCGATCCGCGGCTTTGTCCAGTACCTGCAAGGATCGAGCGAGCCAAAGGAGTGGCAGGAGTACGGCGACATCATCGTCCGCGAAGTCGACGGCCTGAACCGCATCGTCTCCGAACTGCTCGACCTCGTCCGTTCGCCGCCGCTGCATGTGACACCGACCGACATCAATCGCCTGATCGAGGAAACCGTGCTGCTCGCCCGCGACAGCGACAGCCGCATCGCTATCGTGCTCGAGCTGGCCGACGGCTTGCCGCACATCAAGGTTGATCGCGGCCAGATCAAGCAGGTCCTGCTCAACATCATCGTCAACGCGATCCAGTCGATCGCCGGCAAGGGCGAGATCCGCATCGTCAGCGCGCCGTTCGGCGAAAAGGGCGTCAGCCTGTGCGTGCGTGACGACGGCTGCGGCATTCCGGCGGCCGTTCGCGAACGGATTTTCGACCCCTTCTTTTCGACCAAGCCGACCGGCACCGGCCTTGGCATGGCAATTGCGAGGCGCATTGTCGAGAGCCATCACGGCATGATCGAAATCGCCAGCACGGAAGGCCAGGGCAGTTCCTTTACCCTGAACCTTGCCGGCCATCCGGAAGACCAGAGCACATGAAAGCCGATTACCAGATCCTCGTCGTCGACGACGACGAAAGCATTCGCCGCATGCTCGCCGCGGTGCTCGCGCGCGAAGGCTTCCAGGTGGTCACGGCGAAGGACGGCGAAGAGGGCCTGGCCCTGTTTCGCAGCCATTCGCCCGATATCGTGCTGATGGATATCCGCATGCCGGGCCGCTCGGGCATCGAGACGATGAGCGCGATGCTCGAGTTGCGCCCGGGTGCCGCGGTGATTCTGATGACCGCCTACGCCGACCTCGATACCGCGGTGCAGGCGATCAAGAACGGCGTTTTCGATTTCGTCATCAAGCCCTTTGACCTCGCCGAGATTGGCCTGCTCGTCAATCGCGCCTACCAGATGCGCGAGATGCGCCGGGAAATCGGTCTGCTGCAACACGAGTTGTCCGAGAGTTTCCGCTTCGACCGTATCATCACCAGCGACCCGGCGATGCAGGCCTTGTGCGACTCGGTGGCGCGCATCGCGCCGAGCAACGCGACCGTCGTCGTCTGCGGCGAAAGCGGCGTCGGCAAGGAGTTGCTCGCCGCGTCCCTGCATTACAACAGCCCGCGTGCCCATCGCGCTTTCGTCAAGGTCAATTGCGGCGCGATTCCCGAAGGGCTGCTCGAGAGCGAATTCTTCGGCCATGAAAAAGGCGCGTTTACCGGTGCCGTGACGCGCCGGACTGGTCGCTTCGAGCACGCCGACGGCGGCACGCTGTTCCTCGACGAGATCGGCGAACTGCCCTTGTCGCTCCAGGTGAAGCTGCTGCGCGTCCTGCAAGACAAGGAATTCGAACGCGTCGGCGGCGAAAAGACGCTGCGTGCCGACGTCCGCCTGGTCGCCGCGACCAACCGCAACCTTGAGGAAATGGTCGCTGCCGGCACCTTCCGCAGCGATCTCTATTATCGGCTCAACGTCGTCAGCCTGTTGGTTCCGCCGCTGCGTCGGCGGCCGACCGACATCCCGCTGCTCGTCGCCCACTTCCTGCGCAAGTTCGCCAGCGCGCACGAGCGAGAAATCGACCGTTTCGACGACCACGCGCTGGCCGTCATGCAGCGCTACTCGTGGCCGGGCAATGTGCGCGAACTGGCCAACGCGGTCGAACGCGCGGTGGTCATGAGCACCGGCACGACGATATTTTCCGAAGACCTGCCGCTGGCCATCGTCCAGGCGACACGGCAGACGCCGCCCGACGACCAGTCCGCACAGAAGCTGCTCAAGGAGTTGGTGCGCGGATTCGAGACCCGGGTCATCGTCCAGGCGCTTGAAAGGAACCGCGGCAACCGCTCGCGCACGGCGACCGAACTCGGGATCAGCCGGCGCGCGCTGCTCTACAAGCTGCACGAATTCCACCTCGACGACGGCGAGTGCGCAAATGCCATCACCGCCTGTGAATAAAATTGCGCAGTTGACGGCCGCTGCACGGCTAAACACTCAGCCTCGGTAAGCCGCAAGGGACAGCAGAGGATCGGCCAAATCGCGCGCGGTCCTTGGCCTTCGAGCCTTTCGCCGCCCTGCATCAGGCCTGGAGAAACTCGCCCGGCAAGGCACGGCCCGCTGAGCTGCGCGGGCATGTATCGTGCGTATGCGTCTCCTGATCAAATCACATCCTCAGGAGACCTGTGACATGAGCACTCCCTGCAAACGAATGAGCTTTGCCCAGTTGCGGCCGCGCTTCACGGACGGCATGAGTATCCTTTACGGCGGTTTCATGGGCGTCGGGACGCCCGACGGAATCGTCCGCGAACTGCTCGATTCGGGCGTCAAGGACCTGACGATCATCGGCAACGATACCGCCTGCCGCGATACCGGCATCGGCATCCTGATCTCGAATCGTCGCGTCAAAAAAGTCATTTCGTCGCACATCGGCACCAATCCTGAAACCGGACGCCAGATGATCGCCAACGAAATCGAAGTCGAACTCGTCCCGCAGGGAACGCTTGCCGAGCGCATCCGCTGCGGCGGTGCCGGACTCGGCGGCGTACTGACGCCGACCGGCGTCGGCACCATCGTCGAGGACGGCAAGACGAAGCTCAGCTTCGACGGCGTCGAGTACCTCGTCGAGCGACCCATCCGCGCCGACATGGCGATTCTCAAGGCCTGTCGCGGCGACGAGAAAGGCAATCTCGTCTATCAGCGGGCGGCGCGCAATTTCAATCCGCTGATGGCGATGGCCGCCGATTTCGTCGTCGCCGAAGTCGATGAAATCGTCCAGGCCGGAGAAATCGATCCCGAACTCGTCATGACGCCAGGCATTCTCGTCAATGCCCTCATTCTTTCGACGGAGAAGTGACATGGAAGCGAAGAATCTGATCGCCTGCCGCGCCGCGCAGGAACTCAAGGACGGCGACGTTGTAAACCTCGGCATCGGCCTGCCGACACTGATTCCGGACTATCTGCCGGCGGGCATCCACATCACGCTGCAGTCGGAAAACGGTTTTCTCGGCCTCGGTCCGCTGACCGGCGAGCCGATCCCCAACCTCGTCAACGCCGGCGGCAAGGCGTGCGGGATGGTTCCGGGCACCGCTTTCTTCGACAGCGCCATGTCCTTCGCAATCATTCGCGGCGGCCACGTCGATGTCACCGTCCTCGGCGGCTTGCAGGTCGACCAGGAGGGCAATCTCGCCAACTGGATGGTCCCCGGGAAAATGATTCCGGGAATGGGCGGCGCCATGGATCTCGTGACCGGCGCCAAGTATGTCATCGTCGCCATGGAACACGCGACCAAGGACGGCGGCGCCAAGATTCTCAAGCGCTGCAATCTGCCGCTGACGGCAGCGCGCAAGGTCAAGGCGATCGTCACCGAACTTGCGTTTTTCCGCTTTATCAATGGCCTGCTGGTGCTGATCGAGACCGCACCAGGCGTCAGCCTCGATGAGATCCGCGCCAAGACCGACGCCGAATTCATCGTCAGTCCCGACTGCCGGCCCATGCAGCTAGCCAATTGCGCCGAATGATGAACGGCGAAGGCTGGGGGAAACTTATTCAGTCCTTAGATCAGGCGTCATCTGAAGCAGCTCAGCTTTTCCCATAAACAAATCAAGGAGGGTGTATGACTCAGGAACTGCAGAAGAAATCCGAACCGGAAGCGCAGGGCGCCATCGCGCGCCTTGGCGCGAGGCTCGCCGACTGGAGCGAAAAATGGTTCCCCGACGCCTACGTTTTTGCGGCAATTGCTGTTGTCATCGTCGTTGTAGCGGCGTTGGCGATGGGGCGCTCGCCGACGCAGGTGTCGGTCGATTTTGGCAAGTCGTTCTGGAACCTCATCCCGTTTACAATGCAAATGGCATTCATAGTAATCGGTGGCTACATCGTCGCCGTGGCACCGCCGGTACGCCGGGTGATCGACGTCCTGGCGCGCTTTCCAAAAACGCCGAAGGGCGCCGTCGCCTACGTCGCTTTCGTCGCCATGATGGCGTCCTTGCTGAGTTGGGGCTTTTCGATGATCTTCGCCGGCATCCTGATGCGTGAGATCAGCAAGCACGTCGAAGGCGTCGATTACCGCGCCATGGGCGCCGCCGGATATCTCGGACTCGGCAGCGTCTGGGCGCTCGGCCTGTCGTCGTCGGCCGCGCTGCTGATGGCGACCAAGGGATCGATACCGCCGGCCCTGCTCAAGATCAGCGGCGTCATTCCACTTAGCCAGACGCTGTTCACCTGGCAGAACCTGGTGATGATCGTCGTTCTGATCGTACTCTCAGTCTGGATCTGCTGGGTGTCGACGCCGACCGCCGAGCATGCGAAGACCGCGGAGATGGCCGGCATCGTCTATAAAGACAGCCGTGAAGACATCGGCACGCCGCAAACGCCCGGCGAGAAGCTCGAGTTCAGCCCGCTGCTGACGATCGTCATCGTCGCCCTCGGCCTGGTTTATCTCTATGACGTCTTCAGTACCAAGGGCGGCCTCGCGGCGCTCGACCTCAACACCTACAACTTCATGTTTCTGATCGCCGGCATGCTGCTGCACTGGCGCCCGCGTTCATTCCTGAGGGCCGCGGCAAAGGCCGTTCCGATGACCGGCGGCGTTCTGCTGCAGTTCCCGCTTTACGCCGGCATTTTCGGCGTGCTGATGGCTTCCGGGCTCAACGAGATTCTCGCCAAGTTCTTCGTGTCGATCTCGACGCAGGACACGCTGCCGATCGTCGGCGGCATCTACTCGGCGATTCTCGGCCTGTTCCTGCCCTCAGGCGGCGGCAAGTGGGTCGTCGAAGCGCCCTACCTGCTCGAAGCAGCCAACCAGTTGCAGGTCAATCTGGCGTGGATGGTTCAGGTCTATAACGCCGCCGAAGCGCTGCCCAACTTCATCAATCCGTTCTGGATGCTGCCACTGATGGGGCTGATCGGCGTCAAGGCGCGCGACCTGGCCGGGTATTCAACGCTGCAGCTGATTTTCCACACGCCGGTCGTTCTGATAATGCTCTGGGCGCTCGGCAAGACGATGCCGTATGTCGCTCCGGTCCTGAACTGATCGGCCTGCGCTGATCCGCACGCGGGGGCCACGGTCTGTGGTCCCCGCATTTTTTTGCCGAGAGGTAACGCGCTGTGGCACAAACCACGTAACACGTGTCGTGCTTTCGCGCGGCATCGACTGTTCTCTCTTGTGTCGCAGCCATTCTGAAACCGGTCGAAACCTGACGATGTGAAACTGGATTTTCTTCGCGATTGCAGAATGCGAAATTTGGCTCTTCTTGCCTTGCCTGGCGCTTCTTCGGTGTTCTTCGCTGTCCGTGGAACAAGTCGCCGACACCGGTCACCACTTTCCACTGGCCCGGCACAGACGGAAGGCAAGTCGTTGATTTGTAGAACGTTCTCAAACGTACTTCGCGACCCGTGGCGACGGTAGTTTCAAATCGGCCGAATCCGACCAATTTCGCGCCGGCGCCGACACTCTTGCGCAGCGCGGCAGCGTGTTCAGCGTATTCGTACTGAGTTACGCAGCGATACAAAGGTCGTGATAGTGGACCGAAACTCAGGGCGTCGGTCAGCGCCCGCACCACCGCTTCGTTGCCATATATATCGGCCAGCGCCACGATCTTGCGCACATGCACGAGCGCATGGCTGCGTCGCTCGACAAGGCCGGCGTAATAGCGCACCGCCAGAGTCGTCAGCGTTAGGAAACGCTGGAGTATCTGCGCATCACGGGCATGGCGCGCGATCAGGCCCTCGCCGTGGTGAATGCACAGGCGGTCGGGATACGCCTTCAACGTGACTTGGGCGCCGGCAAAGCGCGCCGGCACCGAATAGCGGCTGGCCTCGAACGTGACGCGGAACTGGCTTTTGGCGCGCACGACCAGTACCCGGCCGACATCAAAGGGCCGGGGATTGACCGCTGGCAATAATAGGGAACACCCACTAGCCGGCCCGAGTCAAGTGAGTAAATGATCCTATGGCGGCGCCCAGGCTAGGTACTTGTTGCCGTTCTTGGTATTGCCTTCGCCTTTCTTCTTGCCATTGCTGGTGCGGCTGCTATCGACACAACGGGCGTAGGAGGCGAAGTTTCCAACCTCGGCGAAGCGCTCGATCGGGCCGGTTTCGAGCAGGATGGTCGTGGCCAGAACGCGGCCGATGCCGGGCACGCTGGTGAGGAAATCATACTCGGGTCGTGCCCCGACCCTTTCCTGCAGACGCTTTTCATGGCGGTCAATTTCCTGATTGAGTGTGTTGATGACCGCGACATTTGACTTGATGGCCAATCGCACGTCGTCGTGTAGCGGCATCTGCTCGATCAGTTCGGCCGTTAGGCGCTTGACCTGGTCACTGCTGATCCGGGCGCCGCTCTGGCGGGCGGTGATGTTCTCGACGGCCAGGATGTGCGTGGTGCGGCTACGAACAAGTTGCATGCGCTTGCGCGCCAGATCGCGCACGGCACGATGTTCCGGCGGCAGGATAGTGCCGGTTGGAAGGATGCCCAGTCGCAACAGGTGCGCCAGATGGCGGGCATCGGCTTCGTCGCCGCTGTGCTTCAAACCATCATATTTCTTGATCGCGTTGGTGTTGGCGAGGAGAACCCTGTAGCCAGCAGTTTGCAGGCCATCGACCAGCCAGTACCAGTTGAACGTCGACTCGACCACCACACCCGCCAACGTTGTCTGCCACGGCAAGAGAAAGACCAGAATCTTCGCCAGGTCGTTGGGCAGTCGCTTCTCGCAACAACACGATCTTCATCGTCCGTCACCGTGACGGCGCTGTTGTTCGAGTGAAGGTCTATTCCGCTATAGTTCATCTTCGGCCTCCGGTGGTTAATGCAAGTTCGCAAACTCACTTTAACCCCACCGCCTCACCACGGTGGGAGGCCGGCTAGATGATTTTCAGACCACAATTATTTCTAACAAGTGTAGCTAGAAGGCTCTATCAGGCGACCTTGCGAGGCTCTGCAAGTGGCTCCCGGAAGGACGTAGCTAACCAAAAAAATCCCCACTTTCCACCTCGGCTTCAATCCGAGTCCACCCTGCCTTAGCCCTGGCCACGCGTCGCCCCAACGCCGTTGCTATCTCAGCCAGAAAGCGTTCACTGCCGAAAGCATAGTTCCCGTTGGTGTTCCCGTTGGTAGCCGAGCGGATCTTATCCACGAGCTTCGGATTGAGATGATGGTGAAAGAGTTTGCGGTACGCGGCTCGAAAAATAATCGTGGCCTGTCCCGAATGGCATGCTGACAGGTGTTCAGCCCACTTCTATCTCATTGATACAGCGTGCATTTTGCTTAAGGTAGTGCCATTGCACTCTGACCCCAATGGCACTACCTTAAGCCGCATAATTTGTGTCTCGCCTGCAGGCTACGCAAGCGTTGGCGCAAGACGTGGCGAGGTTGGGTGAGCAATTTGCAAGGCTTGGGTCGTCGCTTGACGGCTCG
>Ga0105047_10019230_pt1 | contig 10550 bp, 12 predicted proteins | sample MAT04_FD_78384 | JGI IMG/M metagenome (GOLD analysis project Ga0105047, IMG submission 78384) | Freshwater microbial communities from Lake Fryxell liftoff mats and glacier meltwater in Antarctica - MAT-04 (megahit assembly) | ecosystem: Environmental > Aquatic > Freshwater > Ice > Liftoff... | reverse complement strand
GACATGGAAAACAAGTCAGAAAGCTTCTGCTGAAAGTACCACAGAAAACATGGCGGTACAATTGACCGACGGTACACTCATGCTCAACATGCGCGCTAATAAAAATCGAGGAAGTTTCGCGCCAGACAATGGGCGGGAGGTGGCCATTACGCATGATTTAGGCATGAATTGGACAAAACATTCTTCCTCCAACGGAGGATTGCCCGAACCTACGTGTATGGCTTCGATACATCGCCATGATTTTATCAAAGACAATACAAAACAAAGTATTTTGCTGTTTTCCAATCCAAATTCCAAAACCGACCGCGATCACCTCACCCTAAAAGTGAGCAAAGATGATGGTAAAACTTGGCCTGCATCGCATTGGATTTTACTGGATGAATTAAAAGGAAGAGGTTATTCGTGCTTGACCTCTATTGATGAAAATACCATCGGTATTGTGTATGAAAGCAGCCAAGCCGACTTAGTTTTTCAACAAATTTCATTGAACGAATTATTCTAAAGTCTAAAACTATGACAAAGAAGCTATTGATAATAGGCTTATTGCTGGGTTTAACACCTTTTTTGCGGGGACAAAAATACATGGCAAACCTCCCCATTTTGGACGTATCGGGAGAAAAAAATCGTCAAATAGTGATTTCGCAAGGTACAGAAGAAATCTACCAAGGGCATCCTACCACGGTATTGATGCCCGATAGACAAACCATCTTCGCTGCTTGGTCTTTTAACCACGGCGGCAAAGCGGGACCATTGGCTAAAAGTACCGATGGAGGCAAACAATGGCAGATGATAGAAACCCCTGCTGATTGGGCTAATACATTCAATTGTCCGAGTATTTACCGCCTAAAAGATCCTAGTGGCAAAGAGCGTTTGATGGTATTTACGGCTAGACCAGCCATGTCGCAATCATGGAGTGAAGATGAAGGCAAAACATGGACACCCGTCAAAAGCCTTGGGAAACCCTGTGTCATGGCCTTTTCGAGTATTATTAAACTCGACAATGGTGATTATTTAGGTTTATACCACCGAGGTCCCGACGACAAAGATAAATCTCCCCTAAAAATCTGGCAATCTATCTCCAAAGATGGCGGACTCACTTGGGGCGAATCTACGATGGTATGCGAAATGGAAGGACATTCTCCCTGCGAACCTGCTGTATTTCGCTCATCCAATGGGAAAGAGCTATGCTGTTTATTGCGCGAAAACCAACGTAAAGGACATTCACTGATGATTTTTTCAAATGATGAAGGCCAAACGTGGTCAAAACCCATCGAAACACCTTGGGGCTTGACTGGAGACCGCCACATGGTTCGCTTTACGGACGATAATAGAATTGTGTCTGTATTTCGGGATATGGCACCCGATAGCCCCACCAAAGGACATTTTGTGGCGTGGGTGGGTACTTACAACGACATTAAGAATGGTCTTTCGGGACAATACCGAGTTAAACTTCTTCACAGCTACGCAGGTACTGATTGCGGCTATCCAGGCTTGGAATTGCTCTCTGATGGCACTTTTGTCGCTACTACTTATATCAAATATCAACCCGGTAAGAAAAAGCACTCTGTGGTGGCCGTTCGCTTTAAAATAGCAGAGTTTGATAATATGTTTTAGCAGACACGTACTTTCTTGGCTTTGAAAAATAGTGCAACGGGGGGGGCGACGAAGGGTGCAATTTAGCGTCTTTTGCGGCTGTACAGAAAAAATAAATTTTAATCATCATGACACAAAAACACATCAAGGGTTTATTTGCTGCCCCTTTTACGCCATTGAATTCTGACGGAACGTTGAATTTATCCATGATTCCGACATTGGTGGAAGATTTGATAGCCGATGGGTTGAGCGGTGCTTTTATTTGCGGCTCCAACGGCGAAGGCCCTAACATGACTACCCAAGAACGTATGGCAGTAGCGGGGGCATTTGTCAAAGCTGCCAACAAACGGATACAAATTTGGGTACATGTGGGACATTCAAGTATTGCAGAATCGAAAATCTTGATGCAACATGCTTACCATATCGGGGCCGATGCCGCCTCGTCCGTAGCTGCTTTTTACTTTAAACCTTCATCGGTCGAAAATCTGGTAGATTGCATGGCGCAAATTGCCGCTTCCTGCCCTGAAATGCCGTTTTATTATTATCATATTCCCATGCTTACTGGCGTGGGTATGGATATGTTGCGTTTTTTGGAATTGGCCGAAATCCAAATTCCCAACTTGCAAGGCATTAAATACACGGCCAATACGATATGGGAATACCAAGCCTGTTTGAATCACTTTGGCGATCGTTTCAATATTTTGTACGGTTTCGACGAAATGCTACTGCCTGCCTTGAGTGTGGGGGCTACAGCGGCCATTGGTAGTACCTACAATTTTGCTGCTCCATTATATTTAAGTGTCATAGAAGACTTTCGCAATAGCCGCTTGGAGGCTGCCCAAAAAACCATGAACTTACTGGTTGATATGGTACGGATGCTCGTAAAACACCCACCTATTCCTGGACAAAAGGCCATTATGAAAATGCTTGGACACGAGGTAGGTGGCTGCCGTTTGCCTTTGGTAACACTCTCCGAAAAACAGTACGAAACTTTACAGAACGATTTGGAAAATATTGGTTTTTGGACTGTACTGAAAAACGCTAAATCTCATCTCGTTACTTCCCATGCGCTTACAGAAGCCTGATTTTTTGATTTTTTTATTGATTTTAATTTCAACTCAGATGCTCTATGCGCAAGCATATTTTACGGTAGATAATTTACCGAAAATTCCCGACAAGGATGGCTTTGCTGGATCATTGTCAGGTGTCTCAAACGGGGCTTTGATGGTGGCAGGAGGGAGCAACTTTCCCGATGCTGGCCGCCCTTGGACTGGAGATACCAAACAATGGTATGACGATGTTTTTGTGTTAGAAAATCCAAAGGGAGCTTGGCGAAAAGTAGGTAAACTGCCTGCCCCTTTGGGCTATACAGTGAGTGTCACTTGGAAAGATGGCGTAGTTTGTGTGGGTGGTAGCCATTCAACAGGCCACCTGGCTACAGGCTTCATCATGCGTTGGCAAAATAAGATCGTTACATTTGAGCCATTGCCCAACTTGCCTATAACATTAGCCAACAGTTGCGGGGCTTTGGTAGGCGATGTATTGTATGTGGCAGGAGGGTTAGAAAATCCTGCTTCTACCACAACTCTCAAAAAATTTTATGCTTTAAATTTAGCCGCAAAGGAAAGAAAATGGGAAGAACTGCCCCCTTGGCAGGGCGAAGGCCGAATGTTGAGCGTGGCGGGAAGCTATAACGGCAAGTTTTATTTAATATCAGGAACAAGTATTCATCAAAATGACAGTACAGGGGCTACCGATAGGGGCTATTTGAAAGATGCCTATTGCTACTCTCCCAAAACAAGGCAGTGGAAACCCTTGACCGATTTACCTCAACCTACTGTGGCCGCTCCAGGCCCAGTGTTTATTGCCCACAAAAAAATGATTGTATTAGGTGGAGATACGGGTGAGAATGCTAGTAAAAATCTCATTCTTAAAGATAAACATCCGGGTTTCAGCACAAAAATCTGGGGATTTGACTTTAAAAGTAACGATTGGCAAATGATGGATGACTTTCCTGTGGACATAAGATCTGATGCCGAATCATTTCCCAACCAAAGTACCTATCTACCTGTTACGACCCCGTTGGTAGCGTGGAAAGGGGGCTTTGTAATACCTGGAGGAGAGGCTCGCCCAGGCACGCGCACACCTCGTGTCCTTTGGATTAAAACCAAACCGTAATTAGCACGATGTAAATGAGCAAAGAAGAAACTTTAGACGGTAACTATAAGTGGGTTGTAGTGGCATTACTTTGGCTGGTAGCTCTCTTAAACTACCTTGACAGGCAAATGATCTCTACCATGCGCCCCAGTATGCAGGTGGACATAGAAGAGCTTCAATCTGCCACAAACTTTGGGTATTTGCTGGCTATTTTTCTTTGGGTGTATGGTCTGTGTAGCCCCTTGGCGGGGCTTGTATCTGATAAGTTCAATCGAAAGCGGCTCATTGTCGGTAGTTTGTTTGTGTGGTCGTCTGTGACTTTTGCCAGTAGTTTTAATCAACTCTATATTTTAAGGGCATTAATGGGTATAAGTGAAGCCATCTATATACCTGCCAGTATGGCCCTGATTGCCGATTTTCACAGAGGAAAAACAAGGTCTTTGGCCAATGGAATTCATCTAACTGGTTTTTATATCGGGCAAGCATTAGGTGGTTTTGGAGCAACGGTGGCACAGGCATTTTCTTGGCAACACGCCTTTTTGTGCTTTGGCTTATTGGGCATTGTTTATTCGTTTGTATTGGTCTTATTTTTAAAGGAAAACCCAAATCGAACTTTCGGTATTTCTGCGTTGGAGCAATCTAAGACGCCTGCTTTCTTTGAAGCACTGCCCAAGTTGTTTTCCAAAATGGCCTTTGTTGTCATACTTTTTTATTTTGCCTTGCTAGGTATCCCTATATAGACCATTAAAAACTGGCTACCGACTATTTTTTCTGAGAATCTTTCCATTGATATGAGTGAAGCAGGTCCAATGGCCACCATTGCTATCTCTTTTTCCGCTTTGTTTGGAGTTATTGTGGGAGGGTATATCTCAGATAAATGGAGCATCAATAACCTAAAGGCCAGAATGTACATAAGCGGCTTTGGTATGTTTCTAACCATTCCTGCCATGTTATATATCGGTATGGGCGGTTCTGTAGTAGTTAGTATCACTGCGTCCATTTGCTTGGGCTTTGGCTGGGGATGGTTCGATGTAAACAATATGCCCATCCTATGCCAGTTTATACCTTCGCATCAACGCGCTACTGCCTACGGGCTAATGAACATGTGTGGGGTGTTGTTTGGGGCTATTGCTACTTCTACATTTGGGAAAATAAAAGCCGACCAAATGTACATGGCCTTTGTTTTTTGTGCCTTCATTGTTTTGATGGTAACATCAAGTCAGCTATTATTCTTAAAACCTAAGACATTGGACTTTAAATAAAACACCTACCAGACGACAATCCTATACTATGGCAACATTCGATAAACAAGATTTACAAAGAAGATTTCGGCAAGATGAGTTTGTCTTTCTGCCTGCATTCTTATCGGCCTACGAAGTAGCTGAGGTAAATCAAGTTTTGAGCAAGTTCATTGCTGAAAAAGTCAGTTCGCTTCCGCCCGAACACGCTTTTTATGAAGACCTCAACGACCCAACTACGTTGAAGCAACTGCAAACGTTATACACCTATGAGCCTTTTTTCGAAAAGATGATGTTTAAAAGTCGCTTTGAGGAGCTGGCCTCTATCTTATTGGACGACGGCGCTGTGGGCAAAAATATGCAGTATTTCAACAAACCGCCTAAAATAGGCTAAGCTACGTCAGCACACCAGAACGGATATTATTTTACGCTTTCGCCCAACGGAGCCGTCACCATGTGGATGGCTTTAGAGCCTGTTGATGAAGGAAATGGGTGTGTAAGGTATGTGCAAGGGTCACATTTGAAGGGTATGCGCCCTCGCGGAAAAACGTGAACGCTCGGCTTCTCACAAGGAATGACCGATTTCGGGACAAAAGAAGATTTGGAAAACGAAGTATGGTTTCCTACACAAGCGGGCGATTTGTTGGTGCATCATGCCCTTACTATACATCGCGCCGATTCCAACCAAAGCCAAAATCGTACCCGCAAAGCCATGGGGCTTATTTATTATGCCAATAAAGCCCAAGAAGACAAAGAATACAAAGAAGAATATCAAGCAAAGTTGGCTGAAGAAATTCAAGAGAAAGCAGCTAAAATGTCAATTTCTTAAATTCAAAAGAGCACAATAAAAAAACTAACTGCCGATAATCTACGTGGAAACTGGGGAACTTTGCTGTTACCTATTCAAGAAGATGAGCAAATTAACTTTGCCCTTTTAGAGGCCGAAATAAACGCACTCATCACATATCAAGTTGATGGAATTTATTCATTTGGTACGACAAACGCTTCTTGCCAACTTCCTTTTTTATTGAAAATCAACTTGTTATCCAAAAAAAGCACTAAAAAATAATGAAATCAACATCTTTTTTCATCAAAAAATGGAGCGCGGAAGTCACTCTCTTAGCCCCATTCTCGACCCTTTCAGCGTTTGGACAACGGGAAACTACACTCTTCAAAGCGGGCGACGACGGCTATAAATGCTACCGAATTCCTGCTATTGTCACGACTAACAAAGGAACACCATTGGCATTTGCAGAAGCACGAAAAAATGGTTGTGGCGATGCAGGCGATATTGATTTGGTCGTAAAAAGCTCCGCTGACGGTGGCAAAAGTTGGTCAAATATGCGACTTGTTTGGGATGGTGCCGACAATACCTGCGGCAACCCTTCTCCTGTGGTGGACAAAAAAACAGGCAACATCATGTTGCTATCCACATGGAATCTTGGTATCGATCATGAAAAACAAATCGTTGAGGGCACGAGCAAAGACACTCGTCGGATATTTGTGCTGTCTTCCAATGATGATGGCAACAGTTGGTCAAAAGCCCGTGAAATCACGCCCGACGTAAAGCTACCTGACTGGACATGGTATGCTACAGGCCCTTGCAACGGGATTCAGATAAAATCCAAAAAATACAAAGGACGACTTGTAATACCGTGCGACCATATCGAAGCGAAAACCAAAAAATACTTTTCTCACACGATTCACTCCGACGATGGCGGACAAACTTGGCAATTGGGCGGCACTACTCCCACCGACCAAGTGAATGAGTGTAGTGTAGCAGAATTACCCAAGGGTAAACTCATGCTAAATATGCGTAATTATACGTCCGATCGAGTACGTCAGGTTTCAACTAGTAACGACGGTGGCGCGACGTGGTCGGCATTACAAGGGATACTACCCTTATTGAACCCGTGTGTCAAGGCAGCTTGTTGTGGTATGACCATAAGGGGCGCAAACCTTTTTTGGCATTCTCTAATCCTGCCAACCAAAAATCAAGAACCAACATGACCGTACGGTTATCGTATGACCAAGGGAAAGCATGGTCACAAAAAAAGGGGTGTATGAAGGTCTTTCTGCTTATTCCAATCTAGTGGTTTTGCAGAATGGCAATTTGGCTTGCTATTACGAAGCTGGTATTAAAAGTGCCTATGAAAGCATCGTTTTTCAGGAGTTATCATTCAACGATTTCAAATGAAATAGAATAGAAAAGTTTAATTTTGCCACGAATCCACCCCTCTCTCCGTATCTTTGTGCGTGAGTACTACAAAGATGCCTAACATGTGGAATAAAATTGCTAAGTACATTATTCGCTACCGCTTGCTGTGGGTAACGTTGATATTAATTTCGACAGCCTTTATGGCTTATGAAGGAAGTAAAATAGAGCTTTCCTACAACTTTGTCCGAATTCTCCCACCCTCAGACCCTGTTGAAAAGGAATATCAAAGTTTTCGGCAACGTTTTGGAGAAGACGGTGGCGTGATGGTCATCGGCTGGCAGGATGAAGGCTTATTTCAACAAGACAAATTTGGGGATTGGTACCAATTAGCGCAAAAAATAAAGGCTACCCCAGGCATCAAAAACGTACTTTTCTTGGGCAATCTATACAAAGCTGTGCGCAACGATAGCTTACAAAAGTTTGATTTCAAACCCATTCTGACCAAACAACCTACTTCTCAGGCGGAGATAGATAGTCTAAAAAAAGAAGTGGCCAATCTCCCTTTTTACGAAGGTTTGGTGTTCAATCCTAAAACCAATGCCACGCTTATTCTAATTACTTTCAACGAAAAAGCACTCAATTCTATCAGCCGTGTTTCGATTGTAGAAGATTTGATTGCGATGTCGAAAGAGTTCTCTACAAAACATAAAACTGAATTGCATTTTTCAGGACTTCCTTACATCAGAACAGCCATTATGAAAAAAATATCGGCAGAATTGTCGTTGTTTATGGGGCTAGCAGTGCTGGTAACGGCCTTGATTTTGTATGGCTTTTTTCGCTCTTTCCGTCTTACGTTGCTTTCTATTGTTGTTGTACTAATCGGCGTGATTTTCTCTTTGGGAATCCTTCAACTTTTCGGTTATAAGATCACTGCCCTGACAGGGCTCATTCCCCCCTTATTGATTGTCATTGGCGTTCCAAATTGCGTGTTTTTACTCAATAAGTACCAATTAGAACTCTCTAACAACGACAAAGATGGAGCTATTCAAGCCATGATTAAACAAATTGGTTTATCTATCTTTTTAGCAAATATTACCACAGCAATTGGTTTCGGCGTGTTTTATTTTACCAATAGTGCCTTGTTGGTTGAATTTGGGGTAGTGGCTTCTATCTGTGTAATGATTACGTATGTGCTTTGCTTGGTGCTGTTGCCCATTACCTTGCATTACATGGACGTTCCAAAACCACGACACATGAAACATCTGGATGGCAAGTGGGCCAAAGGTTTTCTGACCCAAATAGATTGGTTGGTACACAATCGCCGAAAGTCTATTTATTGGGTGATGTTGGGCATTATCCTTATTTCGGCCTTTGGTATGACCAAAATAAAAGTTGTGGGCTATGTGGTAGATGACCTACCAAAAGATGACCCCGTTTACACAGATTTAAAGTTTTTTGAAAAGAATTTCAACGGCGTCTTACCATTTGAGGTGATGATTGACACCAAAAAACCCAATGGTGTTTTCGGAAACCAAGCACGCGTTTTGTATAAAATCAAAGCATTACAAAACAAAATGGCCGACTTTAAGGATTTCTCAAAGCCCGTATCAGTGGCTGAAGCCTCACGGTTTTTGTACCAAGCCTATCGCGGGGGCGATGCCAAATACTATGTACTGCCAGGAGCAACTGAATTATCGAAAGTGTCCGATTTTGTGAAAGGTCAAGAAAGTACCACGCAACTCAATTCTTTTATCAACCAAGACCGTAGCATTACGCGGGTCAGTTTCCAAATGGCCGATGTAGGTTCGGAGCGCATCAAAGAATTGATGGCACAAATTCGCCCAAAAGTCGATTCTATTTTTAGCCCTGAACAGTACAAAGTGAGCCTAACGGGGCATAGTTTGGTCTTTTTGAAAGGTAACGATTATCTCTTGAGCAACCTCTACGAAAGCCTGCTGATTGCCATTGTTCTGATAGCAATTGTAGGCATGGTACTTTTTCGTTCTATTCCCATCATTTTGCTTTCAAAACTCCCTTGTCTGATTCCTTTGGCATTAACGGCAGGTATCATGGGTTATTTCAGTATCCATTTCAAGCCTACAACGATTCTTATTTTTAGTATCACCTTTGGCATCGCTTCCGACGGAACAGTATATTTCTTGACCCGCTATCGCCAAGAACTCAAAAGTGGAAAATCAGCTACGGAAGCTATTACAGCTGCAATTTTTGGCACAGGCTTGAGTATGATTTATACGGCCATTATTCTGTTTTTTGGCTTTGGCATCTTTGCAGCTTCGAGCTTTGGCGGTACAGCGGCTATGGGGGTCATGGTATCTATTACCTTGTTGGTAGCCATGTGTACCAATCTTATTTTGCTCCCTGCTTTGATGCTTTCCGTCGCCAAATGGCAGAAAAATAGTTTTTAATCGGCAATCGGCTGTCAGCTTTCGGCAAATTAGCAAGACATTCCAAATCTGAATAACGAAGTAAACGTAAATTTGGAATGTCTAACACCGCCTGACCACCCATAACCATTTCCTAATCAAAAATGACCACTAATAACTATGAATTTTACTTCACATTCGGCAATGTTCTTGGTATGGTAAAAATGGCTGTTTGGCGACCATCCAAATATTTGAATCCTTCGGCGGTATAATAACCATCTTCTTCGAGCATAATCCGAATGATTTTCTTCCATTCAGGAATTTCTACGGCGGCATTGAGTTCAATAGAATAAGCAGTATTAGCGAAAAGCGGGTAATCACCTGGGCCAGCTACGCCCTGTTGTTGGTCCCACATTCCGATTGTAGGCCCAGCGGCATGGCCGTGTACGCCAATCGGGTGTGAGTAAATACTTGCCACAATGTCTTCTTTTTTGGCTTGTTCGAGGGCTTCAAGTAGCATTTTGTTACCCGTAGTGCTTGGTTTAAACTTTTCGGTCAGAATATCCTGTAATCGGTTTCCTTTGGCAAAGGCTTTTTTGAGGAAATCGGGCACTTCAGTTTCGCTAGGGCGCAGCACATAAGCATTTTGCTGCTGATCGGTATTGAGGCGTAGATAAGTAATGCCAAAATCGCAGTGCAACAAATCACCTGGCATAATCACTTGTTTGTCGGGTCGTTTTGAAAAGGTGCGCAAATGGTCAAAATTGGTAGGGTCAAAACGTTGAATATCCACCGTAGGATGAAACCATGTTTCTAAGCCTAAATCTGTAACCCGCTGACGCATCCACCAAACCACGTCGTCTGTAGTCGTGATGCCTGGATGAATGACTTTTTCGGAAAACGCCTCTTCGATTATAGCGTGAGAAATACGGCAAATAAGCGGATAAATAGCCGCTTCTTTTTCACTTCTGGTTTCAAGCCAGGCCACCGCCAAACGGTCGGCAGAAACGATTTTAGCTT
>Ga0105047_10019229_pt1 | contig 10551 bp, 9 predicted proteins | sample MAT04_FD_78384 | JGI IMG/M metagenome (GOLD analysis project Ga0105047, IMG submission 78384) | Freshwater microbial communities from Lake Fryxell liftoff mats and glacier meltwater in Antarctica - MAT-04 (megahit assembly) | ecosystem: Environmental > Aquatic > Freshwater > Ice > Liftoff... | reverse complement strand
TTCCTGTTGCACCACGGCCGCGTGCTGGCACAGACCTCGGGCGCCATGCCGGCCGAACAGATCGTCCGCTGGACCCGCGAACACCTTCCGGCCTGAACCCCTCCCTGGAGACAAAGCCATGAACATCGACCGTGCCGTCCTCGCCTTTGCCGGGATCGTCGTATCGGCCAGCCTGGCACTCGGCTGGTTCGTCAGCCCGTGGTTCCTTCTGGTCACCGCCTTCGCCGGCCTCAACATGTTCCAGGCCGCCTTCACCGGGTTTTGCCCGGCAGCGACGGTGTTCCGCGCGCTGGGCTGTGGGCCGGGGTCGGCGTTTCGCTGATCGGCACGCGGCTTGGTGACTGACCCATAGAGCAAGTCAAGGCCAGGGCTTTGCCCTGGACCCACCAAAGGCCGGCGGCCTTTGGAAACCCGTTTTTAAGTGATGAGGTCCAGGGGCTCGGCCCCTGGTGGGTCCAGGGCAACGCCCTGGCCTTTACTTCCGAAGAACTATCCTTCACGGCGCTCGGTATCAGGCGGGCTCCATCCGGTGCTGCTTTGCCGCCTCGAACAATGCCAGTCGCTCGGCGAACTTGCCGGTGATGCCATTGCCGGTTGCCCCGATCAGTTCGCCGGGCACCGGGATCTGTTCGAAGAAGTGGCACGCCACCCGGTGCCCGTCGCCGGCTGGGCGCAGCGCCGGCACCTCCTGGCTGCAGCGCGGCTGGGCGTGCGGGCAGCGCGTGTGGAACCGGCAGCCCTCGGGCGGGCGCAGCGGGCTGGGCACGTCGCCCGGCAGCAGGATGCGACTGCGCGCCATCGCCGGGTCGGGCTTGGGGATCGCCGACAGCAGTGCCTGGGTATAGGGGTGGCGCGGCATGGCGAACAGCGTGCGCTTCTCGGCGATCTCGACCAGCTTGCCCAGGTACATCACCGCCACCCGGTCGGCGATGTGCTTCACCACCGCCAGGTCGTGGGCGATGAACAGGTAGCTCATGCCAAAGCGCTGTTGCAGGTTCTGCAACAGGTTCACCACCTGCGCCTGGATCGACACGTCCAGGGCGGAGACCGGTTCGTCGCACACGATCAGGTCGGGGCTGACCGCCAGCGCGCGGGCGATGCCCAGCCGCTGGCGCTGCCCGCCCGAGAACTGATGCGGATAGCGCCGCGCGTGTTCCGGCAGCAGGCCCACTACCTGAAGCAATTCCCGCACCCGCGCCTCGCTGGCCGCCTCGCTATCGACCAGGTCGTGCAGCCGCAGCGGCTCGGCCAGCATCTGGCCCACCGTCATGCGCGGGTTGAGCGAGGCATACGGGTCTTGGAAGATGATCTGCAAATGCTTGCGCAGCCGGCGCATCGCCTGTTTGTCGAGGTCTGCGATCTCCTGCCCGCGGAACCGGATCGAGCCCGAGGTGGGGTCGAGCAGCCGCAGGATGAGCCGGCCGGTGGTGGATTTGCCGCAGCCGGATTCGCCGACCAGCGCCAGTGTTTCGCCGCGCGCCACGTCGAAGCTGACGTCGTCCACCGCCTGCACCTGGCCGACCACGCGCGACAGGATCACGCCACGGCGCACCGGGAAGTGCTTCACCAGCCGGTCAACTTCCAGCACCGGCTGGGTCGTGGGCGCCAAGTCGTTCATGCCACCACTCCAGCGAAGGCTTCGACCGGGGCTTTCCAGCAGGCGACCTGGTGGCCCGAGCCCAGCGTGCGCAGTTCGGGCGGCTCGGCCACACAGCGCGCATCGGCAAACGGGCAGCGCGGCGAGAAGCGGCAGCCTTTCGGCTGGTTGGCCGGGCTTGGCACGGTGCCCTCGATGGTGGCCAGCCGCTCGCGGTATTCGCCCAGCCGCGGGATCGAGCCGAGCAGCCCGATCGTATAGGGGTGCTGCGGGTCGGCGAACAGCTGCGCCACCGGCGCACTTTCCACGATCTTGCCGGCGTACATCACGATCACCTCGTCGGCCACCTCGGCGATCACGCCAAGGTCGTGGGTGATGATCAGGATCGCCATGCCCAAGCGCGCCTGCAACCCGTGCAGCAGGTCGAGGATTTGCGCCTGGATGGTCACGTCCAGCGCCGTGGTCGGCTCGTCGGCGATCAGCAGCTCTGGGTCGCAGGCCAGCGCCATGGCGATCATCACCCGCTGGCGCATGCCGCCCGACAGCCGGTGCGGATACTCGTCCACCCGGCTGGCCGGCGAGGGAATGCGCACCAGCTCCAGCACCTCGATCGCCCGGTCGCGCGCGGCCGCCATCGACAGGTCGGTATGCGCGCGCACCGCCTCGATGATCTGGTGGCCGATGGTGCGCACCGGGTTCAGCGAGGTCATCGGCTCCTGGAAGATCATCGACATCTTGCCACCGCGCAGCTTTCTCCGCTCGTCGGCCGACATCGTCAGCAGGTCGCGCCCGGCGAAGCGCAGCGCGTCGGCCGCGACGCGCCCCGGCGGGCTGGGCACCAACCCCATGATCGACAGCGAGGTCACCGACTTGCCGCAGCCGGATTCGCCCACCAGCCCGACGGTACGGCCGCGCCGTACGTCGAAGCTGATGCCGTCCACCGCGCGGAACAGCCCGCGATCGGTGTCAAAATGCGTCCGCAGATTGCGGACTTCGAGAAGCACGTCGGACATGCGTCGTTCCTGTCGGGGATCAGCGAGGCGTGGGTAAGGCGTGGCGTCAGGGCGTGAAGTCGAGCCCCTTGAAGAAGCCGATGGCGTAGAGCGGGTGGCCGCGCACGTTCTTGATGCGCTTGTTGCTGACCACATACAGGTTGATGTTGGCCACCGGCATCCACAGGTGTTCGCGCGTCACCTTCTCCTGCACCAGGCCGAAGTTCAGCGCCTTGTCCTGCGGGTTGAGTGCGGCCTTGGCCAGGCCCAGCCAGCGGTCGGTCTCCTCGTCCTTCCAGTTCATCCGGTTGGGCGTGGGGATGTTACGGCTGTCGAAATACAGGCTCATGATATCGCCGGCCGACAGATAGGGCACGGTGACCGACCAGAGCTCGTAGTCCTGTTCGGCCATCTTGATCGGCGCAATGGTGGAATCCCACGCCTGCAGCTTCCAGTCCACGCCGATGCGGCGCAGGAAGCCCTGGATCGCCTCGCCCACTTTCACCGAGTTGCCGCCCGCCGTGACATAGACCTTGGGGGCCAGCTTCACGCCGTCCTTCTCACGAATACCGTCGCTGCCCATCTTCCAGCCGGCCTCGTCGAGCAGGCGCCGCGCGCGCTCCATATCCTCGCGGATGATGCCTTCGGTCTTGGGGTTGTAATCCAGTGCTACATCGTCGGCATAGGTGAACGCCGCCTCGGCATTGCCGAGCAGCACGCCCTTGACGATCTCGGCGCGGTTGATGGCGATGTTCATCGCCTCGCGCACCCGCGCATCGGCCACCATGGGCCGGTTCGCCTTGTAGCCGAAGTAGAGCAGCTGGAAGGTGGCATCGACCTTCTGCACATTCAGCGACGGCATCGCCTTCGCCTGCGGAATGAAGGCCGACGGGAAGGTGGAGGTGAAATCGAACTGCCCGCCCAGCATGGCCGCCACCCGGCTCGATTCCTCGGGGATGATGCGCAGCGACAGCCGCTCGAACTTCACCGGGCCGGGGTTGGCGAACATCTTGGGGCCCCAGCGATAGGCGTCGTTGCGGCGCAGTACCGTCTCGGTGCGCGGTTGCCACGACACGAAGCACCACGGCCCGGTGCCGTCGGTTCCGGCAACGCCGTAATCCTTGCCCAGCGCCTCGACCGTGTCGCGATTGATGATGTTGGTGGTGAACATCGTGAGCTGCAGCAGCAGGTCGGAGAACGGGTCGGTCATCTCATAGGCAACGGTGTGGGCGTCGATCGCCCGCAGCTCCTTGATCTCGCCGGCCCGCCAGCCGAATGGCGCCTTCACCTCGGGGCTCTTCAGCCGGGTGAAGGTGTAGACCACATCCTCGGCGGTGAACTTCTTGCCCGAGCAGAAGGTCACGTCGTCGCGCAGCTTGAAGGTATAGGTGCGACCGTCCGGGCTGATCTCCCATGACTTCGCGAGATAGGGAATGGGTGTCTTGCCGTCCCAATCCAGCGCCACCAGCCCGCTCTGGGTACTGTTACTGATGTTGCCGGCGGGGCCCCAGGTGGTTCGTTGCGCGTCGAAATGGGGCGCATCGATCGAATTCATCAGGCGTAATGTCTGCGCCTGCGCCGTTCCCGCAAAAGCGAGGCAAGCGGCGGCGGCGAAGGTTGGCAGCAGGCGTGTCGAAAAGCGCGACATCGTCGTTCCCCTCCTTGGGATCAGAAGCTGAGGTCAAGGCCCTTGTAGAAGACGTTCTGGTACAGCGTGTGCGCACGCGCGCCCTTCAGCCGCTTGTTGGTCACCATGTACATGTCGATGTTCAGCACCGGGATCCACAGGTGCTCGCGCGCCACCCGCTCCTGCACCAGGCCGAAATTGAGCGTCCGCGCCGCCGGCGTCAGCGCCGACTTGCCGGCTGCTAACCACTGGTCGGTCCGCTCGTCCTTCCAGTTCATCCGGTTGGGCGTGGGGATGTTGCGGCTGTCGAAATACAGGCTCATCAGGTCGCCGGCGGTGAGGTACGGCACCGTCACGGACCAGATCTCGTAGTCCTGTTCGGCCATCTTGAGCGGCGCGATGGTGGCGTCCCATGCCTGGATCCGCCAATCCACGCCGATCACACGCAGATAGCCCTGGATCGCCTCGGCCACCTTCGCCGAGTTGGCGGCGGCGCTGACATAGACCTTCGGCGCCAGCTTCACCCCGTCCTTTTCGCGGATGCCGTCGCTGCCCGGCTTCCAGCCGGCTTCGTCGAGCAGTTGCTTGGCCCGGGCCACGTCTTCCTTGATGATGGTAGCGGTGGCGGGGTTGTAGTCCAGCGCCGCCGGATCGACGAAGCTATAGGCCGGGTCGGCGTTGCCGAGCAGGGTGCCCTTGGCGATCTGGGCGCGGTTGATGGCGATGTTCATCGCCTCGCGCACCCGCGCGTCGGCCACCAGCGGGCGGGTAACCTTGAAACCATAGTACAGCAGCTGGAAGTTCGGCTCAGCCCTGGTCACCATCAGGTTCGGGCTGGCCTTGGCCTGCGGGATGAAGGCCGAGGGGAAGCCGCCGGTAAAATCGAACCTTCCCGACATCATCGCCGCCACCCGGCTGGATTCCTCCGGGATGATCTTGATCTGCATCCGCTCGAACTTCACCGGCCCGGGGTTCTTGAACATCGCCGGGCCCCATTTATACGCATCGTGGCGGCGCAGGTTGATTTCGGTGCGTGGCTGCCAGTTGGCAAAGCACCACGGCCCCGTGCCGTCCAGGCCGCGCACGCCATAATCCTTGCCCAGTTCCTCAACGCTTTCGCGGTTCATCATCACGTTGGTGAACATGGTCAACTGCAGCAGCAGATCGGAGAACGGCTCGGACAGTTCGTAGGCCACCGTGGTCGGGTCAATCGCCCGCACCGACTTCACTTCGCCGGCGCGCCAGGCGAACGGCCCCCGGGTATCGGGATTCCGCAGCCGGGTGATGCTGTAGGCGACATCCTCGGCAGTGAATTTCTTGCCCGAACAGAAGGTCACGTCGTCGCGCAGCTTGAAGGTATAGGTGCGACCGTCGGGGCTGATCTCCCACGACTTGGCCAAATAGGGTATCGGCGTCTTGCCGTCCCAGTCCAGCGCCACCAACGTGTCCTGCGTCATGTTGACGATGTCGCCCGCCGGCGACCAGGTGGTGCGGTGGGCATCGAAGGTCGGCGCGTCGCCGGCACGCATCACGTTCAGCGTCTGGGACGCGGCGGGGGCGATCGCCAGCATCGCGGCAGCGGCCACCGCGGCCAACATGCCAGAGCATACCTTCATTCTCATCGCCTCCCTGTCGCACTCTTGATGAAACCGGCTTGGTGCCGGAGCCGGAGACCTCATGGCGAAAGGTCGAGACCCTTGTAGATCAGCGAGCCATAAACGTGGTGGGCGCGCACATTCTTCACCCGCTTGTTGGCGACAAGTGGCAGCCCCTGGTGCACCAGCGGCACCCACAGCGCATTGCGGTGCACGATCTGCTGCACCTCGGCGAAGGCGGCGATGCGCGTTGCGTCATCCAGCGCCGTGGTGCCGCGATCGAGCGCTGCGTCGGTGGCCCGGTCGTTCCAGTTCATCCGGTTCGGTGCTGGCATGTTGGTTGAATGGAAGTACAGCCGCAGTGCGTCGCCGGCGCTGGAATAGGGGAAGCTGATCGACCAGATATCGTAGTCCTGCTGCGCCAACTTGGAGAAGACGATGGTGCCGTCCCACATCTGCAATTGCAGATCCACGCCGATCTTGCGCCAGAAGCCCTGCACCGCCTCGGCGACCTTGGGCGAACGCCCGGCGACAAAACCATACAGCAGCAGTGTCAGCGGCTTGCCGTCCTTGTAGCGCAACCCGTCAGTGCCCATCCTCCAACCCGCTTCGTCGAGCAGGCGGCCGGCTTCGGCGGTATCGTAGCGGCCGAGATGGGTCGGCGTGGCGGGGTCGAAATCCTGCGCCTTCGGATGGACATAGGTGCTGGCCACTTCGCCATTGCCGAACCAAATCGCGTCCACCAATTGCTTGCGGTTGACGGCCATGCTGAGGGCCGTGCGCACCCTCACGTCGGACACGTTGGGCCGGCTCGTCTTGAAGCCAAGGTAGAACAGGTTGAGGTTGGCGGTCGGTTCATAGATCGCGAGATTTGGCATCTTGCCAATCTGCGGCAGGTACTGGTCGGGCATCACCGCGGTGAGATCGCCCTGGTTCGAGGCCATCGTGGCCAGCCGCGCGGCCTCCTCGGGCACGATTTTCCAGACGACGCGCTGATACTTCGCCGGTCCGCGATTCTGGTAGATCGGCGGGCCCCAGCGATAGGCTTCGTGCCGCGTGGCCACCACCTGATTGCGCGGCTCCCATGACTGGAAGCAGTAGGGACCGGTGCCGTCGACACCCTTGATGCCGAAATCCTTGTCTAGCGCCTCGACATTGTCGCGATTGACGATCGTGGCATGGAAATTGGTCAAGTTCAGCAATAGCTCGCTGAACGGCGCACTCATCTTGTATTCAACCGTGGTGGCGTCCTTGGCCACCACCGATATCGCCGGGCCCATGCGCCAGATGAAAGGCGCGCGAGTCGCCTTGTCCAGCACGCGCTCGAACGTATAGACCACGTCGGCGGCGGTGAACTTCTTGCCCGAACAGAAGGTGACATCGTCGCGCAGCTTGAAGGTGTAGGTCGTTCCGTCGGCACTCACCTCCCACGATGTCGCCAATGATGGGCGGATTGTCTTGAGGTCGTAGTCGAGCGCCACCAGCGTATCGCCGGTCATGAACAGCACCTCGCCGGTCGCACCCGAGGTTGTGCGAACCCCGTCATAGTTCGGTGCGTCGATGCCGCGGATCACCGTCAGGGTCTGGGCCGCCGCCGGAAAGGCCAATACCGCAGCCAGTGCTGCGGCGAGCGTGGTCGTCAGAATTTGGCGCAACAACATCGTTCGTCTCCGTCGGGGTCGCGGGGTTACTGCTGCAGCCGCGGGTCGAGCACGTCGCGGACCGCATCGCCGAGCAGGTTGGCGCACAGCACGATCGCGAAGATTGCCATCGACGGCACGGTGGCGATGTGCGGCGCCATGAACAGGAAATCGCGCCCCTGGGCCGCCATCATGCCCAGCTCCGCGGTCGGCGGCTGCGCCCCCATGCCCAGGAACGACAGCGCCGAGCCGATCAGGATGATCTGGCCGAAGCGCAGGGTCAGGAACACGAAGATGGTGGAGATGCAATTCAGCGTCAGGTAGCGCCAGATCAGGGTGAAGTCCGACACGCCCAGCGCGCGCCCGGCCTCGATGAACTCCTGTTCCATCACCCCGATCGCCGCCCCGCGGGCAACGCGGGCCACGTCGGGCACGGTTGCCACCACCAGGGCGATCACCACGGCGGTGATACCGGCGCCGGCGATCGCGGCGACCGCCAGGCCGATCAGGATGGCCGGGAAGGCAAGCATCACATCGACCAGGCGCATGATCCAGCCGTCGAGCCGCTTGTAAAACGCGGCAACAATGCCGAGCACCCCGCCGAAGAAGCCGCCAAACACCACGCCAACCAGGCCGAGCATCAGCGTGTTGCGCGCGCCGTAGATCAGCCGGCTGAGGATGTCGCGCCCGTTGCTGTCGGTGCCCAGCAGGTTGTCGCCGCCGGGCGGGGCCATCACGTTGAGCAGGTTGATGGCATAGGGGTCGAACGGTGCCACCCAAGGCGCGAAGATCGCCGCCAGGACCACCACGATCAGCACCACCGCCGCGGTTGCCGCCACGCGGTCGCGCGACAGGCGGCGCCACAGCGCGGTGCGTGTCATTTCCGACCCGCCGGAAGCGGCGGCGTCCATCGTGGTGCTCATCAGCGCTGCATCCTGGGGTCGAGATACACGTAGAGGACGTCGACGATCAGGTTGATCGACAGGAAGGCGAGCGCCAGGATCATGATGGCGCCCTGCGCGGTGGGGAAATCGCTGGAGATGATGGCGCCCACTGCCAGCCGCCCCACGCCGGGCCAGGAGAACATCGTCTCGGTCACCACGGCTCCGCCGAGCAGGAAGGCCGCCTGCAGGCCGATCAGCGTGACCACCGGGATCAGCGCGTTGCGCAGGGCGTGGCCGACGATGACGGTGTATTCGCGCAGACCCTTGGCGCGGGCGGTGCGGACGAAATCGGCGCCCAGCACTTCAAGCACCGCGGTGCGCGTCAGCCGCGCGATCGGCCCGATCAGCACGCTGCCGAGGGTGAGGCACGGCAGGATCAGGCTCGGCAGTCCGCCATCCCAGACCGGGCCGGTGCGGCCGGTGAACGGCAGCATGTTCCACTTGAAGCCGACATACTGGATCAGCACCAGGCCGATGAAGAAAATCGGCATCGACACGCCGGCCACCGAGAAGGCCATGATGACGCGGTCGGTCAACGTGCCGCGCTTCACCGCTGCCAGTGTGCCCAGGGTGATGCCCAGGGGAATTGCGATCAGCAGCCCGCCGATCATCAGCTCCACCGTCGGCCCGATCGTGTGCAACAGCTCTTCGCTGACCGCCTTGTTGGAGATGATCGAGCGGCCCAGGTCGCCCTGAAGAACGCGCAGGATGTATTCGAAGAATTGGATGGGGATCGGCCGATCGAGCCCGAGTTCCAGACGGATCGCGTCGATCGTTTCCTGCTTCGCATCAGGCCCGGCGATGATCATTGCGGGATCGGCTGGCACCACCTGCAGCAGGCAGAAGCACAGGAACAGCACGCCGAGCAGCGCCGGAAACGAAATCACCAGCCGGTGGACAATCTGCCGCCCCATACGCCCTCCCCAATCCCATCCAAAAAACAGGAGGTAGCGCCGCGGCTTATGCCGGCACGTCTGCCCCCTGCCTGCACCGGCCGGTTGCTGCCGGAGCGGTTTTTCTTCGCGTATCCGGCACACGCGCTTGCCGCGGCTACCGTCGTCGCTTGCCCGATGCTTTGCATATAGGGCGGGGCAGGTCAAAGGAAAGTGGGGGGCTCGCGGGAAATGACATGAAGCTGGCGGCGGCATCGACAGCACGGCCGGCGGCCGGCATGCTGGCGTTCCAGCAATTATCGGGTTCAGGGGATACCGGCATGCCGTTTTACGAGAAGGGCGACGTGCGCATCCATTATGCCGAGGCCGGTGCCGGCTTTCCGCTGCTGGTGCTGCCGGGCGGCGGGCTGAATGCGACGATCGCGGGGTTGCGTGCCGCGTCGTCGCCGTTCGACCCGATGGCCGAATTCTCCGACCGCTACCGCTGCATCACCATGGACCTGCGCAACGCCAATGGCGGCGAATCCAGCGGGCCGGTGGAGGTTGAGCGGCCGTGGGATTCATATGCCGATGACCAGCTGGGGCTGATGGACCACCTGGGCATCAAGGATTTCATGGTGCTGGGGTTCTGCATCGGCGGGCCGTTCATCTGGAACCTGCTGAAACGCGCGCCGGGCCGCATCCCCGCCGCCGTGATCACCCAGCCCAGCGGCTTCCGGCCCGAGCAGCCCGAGCTGTTCTTCAACAACAACATGGCCGGCTGGGGCCCGGCCCTGTGCGCCCAGCGGCCCGATGTGACGATAGCGACGGTGGCGGCGTTCCTGGACCGGATGTACCGTGCCAATCCCGATTTCGTCTTCACGGTGACGCGCGACTTCGTGCGAGCGTGCACAACGCCGGTGCTGGTGCTGCCCGACGACGTGCCGGCCCATCCCTATGCGGTGGCGATGGAATCCGCTCGTTTGGCACCGAACGCGCAAGTGAGCCTGTATCCGTGGAAGGAGCCGAAGGAACACATCCCGATCGCGCTGCGGCATATCCGCATGTTCCTGCGGGCGCATTGCCCCGGTTAAGGGCGCAAGAAATACCAATCAGCCTAATGATTGACCGATGACGGAAGGCAAGGCCATGGCTTTGCCCTGGACCCACCAAAGGCCGACGGCCTTTGGAAACCGCTTTATTTTAATAAGATGAGGTCCAGGGGCTCGGCCCCTGGTGGGGTGCGGGGCAAAGCCCCGACTGCCTGACCGAGTGTCATTTTTG
>Ga0105047_10019227_pt1 | contig 10552 bp, 7 predicted proteins | sample MAT04_FD_78384 | JGI IMG/M metagenome (GOLD analysis project Ga0105047, IMG submission 78384) | Freshwater microbial communities from Lake Fryxell liftoff mats and glacier meltwater in Antarctica - MAT-04 (megahit assembly) | ecosystem: Environmental > Aquatic > Freshwater > Ice > Liftoff... | reverse complement strand
TCTTTTGATAGGGATAAGAGAAAATTATCTTTTAAATCACGGCAGATTTGAATGTTGCTTTTAACTTTCACTAATTGTCCATACGAGTCGAAGAAATCAAGAAGTCGGAAAATATCCGAGGAACAATGTATGGCACCAAATTGATGAGGGAAGTTATCTATAAATAAGTGGGATAGCTATCGGTTTTTTCTACAAAAGCCGGACTTCAAATTCTGTAGTCCGGCTTTTGTTTTTCAGACTTTTCAGGAAAGGTGTAGTTGGAAGTCGATATCGGACAATAACCAATTTTCGGCTCTTCTATTTATCATAATGATATCTGCAACTGTAAATGAGCAGTTCATCATTAATAACCTTGTATACTAACCGGTGCTCCCGTTCAATACACCGCGAACATAATCCATTGAGATCAAATTTGAGGTATACATGTCTCCCTGATCCCTGATCAGGCTCAAGTTGAATTTCTGCAATGAGACGATTTATCTTTAGCAGAACCATTTTGTCATTTATATGCCATGAATTATAATCTTCCCATGAATGACGTGAAAACAGGATTTTCATTAGTCTTCGCTTAAGTCAAGTTCTACAATATTTCTGTCATTTATCTGCTGGATTGATTCCTGCAGCCTTTCGGCATTTGCTTTTGAACGCAGCAAATGTCCCGTGTCAATCAATGAGTTGAATTCATTTAACGAAACGAGTACAGTGCCATTTCCACTTCCCCGTTTGATGATAAGTGTCTCGTTATTGTTTTCCACATCATCAAGAAACTGTTTAAGTTTTGACCTGAACTCAGAATAATTTGTAGCTTTCATAACAAAGATTATTTTCAAGTACAAATATACGTACTTATTTAAGTACCTCGACAAATTTATAAACTTTTCTTCAGTTGAAATCCACCGGAAGAATACAAAAAAAAAGGTTTCACTACGAGTGAAACCTCCTTAGATTTGAAGCTAAATATTTGGTAAATAATTGTTTAGTAGTTTAGAATTGCTCAAAACAATTAATCGTAAAGCGAAACAAAATTACCTCCCCTTTTCAGTGAATTAACCTCTATTCAATTCACAATAAGAGTTAATTACTAACAACGACTTGTAATGCACACTTAACCTACCCTATTTTACAACCACCTTCCCGCTTCCCGAATACGAATGGTACTCACCATTATACATGGCATCAGCCGAAACGGCGCCGATCACAAACGTTCCTTTGCTTACCACCCGCACTGTATAGTAGAAAGTCTTAATATTTCCATCCAGGGTGGTAAAGAAACTTATGCGGTCGTCGCGGATATCGGTATACTCAGGGGTTGTGCGGTTTTTCATAAATGACATTTCGCGCTCAGCCACAAGGCGCGAATTTTCAATTTCGAAACAGGCGGGCAGTATATCAGTAATAGCCACATTCTCCACGTTCATGCCGGATTGGGTTTGCGCAGTAATTTCAACAACTACAAGGTCGTTCTGGCTAAAAATATTGGTATTGAGCGCATTTCCGTTGCGATCGAGGAAACGGCGGCGCACTTTCAGGTAGTTGTCCTCATCTGCTATGGCAGGCGTTAGTTTAACACCCGACAATTCATAATAATAGTACAACGTACCTTTCCCTTTGGCCGTGATGGAAACCGACTTGTTATTAATTTCCGCAGGCAGCTGCATATCCTTATTATTATACGAGCCAACTGCTTTCCCATCAACCGAAATCTGTGCTGTAATATCCGACAGCTTTGCTTTTCGGGCATGTTTACCTATGGCCAGCAAGGCGAAAGCGGTTTCCTGGGTTGAACTGTATCGTGCATTTTTCATTTCAACCGAAATGCTTTTTAGCAATTCATTTACCTGCGGATTATCCGGATCAGCCTCGAGCAAAGCATTGAGCGCTAGTGACCTGTCGCGCAGGTACGAAGCGTACGAACCTCCAAACTCAGTTCTCACTTTTTCGTTCCCGAAAACATTGGGAAGTACGCTCCTGAAACTTTTTACATCGCCGGCAAGCATGAAGGCGGATGCCAGCAGGTAACGCCCTTCGGACGATAAAGTGGAGGAAAGCGATTTGTAATAATTCATGGTCGAAACGGGAGCCATATCGGCCAAAGCCAGCACATAAACCGAGTAAAGAATTTCCCGGCGGGGAACATTCCGCGATTTCATTGCACCATTCTCCATATAGAAATAGGTTTCCATTTCGCGCTCTTTCACTTTCTGAACCAGGAATTTAAGCGTTCCTTCCAATACCTTTTTATTTACTTCGAAACCAGCAGCTTTCGACTCGATAAGGAAATGAGCAGCGTATGCCGTAGCCCACCAGTCGGCGCTTCCACCCTGCGGCCATAGCGACAACCCTCCATTGTATAACTGCATTGATTCAATTTTCAGAATTGCCTGCTGCACATTATAACCTGGCGATCCGCCTTCGTTAAAATTACGGCCCGAAACTTTCGGGAATAATTTCGTGATGTCAGTAAGATACAACTGCGGAAATGCAGCCGAAACGGTCTGCTCAAGACATCCATAGGGATACCTCACCAGGTAATCGAGATTCTTCGAAAATTCCACGGCCGGTGATTTGCTCAGCATGATAGCAGATTTTATACCTTTCGTATAAAGATCGGATACAACTTTGAATGTTTTGGTTGAACCTGCCGCCACCGATCCATTACCGGTAACGAAGGTAAGACCTCCCGCAGGCCGAACAGGAATATCGATCTGTTGGGTAAACTTCTGCCCTAGCGCACTAACGGTTACCGTTATGGTGGCAGCGCCAACGCCTTTATCCGCATTTATGGCAAACAAGGCAACCTCTTCGGCTCCAGCTTTCAGGTTAGCCGACGCAGAACTTTTACCCGCAACGCTAACCGGTCCGGTGGCACTTAACTGTATGGTTGCATTGCTTCCTTTTTCGGTGGTATTGGTCATGGAGACAGCCACAACACAATTGTCGCCCGGGCTAACGAATCGTGGCAGCGACATGGATATAACCACGGGATCAGATACTTTCATTGTTTTTTCGGCTGAGCCAAACTGTCTTCCTTTATAAGCCACAGCCATCACCCTGAGCGCACCTGAGAATTGAGGAATATCAATGGTAAAATTACACTCCCCCGACGAATTGGCTTTCAGTATACCGCTCCATTTCGAAATGAGCTTAACACGATCGCCGGTAAGCGGGTTTATCCGTCGCGAAAGGTCAAACGCTTCGCCTCCCGCAGGACTCGACGACCGCTTCAATTCAGGATACAACAGAGCATAAACATCGTAGGAATTTACACCAAGTGCACGTTTCTGGTAAAACCAGCTGAATGGATCCGGAGTTTTATAATCGGTAATCTGAAGAATTCCTTCATCAACCACGGCAATGGTTACTTCGGCATCCGCCGCAGTTTTCACTTTGAAAGTCTGTTTGATTCCTGATCCTGACTTATCGGGAGCCGAAATGGCAACATTCATTTTTGCCGAGGCATCGTCCACCTTGAGTGACACAATGCCATGAGCAACCGTAATCGGAATCGACATATCCCCCGATTTACGGAAAGCGGTGGCATCGATATAAATATTCGGCAAATGTTCGTTTGTAATCGTAATATCCATGCTGGCTGATTTATTTGATAGGCTCAGCATTTTATAGCTCAGCACGTTATCTTGTTCAACGGCAACCAGCAACTGTCCGTCGAAAGGTGCTTTGAACAGCAACTTGGCTTTATCGCCCGGAGCGTAGTTATTTTTATCCGAAGTTATAGTTACTTCTCCTTCGCGGCTCACTTCAAAGGACGAGTAATCGGTATCGCCCCAGCCATATGCCCAAAATGTCATCGAAACATAATTGTCGCTTCCCGTAGCCATAATACGGACCTCGTATTCGCCAGATTCTGTCGGGATAAACGGCAAAACCGAGCCTGAACCTTTAATATTCATTTCGCGGCTAAAAACAACTTTTTCCTTCTTTTGCGAAATGTAATTATAACGGCCATAGTCATGTTCGACAACCGTTTCGTATTTGTAATTCAGTATCACTATCCTGGCTTGTGCAGCAGGAAGCACTTTACCAGTGCGGTCTACAGCAGCAAACTGCAGGTTCAGTGGTTTGCGGGTTGATAGCCAGGTATCGAAATAGTGTATCCCAAAATAAACCTGCTGGGTAGGAATTTCAACCACATTCAGCCGGTTAACCGGCCGACCGGTTTCGTCAAAAACGGTGGTAAAAATTTTACCTTCGAGCAATCCGATATCCTTATAGGCTGCTGAATGCAGTGTTGCTGAGGCCTTGCCCTGCGCATCCGTGGTCCCCTGCTGCATAATGGATGCCAGAATAGGCATATTTTTCGATTCAATATTGAAATTGTATTCAGGCAATGCTTTAGAAGTAAGCTGCTTACGTCGTAAACGAAGTTCGGTCTCGAAACGCCTTCCGCCTGCGGGTGTGCCGTAAAGATTTTCAGCAGTAATATCGAGGTTGATTGCTTCGGCTGGCAGATAAACTGCTTTATTGGTTTTGGAAGTAACTTTTATGCGGTCAGGAACAAATTCTTCAACCGAAATCCTTCGCGAAGCAAGCAACACATCATTAGCGGCATACACTTCAATAACATACGAACCGGTCATGGCCTGGCGCGGAATATAGAACATGGTTTCAGCAGCACCTGATGCATTCAGCTGGTGGCGCTGGTTCAGATACTCACGTCCGTTAGGAGCGAGAAGTTTGATTTTGATCGGAATATTCTTAACAACATCCCAGCGCGGAGTGCGGACTATAGTATTGATATGCGCCGTGTCGCCGGGGCGGTATAGATCGCGGTCGCCGTAGATAAACACATCGTAATTCACGTTATCGGTGCGCTTGCCACCCACATCGAAGCGTGAAGTTTCGACCCGCGTCCGGTCGAAAAGCACAAAATTGAAATCGTTTTCGCTCCTCGCGGTAATCATACTGAGCCGGAATCCGGCTGCAACCTGCTTTACATTTTTAAAAACCGCAACCCCATTGTTATCAGAAACTGCAGAATAAACTTTCTGGTTGTTGGAACTAATAAAATCAAGCTTAGCGCCTTTTACAGGTGTTGCATCGCGCAGGGAATTAACAAAAACCATAACATCCGAAGAACCTTCTTTTACAATCATTCCCACGTCGGAAAGCGAAAGCAACTGGGCATCCTGTATGTATTTCCGATCGGTCGCTTCCACTCTTACAAGGTAAAGGCCTTTATACGTTTCATTAAAATTAAGTTCATTCAGATCAAGATTCAATAACGAAATGTTTCCGTTCTTCTGCAACGAACGGGTCTGTATCTCTTTCGTCATCACCGGTTTGCCAAAGTTTTCGTCGAACGACCAGGTATTATAGTCGTAATATTGATCGTCTTCGTAATCATAATCCCAGTTTTTCCCCTGCCGCATGTAGTGCTGTATATTGTTTTCAAAAATCTTGAAAACAGAAACTTTCACTTTCGGCACATTTATAATGTTCACACCCAGGTTGCGCTCACCCTTTGTGGAAAGGTATATGGCATTATGCTCGGTGAACGAAATATATGGCACAGGGTCAGCAAAAGAAACCACAGTGGTATAATCTTCCTCCAGTTCGCGGCCTAAAAGACTTTTCACACCTTTCTTTACGTTAAGCGTGTATGATTGCGAACCAAGGAATTCACCCTTCACCCTAAAACCATTCGATAATAATTCAGCCTGAATATCCAGCGCAGGAATTGTAGAGATAAAACCGGAAAGGCCAACGGCTAATACAGGTTGTGAAGTTAAAACATCAATATATCCTTTGCCGTTATCGAAACCTGATTCAATAGCAGTAATCGTCAGTTTATCCTTTGAAGGAATCAGGAATCCGCTTTTAACAGGCTCCGTGGTTGAGGTATTTCCGCCGGCACAAAACAAGCCTTTTTGTATAATCACCTCGCCTTTTGCCTCATTATCGGCAACTTGCGGATCATAGGCAAATGCAACTTCGATAGTTTCGGCATCATTTTGAGTAATAATCCGGAATGACATTTCCTTTCCTGAAACCTGAAGCTTTAACAGAGACTTCAATTTCGATGGTGAAACAGGATTATTAAACGAAATCTGGCAGCGGACTTCAACCTGGCTGGTGATTTCCTCGCTCAGCGACCAGAAACTGTTGATACTTAATATTTGGAGAAAAGGCGTGTGAAACAACAGCGGTTTATCATCAATGCTGAACTTTTCCTTACTGTTTTTTACAAGTTCCTTATTGAGTGTAGCTTTGTAAGCAGATGCCGGAAGCATTGCACCATAAGGAGAGAAAGTAAGCTCAGCCTTGTCGGTCCACATGAATTTGCCCGGAATTGGAGGCTCGAACTTTATATACTGAGTTGAATCCCATATATTTATCAGTCTTGAATCACTAATAAGTTCCTTGTTGAAGGTAAAAACGAGGTTCTGGGAACGCAAAACTTCGTCCTCAAAATTGGTTTTCTTAACTTTGAGAGCATTAAAATCACTGCACGATGCCAGGGCAACGCCTAGCAATGCGAAAAGGATCAGGTGTTTGAGCATAATTCAGGAAAATTAAATGTTGTATGAATCTGATTATTAGAAATGTAAAGAAAACTGAAGAATAGAAACGGCATTTGTGATATTACCTATAAAATTAATGAATAAAAATGCAGAATGTAAATAGAAATCAAATAAATATTTCGAATTCGATTAATATCTGAGGATTACGATAAATTTGAATCGCTAATTTTGGTTTAATAAAATTTACTATCAGAATCCTTTTATCAAAATTTGATTCCTTTACCTTTAAATGGAAGATAAAATTTATATTTTCGTATAATCATACTGGTTGATCTATGATAAAAGATACTCCATCAGTCCTGCCTGACGATTTTTTAATAAGTAAAATATTTCTCATAAGGGAGAAAAAGGGTATGCTTGACAAGGGTATTGCATCACTTTATGGAGCTTCAACCGGAAACTTAAACAAAGCTGTAAAAAGAAATCTAAAGCGATTTCCTGATGATTTTATGTTCCGGTTTTCAAACCCTGAATTCGAAAACCTGAAATTCCAATTTAGAACATCAAGATGGGGTAACACCCGAAGTTTACCTTTTGCATTTACTGAACAAGGCGTTGCTATGTTATCCGGAGTTTAAAACAGCGACAGAGCTATTCTGGTTAACATACAGATTAAGAGGATATTTACAAAAGTAAGGGAAATGCTGATTGAGAATTTAAGTTTAGCCATCAGAAAAAAAACAGAGAATCAGGATAAAAATATTGAACTCGTTTTCAGTTATCTTGATGAACTGATTGAAAAACAAGAGAAACCATTGCTCAGAGAGCCAATAGGCTTCAAAATTCCCGAAAAATAAAAACCCCCAGTCAATAAATTAATGACTGAGGATTTAAAAATTAGCTTATTCCTTATTTATCAATCCTGAAAACAGAGTCAATTACGGTTCCGTCAATCCATTTTATTACTGCAACCACTTCGTCAGTAAGTCGGGGTTTGCGGGGTTTACCGCAAATTTTTTCAGCTTCAGCTTTCAGCTCGTGAATGGTTTTTATTGGCAGTGAACTGCCTTTCATTTTTTCGATCAGGTCAGGTCGCAAAGGGTTAATTGCGATACCACGCTCGGTAACAATTACATCAATCAATTCGCCGGGGCCGCAAATGGTGGTTACCTCATCGCGAATTACGGGCATACGGTCGCGGAACAAAGGAATAGGCAAGATCACGCACTTCGATAGCAGGCAATTCATCCAGCCGCCTATTCCGTGCAAAAGATATCCGTCGGAATGAGTTACAACGTTTGCATTGAAATTGATATCAACCTCAGTTGCTCCGAGAATAACCACATCAACAAACTGAGCGAAATTTCCTTTTCCGTGGTAGTTATAGCTTGTAAAAGGACTCGTATTCAGGTGGCCCGGATTTTCCCGCATCGAACGCACACCTTCCAGGTCGAAAGTTTGTCCATCGAGGATATAATCTACTAAACCGTCTTCAAGCATTTTTACAAGGTACTTGTTGCTTCCACCACGGGCAAAGCGGGCTTTCATACCTTGTTTCCGCAGCATCTCAGCGAAATAAATACCTATGGATAAGGCAGTACCACCTGCACCAGCCTGGAACGAAAATCCATCGTGTACAATTCCTGTTTCCTTGCAGAACTGGGCTGTCATTTCGGCAAGAAGCAGCCTGTCGGGACTTTTGGTAATTTCGGTTGTACCTGAAATGATTTTTTCAGGAATTCCTACTTTATCCATAACCACCACAAAATCAACGTAGTTACCTTGAATCTGCCAGGGCACACATGGAAATGGCACCAGGTTGTCGGTTACAACAATAACCCTGTCAGCATATTGCGAATCGGCAAGGGCAAAACCCAGTAAACCGCAGGCAGCAGGACCACGGTCGCCGGTTGCATTTCCGAAACAGTCGGCTGTCGGAGCTGCGATAACGGCAATATCAATATGCACATCACCGTCCTGAATAGCCTGGTAGCGACCGCCATGCGAACGGAGAACTCCGAGACCTGCCATATTTCCTTCGGAAGTAAAGCGGCCCAAAGCGCCGTTCATGCTTCCTTCGATATGGTGAATCACACCATTTTCGAGGTATTTTATCATAGGCGAATGGCACTCGAAAGCGGCTGATGGCATCCAGGTAAGATTTTTGATACCAAGTTCAGCGGCAGCATCGAAAATCTGGTTACCGACCAGATCGCCGTTACGAAAATGATGATGGGTGGAAATTGTCATGCCATCAGCAATTCCGGCTTTTACCAAAGCTTCTTTCAGCGATGGCACCACTTTGTTTCCATCTTCCGGATAATCGGCACAGCTAACGATTGGCGGGGCATGTTTGCGACCGGTTGGTTTGAATTTCCCAATACCTAAAAATGGAGTGGCATCCTTGCCGTTAACTACCTGGGGTACAGTGCGACCAACTGCGTTTGTTGTAAGTTTATCGTATTTTGACATATCTTTCTGATCAATTATTGAAAGTATTAAGCTTTTGCTTTGTAAAACTGAAAACGGTCAGAAGTCGGAAGTCGGAAGACAGAAGCTGTGCACACTATCTTTTACTCATAATTCAAAACCATTTTATTCTATCAACTTTAAAATTCTATTGTTTATTGAGTTATCGAAATGAAAAATTTCCAACTATCTTTAGCTTTTGGCTTTGGTGTTCTGGCTTCTGACTCCTTTGCATTCTAATTTATATACTCTTCACGCCAATCAGATGAAAGCTTGCCCATGGTAACAGCCAGATCAATGAGTTTCTGGGCACGTTTTACAACCGGCGGATCAATCATTTTAGTCCCTAGAGAAACAACGCCCAATCCTTTGGCAGTAGCTTCGAAAAATGCGTTCACGATTTTCTTTGCTTTTTCAATTTCGGCAGCATCCGGGGCATAATTTTCGTGAATCACCCTGATCTGGCGTGGATGAATGCATCCCATTCCATCGAAACCCAGTGCTTTGGAACGGATAACGGTTTCTTTAAGTGCTTCCATATCGGCCACATCGCTGAATACCGAATCAATGGCCTGAATCCCGGCGGCTTTACAGGCATTTACCACCATGCTTCGCGCGAAAAAGGATTCCGTTCCTTCCTGCGTGCGGCGTGTGCCGAGGTCGGCAGTATAATCTTCGAGGCCGATAGCCATGGCAACCACATTTTCGCTTTGTGCTATTTCCAGCGATTTCAGAACGCCAAGAGCACTTTCGATAATAGGCATAAGCCAGATATTACCACTCACATTGCATTTGACTTTCAGCTGTGTGATTTTCTCATTCACCTGCCTGATCTGTTCGGCGCTCTCGCATTTTGGAATAAGAATGAGGTTTACATTGTGAGGAACCAGGAATTCAAGATCAGCAAGACCTGCGGGCACCTGATTGATACGAACCATTCGCTCAGCACCGTAAAAATCCATATTCCGCAACGCATTACGAACCAGGAACCGGGCTTCATATTTCTTGCCCGGAGCTACTGCATCCTCTAGGTCGAGGATGATGCCATCAGGTTTATGAATTCCGGCATTTATCATCAGGCCCGGCGTATTGCCAGGCAAATAAAGACGGGAGAACCGATTCCGGTCACGGGCAGTTTCATACCTGTTTTTAATCAGCATTGGCAGAAGGTACTCTTCTTCCAAGGTTGTCAACTGCCTGATTGCTGCCTCCATCCTGGCAGCTATTACAGGCGAAAGCGCTCCGGTATCCTCAACAAGAATCGTCACATTTTCAAGGTTGTAGAAAGCAAGGATTTCGAGCAAAAGTTTTCGGATATCATCGCCATACATACTTTCAACCTTACTGATCAATTCCATCTGTACACCTCCTGATTCAGTAAGCTCCATGGTAACATGACAATCGGACCGTATTCCTTTTCCTTTGTTACCTATAAGTGCCAATTTGTCGGTTAGAAACTCCATAATCTGTATATTATATTCCGGTTATACTATTTAGTAAAGCTGTGAATGAATTCACAAACATGCAACAAAGGTACATTTGCCATGGAATTTAACAAACAATAATCAGGCTAATATTTAAAATATTTATACTTAAGCCAG
>Ga0105047_10019226_pt1 | contig 10552 bp, 8 predicted proteins | sample MAT04_FD_78384 | JGI IMG/M metagenome (GOLD analysis project Ga0105047, IMG submission 78384) | Freshwater microbial communities from Lake Fryxell liftoff mats and glacier meltwater in Antarctica - MAT-04 (megahit assembly) | ecosystem: Environmental > Aquatic > Freshwater > Ice > Liftoff... | reverse complement strand
GGCAATGTACGGCAGATCCCGGACGACCGCCCGACCCCAACCCAGTCTCTCGCGGGTGGGGTGGCGGACGATACGGATGCCGATCAACTTCTTCCCCAAGGTTTGGCCTCTCCAGCCGTGAAAGGCTACTCGATAGGCCCAATCGACTTGCTGGGAGAGGAGAAAGTACACAAATACTACCACCGTTGACTCAGCGTCGCGGAGGTGCAAATCGAGCCCGAGGGATGGAATGAGGATCAGGGCATCGATGAGCATCGCGTTGACTCGACTCCGGGTGCTCGCGATATCGGAGTTCGGCGGACCCCGAGGGTCGGTATCGGGCTGAGGCGGCTGCGAATCGGGTCCAAGCGGGGGGATGGGTACGATCATTACGAACCTCGACGTTGGATCACTGATTCGTATACGGCACGAGTAATAGCAGGGCCGATTCCCTACCTCAGAAACGATTTCATAAGCATTAACCGACCTTAAGCCTCAGCGACCATACTGCGAGCCATGCAGCCCGCTCTCGCGCGGCGTCTTCAGCGTCTCTGAGCATGACCCGCTGAAACCTCACCCCCTGCCCCGGCCTCAATCGGGCCAGCACGTCCAAATCCGCGCGGATGACGTGGGCGATTTTGGGGTAGCCGCCGATGGTTTGGCCGTCGATGCCGAGGACGATGGGGAGGCCGTCGTTGGCGACCTGGACGGCGCCGGGGGCGACCGGTTCGGAGGTCATTTCGCCGGGGGTTTTGACGAGCGGTTCGCCGGTGAGGCGGAGGCCCATGCGGTTGCTTGCGGGGGCGACGATAAAGGTGCGAGTGAAGAATGCGTCGTCCGGGAACCAGTCGCGCTGGAGGCCGTCGAGGACGCGGAGGACGGCGGGGTCGGGAACTTCGAGGGAATCGAATGGGAGTAACCGCGAGCGGAGTGCGGAGCTTGAACACTTCAATACGGCGCTCGCGGTGATCGGTTCGAGGCTGGACCGGCTGCCGAGGATGGTAGGGAAATGGAAGCCGCCGGGGACGCAGAGGTAGCCGCGGACGCCGCGGGGGGTGCCGCCGATGCGGAGGACTTCGCCGGGTTCGAGGGTGAAGGTGGTGCCCGCGAGGATGGGGCCGCGGCCGGAGACGGTGAGGGAGAACGGGGCACCGAAGACGACGCAGCCGGTACGCTCCTCGGCGCGGACGGTGGAGCCGGCGAGGGTGAGTTCGAGGGCGACGGCGTCCGGCGGGTTGCCGACGAGGCCGTTGCCGAGGGCGAGGGCCGTGCGGTCCGCAGCACCCCCGACGGGGACGCCGAGGGAACGCGAGCCCGTGCGGCCGAAGTCAACGGCCAACGTAAGCAATCCGGGGTCGAGGACGGTCAGGCTCATGCGAAAGGTCGAATGGTGAAGCCGCGGGTGAGGAGGCCTTCGCGGACGGCTTGGGCGAAGACGACGGAGTCCGGGTTGTCGCCGTGGATGCAGATCGTTCGGACGCTATCGTTCACAAGTCGTTCGACTTGTTCAACGGCTTCTGCGGGGCTCTCGACGAAAGCGCCGGGCTCGGTGCGGGGGACGAGCGAACCGTCCGAACGGTAGCGGCGGTCGGCAAAGCCCTCGGCGAAGAAGGGCACATTGAGCTTGGCCGCGGCGTGGGCGAGTTCCGAGTTGGGCAGGCCGACGATCGCGGTGCCCGAGAGCAACGCGACGGCGACGATGGCTTTCGCGAGGTCGGGCTCACGGCAGGCCTGGTTGTAAAGAGCACCGTGCGGCTTGAGGTATTTCACCCGCACCCCGACGAGACGGGCCACGGCGTCCAGTGCCCCGGACTGGTACTGGCAGTGCGTGCGAACGTCGGCGGGCGAAAGTTTCAGTTCCAATCGACCGAAGTTCTCACGGTCCGGATAACCGGGGTGAGCGCCGACGACGACGTTATGCTTGAGTGCGAGTTCCAGGGTCTTGCGAAGCAGGACTGGATCGCCAGCGTGAGCCCCGCAGCAGACGTTCGCAGACGAGACCAACGCCATCAACTCCGTGTCGTAGCCGGCCCCTTCGCCGAGGTCCGCGTTGAGGTCGATGATGCGCTCCACTTCAAACATCTCCCGAGTTAAAACAATCTCACGCAGAGGCGCAGAGAGAAAGAACATTTCATCGATTTTGAATCATCTCTGCGCCTTAGCGTCTCTGCGTGAGATGGATTGAAAGTTTAACTCCCGAGGCCGCATTCGAGGACGGTGATCGGTCCGCCTCGCGGCGCGATCGTGCATTCGCCGACCATCGCGGGGAGAAGGATGACCGAGCCGGCTTGAAGCTTCGATGTGTGGTCGTTCCAGATCAAGTCGCCTTCGCCTTCGACAGTGACAACGGCCCGACACTCGCCCTTGGCCCCGACGTGGAACGGCTTGTCGTCGCAGTGGCGGGCGAGGGTGAAGTGCTCGCAATCAACCAGCGATTCGCTCGGCTTGTGCGAGTGACGGTCCGGTGTCACCGGATGGCACGGCCCCGCGGCGAAGTTCGAGCAGGTAAGGCCGTGATCGACGTGCAGGTCGCGGGACTTGCCGGTTTTCGCATCAACGCGGTCCCAGTCGTAAAGGCGGTAGGTGATGTCGCTGGTTTGTTGAACTTCGAAGAGGAGGATGTTCGCCCCGATGGCGTGGACGGTGCCGGCTCGCAAGAAGACACAGTCGCCCGCGTTCGGAGTGAACTGGTGGAGCGTCGCGGGGGTGGTTTTCTCGCTCATGGCGGTGCGGAACGACTCCGCCGTGGTGCCGTCGCGAAAACCCGCGTAAATGCGGCTCGTGGCGGGGTCGCGGTCCAAGATGACCCAGGCTTCGGTCTTGCCGCGCTTGCCTTCGCCTGCAAGTTGCAAGGCGAGTTCATCGTCTGGGTGGACCTGGACCGAGAGTTCTTGCCGGGCGTCGATGAACTTCAACAGGAGCGGGAATTTGCCGTCGTTCGGGATGCGGTTGCCGAAGAGTTCTTGCGGATAAAGCAATGCGAGGTCTCGGAGGGTTTTACCCGCGTGCGCCCCGACGGTCACAGGGCTCAGGCTGCCATCCACGTCCGAGAGAACCCAGGCTTCGCCGATGGGATCCGCGTGGGGGGGTTCTTGGCCGAGGAATTCGGGCAGTCGTCGGCCGCCCCAGAGCATGCTTTTGAAGATCGGCTCGAATGTGAGCGGGTAGAGCGGCATCCTGATTCCCACGGATTTTTTCTCGCGGACCGCGAACCAGCGGCGCGTTCGGATCATCTAAGTGAGTGACCCCGAGAGATCAATCATGAAACGGCCCATCCTCAATATCGCGTTTCGATTCCCGCAGCAACGCGGGTTGAAATTCCAGTTACCGGCGAACTGACGCTCGAACCACTCCCGCACGTCGGGGCGGCCAGGCGTCTTCCCGCGGGGGACGCCTGGCCGCCGTCGGTTGGTGAGTTCGCAATCCATTTTAGCGGTGTCGCCAAACGGTAAGGCAGCGCTCTGTTAAAGCGCCATTTGCAGGTTCGACTCCTGCCACCGCTTTTCTCGGCCCGGTGGCGCAACCGGTAGACGCAGCGCCCTTAAACCGCGCACAGTGCCGGTTCGACCCCGGCCCGGGCCATTCAATTTCGAGGTAGTGCAACGGCAGCACGCCACGCTCTGAACGTGGAAATGCTGGTTCGAATCCAGCCCTCGAAATTTCGATTCGGAGTAGTGCAACGGTTAGCACACTGCGCTTTGGTCGCGGGAATGCTGGTTCGAATCCAGCCTCCGAAACTCGCCGGCGTAGCTCGAAGGCAGAGCGTCCGCCTTTTAAGCGGAGGGGTGTGGGTTCGACTCCCACCGCCAGCACTGACGATTCCCCGGTGAAGCTCATGCGGTAGAGCGGCCCGCTGAAAACGGGAAGGGTGTCGGTTCGATTCCGACCGCCGGGACTGAGTGGGATAGGCCTCCGGCCTGTCTGGGAAAATGGACAGGCCAGAGGCCTATCCCACGTTATGCGATGGCCTTTTCGATCACTTCGCCGCCGTTGTCGGTAAGGCGTTCGTTGCGGCCGTTGTGGCGGTAGGTGAGCTTCTTGTGGTTGAGGCCGAGCAGGTGCAAGATCGTGGCGTGGATGTCGTGGACGTGCATCTTTTCTTCCGCGGCGCGCAGACCGATGGCGTCGGTCGTGCCGATCACTTGCCCACCTTTGACGCCGCCGCCGACGAGCCACATGGAGAAGCCGTGGGGGTTGTGGTCCCGGCCGTTGGTGCCTTCGCTCATGGGCGTGCGGCCAAATTCGCCGCCCCAGACCAGTAGCGTCGAATCGAGTAAACCACGCTGTTTCAAATCGGCGATCAGGCCCGCGATGGGCTTATCGCTTTGCAGGCAGAGCTTGCCGTGGTTACCTTCGAGGTCCGAGTGGGCGTCCCAGCCGTTGGTATCGCCGGAGTAGAGTTGAACGAAGCGGACGCCGCGTTCGACCATGCGGCGGGCTAGTAAGCACCGTGTGCCGAACTCGGCGGTTTCCTTGCGGTCGATGCCGTAGAGCTTTTTCGTGGTTTCCGTTTCGGAGGCGACATCCACCGCTTCTGGAGCGTGAGCCTGCATGCGGAAGGCGAGTTCGTAAGCGGCGATGCGGGCAGAGAGTTCCGAATCGACGCCACGGAGTGCGAGGTGTTCGCGGTTACTTTCGCCGATGAAATCGAGAGTGCGGCGATGTTGGTCGTTCGAGATGCCGGGCGGGGTCTGCAAGTGCGGCACGGGCGAGGCTCCTCCGCGGGCGAGCGTGCCTTGGTAGGCGGAGGGGAGGTAGCCGTTGCCCCAGGCGGGGGCGCCGCCCTTGGGCCAGCCCGCAGGGTCCGGCAAAACCACGAAGGCGGGCATGTTCCGGTTCTCGGTGCCGAGGCCGTAGGAGGCCCACGCGCCGAGGCTCGGCCGACCCATGAGGATGGAGCCGGTGTTCATCAAGTAGACGGACTCGGGGTGTGTCACGCTGTCGCCGTGGCAGCCGCGGAGTAAGCAGAGGTCGTCTACGCACCCGGCGATGTTGGGCAGCCAGTCGGAGACTTCGATTCCGGCCTGTCCGTACTTTTTGAACGTCCGCTTCGACGCGAGGAGTTTGTTCTTATCCACCCCACGGCGGGTCTTCACGGGGCCGAACGAGGCGGGGAGCTTTTCGCCGTGCAGCCTTTGAAGGTCGGGCTTGGGGTCGAACGTATCGACGTGCGACGGGCCACCGGACATGAACAGGAAAATCACCCGCTTCGCCGTCGGCTCGAAGTGCGTCTTCTTCGGCGCAAGGGGATCGGGAGCGTCCGCTTTCGCTTCCTCCGCGAGCATGGCCGCGAACGCAAGGGCTCCGAACCCGGCCCCGGCGGAGCGCAGGAACACGCGGCGATCGTTCTTCGGGGAGAGGGCAAACATCGCGAGGCCTCAGTCCAGGTAGACGAATTCGTTCGTGTTGAAGAGCGCTCGACACAATTCGTTCAAAGGCGACTCACGAAGGAAAGCTTGGGCTCGCTCTTGCTCTTTGACCGTTGGGGATCGACCGAGAACGATCTTGAAAGTCCGCTCAATTCGCTCGGTATCCGATTTCGATTCCTTCGCCACTTTCTCGGCCAACGCCGTTGCTGCAGCCGTCACGTCCGCGGCGTTGAGCAGAGCGAGCGCCTGGGGAGACGTCGTGCTCCGTTCCCGGCGCGAACAACTGAGGTTGCTATCGGGCAGGTCGAACGCTTCGAGGAACGGCAAGCGGAGATTGCGACGGGCGAAAAGGTAAACACTTCGTCGGGTGTACTCTTTGGTATCCGCCGTAACGGGCACGGCTCGCGAACCGCCAATGGCACCCGAGGCCGCGGGTAGCACGATCCCCGGTCCGCCAGCTTTCGGGTTCAATCGGCCGCTCACCATAAGCAGTGTGTCCCGCACGGCCTCGCCCTCCAGGCGGGCTCGGTTCGCGTGGGAGAGCAGTCGATTCTCCGGATCCTTCGCCAACGCCTCGGGGCTCGCCGCGGTCGATTGTTGATACGCTTCTGACATCAGCATGAGCTTGTGCAAGCGCTTCAATTTCCAGCCGCCAGCGATCAATTCTGTGGCGAGGAAGTCCAGCAGTTCCGGGTGCGTGGGCCGTTCGCCGCGGACGCCGAAGTCGCTGGCGGTGCCTACGATTCCGCGGCCGAAGTGGTACTGCCAGAGGCGATTGACGATGACGCGGGCCGTGAGTGGGTTCTCGGGGCTGGCGATCCAACTGGCGAGGGCCAATCGCCGTCCCGTACTGCCGACCGCGGGTTCGATCGCCGCGGGGGTCGGCTTCTTGGTCGAGATGAGCACTGCGGGGAAGCCGGGTTGAACTTCGGCCGCTTTTTGCGAGAGTTCGCCGCGTTCCAAAATGTGAGTCTCCGGCGCGGCACCGGGCTTGTCGGTCAATCCCATCGCCAGTGGCGGCGGGGCTGGCTTTTTGGAATCGAACGCCTTCAACCGCTTCTGAATCTCCGCGGATTCCGTGCGGTCTTCGACCGTCATCGCCTTCTCGATTTCCGCCGCGCTCACGCCCACCAATCGCTCGGTCTCGGCGACGAGTTCCTGCTGGCCGCCCGTGCGAGTCGCTTCGGGCGTGCGGTGGGCCGCTTGCGCTTCTGTGGAGAGCTTAGCCAACTTCGCTGCGTAAATTCGTTACGGTGCGGGCCTTCCACGACGGCGAGTTCGTCCCGGATCGGTTGGGTTAGGGATTGGTATTCACGCTGCGCGGCGGATTGGGCTCTAACCTGTTTGTCCGATGCGACGGGCAAATCCTTTCGGAACGTCGCCGGGGCGAAGAACGCCTGGAAGCGAAAGTAATCCGCTTGGGGGATCGGTTCGAATTTGTGATCGTGGCAGCGGGCGCAGCCGACGGTCATTCCGAGGAACGCGAGGCTCGCCGTGTCGGTCATGTCGTTGAGGGTGTTCAAACGGCGTTGGGCCTGGTCGCTGGCGTCGGTCATGTCCGGGCCGAGCAAGTTGAAACCGGTCGCGATGACGGCGTCTGTGTTGCCGGGGAATGCCTCGTCGCCTGCGAGTTGTTCGATGGCGAAACGGTCGAACGGCTTGTCGTCGTTGAATGAACTGATGACGTAATCTCGATATCGCCAAGCGTCCGGGCGGACTTCGTCGAACTCGTAACCGTTCGTGTCCGCGTAGCGGGCCAGATCGAGCCAGTGCCGGCCCCAGCGTTCGCCGTAGCGGGGCGACATGAGCAGCCGGTCGATGACCTTTTCCCAGGCGTCCGGGGATTGATCCTTCGCGAACGCCGCGATCTCCTCCGGCGTCGGCGGCAAGCCCGTGAGGTCGAACGTCAGACGGCGAATGCGGTGTTCGCGGGTGGCCGGCGGAGCCACTTTCAGCCCCTCCGTTTCCAACCGAAGTCGGACGAATGCGTCGATCGGATTTCCCACCCCCGCGGGCACGGCCGGCTTGGCGGGGCGCTTCCACGCCCAGTGATCTTCGGGCGATTGCGCCCGCGAGTTCGCGACCGTCGCGAGGAGGAGAATCAGCGTCCAGGAACGGAGCGCGAATGGCGGCATGGTGGCGCGGCTGTAAGGGCGGAGGGAGTTCAGTTTGTCGTTCGCCCCGCCGAGTGTCAAGCGTTTGGAAGTCGCCTTCGACCGCAAGATTGCAACCTTCCATCGAATTGGAGAAAAAACTTCGGATTGCGCGTCCGCTTTCCAGTTCCGATTTCGATTGACCTGTAGGACGACGGCAAAACTCTTTCGATCCGCGATCGACTCCCGCTCTCGTGCGAGCGGGTAAGGCGTAGCCATGCCGACCATTTTGATCGTCGATGCCCATTCTTTCAACCGCGAATACCTCGTCAAAATCCTGGGTTTTGACGGGCATCGGTTGATCGAGGCGGACGATGCTCGCAAGGGGATCGAAGTCGCGGAGACAGAATCCCTCGACCTCGTCCTCGTCGATTTTCCGCTGCCGACGATGGAGGGGGCCGAGTTCCTCGCGCGCTTCCGCGAGGCCGTGCCGTTCGCGGGTCCGCCGGTCATCGTCCTGACGGATCCGAAGTTCAAGCGCGAAAGCCAAATGCTCGCGGACGAATACGGCATCGCGGCGGTGCTGGCGAAACCGTGCGAGCCGGAACTGTTCATCCGCGTCGTCCGCTCGGCCCTGGCGAAGGCCGCCCCGCGGCTCGCCGTCGCCTCGGGTTCTCCTTCGCGCTACTTGGAAAGCGCGATCTTCCGAGCGAACGTCGATCCGGAACCCGGCGAAACGCTCGTCGATTGGCGGTGGCCCGAATTCGATGCGGCGGCCCCGGCGGGGAACTGCGCCGACGGCGTGGAACGGACGGCGCATCCGACCGGATGGAGCGACCTAGACCAGCGCTTCGTGCGGGTGAATGCGGCGTTCGTCCAACTCTTCGGATACTCCGAAACCGAACTGCTGGCGATGGCTTGGTCGGACCTCGTTCATCCCGAAGACCTCGCCGAGTGCCCTTCGTGCCGCACGAACCTCGACGCAGCGGAGTTGGACGAGTCCGGAACGCAGCGGCGGTATCGCCACCGGTCCGGGCAGACCGTTGCAGGGTTCGCCCGCACCGCTGCGATCTGCGACTCGGCCGGTCGCCCGCACGCCTTCGCGACCCAAATTCGGGACAATTCGAAATGGAAGTTGGCGGAAGTGGAACTGAGCGAAACTCGCAACCGCTTCGCTCGCGTCCTCGATTCGAGCCCGGTCGTGTACTGCGAGTTCGCACTCGAACGGCCCTCGATTCGGATTTCGTGGGTCACCGATAACGTCTCGGCGATGACCGGATTTTCGGCGGCGGAAGTCCGGGTGCCGGGGTGGTGGAGCGAACGGCTCGCCCGCGATGAGGCGGACCGGTTCTCGGAAGAACTCTCCTCGCTCGCCGCGCGCGGTTCCTCGGCGAGCGACTATCGACTCCGGCACCGCGACGGAACCTTTCGGTGGCTCCGCGTTCAATTGCACCGCTCGAAAGGAGGGACCGGCGAACTCTGCGCCGCCTCGTGGACGGACGTCTCGGACCGGAAGCACTTCGAAAACCTTTACCGGCAGTCGCAAAAGTTGGAAGCCGTCGGCCGATTGGCGAGCGGCGTGGTCCACGACTTCAACAACTACCTGACCGCCATCAACGGCTTCGGCGAAATGGCCCTCGGAACTCTCCGACCGGAAAATCCGGCGTTCGGGATGGTGCGCGAGATCGTCGCCGCGGGCAATCAGGCGGCGAAGTTGATCGGCCAACTCCTGAATTCCAGCCTGAATACCACTTCGGATTTCGGCTTCCTCGATCTGCGAACCGTCGTCGCGGAAATCCGGCAGATCGCGGAGGGTATCCTCCGCCCGGACATTCAACTCGAAATTCGCTCCGACCACGAAGTCGGTACGGTCCCGGCCGACGCGGGACAGATTCACCGAGTGCTCTTGAACCTGGTCCTCAACGCCCGCGACGCCATGTCCCGCGGCGGTCGGATCACGATCGACGTGCGAAACGCGAATCTGGAAGTCTCCCTTCCCGCAATCCCGGCCGGGAAGTACGTGCTCCTCGCGGTCGGCGACACGGGCTGCGGCATGGACGAAGCGACGAAGGAGCACCTCTTCGAGCCCTTTTACACGACCAAAGGTCGAGCGGGCACGGGCCTCGGCCTCGCCGCCGTCCAAGAAATCGTCCGCCAGATCGGCGGTCACATAGCGTTCGAAAGTGAAGCGGGGCTCGGCACGACGATGAACGTCTACTTGCCGCGCGTCCAAGAGCAGGAGATCGGAGTGCCCTACGAAACGAAAACCGTCCTAATCGTCGAAGACGAAGACGGCATACGCAATCTCGCTCGATACGTATTGACCGACTGCGGCTATGCAGTCTTGGAAGCGCAGGACGGAGTGCAGGCGGTCCGAATCGCGGAGGCTCAGGAGGGTCGAATCGACCTGCTCATCGCCGACTTGAACCTGCCGAAATTGGGCGGGCGAGAAGTCGCCGCGAAAGCGAAAGCCGCTCACCCCGGACTACGGGTGCTTTTCGTTTCGGGCTATTCGCAAGACTCCGTGGAGCAAGGCGGTCCGCTTCCATTCGAGGCGTCGTTCCTCAGCAAGCCGTTCAGTACCGCCGCGCTGGCCGAGAAAGTCCGCCAGATTCTGGGATGATTAGCGGCAATCGACCGCGGTTACCCTGCCCCGCAGCGTTGCGGCGTTCGACCCGCGGGGGGCGTTCATCGCGGTCGCCAGCCGACCGGCCAGAACGCGAGCCAGAACCTCGTCCGCATCGTTCCACTCCGGCCGTCCGATTTGGTAGCCTTGATTCCGCACCCAGGCGGGGACCGCGGGCGGCCCTTCGCCGCGGGCCATCGCGGCCCGCAGAATCGGCAAGAGTTGCAACGCCCCAACCGCGTCGGGGTCGTGCGTCGTACGATCCACCGTCATGTCCCGGGTCTCCGTGCCGTGCAGGGTTCGGTTCGCCATTCTCAGGGCGTCGGGGAAATGTGGAAGTAAGCGGGTGGCGAACTTTGGCCGTTCCCATCGACCACCGTGGCCGAAACCGTGCCGTCGTCGCCACCGTTGGTTTGCACGTTGACCGCGACGGCGAACGTGCCGTCGTCAAAGGTCACGCCCGTTGCGGTCGCCCCCGAAGGAAG
>Ga0105047_10019225_pt1 | contig 10553 bp, 11 predicted proteins | sample MAT04_FD_78384 | JGI IMG/M metagenome (GOLD analysis project Ga0105047, IMG submission 78384) | Freshwater microbial communities from Lake Fryxell liftoff mats and glacier meltwater in Antarctica - MAT-04 (megahit assembly) | ecosystem: Environmental > Aquatic > Freshwater > Ice > Liftoff... | reverse complement strand
GCTTGAAGATCCAGCCCTTGATTCCTTTTGCGTCTTCAGGCTGGGGCGGCGCATTGGTTTCCGCAACCAGTACGTCGCCATTAGGAAGCACATACAGCCAGCGGGGGTGATTCAAGCCCTGTGCAAATGCGACGAGATTCATTCCCTGCGCCACGACCGGCTTCTCGCCCGTTGCCCAGCCAGTTCCAGTACGGACATCTACTACAGGAATCAAAGATGGATCGGGTGTTGTAAGCTCTGGGTTGGGTCCGAAGCCGCTGGACAGCGGTAATCGCGCTATGCCGCCGTAGATTACCCAGACTGCGACGAGCGCCGAAATTACCACAAAACACGTCATGAGAAGAAGCACAACCAATTTTTTACTCAAGGTAATCCTCTGGTTAAACTGGAGAGGTCAATCTGGGCGCTCGGCGGAGATCAACCGAGCGCCCGGTCGAAACTCTATTCAGTTGTCTTGCCATCGAAGTGTTCGGTGTCCTTCTCCGCTTCAGCGCGAGTAGGGTGGACAACGCCATCCCGATGATTCGGCGGGGCATAGAGCGTATAAAGCTTCATTGGAACACTGCCGGTATTGATGATGTTGTGATTCGTCCCGGCAGGAACGAGCACGGCAAAGCCCGCGCTGATCGCCGTGTGGACACCATCGAGCACAGCTTCACCCGTCCCTTCCTCCACGCGAAAGAACTGATCGAGCTTGTGCAATTCCATCCCGATCTCTTCCTTGGGCTTCAAGGCCATGATCACCAGTTGACAGTTCTTAGCCGTATAAAGCACCTGGCGAAAATCTTCATTCTTGACGGCAATCTTTTCGATGTTTTGAACATAACCTTTCATAATAACTGCTCCTTTAGTTTGCGTTCTGTAAGGCAAATTCCCAATTGATCAGCTTGTCGAGCACGGCATTCACATAGTCGACACGCCGATTCTGACAATCCAGGTAGTAAGCATGCTCCCAAACGTCAATGGTCAGCAGCGGCTTCATACCCGATGTCAAGGGGAGGTCTGCATTGGCGGTCTTTACCACCTTTAGCATGCCGGCATCCAGGACAAGCCAGGCCCAACCACTGCCAAATTGTGCAACGGCCGCGCTGGCAAGCTCCTTCTTGCAGGCGTCGACGCTGCCAAAGGCTGCATCCATTTTATGCTTGAGCGCAGCGGGCGGTTCGCCGCCGCCCTTGGGTGTCAGGCTATTCCAATAGAAGGTGTGGTTCCAGGTTTGCGCGGCGTTGTTGAAGATCGCAATTTTTTCTGGCCGGCCTGCGGTACCGGCAATAATCTTCTCCAATGACAGGTCGGCATATTCTGTTCCCACAATAAACTTGTTCAGGTTGTCTACGTAGGTTTTATGATGTTTTCCATAGTGAAAACTCATTGTTTTGGCTGAAATAACCGGTTCGAGTGCATTTTCGGCATATGGAAGCGGGGGTAAGACGTGGCCTTGCGGGGTGGATGAATTACTTGGATTGTTCATATCGGTCTCCTTTTGATGAATAGGTGGTACATAATGGCTTGCACTTTATGGACGGCAAGCCAGACACAACGAGGGTACGCTTTCCGCTGGTAACAGCGGTGATTGAGCGGTCTTCCTCGGGAATCCTCTACTTCGTCATCTCGATCATTCCATCGACCTCCTTTGCTCCTTCTCTCTGACCTGCTGTGCTCGCTGCCGGGCCAATGGTTGGCTGGGTGAGCTTGCCTATGCTTTCGGAATGGCTGAGTGAACCATACATGTTGGCATACACCTGGGTAAATTCAGCGCCGAAAAATAAGATTTGGGCCGAATAATAGACCCACAACAAAATCACAACCAGTGAAGCCGCTGCGCCATAGGTTGAAGACAAAGAGCTATACCCAATGTAAAGACCGATCAATGCCTTACCAATTGTAAATAGCAGGGCGGTCAGCGCTGCGCCGCCCCAAACATCAGCCCAGCCAATTTTAGTATCCGGTACGTATTTAAAAATCATGGCGAACAGGACTGTGATCACTGCCATGGAAATGATGAAATTGATAATTTGAGTGATAACACCCCAGCCGGGCATTAGTCCTGCGACGATATGACTCATTGCCGCCAGGCCGGCGCTAACCACCAGGGAAATAAGCAAGAGAAAGCCGGCTCCCAAGACCATGCCAAACGAAAAGAACTTGTCTTTCAAGGTTGCCAATAACCCGCGTTTAGGCTTTGGCTTGACACGCCAAATTGCGTTAAGGCTTTGCTGAAGTTCACCAAATACGCCTGACGCGCCCAGGAAAAGTGCTATGAGGCCAATAAAGCTGGTAACGATGCTGGTCGCTGGTTGATTGGATTTTGCGATCATTGCCTGAATTGTCGTGGCCGAATCCTGTCCAACCAGACCTTGAATTTGCCCTACAATCTGACCGGTCGCTGCTTCGCGGCCAAAAACCAACCCACTGATTGCGACCGCGATGATTAAAAGTGGAGCAAGCGAGAATGTTGCATAATAGGCTAAAGCCGCACCCAATCTGGGAGCCTGATCCAGACTCCACTTGGCGGCTGTGTCTTTCATTAAATTCCAAAGGGCTTTTGGATTTTTAGCACTATCGGTTATGAATTTCATGGTCTTCTCCTGAGAATATCTACTTCGCGAAGGTTGAACTATTTCGCTCAAGTCAAATCTCTATTGGTAAACCTTGCAACCTGTCTGCAGCACACTCGAGGATAGCAACCCCGTTTATCCTGACTGTTCATTGCCTTCCGATTAGCCAGGACAGTGCAAGGATAATTCTGGCGATGATTGGCCTCATGATAATAAGCCCCAGGATCAGGTAAATCGGCAAGGAAACAGGAAACGATGGCGATTTCCTTGAGTTTAGCGATGGCGAGCTTGTTACCCGTTGACTCGGCAAGCTGTGTATACAGTTGCGTCGCCTTAGACTCCGCAGCGACCATGAACCGGAATGCTCCGAAAAGTTCATCATCAGTTAGCTTCCTGTCGTTCGCCAACACTGAAAAGGGTGATCCAAATCCTGGCATGACCATTCTCCTTTGGCCTAAATTCCTCTCCAATCGTGGCCTCGCCACACTGCACCTTGTGCTCCGTGCAATCGAAACCTGTCACAAAACCAACTTACCCGTTAGAGGGAGAAATGCCGCATCCCCATCCATCGCGGGAACCATACATTTCTCCGAACCACGACGAACAATAAATGATCATCTTCAACCAATACCGGCTGTCCGGAAATTGGGTCGGGGACCTCATTGTAATCATACCAACGCCGGTCGAAGGCTGAAAAACCGAAAATACGGGCTTGCGAGAAATAATCCTTGTATGGATCCGCAATGATCAACTGGCGCGTGCGCCGGTCAGCGCGAACAACCAGGCTGTAGTGCCCATAATCGTTATTTTCCGACTCGCTGTCTGCGAGTAAACCGGTTGGGATCATGGAGGCAGGCTCTAATTCGCCGGTTTGCCTCTCAAGGGGGCGCTTGAGCGGCTGTGGATCGGCTTCATCCTCAAATAAACCCTGCCATTCCACTCCCACGGGATAGCGGTAATCGTGGACCACCCGGGCCAGTTCTTCGATGGAGGTATGATCTTTATAATAAAAAAGCACCTTCGGGGCCAGGAGCTGGACTGCCCGGGCTAACTGTTCAACCCGCATCCCATTGACCTCAATCAGGTTCGTGGCTCCACCCGATTCAGCAACTTCTTCCTGGGACACTTCAACGCCCAGGTTACTTAACAGCATCTGGATCACCGCCGGTCCGCAGTGCGACTCGCTGATTTGCATGAACCGGGGCTGATGAAAATCAACTTTTGGATTTAATTTTCTTGGCATATTTACTTAATAGAGACGCCAGCACACTCTCAAACTTCACTCCATACAGCGTTTCAAGCACCTCTGTGAAAGGCAGCCCCAGGTTGGGGCCAAAAGCTGTATTGGGGTTGCAGTCTGTAAAGTAAGGTATGCCGGAAAGCTCATCCACGCGGATATCGAACTTGGAATAATCTTTGTTGTGCAGGATCCCGAAAACCTTGATCACATACTGTTCGATCTTTCGTACCAAAACCTGGTCTTGAACCGGGGCGTAATGGTAGGAATTTGGGTCGTTGTAACTTTCCAGGCTGGTAAACTCATGTTTGCCATCCGGGCGGACGCCAAAAGTCTTTTGCCCAAGAAAAACATGCCTGCGTCGGTTGTCTTCAAATACCACCGCGGTGATTTCCGACCCATCGATAAACCGTTCCACCACGACCGGGATGTGGTACGTAGAGATCAGTTCATCCACCTGTTTTTGGGCATCCTCAAGGGTTTCCTTGACCGCCTTGTTATCGATTCCCACGCTGCCCCCGCTTGAATTCAGCTTAACAATCAACGGCAGCCCAAGATCCGGGTTCACCCTGGTTCCGCTGCGCTGGATAAACTGGTAATCTGGGGTGGGGATATCGTTGGCTTTGAGAATTTGCTTGAAAAGGTTCCGATCATTGCCAATCACAAGGCCGTGCATGCCCGCGCCCGTATAGGGGATGTCGATCATATCCAGCGCGCCTGGAACCGAAGTCTGGAGGGCATCTTTGCCGCGCAAAGTATCCACCAGGTTCAGAACCAGGTCGGGACGGTCAACCATCAGTTTGGTAAGAAAATACTCATCACCGCTGTACAGCCGGCCAATGACACCGATCTTTTCCATCACCTGCAACACCTCGGCCGCGCGGTTCTCCACTTCCACCTCGGCGTGGTAGGCCTCCTCGGTCGGAAAATCTGCGCGTTCCACATTGGAATACGCTACCGCAACCAGCTTCAATTTCTGCAAGGCCTGCCGGCTGACCGAAAGTCGAGGCGTTGGGTTCGGATACTTCACCTTTGCCGGGCGGGCTGTTTTTTTTGCCTGGCTGACATCCGTGGTTTTAGTGACTGTCAACATAATTTTGAAACCTCCTTATAGATTCCGATTAGACTCATTGTGCGGGTTGCCCGGACCGCCAGCTAGCGCGATGCTTCCAAGACCATAACCACATCCGTTAGAATAAAAAACAACGCCAATGCACCAATTGTCCCGTTCACATACTTAACTGCTGTATGTCGATCCGCCGGTCTTTTAACCCAATCAATCACCCCCATTCCAAGCGGCAGCAAAGACAAAAAGCCCAAAATTCGGAAATCCACGGGGAGTGGGTGCGCATAAAAAACCGGGATGAAGAAGAAAAATCCCGTTGCGACCAACAGCAATAATCCAATCGCCGTAAAACCAAAGCCCCGGCCCTTGCGAGCCACCCAGGTTTTTTTCTCTCCCAGGCAATCCGCCTCCACGTCGGGTATCTCAACTGCCAGGATAAATGCCAATCCATACAACATCAGCGGTATCGTAAAAAGCAGCCCATCCCCATTCAGAGTTCCCTGCGTAACCAGTACGCCCATTCCCGGAATCAGGAAACCTGAGGTAAAGGCAGTTAACAATTCTCCCAGGCCGCGATAAACCAACCTGAACGGGGGTGCCGAGTACAGCCAACCGATCAGATTGCTAACGACAACGTACCCCAGAAACCAGATCGGAACCGAATATAAGATTAAAAACAAAATCCCTAATCCCACTGAACACAAGTTCAGGGTGATCGCGATCCATAAAGCAGGCTTTCTCAGGTGCAGATTTTCCACCAGAATGCCGCTTCCGCCACTGAAGAGCGTTGGCTTGCTATGCTTATCCACCTCGACATCGAAATAGTCATTGCTGTAAGAGACGGAAAGGTGGGCCGGCAAAATGATTAAATAACCCAATAGAATGCGTAGGAGGGAGACGGGAGCACCCAAAAGAATCCCCCAGGCAGCCCCAATAATGAAAAGAGCCAGGCTGGCGATCAAGAATTGGGGACGGGCCAATTGCAGCAACTTTGGCATTTGGATAGCTCCCTAAAAACAATAACACAGAGAATGCTCAAAATCAGTAGCAATGCGAGTGTAAAGCCTGTAAAACAACTCTTCCGTGGCGTGAAGAGCCAGTTCAAGCTTTAAGGAAGGCCAACAGGTCGGCGTTGAGCTGGTCTTTGTGCGTGTCAGCCAGACCGTGGGGGCCACCCGGATAGATCTTAAGTTTCGCGTTCTGGACGAGTTTCGCCGAGAGTATGGCCGAGGCCGCAATCGGCACGATCTGATCGTCATCGCCGTGGATGATCAGGTTGGGTACGTCGAATTTCTTCAGGTCCTCGGTGAAATCCGTCTCGGAGAAGGCCTTGATGCAATCGAGTTCATTCTTGAGGCCACCCTGCATTCCCTGGAACCAGAATGCATCTCGCATTCCCTGCGTGACTTTGCTTCCATCGCGGTTGGCGCCATAGAATGGGGTGGTCAGATCCTGGAAAAACTGCGAGCGGTCAGCGCTGACACCGGCGCGGATTTTGTCAAAAGCGTCGATCGGCAGTCCGACAGGATTGGCTTTCGTCTTCAACATCAGCGGTGTCACCGAGCCCATCAAAACCGTTTTGGCAACCCGAGAAGTGCCGTGGCGACCAATGTAACGGGCAACCTCGCCGCCGCCGGTGGAGTGGCCGATCAGCACCGCGTTTTTCAATTGGAGAGCTTCGCACAATTCCGCCAAATCATCGGCATAGGTATCCATCTCGTTGCCATTCCACGGCTGGCTGGACCGGCCATGACCGCGGCGATCATGCGCAATGCAGCGATAGCCATGAGAAGCCAAAAAGACCATCTGGGACTCCCAGGCATCTGCATTGAGCGGCCAGCCGTGACAAAAAACGACGGGCTGGCCCGTGTTCCAATCCTTGTAGTAGATTTGAGTGCCGTCTTTCGTGGTGATTGTGCTCATATAAATCCTTTTTTGAGTGGTAGGAAGACGATAATCCAGGCATGATAAATACTTTTGATCGGCATATCACTTCTCTAAGATTTCGTTTCCTTGATGAAATCTACGTATCATCTCAATAAATCAGGGGAAGTTGTGTGTATTTTTGACGCTTCGCACCAAAAATACACACAAACCGCCTGTTTTTTGAGTTGATACGACGAAATCTTGTCGTGGATCATCCCGATGAATTTACCCTAAATGAGATAGGTACGCCTCGATCAGGTAGAAGTTCTTCTCACCAAATCCCCGAACCACCATCAAAAGTTTCTCCGTGAGGTTCTCCTCCTCGACCTGCTCGTTCACGAACCAGGTGAGCATTTCAAACGTGGCGTGGTCGCCCGCTTTCCAGGCCAGATCGCGAAGTGCATAGATCTGCGCGGTCGTTTCTTTCTCGCGCTCAAAGGCGGCGACGAACGCTTCCTCGCCTTTAGCGAACTCGCTCTTCTGGGCCTTGATCGCGGGGATTACGACCTTACCCCTTGAGTCGCGCACATAATCCGTAAACTTGCGGGCGTGCTCCATCTCCCCATCGGCTTGTTTGCGAAAGAGCTTCGCCGCTAAATCCATTCCCATATCGTCAAAATAGGCTGAAGCCTGCTCGTAAAGCATATAGTTCTCGTACTCATGCCCAATATGCAAGTTTAGTGCGCTCAAGATTTCCTGTTTCATTCCTACTCCTTTGTGTTGCGTTATTAGATTTTCACCAATTCACCGCCTGAATACATGACGAGAACCCCCCGGTAGCCAAATCTTTTGGTATTGTGCCAGATAGCTAGAAGATTTTTTGCTCTTCTACTTCTAAGCTTTGAACCGTTGGTCGAATTCCTTTTCGGCTTGTTCGCGGGTGTAACCATACTTTTGTTGAAGCAAGCCAATGAGCTGGTCTGCTTTGCCGTTCGCCTTGTCCAGGTCATCGTCGGTGAGTTTACCCCACCACATTTTGACCTGGCCCCGCATTTCCTTCCACTTGCCTTCTGCAATATCCCTGTTCATAATGTGATCTCCTTTAGATCGTTTTGCTTGGCCGACCCATTTTGGATTTCCTACTTAGCTGCAGATTAAAAAAATCCATATGGATAGATTTACTTTATCGTCGTTGACCACCGCTGGCTGTCAGCGTGAGACTAATTTGCTTGTAAGCCAATGTTGAGATCGGTTATCGGTGTTTGGACTACACCCAACAAATATTCCCCGACCACTTTTTGCAGCCTGGGAATATTCAATATCCCAAAATGGGACAGTCTCCCTGTTGGGTTTGATAACAGACTCTCACTACGGAGACTCAGACAATGCCAAGGATTACCCTTCTAATCTCCGCGAACTGGGTGTCTCCGTGGTGAATTGCCACGCGGATCGATTGTCAACACCGTAGAGGGAGACTGGCCAAAATGGCCATAATGTTTTATGCGGTCAAGCGTGCTCTTGAGTAGCATCTGAACAAGCAGGTCAGCAAAAAGCCGGCGACAAATCCGCCGACGTGTGCCATAAAAGCCACGCCGCCTGTATCTGAAGTATTGGTGATGGAACCGATACCGCTAAAGAGTTGCATAACGAACCAAAGCCCGACCACGATCAACGCGGGGACTGGGATCACTCGCTTCTTTACTTTCGTTCGATCTCGACCCCCACGGATTTGGAAAATCGTACCGCACCTGGCTTTTCTATCCGCCCCCTGACCATTAAAACCCCCGATTCTTCCAGACATAAGCAGGCCAGGTCGGCTGCCAGCGCTTCGACCGTAAACCGTTGGGCGGTTTCGGCATGTGCCAACACTTTCTTGGCGATTGTGCGGTAATTGATACTATCCCGAATGTCATCGCTTTGACCGGCTTTGCCTAGATCGCCTTCCCTTTGGGGTTATGAAATGTGGGTAATCACCAGCTTATTTTGGCTTTTTGGTTGGTTTGGGCTTCTTGGTTTTTTCTGGCGGGATAAGTGTATTTATTGGCGGCTGAGACGTGGGTGCGTAAGTCAGGGTTGGCGGCTGAAAGGTTGGTGTATAGGTCGGGGTTGGCGGCTGAAAGGTTGGTGTATAGGTCGGGGTTGCCAGAGTTGGAGTTGAGGTTGAGATGGAGAGGGTCGGTTTCCAATAGGTAAGGAGTGGGGTTGGCGTGAGGGGGATGAGGCCGGTGGCAGTTGGCTGCGGTGTTACTCCAGATGGAGTCGGGGAATAGCCAGGCCGGGTAGGTTTTGCGGAAGGATAGGTCTGCGTAAAAAAGGCCGTCAGACGGCGGTCAGGCGTCATGGATGGCACCGGGTTCAAAAGGTCAGCCTGCAATCTGGCCGCCCTGTCCTGCGGGCTGCCCGTGGAAGGGAAATCCGTTATGATCTGGTTGAGGATATTCTCACTGATCGGAGGGATCAAGACCCCGTGCGGATCACGGCTGTAATCAGCCGCCGAACCGGCCCGGATGGAGACGGGCAGGCTGGTAAACCCGCTGGCTGTGGAGTTAAACAGATCCAGGTTTAAGAACTGACTGAAGAAAAAAAGAAAAGCCAGAATCAGGAAAATGATGGCAAGCGCCATCCAGCGCTTCAGCACACTCCCGCGCTGCTGGTTGCCATCCGCAGTTGGCCCGGTTCTCATTTCAGGCATTTTGGGGTTCACCAGACGAATCCATGAGGCGAATAAAGGCTTCCGCAACGTTTGGATCGAAATGTCTGCTGCTTTGGGTTTTTAAATAGGCCATGACTTCCCCCAGCGGCATGGCCTTTCGATAGGGACGGTCGCTGGTCATGGCATCGAAAACGTCCACAATCGCAAATATCCTGGCTGAGATCGGGATTTCCTCCCCCGTCAGGCAGCGCGGATAGCCGGTTCCATCCCATTTCTCATGGTGGCAGTAGGGAATATCCAGCGCAGACGCCAAAAAATCGATCTGTTTTAATACGTCATAGCCTTCCTGCGGATGTTTGCGGATGACCCGCCTCTCCTCCTCATTCAATAGACCATTCTTATGCAGGATGTCATCGGAGGTTCCCATTTTACCGATATCGTGCAGCATCGCCCCCCGGCGGATGTTCACCAGTTCTTCCCCTTGAATTCCCATGGCACGTGCCAGCCGGACGGTTAGACTGACGACCCGATCCGAATGATCCTTGGTCTCCTTATCCCGCAGCTCAAGCGCATTCGCCCAACCATGAAGGGTCTCATCGTAAGATTGAATTAAATGCTTTTGGGATTGGTTGAGATTTGCTACCATGGTATTAAATGAATCCGCAAGGATGGCAACTTCATCATTAGACTGCGGGTTAATCATGATTTCCAGGTCGCCGTCGGCTACTTTTTTGGAGGCCCGTACCAGTTGAAGCAGGGGGCGGGTGATGGTGTTTGCCAGGTTGATGCCCACCAGGATGATCAGGAAAAATGAAACGGCTGCCAGCAGGAAGATGCGCCCGCGCGAGGCGGTGGAGGTTTCCACCAGAATATTTTTGCTCAGTGCAACCCCCAGGACACCGATTTGATTATTCCCGCGCACTTCCCACGAACCTAGAATTTCTGTAAACGCAATGTCCGCCACGGACAGATCGCGCTGGGTGCTGCTGCTATCTTTAAACGAGACTGTCTGTGAAACCATCTCCTGCGGCAGGTTGTACGAAAATGGAAGCGTGGTGTCAATCACCTGCCCTGAAGGATCGTAATAACTGATCTGGGCAAATGTTTGGGTATGCATATCCGCTGCCAGGGATGGAAGCGACCTGCCCACCAGGACAACACCTGCCAGATAGT
>Ga0105047_10019223_pt1 | contig 10553 bp, 3 predicted proteins | sample MAT04_FD_78384 | JGI IMG/M metagenome (GOLD analysis project Ga0105047, IMG submission 78384) | Freshwater microbial communities from Lake Fryxell liftoff mats and glacier meltwater in Antarctica - MAT-04 (megahit assembly) | ecosystem: Environmental > Aquatic > Freshwater > Ice > Liftoff... | reverse complement strand
TGAGCGCACCGTTCTTCTCTTTACCCGCCCAGCCTTCGCCGCAGCAGCCCGACCACGCGGGCGCAATGGCCAGCAACAAACTCTGGCGCTCTGCCTCGGCCACAACACGGTCCACGTGGGCGAAGAACTTTTCGTTTGGGCGGGCGAAGTCTTGCTCCGGCGGTTTGCCCGCGAAGGGCCATTGACCGGCGAGATTGGTTGATCCGAGGAACCCGGTGAGTTGGACCTGGACGGTGTTGAAGCCTCGGGCCTTTCGGGCGGCCAAATACTCGGCGGCTTCCGATTCATTCAGTTTGAAGAAGATCATCCAGGCCGTGTCCGCGTGGTAAAAGAACGGCGCTCCGCGCTGATCCACGAGGTAACGGTGATTGCCGCTGACCCGGAGCGGGAAGGCCGGGTTGGCGGCGGATGTCACGCCAGCCTGCCGATAGGCCTGCGGATTCAACAGCCGCCGGTTGGCGAAGGCTTTCACCCGGTCCTCGTTGCGGGCGGTGAACCGGGTCACGTGCAACACCTCGCTGCCCCGGATTTCTTTCAGCGCCGCGTCGTCAAAGAGGCCGGGCAGCCAGGCGTGCAGGAATGTGCCATCGAGATAACCGTCCCCCTTGCGTTCTCCCTGGCAGTACTCACCGCGAGTCTGGAATTGCTTCACCAAGTGGTCCAGCAACGGCACGCGCATCTGCGTCAGATTTCGCCATTCACCGCTATCGGCGTTGTTATCCGTGCCTTCGGTCTTTTCCGGGCGCGGCAACACGCGCCACTCATTCTGTGCGCGCTTGGGGATCCACCAGTGGTCATCGCCCCAACTGACCACGCGAAAATGTTTCGCGATCAACTGGGAGGCCCACGCGAAATGGCCATTGTAAACGCGCAGATCGGTATAATACACGAGGCACTGGTCCGCGATGGTGGGGTCGAGGGTGTAGGCCGATGCCAGAGTGGCACCCTGGCCGCCGATGTTCACAAGGAGCGGCCGTTGCGGATCGCGGGCGAATTGCTCATGGATCAGTCGCATGTAAAGGCGCGCGCCCGCCGAGTCCTTGCCTTCACCGGCCTTCTCACTTTTAGCTTCGGTGCCGACGGTGATCGGCGGAATGCGCTCCATGCGCAGGCCGGATTGTTCGGCCACCCGCCGCGCCGCGTGGGCAGTCTCAATCCACTCCGGCTTCGAGAAGCCCCAGCCGTCGGTCAGGACGGGAGTGACGATCAAACCCACCAGGTTCATCTCGCCATCGCTGGCCATGACCATCGCGAGTTCGTCATCGAAGACATCGTCCAAGACGTCATTGTCGTAGATCACCGGATTGGCCACCCTTTCGCCCTCGGTCACAGTGACCCCCTGAAGGTAAAGGCCGGGCGGATAACCCGGGCGGTCGAAGCCCCAATCACCAATGCCAGGATGGGAATTGGAGTTCCAGTTGGTTGTGCGGGGGGTCCAGCGCGCGGCGGATTCCGCGGCCGGGGTGACGGTCGAGGCCGCCAGCAGGAGGCCGACGACGAGTAGTTGTTGGAGCAGATTCAATATTGGGTAGAGCATCAGATTAGCGTTTGACGATGCTCAAGGCGATGTCGTCGGTGAAAGCCGGCGCGCCCAACGTGACCACGCCGGGTCCATTCACGCGAATGTCTGCGGACGCTTTACCGGACTTGGTGTCGATCCATTTGGCCTGCCACTTGCCAGCGGGCAAATCGATTTGCAACGCCACCGCGCCATCGCCTGCCTTCGTTGGAAAGGGATTCGTCGTCCCCCACGCGAAATTGACCTGCGCATCCGAGCGCGTCTGCCAAACGGCCTGGAAGTTGTTGCCGCGAAAGTATTCGCCCTTGAGCCCAGGACCGGCGCTATCGGGCATTGACAACACGGCCGCCGGCACCGGTGCCAAGGCGAGTCCGTTCGCCGACCACCAGAGTTTCGCCGCGCCCTGACCGCCGTTGTAAAAGTATTCGAGCTTCACCCGAAGTTTCTGCCCGGCGGTGACGGCGAGCTTGCCGGTGTGCTCGACTTCGGATTGATCCACCCACTTGTCGATCAGCAACTGGTCATTCACCCAGAGCCGCACGCCGTCATTGGAAAAGGTGTGCAACGACAACTCGCCCGTCACGGGCGATTCGATGCAGCCGGTCCAGCGGGCGCTGAATTGTCCGGTCGCCGCCGCCTTGCGCACGTAGATCGCGCAGGCCCGGCCCGGCTCGACCAGCGCACGCGCCGTCCCGCCCGGCGGAATGCCACCCTTGATCACTGAGTTGTCCGGCTTCATCCGCACAAAATCGAAGCGGTGGATGAAGTCGCGCAGGATGCCGAATTGCCGGCGCAAGGTCGGGTTGCCACCGCCTGGTTGCGTCGCCGGGTACTGATACGTGCCGTCCTCGTGCCCGACGGTGAAGGAGTAATCGAGGTGATTGAACAGCGCACCGCCGGCCAGCAGGAAGTCCCACGCCTCGGCGCGATACGCCGTGTCGCCGGTGCCGCGAAAGCCTGTTTCGTTGTCGCCAATCGGTTTGTGGAACGACCAGTTCTGGGCGACCACATCGGGCGGCGTCGCATAGTGGAAGTTAAAGAGCGACACGGCGGGATGCGGGCTTGTCACCTCCGCGGAACCATTGGCAATGTTCCACGAGATAAGAAACGGCTGCGGCCATTCTTTCATCGCGGCAGAGAGGACGTCCGTCATGTGGCGCTGCCAGTTGTCGGGCACGGGCGGATTGGTGGCATAGGGCTCGTTGACGATCTCGAAAGTGACGTTGTCGAATCCGCGCAGTTCGGCGGCGAACTTCCGCACCATCGCCTCCTGCACGCCGAGGAGGCCACCGGACTTGTCGAGTGTGAGCGGGTCGAAGCGCGAGATGGCACCAAGGCCGTTGACGTTGTTGCGCGCGTTCATCGGGCACATCGACCACATGGATTCCTCATACATCGGGCAGAACAGATTCACTTCGACCACGACGCCCTTCTTGGACGCGTAGCCGACGAAATCTTTGAGACGTTTGAAGAACGCGTCGTCCCAGCGCGTGAGATCGAATTTGTTGCCGCCATCGGCATAACCGGGCTGATCGCTCCGCGCCCATGAACTGCTGAACCGGCCGGCGGCGGGATTGAGCGTGTTGTCGGCGATGCCGAAGTTGCCACCCGTTTCAGCGTAGGCCCCAGCCCAAAGCCGCGTGCCGTTCAGTTTATCCTTCGCGAGCGTGTCGAGGTAACGGCGGTAATTGAAATCGAGATTCAGCACCGCGCCGTAGTGTTCGCCGGACGTGATGATGACTGTCGGTTTGCCGCGCCACTGGAAATAGCGCGGGTTGTCCGGATGTAGTCGGATGGGCGAGGCCAGCAGTTCTAGGCTCGCACCGACCAGCAGTGAAAGCAGGAAGAGTAGTTTCATTAGGGCGTCACTTTGGATCAAGGTTTCGGAGTGGAGGTCATCATTGCTCAGCGGTCGGGCCGCGTCTTCATTGCTTGGCGGGATCGGAAGTGAGGCGGATGTCAAACGGGTCCACGCGTTTCCCGGTGCCCATGTAAACGACGGTCGGGCTGTTTTTCACCGGCTTGAGCTCGAACTGATCCAGGTTGGTCACCTTGCAGCCGGCTTCCAGATAGGCGACAGCCTCGAGGCAGTTGTAGTCGTGGAAACGGTGGCCGAAGCTCAGGAACTTCTCCTTCGGGGTGCCAAGCTGCATCTCGGCGATTAGATACCGCAACCAGCCTTCTGAAAAATGAGGGTCGGTGTTCAGTTTCACCAAGGCGCCGTCGAGCGGACGACCGTTGGCTAGGTAAACCAGTTCGCGCTTCTCCCCGCGCAGGGTAAACAGGTTCGTGTTCACGGCACGCGCGCCGTAGCCCCAGCGTTTCAACGCCTCAGCCACGTTGGGGTCCGCCTTCTTCGCCTCGTAGAATGCCAGCGGTCGGCCCAGCGTCAGATCGGCGAGCGCGAGTCGCATCGGTGCCTGCTCGAAAGTCAGGTCTGAGGTCAGCAATAAATCCGCGCCTGTCACGGTCATGTCAGTGCCCTTAAAGACCACGCGCATGGAATCGCCATAGGGCGTAGGGATGCGTCGCCGCTCGAACTGATTCGTGTTCATGAGGCGCACGCCAGCCTCCCATTCCTTGAGTGCCGTGGCCGGAATGGAATCGTGCGCGTGCTGCTTGTAGTAATCGGCCGAACCACCCAGGGTCATGTCGGCAATGAGATAGCGGACATGCGGCTCTTTATAGACCTCGCCCGCCTGCATAGAGCTGATGGTGGAAAGCGCGACCAGCGCGATTATGAAGCTTGGTGTTTTCATTTAATGCTCAATCCCAAAGAAGGTTTGGCACGGCAGCAACGACACCCAGCTCGGGCTGAAGGAGCCGGAGCCGATCCAGTAATCGAAGACGCCCGCCGCCGAGGCCCATTGCAGCGGCCAGCCCACTTCATTGCTGACGAGGTTGAAACCGAAGCGCAGGCGGCCGGCCTCGGGGTCGAACAGCTTCAGTTCCGTCCGCGGGATGGACATCTCGTAAACCGTCAACTGAGCGGCTTCGTCCCGCTCGATCCGCACTTGCGCGCCCGGCACCGGTCCCACGCCCGGCACGGCGGTGGTCTGATAAGCTATGCGCCGTGAGGTGTCCGCGCCCCACTGCCGGACTAATTGCGGTCCGGTGGATGACGTGTGGACCGCGTAGTGGTAGTCCGTGTCGTAGAAATGCCCTTTCCACGCCCAGGGATCGTCCATCTGCCGGCCCCAGCCGGGCACCCGGTCCCGCAAGCCGAAGGCGAAGAAGAACGCGTCGCCACAGAACCGGATATGCTCCAGCCCGGACGGTTCGCCCATGCGATACGGCAACTCGACGGTTTCACTCCGTCCCCGCCGCGTGACCGGTTGGCCGGCGCGAGACAGCAATTGTTTCTCGCGAACGGCAGCCGCCACATAGACGTTCTGGTCGTCATACGCGGTATAGACCCGCAACACCACGCGCCCACCATCGCCAGACTCCGTCTTCACGCGCCCGGGATTCAACAGGGCCAGGGTCGGATCCAGCTTTCCTTCGGACTGAGCGCTGTCCATCAGGACCGGCAGGGCGTCGGCCCAGTCATTGAGCTTCCCATCCACGGTGATGGAACGCTTGAGGAAACGGGCGACGGCAACCTCTTGCTGGCGCGTGACATCGCCGGCATCGGTCTTGAGGGTGAGAGTGACGCTGTAGCGGGACTGGGCTGGCAGGTTGCCGACGGGCCATTCGACCGCGATTTCCTGCAGCCGTCCCGCTGAGAGGGTGACGGGGACCGTACGCTCAACGCCGTCGGCCTGCCGAGTCAGGGTGAGCGTGCCGCGAACGTCCCGGTTCAGTTGGTTCTCCAAGCGGACACCCAAGGCTTGGCCGTGGGCTGCTGGGCTCAGGAGCGAGAGAGCTGACACGTTCACCGCGGTCAGGCCGTCCAGCCGCGCATCCTCCAATCGCTCGCGAAAGCTGGCGACATCAAGATGCGTGCTGGTGAACCAGACCACCTTCTCGCCAAAGGGCACGGTGAGCTTCCCGCCTTGTCGCGGGATCTCCCGTCCGACCAAATCGAACGCCCGGATATCGCCCGGTTCCGCCAAAGTCAGTGTGCCATCCCGGTCGAGGTGTTTCGCGTCGGGGCCGGTGTGATTCCAGATCACGGCCACTTTGACCGGGTCGTCACCGCGTTCGTCCGGCACCGGCACGTTCCATCGGCTGCCGAGTTCCGCGGCGCGCGGGAGCTGGCGCACGGCCTCGGTGACGTGGCGTGGGTTGGCGAACACGGCGCCCCAGAGCAACTCGTGGTGCGGCCAGATGTCCGCCACCACCGGACGGTCTTCGAGGAAATGCGTCATCACCGCGAAAGCCGTGTTGGCGCGGGTGTTGTTCTCGTGAAAGCCGAAGCCCCATTGGGCATTGCCTTGAAACGCGCCGGCCAGGGCGGAGCGGACGAAGTATTGAATCAGCTTGTGAGAATCGACCTCATCGCCCGCTGAACTGCCGGCCTCGGTCATGTAGTAGTAAGGCAGCCCCATGCGCCGCGTGACCACGCCGCCTTGGTCGAGCGAACGTCCCTGACCACTGTTGCGGAACGTGGAATCGCTCACCCCGGAGTAGGGATGATGAGACGTTCCCTGGAGCAGCCCCTTCCATGAATCCGGATAAGGTTCTATATGGTCCTCGACGAACATTGAACTGTTGCCGGCCACGATCCTCATTGCCGGATTGACGGCCAGGGCCATGCGGCACCACTCGCGTTGGAACTGGCGATACACCTCCGGCTCGGCCGCCCACGTCCAGCCATAAATCCAGGGCTCGTTCCAGAACTCCCAAGTGGTGATGCGCGGATAGCGGCGGACGACGGTTTCCCAAGTATCGACAAACTCGCGCAGATCGCGCGGCGGCCCGTGCATGTCGGTGCGACGCGCGAGTTCCGACCGCATCCGTTCACCGAAGTGGTAGCCGACAATCGGCAGAATCCAAGTGTCGTGATCGAGGCACTCCTGCCAGGCGCGGTCCATGGCGGCGAGGTCCAGGCGGCAAGCGCCTTTGGGCTGGTCAGGAATCTCGGCAAGCACCGGATTCAGATGCGCCCGTTGCACCTTCATGCCGAGGGCCTGGAGAAACCGCAACTGCAAGCCCGTCCGGATACTGGAGGTATTTGAGGCGAAGAACGAATCCGTCCGCACCCCGCGATGATGCGGGGGAATGATCCCGATGCCAGTGGAGGACTCGTAAGTCTGACCGTCAGCCTGGCACAAGGCAAAAACCTGAAAGAACCCCTGCCCCGCCTGGAACTCGACGGTATTGGTCACCATCGCGCCATCCGCCGGCAGTTCCATGCGCAGCTCCTGCCGCCATTCCACCGGCTTCCGGAAAACGTCCTGTGCGGTGAATTGCACCACGATGTCCCGGCTCGCCGGGGATTTGCCGGACACGCGCAGTTCGATGCGGACGGTCTTGGCCGGAAGGTCGGCCGCCTGCGGATACATGCGAAAGATACCGTCCAGAGGCGCGAGTTCGAGGCGCACTTGGGGTTCGGCAGCAATGACGTATAGGCATTGTGCCAAAAGGACAAAACCCACCAGCCATTGCCGCCCGGAGTGCCTGTCAGATGGAGGCTGTGAGGGCCTAATGAAGACGGTCAGGGTCTTTTGCATGGTGCATGCCCTTTCACGGACGAGGCTTTGAGGCAGGTGTAACATGGTCGCTATTGTGGAGGGAGTCTAAGGCTAATCTCTTCCAGGGTCAATAGAACAAGATGCTCCTTTTCTTGGAACATTCTGATGCCGCCACGAACCGATCAGGGCATTGCTCGTCGGCAGTACCCATTCGCGGATTGTCCACCAGAAAAGTAACCGCCACCAAGACTAGAACCTGATGGCGGCTTTCTTGAAGGAAAGTCACGAATGCAACGTGCTATTTCTCCAAACGGTAGAATTGGGGCGTGCCCCCGATCGGGATGGTGACTGAACTCAAGTCGCCGGAAGTCGCCACCGGCTGCGGTACAGCGGTCCAACTGGCTCCGGCACCAACCACAGCGGAGGTCTTCAAGGCGAAGCCCGTGCCGTTAGCGGTGTTCCAGGTGACGACCACGTTGTTGCCGGCATGCCGGATGGCCAGCGAAACAGCGGGCGCAGGTCCAAGGCGGGTGTCGTCGGGACCAAAACCACTCGGCACGTAGGCCGGGTCCGTGCTGAGAATGATCTTGTTTGCCACGAATCCATCCTCCCGCATCCACACCGTCACGACATGCAGGCCTGGTGTCAGAACTTCGATCTGGTTTCGGTTCCCCCACTTGTAGGTGAGATCATAGTTGAAACCGTCGATGACTTTGCTGCTGGTCGGGTCTGAATTACGCGTGACAATAACTTCGTCCAGGCCCATGAAGACGGAGTCGCTGGAACCCCCGTACGGAGCGGTGCCGTGGATCCAGAAGTAGAGGGGGCCGGTCTGAACACAATCCACCTGGAAATCGATCCGCGGGCTGATGGTGATGGCACTGCCCGCGTTCTTTCCCGCGTCGGGCAAAGCCTGCATCGCGCACTCCCCGGAGAATCCGGGCCAGGTGGTCGCGTTTGTCCAATAGGACAACGTGCTGCCAGAATACCGGGAAAGCACGCGGTCATAACGCTCGACTTCCGCCACGATCAAGCCTTGGACTCCCGGATCCTGAGGTCGCGGCGTGATTTGCTTCACAGCGAACGTCGTATTCGGAGGCACGGTATTTCCCGCCCGATCCGACACATTATTGATCGTCACCATGTACGCCTGGTCCGCGGTCATCTGGGCGGAGGTGGTCAGGATGACCGTGTGCTCGTCCCACAGCGCGGCACTGGAGATCACGACCCCATTGCCGATACCATAGTTGGACACATTCGTGGCGGTGGCGTCCACCAGCGGATTGGAAAACTTCACGGTCGCTTTCGAGTAACCAGGATAATGGAGCGGGATGGCCGAAACGATTACGAATGGCGGCGCCGGCGTAACGGTCAGCGTGGCTTGCGCCGACACCTCCCGCTTTCCGGGAACCATCACGCGGCATTTATACTTCGAACCGCTGTCCGCCACGAGGGCAAAGGGCGTCGTGTACGAAGCATTGATGGCGTCCTCGATGTCCACCCCGGCCTTCTGCCACTGGTAGCCCACGTTCGTTCCGTACGCCGAGACACCCGTCACGGCCACGGTGAAAGTTGCCTTGGATCCAGCTTCCAGCGTCACGTCCACCGGCTGTGCGGAGATCGTGAGAGTGGCGGGAAAGTTCGTATCCGCGTAACCCGCAAGATACTTCCCCGGGATGACGTTGATCGTGCTGACCGCTTCGCCGGGTTTGGTCCAGGCAATACCGAAGTTCTCCGACCCGGCTCCTGCCTGTTTATGCAGTCCTTCGAGGTAATAGGCAACTCCTGCCGTTAATGTTTGGGGTGCCGATTCCTGCGCGAGATACTTCGTCCACTCCCGCACGCCGGTGGTGCCTTGCACGCCGGTTACGTCGTCCGTATCCGTGGCGATGAGGGTTTTGTTGGCCGGATCGGAATTGCTGCTCAAATACAGTTCCACTCCCTCGTAGCCCGCCACATAGAATGTGTAGGCACCGTTCACCGGCGGGATAACGAAGCCGAAGATCCGTGTACCAAACCCGCCGGGGTTGTTCGGGAACGAGGCTGGCACTTCCGAGCTGTACAACGTGCGTAGAGAATCGGGCGTGCCGTTCTGGAATTTCGCATTGTTGACCAGGTCGGAGGTGTTGCCGCCCCCAATGTCCCCGTAATACTCCTGAACCAGAAAACCCGCATCGATCGAAAGGGTTTTGAAGGATTTGACGACTTGGACTATCGTGTTGCCGGAAAGGTCGGTCACGTCTTTGATGGTGACTGTGTAGGTTACCCCGGGGCTCTGGGCACTGGTTTGGAGTACCACATTGGAAGGTGAGTTCACGTCGAAAACGACATTGTTGAGAGTCAGCCCACCGCCGAGCACATAACTGGTTAGCGCTGACGCGGTGGCGCTATCCACCACCTCGTCAAAGGTGATTTTGACGGTGGTCAAATTGGCCCCCCCAGCAACGCTCGTCACCATGGGCGCGACGCCATCAGGAGTCACTGTCAGGGTAGCCTCCGTGCTGACCACGGGCGGATAACCCGGCAGGGTGATCACGCAGCGATACTTCCCACCAGAATCCGCAGTGGTGAGCATGGCGGTCCGGTAAACCGACCAGGTGGCACCGGGAATATCCACCTGGTTCAATTGCCATTGATAAGCGAAAACGTTCGTGTTGACGATCGATCCGCTGAGGGCCGACGCGGATGCGCTGAATTCAGCCGTCCTGTTGGCCACCACGGAGACACCTTGCGGCTGTTGCACCATGCTAACGGCGTTCAACATCGTGCTGTTGTTGCGGTAGGCCTTTGTCGCGGCCGGCTGGTTCGGGTCATTGATCAGCAGGAAACCCCCCGGCGTTTGTTCCTCGATCCATTGCACGTTGGCCCCGCCGGTGCCTTGCTGGTAAACGAGGCGGAAGGGATATACGCCGTTGGCTTCAACCGTGAATTCGAACGGGTTGTTGTCCGTGTTCAGCACCAAAGCCACGTCCGACGCGACCGGACCGACACTCAGACTGTGCGTGTCATCGCTAATAATCTGGAAGCGGTAAGCGGTGCCGGCTTGCAGGGCCAGGTACGTGACAATCTCCGCTGCCAGGTAATTCGAATCTGTTTGCAGGTCCACACCAGGGAAGGCAAAGGTATCTCCAAGTCCGAGGTCAGGTACGGGAGGCTGAGGATAGGCTTGATTGTAGTTAATGACCTGGGGCGCATCGAGAAAGCGACCGGTGATCTGTTCCGCATTCACACCCTTGAGACGGTTTTCCGCCGAGGCCACCGTGTTGCCCTCCTGGGTCGTTGCCTGTACGAGACGCACCGTCATGCCCGCCGTGTCTCCTGAACCTGCCGGTTTGGCGTAGCTGGCGGGGATTTGCGCGCCACTCGCCTGCTGGGAGACGCAAAAGCCAATGCCAGCAAGGGTTGCGAGGATTCTGGATACAAATTTCATAGAGGATCTGATCCATTTGGACTTTATA
>Ga0105047_10019222_pt1 | contig 10553 bp, 6 predicted proteins | sample MAT04_FD_78384 | JGI IMG/M metagenome (GOLD analysis project Ga0105047, IMG submission 78384) | Freshwater microbial communities from Lake Fryxell liftoff mats and glacier meltwater in Antarctica - MAT-04 (megahit assembly) | ecosystem: Environmental > Aquatic > Freshwater > Ice > Liftoff... | reverse complement strand
CGGTCGCAGCCCCCGAACTTCCGCAACTCCCGTCCGCCTTGACAGATATCCGGCCATGCCTTATCCCCGCTACCTCTGGAAGGTAGGGCCGAGCGAAGAGTCGCGCGGCAGTCCGTGGACCGCACCGGGAGATATTGATGATGTCGAATCGGAGAAGAATGTCCGACCGTCTGGTGCGGGTCGCGGTGCTGCTGGTGCTGTTCCTCGTCGGGGCCGCCCGCGCCGATACCCCATACGGAAAGCCGGTCGCCGAGATCGTCCCTCAGGGCAATAAGATCCGGTCCAACGCGGACATCATCTCTCAGATCAAGACCCGGCCCGACACCGACTTCAACGTGGTCACCGCCCAGGAGGACGTCAATCGCCTGTATTCGCGCGGCTGGTTTCGCAACGTCTCGATCAACACCGCGATTCGGCCCGATAACCGCGTGACGGTGTTCGTCATCGTCGAGGAGTGGTCCAACTCCATGAGCGAGGTCGTTTATCGCGGGGCGCAGCACCTCAGCGACGACGAGCTCTATAAGGCGACCGGGCTCCGCAAAGGGATGCCCATGAGCCCGATCGCCAACCAGTCGGCGGCCCAGGCGATCCAGCGCAAGTACTACGACGACGGGCGGATCTTCGCCAACGTCGTACTCGTCGAGGGCGGAAAGATGACCGATACCCGCGTCGTCTTCGACATCTCCGAAGGCCCCAAAGTCAAGGTCGATTCGCTCGAACTGAACTACGTCCGCCCGGAGTCCGGCGAGGTGAGCAAAGGCCGCCTCCGGACGCAGCTCGCTTCGAGTTCGTCGTTCCTGGGGATCGGCGGGTCCTACGACCCCTCGAAGGTCGAGGCCGACACCATCCGCATCCGCGACTACTACCGCAACCTCGGGTTCATGGCCGCGAGCGTGCAGGTCGAGCGCAAGTGGTCCAAAGATTACCGCAGCCTCGGCGTGATCTACCACATCGACGAAGGCCCGCGCTACCAGGTCAGGTCGGTCGGCATCGAAGGCAATAAGGTGTTCACCGAAGAGAACCTCTTGCGCCTGACCGACACGCGCCCCAACACCTGGTACAGCCGCGAAACCGCGCAGGTCGATATCGAGCGGATCAAACGTTACTACGGCTACACGGGGCGCAACGTCCCCGTAGACGAAAAGATCGTCGAAACCGAACCCGGTGTCGTCTCGGTGAGTTACCAGATCGTCGAGCGCGATCCCGTTCGCGTCGGCGAGGTCCGCATCGAAGGCAACGATTACACCAAAGACAACGTCATCCGCCGCGCGATCCCGCTGCGTCCGGGTCAGATCCTCAGCTACCCGGACATCCTCGCCGCCCAGCAGGCTCTGAGTAAGCTCGGCATCTTCGACGAAGACCCCGCCGCCGGTACCCGCCCGGAGGTCATCGTCGAAGACCCCGACAGCGACCAGCCGTTCAAGAACATCCTCATCAAGGTCAAGGAAAAGCCGACGGGCAGTCTGATCTTCTCGCTGGGGGTCAACTCCGACGCGGGGCTCAACGGCTCGATCGTGCTCAACGAGCGCAACTACGACATCACCAGTTTCCCGACCTCGTTCGAGGAGTTGATCTCGGGGCGGGCGTTCCGGGGGGCGGGCCAGGAACTGAGGCTCGAAGCCGTGCCGGGGACGCAGTTCCAGCGGTACAGTATCAACTTCCGCGAACCGTCGCTGTTGGACAGCATCTACAGTCTCGGGGCGGGCGGGTACTACTACCAGCGCAACTTCCTCGAGTACAACGAATCGCGTCTGGGCGGTCGCGTCAATCTCGGCCGACACGTCGGCCAGAACGTCACACTCAATGCCGCACTGCGAGTCGAAGAGGTCGATCTGTACGGAGTCCAGGGGTCCGAACCCCAGGAGATCCTGAGGGATGCCGGGAAGAGTCTGCTGATCGGCGGTCGCATCGGCGCGAGCTACGACACCCGCGACAACTACCTGCGTCCGGGCGAGGGGATGTTTATCGACGCGGGCTACGAGCGGGTCACGGGCGATTACAACTACGGCCTGGCGACGATCGAAGCCACGCGGTACTTCACGACCTACCAGCGCAACGACGGTTCGGGCAAGCACGTTCTTTCGGCGCGTTCGCAGGTGTCGTATGCCGGCGAAAACGCTCCGGTGTACGAGCGGATCTACGGCGGGGGCTACCGGAGTATGCGCGGGTTCAGTTTCCGCGGGATCGGTCCGCACGTCGGCGACTTCAACGTCGGCGGTCGGTTCGGGTTCCTCAACAGCATCGAGTACCAGATCCCCATCGGTACCCGCGACAATCTGTACTTCGTGACCTTCCTGGATACGGGCACGGTCGAAAAAGATGTGAGCATCCGGGACTACCGGGCGACGGTGGGTGCGGGCTTGCGGATCGCGGTTCCGCAGTTGCTCGGGCCGGTGCCGATCGCGCTCGACTTCGGGTTCCCGATCAACCAGGCTCCGGGCGACAAAAAGCAGATCTTCAGCTTCTGGCTGGGCTTCTTCAACATCTGATCCGGCGAGTTCGATTCGAGTGGGCGACCCGATGCGGGTCGCCCACTCGCGCGTTCGACGATCCACTTCCGACCGGCCCGCGCCTCCGATTCACTCGTGTTTGAAAGTCGATTTGCTGTCCCCCGTGCCGCTCCTCCGCAGCGGCCACGGGCGGATGCGATCGACCAGCTTCAGGTGTTCCGACAATCGCCACCGGTGGTGCGGCGTGCCGTTGCGGGCATCGAATGCGTCCGCGAGGGTTTCGCACAAACCGAGCACCCATACCCGCAGGTCCGCGACGTTCGCCGTCGTGCGCGCAGATTCCGGCAGTTCGGCGAGCACCTCTTTGGGGAGTCGCAGTTTCACGTCGGCGGTCAGGCAGTTGGCGAGCATCAGACCGCACAAATGGAAGGTGAACTGGCGGGAGATGTCCGTAGACTGGATCGCGGCGGGCAGGAACTTCTCGTACAGGGGGACCGCGGCATCGACGTTGGCGGTCAGGCACAGGAAGTCGATGTGGGCGGCGGCGATGTTGAACTCCTGCGGCTTGCGGGCGATCGGGCGGATTCCGCGGCGGTGGCAGGTCATCGCGTCGGCGAGGCGGCCGAGCAGGAACAGCGGGTAGAGGAGGTCGCCGTTCGCGCCCGAGGCGAACCGCTCGTCGGTGATTTCGTTCCGGAAGAACGGCATACCGATCTCGACGGCCTTCTCGTACTTTTTCAGGAACACGACGTACGACATGTGGAACACCCGCTCGGTGACGAGGTCGTCGCTGAGGTGGTCGCGGGGGGCCGCCTTCCATTTGCGGTGACAGTCGTTCGCCATTTTTCCGTCGCCCATGGCGATCGCGATATTGCGGCCCAGCAGCCAGACTGCCCGGAGGCTCGAACCCGCTTCGGTATAGCGGTCGATCATTTCGGCGAACACCTCCTCGATCTTCGCGCGCGGGATCGTCGGGAACGAGGTCAGTTCGTTGATGACCCAGCGGTACTCCCAGAGGAGGCGGTCGCCGGGGAAGCGGTTGGGGTGCAGGTCGGACATGCTCAGACACCAGGAAAATGCCACCAGCAGCAGTTCGGGCTGCCCGCCGACCATCGCCGATTCCATCAATTCGCTGCGGATCTCGAATCCCCGCTCGAGTTCGTTGTGGGTGTCCGCGATGTCGGTCGCCTCCTGGAACATCGCGGTCCGCGTCGCTCCATAAGGTAAGTTTGCGGCCTCCATCGCGATCCGATCGATCCGTCGCATGTGGTCTTCCAGAGCACTCTCCCGTGTATGTGGCCTTTTATCTTATCTGCCGCCCCGTCGATTCTCTACGTCCGTCTCCGACAAACCCTCCGGCATTCGAGTCCGATCGAATGCCGTGCCAGATTGCGTGCATCGATGCTGCGAATGTCGGCAACGAGTGGTAGACCGATCGTACGAATGTGAGCCATTGTTCCCGGTTTCGTGCTGAATCAGCAGTGCGACGTGCGATCGACCGCGAATCGGTTCGCATATGGCATGAATGTTGCACAGTTTCAGGCAGCGACTGAAGGGAGTCTCATCAATTCTGAATGAGATCTTCTCCATTCTGGTCGAGCGAATCGCTAAGATGATATTGCGTATCGGGGGAGCGAGGAGCGATCCGAACTTCCCGCGTCGGCCAGATGAATGTTGAAACCTGCCTTCCGATCCGGAGTCTTCCCAAAAGAACCCGGATATCTTTCGGGCTCTCTCTGCCCGACGAACGAGTAACGCGACGATTTCTTTCGAGGGTTGATCGAATGACCATCAAGTTGCGCCCCCTGTATGTCGTATTGGCTTTGTCTCTGGCTCTGACGGGAGTCAGCCACGCATACCCGGAATGGACCGAGAATGCCGGTCTGGATTTCTGGAACGAGAACCAAATGCAGCTCGATCTGAACGTCGCCAACCGACGCGGAAGGGATCTCGAGGAGCAAAGCCATACGATCGCCCAGCGTCTCGAATACCGGGAATCGGTGATTCAGGATTTGTTCGCGGCCAGGATCGTATTTTCCGAGGCGGTCGCCCGCTTCCGATTCCTGTGCGAAACGCAGCCCGACGCGATGCGATTGTTGAAGCAGAACTTCGCGGGCGAGAGTGTGGACGAGTCGGTTGCCAAACAGGTCTGGAGTTTCGCGCAGGTCTACCTTCGGGTAATTCCGCCGAACGACCCCCTGAGAAACCGCTTGCTCAACGAAGCCGGCGAACTTCTTCCCGCAGATTATGTTGCCAGGACGCGATGAATAGGCGTATCATGTTCTGCGTCGGGAGTGCAGCGGCGGCTAACCGCCGCACCCGAATCAGAGACATTTCCCCCTGGAGACTGGCAGTATGCTGCGATCATTGGCTATCCTCACCGGCGTTTTGGCTCTTTCGATTCCCGCAAATGCGGCCGACCTCAAGGTCGGCGACACCTCGCCGGTGTTTGCGAAACTCGCCGGCACCGACGGCAAAGAACACTCCCTGTCCGATTACAAGCAGGACATTCTGGTCGTCGCCATCACCTGCAACCAGTGTCCCGCCGCCGTGGCCTACGAAGACCGAATCATCGAATTCGTCAAAAAGCACGGCAGCGAAAAGGTCGGCTACATCGCCATCAACGTCAACAATGGCGAGTCGGACCGCATGGACAAGATGAAGGAACGCGCCAAGGAAAAGGGCTTCAACTTCCCGTACCTGTACGACCCGTCGCAGGAAATCGCCAAAGCCCTCAACGCCAAAGTGACCCCGGAATTCTACGTCCTCAACAAAGAACGTAAGATCGTATACATGGGGGCGTTCGACGACAGCATGCGCGACGCGAGCAAGGCCACGAAGAACTACCTCGAAGCCGCCGTCAAAGAAGCCCTCGAAGGCAAAACCGTGACCACCTCGAAGACCAAAGCCGTCGGCTGCGGCGTGGCGTACGACACCAAGTAAATTGCACTCGACTCGGTTCGAGCGAATCGGACCGACGAGATGCACGAACGGAACGAGCCCCACGCACATGTGCGTGGGGCTCGTTCCGTTTTTCGTCACTCCTACTGGACTTACCCGACCAGGATTCGAACCTAGACAAAGAAAACCAAAATTTCTTGTGCTACCGTTACACCATCGGGTAATTCATCGACCTCATCCACCGTCTCAATTCATCCGACCGTCTCACCTCGTCCGGTCAGCCTATTTTTCGCTACTCTGCGTCGAATGTCAATCCCGAACGATTTGAAACGCCAATTGTTCCAGTTGGATCGTCAGATCGACGTTCACGCATCGGATCGTCTCGGGGAGTCGCAGGATCACCGGGGCGAAGTTTAATATACCACGAATCCCGACTTCGGCCATCGCATCCGCTGCACTCTGAGCGAAATCGGCGGGTACTGTCAGGATGCCGATCTCCGCGTGGCAGGTTCGCGCAGTTTTCGGCAATTCCGTCATGGCCCGAATCGCCAGCGAACCGACCGCCGTACCCACTTTGGCCGGGTCCGAGTCGAACAGAGCCACGATGTCGAACCCCTGCTCCTGGAATCCACGGTACCGCAACAGCGCGCGAGCCAGATTGCCCACACCCACCAGGATCGTCTTCCACGAACGATTCACCCCCAGAACCTCGCGGATCGCCTCGATCAGTTCCGATAGCGGATAGCCGATTCCGGGACGACCCAGACTGCCGATACTCGCCAGATCTCGTCGCACCTGCGTATCGTTGAGTCCCAGCGTTTCGGCGATCACGCCGCTCGAAACCCGCGCGATGCCGTCCCGCTGCCACATCGACAGGCAGCGCAGGTACAGACTCAGTCGGGATGCGGTGGCCCGCGACAACCGGTGTTCGCTCTCGTCCGGATTCATGGCATTCCGTCCGCTTCAGGGCAGCAACCACTCCACCGGGATTTTACGCACCGTCTTCGCACCGTCCTCGAAGGTCACTTCGATCGTGCCGCGCGCGTCCGCCGCCAGTTTCGCCGCTTCTCCGGTGATCTTGAGGGTCATCATCTCGCCCGGACCCGCGACGGCTTTGCAGACGACCCCAGGCGAGTCGCACGTCACCGACGCGATCTTTACGGGCTTTTCGCCGAGATCCCGCAGGCGAACGACCGCCACTGCGTGCGACTGCCCCGACGCGAATCGGAGCATCGCCGTCTCCGGAACCGCTTCGATCCCGCCGCGACTGCGGCGAGTCACCCGCACGGGTACGCGGATCTCGGGATAATCGGGGTCGTTCGTGCGGATCGACAGCGCGTCCGAATGGGCACCCGCCGGGCAGTCGAGCGGGACGAGCAGGCGGACGCGGGTTTCGCCCGGTGAGTCGTTCGCGGTTCGGGGTAGTACTTCGCAGCGGAAGTGCTTCAAACCCGTCGAAGCCGAAGTGACACTCAGCGGTTTCGCGCGGGCATCGACGACGGTGACGATCTGATCGATCTCGCCAGCGGTCGAAAGTCCGATGGAAACCGGATCGACCCGCACCTCTCGCACCACTTTGGCTTCGAGCGAAAGCTCGCGATCGACGACCCTCGGTTCGCCGCCGGACACCTCGGCGGTCCGGACCCGCAGTCGCCAGGTGTTGGCCCCGACGGGTTGCGACAGCGTGTTGATCTCCACGGTCAGGTCGGCGGTTTCGCCGGGGAGCAGCACGCGCCCCGCGAGGGCGACCCGCAGGCATCCGCAACCGGGGGTCACTTCCACGACGGAGATCGCAGCGGGACTGTTGTTGGCGATCCGGAACGTGCGACTCAGCGGGGTCCCGGCGCGGACCGTGCCGCAGTCGATGCGAGTCGGTGCGATCGCTACCGCAGAGGGCGGAACGACCGGTTTTGGGGGATCGGTTTCGGCCCCGAACGTCAGGGCCATCGACAGGAGCAGGGTATTCATGATCGGGGTATAAACGCCATCCCGCGAACCGGCAAGACGGAAACCGACCCCGCACGTCACGTCTCACGTCTCACATCAATGGCTTTCGACTTCGATATCGAGCCATTCGGTGATATCGACGCGGGCGTGCGGGCTGCTCTGGGGGTTGGCGACCAGCACCCGGTACGCGTCCTCGGCGATCGTACCCAACTGCGGGAGGTCCGTCAGCACGACCCGCGACGACTCGCGGCAGATCATGATCTCGTCGGTCGAGTGCGCGGGGATCATATCGACGTGCGGCAGCGACTTCCTGGCAATCTGGCAGAACACTTCGCTCTCGGCACCGTCGGGGATCGACAGGACCGCCAGTTCCTGGTCGGGTCGGGAATTCGGCGGCAGCATCGGCGGGCGGGCCATCTCGTACACCCCCCGGATCGCGGCGACCGCGTGTTCCATCGTCGGGAATCGGCTCTCGAACATCGCGCGCAGGTTGGCGTTTCCGAGTTTGTGGCCGAGGAACCTGCGGATCTCGCCCAGGATCGCGCTTTCCAGCAGGCTGGACTGGGCGGGGTTCATGCACACCTGGAACAGCGAGCCGAACTCCTTTTTCAGAACATCGCCGATCGCCCCGTCGAGGTTCTGGACATCCGCCCCGGTGATCGTCCCGCGCAGGCTCTCCAGGGCCTCCTCCATCGAATAGCAGCCGGGTGCCAGCAGCAACAGATCCGGGTCGAGGGTCGAGCCCCTCTGGCCGTCGTGGACGCGGCGGGCGATCTCCTCCAGACGCTGACGGCAAAAGCGGATCTCGCGGGTCTGGTCGCCGAGGCGGATCCGGATCTCGCTGTAGATTCGACACAGTTGGCGCAGCACCAGGTGCTGGTAGCGGAAGCGCGGGAACGCGCGCACCTGGTCGCCGACCTCGGCGGGGGTCAGCCGGATACCGCCGTGGTCGGTCGCGGAGTGATTCTGGATTCGATAGTAGGCTTCGGCGGCCTTGCGCGACAGGTCCTGGAACAGAGGCTGGTAGTGCTGGAGCATCGAGTCGAGCATCGACCCGGTTTGTTCGATGAACTCCTCGGCTCCGGCGACGCGGTAGTCGGGATGTTCGACCAGCATCATCGCGAGCGTCCGGACGCGCGGCAGTGCGGAGCGGATCAGGTTGTCGGCGGCGGTCTGCAGCACCTGCTCGAAGTGTCCGACGGGCCGCTGGACGCAGTGTTCGTCCGGCATCCCCACGAGGTCCTGAAACTTCAGCATGGTCTGCCAGACGCGGGCACTGTCGGGCAGGCGGGCGAACCAGCCGCGCGGGACGTACTGCTGCGACTCGCTCGCGAAAAACGCTTCCGGGGACTCGCCCAGGTTCTTTTCGCACTCCGCCTGGAGTTTGGAGATGAGCGACTCGGGCGACAGCGATTCCTCGGCCCAACGCTCGTTGAGCCACTGCCGCACCGGTCCGCGGATCTGCCCCGGATCGCTCATGAGCCAGCGGCCGAGGATCGTCTCGAACAGCCACGAGGCCCCCCGACTCAGGATCTCCTGGCGGGGCCAGACGAACCCCGCCTGCCCGATCGCGAGTCCTCGCAGTTCGTTCGTCTCGGGTCCGGAGATACTCCCGCGGTCCTCATCGACGGTCCGGCCGAGCATAGTGAACAGGTCGCGCCGGAGGAACTCCGCGACGTTCGCGGGTGTCTCGGCGGTCTTCGATGCCTCGGTCGGCTGCGACCGGGTGAACCCGGCGACCGCACCGTCGGCTCGAGAAAACAGGTAGAATCGCGAGAATGGGGCGTTGGGGTCGCGGATGTCGCCGCGCTCGTCCTCGAACGACCCGTGGTACTGCGTCTCGGCGTTCGAGAAGTGGTTGAGTTCGCGCAACGACGCGTAGCAATTGACCAGACGACCGCTCTGGAGCGAAGTTCTGTCTGCGGAGGGCAGGTGGAAGATGCCGACGATCTGGGGGTCGCCGTAGCCCAGGTGCATCATCTTGTGCCGCACCGTGTACGCGGCATCGATAAACGTACCGCCGCCGGTCCCGCCCCCGAGGTCGGCGATGATGTAGACGCGCGGGCGGTTGGTCCGGAGGGTCTGCCCGGTCTGTCGCTGGGTCTGGCTGAGTGCATCGGGCTGGACGACCGCTTCCAGATGTTCGCGGATCTTGCGGGAAATAGCCCGGTAATGGTCGCACCAGGCGAGTCGGCCCAATGCGCGGATGCCCTGGGTGGTCGGGTTGCGCTGGGTCCGGTACAGCATCTGCGGGTCGAACCAGCCGTCGATCAGCGAGCGGCCCGCGCGGCGCGGCTTGAGGTAGTGCGAAGGCCGGTTGAGAGGCGCGACGATCGCGTCGTCGGGGCTCAACCCCCGGACGTGGCCCGGGGCGGTCCACCGATCGACCGCCCCGGCATCGGTGTCGATCCAGATCATTTTGGTCGCGGGGAGGTGTTCCATCGGCCCGTAACGGTCGGTCAACTGGTGGCGGAATTCGCTCAGGACCGCTGCCCCGTAACCGCCCAGCCCGATCAGGATCGCGGGCATCAGACAGCCTTCGCCGACGACCTCCGGAGGCGCGATGCGCGGGGGCATCGTGAATTCGATCGACGAGAACCCGCTCCCGGGACCCATGCTGAGGCTGAGGCTGGAGCGCGATGCGCCTTCGGTGCGGGGGGTATCCTGGGACCCGCCGACGATCGCCCCGCCGCCGCCCGGGGTGTCGGTGCGCGGCCGCGAGTTGTTGCCGCTGCCTGGGGGGGCGTACGCGGGGTACGATCCCGAACTCGGCGCACCGGCCGCGACCAGCGACCGCACCATGTCCAGGCACGACGGGAAGCGGTCTTCGGGCTTCTTGGACAGGGCGCGGTTGATGATCGCGCGGTCGGACGCGGGCAGGAACGACACGTCGGGCGGGTGGTTGAGGTGCTGGTTGAGCAGCATGTGCGGGGTCGTGCCGCTGAACGGCCGCTTGCCGACGAGCAGTTCCTGGTAGACGATCGCCAGCGAGTATTGATCGCAGTAGCGCGTCACCTGGTTGCGGAAGGTCTCGGGGGCGGCGTACACGGGGGTGACCCCGCCCGTGACCACCGCGACCATGTTTTCCAAATCCTTGACCAGCCCGAAGTCGGCGACCTTGACGTGGTTGTACACCAGAAACAGGTTCTGCGGCTTGACGTCGAGGTGCTGCAACTGGTAGTCGTCGAACATCATGTCGAGGACTTCAGCGGACTCTTCCATGTACTTGAGCAGTTCGGCGCGGGGGATGCCGGG
>Ga0105047_10019220_pt1 | contig 10554 bp, 14 predicted proteins | sample MAT04_FD_78384 | JGI IMG/M metagenome (GOLD analysis project Ga0105047, IMG submission 78384) | Freshwater microbial communities from Lake Fryxell liftoff mats and glacier meltwater in Antarctica - MAT-04 (megahit assembly) | ecosystem: Environmental > Aquatic > Freshwater > Ice > Liftoff... | reverse complement strand
TGGGGTCGAAGCTTGCGTAACCAAAAATTACCAAAACCATGAAAAAACTAATTACTGCCATTGCCGTCAGCGCGTTCGCTTTCATCGGAACCGCTGTTGATGCCGACGCCCGCCCCGGATACGGAGGCCAAGGATACTCCGCTCCCGCGAGCCAAATCTATGTCAGCGGGTACCATCACGGTCGTCCGATCTACACTGAGAAAATCTATGTCGGACGTGACCGTTACGGTCGGCCGGTCTTCCGTTACCGCACCGTTTCAGCGCCCAGCCGCGGAGGCTACGGCGGAGGACATGACCACTGTGATTCCGACTATGGTCGCAGATCCGGCGGATACTACGATAACCGCCGTAGTTCCGGAAGCCGCGTGAGCTTCAGCTTCGGATTCTGAAAAATATACCGTGAGGATTGTGTCTGGTCCGGCTCCCCGGGGTGAAAACTCCGGGGAGCTTTTTTGTGAACTGAGTGGGAAAGATCGGGAGGCTTCCGAGCGTTTTATGAGGAGTGCCCTGGCGTCTTGATGACGGAGGAAAGAAGGATCGCGCCGGACAGGGAGAAATCGCGCTTCATCGATTTCCCGCGTGGTGATGGGAAAGAGCCTTAGATAAACTACTATGAAACTCGTAATTGCCAGCGTTCTCGTTTTTTCCGCCGCCCTTGCATGCGCGGAAGACCGCATGTTCGAGACGGGGGTCGATACCGTCGATGTGCAACTTTTCATCCCGGAGGAGGCCAAGCCGGTGCGGGGTATCCTCGTCCACATGTTCAACTATGAGATGAAAACCCACGACCGCAACGCGGCCCTCTGCCGCGAGCTTGGTTGGGCGCACCTGAACACGGTCATTTCAGTAAAGGAGAACAACCGCCCGGTGAAGATCAGGGCGGCCATCGCGAAATCTCTGGAACAATTCGCGAAGGAATCGGGAAATCCCGAACTGCTCACCGCTCCGCGAGCGGGTACCGGATTTTCCGCCGGCGGGATGGTAATCCAGGTTCTGGAAACGCGGCCGGAACTCCTTCTGACAAACGCGGTGAGCTGCTCGTGGGTGCGTGATTCCACCGCAATGCCTGCTGCGGCTGCTGCGGTTCCGCACCTCTTCCTGATCGGAGCGAAGCCGGACGGCTTCAAGATGCTGCCTGCGATTGAAAAATTCTATGATCCCGCGCTGACCGCGAAACTTCCCTGGGGGCTGGGTCTGTAACACGGCTGCGGCCACGACTGGGCGAACTCCGGAACCCTGATGATGCCGTGGATCCGGGCGCTCGCGGAACTGCGGATGACTCCGGAAGGGAACCTCCGTGACGTCGATTTCCAATCCGGCTGGCGGGGCGACAGGCGGACGCTCAACGGAACCTATGCCGCCATCATGCCAGCCGCCGAATCCGATGTCCCGCCCGAGGCCGCCGTCTGGTTGCCGAACCGCGAGGTCGCGTTCGTGTGGCGGGCGTGGCAGACGAAGGATTCCCCCGTATCGCTCACCGCGAAGGTGAAAGGCGGGGCGAAAGGGATAGGCACGTTTCAGCCCAAGAAATCCTTCGGCATGTCCGCCGCTCCCGGCACGGAAATCACCCTCGGGATCGAGGTGGAAAAAGATTTCCCAGTCACTGCCGTCCGCTTCTACGATGGAGACAAGCTCATCGGAACGGTGGACAATGAGCCGTGGGAACTGGACTGGAGCCATGCGGAAACCGGTTGCCGCGCTGTGTGGGCGGAGTTCGACGGTAAGGACGGAACCGGAGCTGCGAACCCGGCGCTGATCAGTTTCGAGCCGGGCGAGTGAATCCTTTTGGTAGGGATCGCTCTCCGAGCCGTCCGGGAAAATGTGCTGCCCATTTCAAAGGTGAAAGTGGAATCCTCCCGCATTCAAAGTCCTATCCGGACGAACGGCGGGGTGGTTCGTTTCTTCGGGATGGCGAGTGAGCCCAGAGCGGACGGCTCGGAGAGACCGTCCCTGCCCTCGTATATCGCAGAGCCCGCAGTTTACAGTGGGCTCGCGTAGGTGTCGCAGCGGTTGTGCCAGCCGGGGAGAAACTGCTTTTCGTTGCGGGCCGGTGGTGAGTTGGCGACGCGGCGGGAGAGGGCGCGTTTCGCGGAGGCGGCGAACTCGGTGGCCGCAGCGGAGCCTGAGGGGACGTTGTTCATGCCGCCGAGAACCTGGAGCAGACCCCAGCCCTGGCCGTTGTATTTTTCCGTCGGGCTAGTGCCTTCGCCTTTGAAATTGACGTAGTCGATGAGGGCGTAGGTGCCTTGGCTGGTGGTGGAGACTTTCCGGTAGTTTTCCTGGATCTTCGCGCGCTCCGAGGCCGGAGCTACGACGAGCATTTTCGGCAGGGCGGCGCGGGAGCGGGTCATGATGAACTCGGTCTGTAGTGTCACGGTGGAGGCGAGCCAGCTTCGCAGACCCGTCATTTCCGGGGAGTTGAATTTCCTCTGGAACTCGGCCTTGGTGCGCCACGGGCTGAAGCGGCTCTTCGCGATGGCAGGAGGGTTGGCTCCGTTTTTTTCCGCGAAAGAAATGAAGGCCGGCCAGCTTTCCTCGAAGCGCCCGTTGAAGCCCGCCGGATACCAGATGAAATGCCCGATCCCGAGCGACGGGAATTCCTCGCCGCCATTCCATGCGGTGAGGCCGTTGACGGTGCCGCCGGATTCGTTCTGCCAGATTTTTCTCCCGATGGCGGATTTTTGCGCGGGGCTGAGGTTGGTGGCCGGGGCGGCATTGCCGCCGGGGTCCGCGGGGGCGCAGGCGGTGAGCAGGGTGGCTAGAACCAGAGAGAGGCGGAGTACGGACATGGGGAAAACTTTAGACTCTAAATTTCAAACTCCAACTTTGAAAATTCGGCGATCCTGATACGTATGCTTCCCATGAAAATGCGTTTGATCTGGGTGTGGATGGTGGCGGTGCTGTGCGCGGGAGGGCAGGAGTGGAGTTCGATCGGGTTTGCTCCGGTTGAGGTGAAAGCTTCCAGCACCCAGGCGGTGCCTGCGGTCACGATGATCAACGGCGGGGGCTTGGCGGAATCGGGGCCGGAAAGTGACGTCTGGGTTCACGGGAATTCCTCCACCGAAGGCGGCGGCGCGATCTGGATCGCCTCTTATGACGATCCGAACGGGCGGGGGAAGGCGGAGCTGGAGTTCGATCTCGGGGAGGTGCTGCCGGTGACGGCGATGCAGATTTGGAACGGAAATGAGAAGGGATATACGGGGCGGGGTGCGAAGGAAGTGGAACTCTGGATTTCCATGGACGGGAAGGCCTGGGAAAAGGATGCGGTTGCGGTTTTGAAACAGGGGTCCGGCAAGCCTGATGAGCGGGTCCAGACCGTGCCGGTGAAGGGCGCGAAGACAAGGTTTGTGAAACTCGTTGTGAAATCGAATTACCACGGTGGTGAGCCGGTGGCGGTAAGCGAGGTTCGTTTCATCTCGCCGGATCGGAAGATCGTCCGCGAGCGGTTCGTGAGACGCTATGAACCCATCGCCGCGGGCGATCCTTTCATGGGACTGCCCTTCGCTAAAGACGGCGAGGTGGCCTATCCGAAGGATTCGGGGGTGGTAAATCTACGGGAAGCACCGTACTTCGCGAAGGGCGATGGAGTCACGGATGATACCAAGGCCATTCAGAAAGCCCTCGACGAGCATCCGAACTCCGGTGCCATCCTCTACCTTCCGCACGGGATCTACCTCATTTCCGATACACTGCGGTGGCCGGATGCGCCTAAGGGTAAAGGCGGTTGGGAGTTTAAAAACGTGCGCCTCAGGGACAGAGCCGGATTGGGACGGTGGTTCTTTTGAAAGACGGTGCGAAGGGATTTGGAAATCCTCGCGAGCCGAAAGGACTGGTATGGACGGGGCCGGCTCCGGCGCAGAGGTTCTCCAACGAGATCCGCGACCTCACGTTGCACACCGGCATCGGCAACCCGGGAGCCTGCGGGGCGCAGTTCCACGCGAACAACCAGGGGCACATGATGGATGTGTTCATCATTTCCGGGGACGGTCGCGGGGTGGCGGGGATCGACATGCGCTTCACCGGAGAGATCGGGCCCTTGCTTTTGAAAAACATCGCGGTGGTGGGTTTTGACTACGGGGTCTGGACCGGTGGATTGATCAACAGCCAGACCATCGAAGGTCTGTATGTCGCGGATCAGAACAAGGCGGGTGTCCGGTCGGACGGGCAGACGCTTTCTGTTAGGAAAATGATCAGCCGGAACACAGTTCCGGCGCTTGTGAACAAAGGGTTCCTCACCTTGTTGGACTCGGAATTCCAAGGTAAGGACGGAGCTGTGGCGATCGTGCAGCAAGGCGATATGCTGGCTAGGAATGTGAAGGTCTCCGGCTATGCGGAGGGACTGGGGGACGGGGTTTCCGGCGAGTTCCTGAGCGGAGATCCCACTGGCTTCGGCAAATGGGAACGGGGCGAGCGGCTGGAGGTAAAGGACACCCCGGTCTTGGCAAGCGATGCCGTAGCTGACTGGGTTTCCCCGCTAGGCTTCGGCGGAAAACCCAATGACGATGGCGATGATACCGAAGCGATCCAGAAGGCGGTCGATTCCGGGGCGGAGACCGTTTATCTACCGCGCGGAAATTGGAAAATAGCCGGGCAGGTGATCCTGAGAGGAAAGGTGTCGAGGCTTGTGGGACTCAAGGCCTCACTCGAATACAAGGGCGCGGAGGAAGGGCTTTTCGTAGTGGAGGACGGGATTGCGGAGGTAGTTCTCATCGAGGGACTCCATGGGAATTATGAAAAGAGGCCGGTGATCGAGGGGCGGACGAAGCGGACGGTGGTGGTTTCCGGCTGCATCAACACGGGGCTGAAATTCTCGGGAGGCGGGGAGGTGTACATCGAGGACACGTGTGCGAACCCACAATCGAATTTCTCCTTCACCGGAGTGAAGGCATGGGCGCGGCAGCTCAACCCGGAGAACGAAGGAACGCACATCAGTGTCGATAGCGGATCTCTTTGGGTCCTTGGCCTGAAAACGGAGCGTGGCGGGACGCTTGTCGAAGCGAAAAACGGCGCACGCGTGGAGGTGTGCGGAGGCTTTTCCTACACGACGGGAGCGGGTGCCCTGGCACCGATGTTCACTCTCGATGAAAGCTCATCGGGGTTGTTCCGGTTCCGGGAAATCTGTTTCAACGATGACCCGTACCGCATGATCGTAAAACGCGGAAGCGATCAGATCGACGCCGCGGATCCGAAATGGAAAGAGCGGAAGCTCTCGCTGTTCGAGGTGGCTGCGGCGGTTCCTACGGAATGATCACGAAGGAGGCGGGACCGCCCTTGACGAGGTGGGCGGGAATTTTTTCGTCGAGGGTGACGAAACGGGTCTTATGCCGGACGGCGAGGGCGAGCAGGTAGAGATCGGTGAGCTGCCTGGGGCCGATGTTTGATATATTCAAAAATGCCTCTGGGGTGCCGATGGAGAGATCGTCGGGGATGAAGAGGTGGCCAGGGATGTTGCGGATGCGCTGTAGTTGGACCAGTGCCTCGCCAAAATTCCCCGGCCCGGTGAGATAGGACGGGTTGGCGAAAATCCTCACGAAGCCATTTTCACTGAGGGGACAGGTAACGATGCTCTTCAGATTTTTCCTGATGAAGAAGTCGTTCACCCGCTGATGGTGCGGATGTTTACGGTCAAAGCGGGCAAGCAAGACGTTGATGTCAGCGAGTGCGGTCATCAGATGCCCTCCTCCTCACGAATGCGGTCAATCATATCCTGGGTGACCAAAGGGCCGGAGTAGCCTTTTCTGTCGTAAACGGGCCATCCTTGTTCATCGATAATGAAGTGGGGGTTATCGTCCGGAGTGGCCGGGGGATGGATCTCCTTTTCCAGCGCCCGGGTGAAAAGTTCTTTGAGAGTGACCCTGCGGAGGGCGGCGGTGGCCTTGGCCTCGGCGAAGAGCTGGTCGGGAAGTTCAAGGGTCGTCTTCATATGGGTGACGATATGGTTTTATGGGATGATGTCAATACCCGGGGTTTTAGATCGTTTCCACCATCGCCTTCATCTTCGAGTGGGCGAGGTCGTGGGCGGTGGCGAGAGATGTGGCGAGGAAATGGCGGCGGTTCATTTTTCCAAGACGATGAACCGTCTCTCGATATCGTCGAGGACGGATTTCGTGTGGAGCATGAGCGGGTGGAGGGCGACGTTGTGGGAGCGGTTTTCGGCACGGGCCCAGACTGAGGAGTGCGTGGGCAGGATCATGAGATCCATGGGGGTGCGGTAAGAGACGATGGGGATGTCGCCGAGAGTGTCTTCGGTTTCCTCGAGATCTTTGAGGAAAGGGCTGCCGGGGCGCATCTGCTCGGCTCCTTTGGTGGGGAAAAAATGCGCGGTTTTCGTCCCATGGTGCGGAGAGGAAATGGTGATGAGTTCCTCGCAGCGGGCCGCGCCACCGAGTTTCTGAAGATAGTAGCGGGAAACGAGGCCACCCATGCTGAAGGCGACGATGGCGATCCTGTCAGTCTCACCGAACTCCTTGTCGATATCGCTCTTGAGACCTTCGGCGATTTTCTCAAGTCCACCACGCCCGCTGTTGGGTTTCAACTGGGGAACCAGGCAACGGATGCCATGGTTTTCGAGCCGGCTTTTCAAAGAATAAAACGCATGGCCGTCCTCAAGGATGCCGTGGACAAGAACCACCCGCGCGAACTTCGGCGTCTGTGGCTGAGGATGGCAGGAAACGGCGGCTGAGAAGACGCCGGTGAAAAGTCCGAAAATGCGTGCGGTGATCATAAATTTCAATTTTTAAAACTCAAAATTCAATGAAGACGCAAGCGGTGACGGCTCGAGTTCTTGCTTGTGAGTTGAACTTTGAATCCTGAGTTTTTCAGCCGGGTGGCCATTGCAGTTGGCGACCGCCGAGAAGGTGGACGTGGAGGTGGGCAACCGTTTCGCCGCCGTGGGGGCCGTTGTTGATGGTGATGCGGTAGCCGCTTTCCGAGATGCCGAGGTCGGTGGCGATCTTCCCGGCAGTGAGAAGGAGATGGCCTAGGACGGACTGGTCATCGGCGGTCGCCTCGCCGATTCGGGGAATGGGCTTTTTCGGGACGATGAGAACATGGACGGGTGCCTGCGGGGAAATGTCGCGGAAGGCGCAGCAGAGGTCGTCGCGGTGGAGGATGTCCGCAGGAATTTCCCCATCGTAGATTTTCTGGAAAAGTGTTTTCACGTTGCCGCTTACCTTTGCAGCCGGGACGGCGCTTCGCAAACTCGAAAAAGCGCGTCCTCTTTTTGGAAGACCCGCTTGGCTTGATTGGATCTTCCCGTCCGCGGACTCCGTGGCGGGCTCCCTGCCATCGCGTTTCTCATCTTTCTTGCAAACGGGGGTGGATCCGATTTAACCAAGCGGAGTGCCGATTTCCACAAACCGTAGAGCCGAGAGTGGCTCATGGAAGAAAACCCTGCTCCGGGGGGTGCTGATCTGCGCGGGGTCGATCGCGATCCTGCTGCCGGCGTGGCTACCGAACAAGCCCGGTGCTCCATTGGAGCGGGGGAGCGTTGAGCTGATGCAGGCCGGTCTGTTGGCGGCATCGACGGCCGTGATGCTGGGCGCGTTGGCTCATGCGGGAGCGCGGCGACCGGTGTGCCGGGTGCTTGCCTTCGCGCTGGCAGCGGCGTTGATGGGCGAACTGGAGGATTTCATTTCCGGGATCTTGAAATGGCCGTTTCCTGAGGTGTGGGTGATCGGCATCCTGCTATTCGCCGGCGTGGTTACCACCTTGCGCCACCGCCGGATTATGATGAGATTTTTTCAGACGATGGGACATCACGCGGGTGCCGGATTCATCGGCGCGGCCTTGCTGATCCTCTACGTGTTCAACCGCGTGGTCGGTGCGCCGCAGTTCTGGCAGGTCTCGCTGGGGGATGCTTTTTCCCCGGAAATTCCGAGAATCTGCAAGAGTTACCTGGAGCTGCTCGCGTGTTATTTCGTGTTCGTCGGGACTCTCGGCGTGGCGATCACCCTGGGTAGGCGGGAGGATCTGGACTAGTGGAGCCGTCGTTTTCAAAAAGAGTGAAGTGGCGGGTGGAAACCGCGGCCTACGCGGTGGTAGGGGCGGCGTTGAGGCAGTTGCCTGTCGGGACAGCGTTCGTCCTCGGCGAGATTCTGGGGAAAATGATCTGGCCTCTGATGAAAGACAGACAGCGCATTATCATGAGAAACCTGCGTATCGCGGGCGCGGGAAGGCCGGAAGAGATCGCGGGGCTGGCCAGGGAGTCCTTCGTACGAACTACTGCGAATCTGGTAGTTTCAACCGCTTCCTCGAACGCGACCGCAGGGCGGCTCGGTGAGATGCTGACTGTGGAGAATCCTGAGCTGATTGAGGAAGCCGTCTCGAAGGGAAAGGGGACGGTGCTACTGCTTTCACACATGGGGAACTGGGAGTTGCTCACCCGCTTTCACCGGACTTTTCCGGAGGGCACGAAGAGCGGCGCGTTCTACCGCCCTCTGAACAATCCGGTGATGAACGGGCGGGTGTTGAAGGAACGCGAGGCGGACGGCACCCGCTTGTTTTCAAAAAGGGACAGCCTACATCTGGTCAGCGGATTTCTCAGGGAGAACGGCGTGATCGGAATCCTCGCGGACCAGCGGGTGGGCTTGCAGGGCGAGGTCGTGCCGTTTTTCGGAAGACTGACTCGGGCCAGCCCGTTGCCGAGTCTGCTGGTGCGCCGCTGCAAGAGCGAGGTGCTGGCACTTTCCCTGAAAACTGTCGCCCCGGGCAAGTGGAGGGCGAGGTATCACCGGGTGGAAAATCCCTACGATTCCGCGAACTGCATGGAGGCGCTGGAGCGGGCGATGAAGGTCTCGTTGCTGGATGTTTTCTGGCTGCAAGAGCGCTGGAGGGTCTATGTGGGTCGTAATGTTTCCGCGAGGCAGTGGCTGGGGAAGCCCGACGGGAGAGGAGCCAAGCCGCACCGCGCGCTGGTGTGGACGAAGGAATCCGAAGAAGAAGAACAGCTCCCGCCCGAATGGACGCATGTCGATATCGAATACGAACGGGCGTTCTGCCGCGATGCGGACGAACTGGAGGCCATCGATCTCTCGAAAAAATTTCCCCTGGATTTCATCGTGGCATTTTCCCGCGATGAAGCGATGCGGGTGAAAGCGAAAAAGCTGGGAATACCATTTGTCGTGATTGGAGACTGTTAGAAAAGCTCGTCCAATACTTGCTGGGTGGTCTTGAAATGGAGTTTGGCGAATTTATCCAGGACATCCGGCCCGTGCGTGGCGACCAGTTTTCTTCCCGCATCCACCACCAGTGATGAGGCGCCGAGCGGGATGGTGAAACCGATTTTTTTTGTGGCCGCATCCATCCAGTCGATGAAACGCTCACGCGCGAGGATGGATGCGGCGGCTACCGCGGTGTCCGATTCTCCCTTGGTGCGCTGCTCAAGGTGAAGGGTGATCGATTTTTTCTTCAAAGCGCCCTGCAGGACATCGGCACGGGCGAACTGATCGGAAAGGGCGCGGGGGCAGTCCGGCTTCTTCTTCGCAAGTTCTTCGATCACCGTGGCATGTCCCCATGCGAGCATGCGGTTGAGATTCTTGAAATTCCCATACATCTCGTTGTATTTCTCGGGACGGATGGCGATCACATCAAAAGCGATGCCTGGAGTGGACTTGATGATTCCGGCGAGCTGACGGATGCGCGCGGGAGTGTTGATCTTCTTCGAGTCCATGATCCCGCTCTTGATCAGGTGCCGGGTGATTTCCGCATCCGTATAAACCCCGGCGATGACAAGCGGCCCGAAGAAATCCCCTTTCCCGCTCTCGTCGATCCCGAAGTGCGGCGCGAAGTGTTGCGGATCAGCGACCTCCTCGTAGCCGAGCACCGCCTGGCCCGTGATCTCCGGCTCCAGGGTGAAGCGGATGAAATCCTCCGTGTCCTTTCCCTGGATCAAAGCTTTCGGCCCTTTCTTGTAGACGCTGATGTTGAGCTTGCCTTTGCGTGCCGCGAAGAGGGTGTGCTCCTTTTTGAAAAACTCGAAATTCTGCTTCTCCAGGATGGTCCGGAGTTTCTCCGCTTGGGTGGCGGTGAGCGGGGCGGTGTGGGAAGTCATCGGAGCCGAGAGTAAGCGTTCAGAGCGGAAGCTGGTAGTGGAAATACACGTCCAGCGTGATCATCAGATTGCCGAGCGCGTGCATGGCCATCGAGGATTTCAGCGAGCCGGTCCGGTAGGTCAGGTAGCAGGCGATCATGCCCATCGTGCCAACCGAGAGCCAGCCCCATGAATCGTACTGGGTGTGCGTCAGGGCGAAAAATGTGGACGAAATGAACCCCGCCCAGGCGATACCCGCCAGAAACACCAGCGCCTTTGGGATGTGTCTTTTGATTTCCGTCAACACAGGCATGTGCGCCATCCTTAGGGCAGTTCGCCCATGTTGACTGCCTTAAAATTTCCCACCGATATGAATTTGCGGAAATTCCGAAAATGCCATCCAATCAGCCATGGCAAAAATCGAACCCATCCTCCTTCTTTGTGCCGCCCTGGCAGCCGCCGCCCTCGTCTCATGCGGAGACTCTTCCGGCGGCGGCTCCCCGACCCTGCCACCGGCCAAGGCT
>Ga0105047_10019219_pt1 | contig 10554 bp, 3 predicted proteins | sample MAT04_FD_78384 | JGI IMG/M metagenome (GOLD analysis project Ga0105047, IMG submission 78384) | Freshwater microbial communities from Lake Fryxell liftoff mats and glacier meltwater in Antarctica - MAT-04 (megahit assembly) | ecosystem: Environmental > Aquatic > Freshwater > Ice > Liftoff... | reverse complement strand
GAACCCAAACGATTTTATCCGAAGCGATCGGAACACGACGGACTCATTGACTGGACATGGTCGGCTCAGCAAATTACCAACTGGGTGCGGGCTCAGACACATCCATACCCCGGAGCATTCACATTATTTGACAATCAGCGTTTCAGTATCTGGCGTTGCGGTCCGACAGGACTGGAACACAGTGCCCGGGCCGGGACAATCGTGGAAAGTTTCCGGGACGGTACCTGCTTTGTCGCGTGTGAACAGAACCAAAGTGTGCATCTGCTGCAGCACGATCTGCCGCTCCCGCTGAAACCTGGAACAGAATTAGGACTATGAAACTCATCCGCAATACCGAGCCCATTCGCGACTTCAGTACAGATCATTATCGCGAGATCGTCGCTGCGATCTGCCAGTCTCACAGAACCATCTGCTTTCGTGACATCCACAAACTGGGACGGGCAGTTTTTGAGATTCCGAAATTCGTTGTCATGCGGCACGATGTGGAATTCAGTATTCCGGCGGCCTTAAGGATGGCCGAGATCGAAGCCGAGTTCGGAGTACAGTCCACATTCTTTCTGCTGCAGACCAGCGACTACAACCCGTTCGAAGAAGAAGAGGCCGTTCAGATTCGCCGGATTCTGGACTTGGGGCATGATATCGGACTGCACTACGACGCCGCACTGTTTGAACGCCTCAACGTCGATCCACTCGAGACCGCAAAAGCTCAGATCGAATTGTTTCAGACATTCTTCCGCACGAAGATTCACGCGATGTCATCGCATATGCCCATGCGTTCCGGAAAGACATTTTCGATCCCCGGCGTGATCGATACATACGACCCGATGTACCTGACCGAAATGAAGTACATCAGCGACAGCACTCAGGCCTGGCGCGAGGGTGTGGTGACGGAAAACCTGGCGACGTATAACCACATCCATTTGTTGACGCACGAATATATCTGGCACCCCTTCGGTTGGGACTGGTCGGCACTGTTGTTCACCGAAGTCAACGACAAGTTCCAGCGTGCGTGGAAACGCGCGGAAAATTTTATTAACATGTACCGCGAAGGCCTGCAACTGCGTGCCATGAAAGATAAGCAGTTCAAGGAACGCTACATGAAGCCGACGGAATAGCTCCTCAACAGGGTCCGCAGAATTTCTGCGAATCATTTCTGTTTTTTGTGGTGTTGTTATCGTGCGAGACTTGTCTTCGGGCAATCTTGGCTGAAAATGGTGTCCGTCAGACGACCGTGCGTTGTTGTGCCGGTATGATTCTGACAGTTTCACTTTCCCACTTGTCTGTCCCACCTGAATCCTGAGGTACGCTCAATGACGCAAAAAACATCACGTCGCGGTTTTATCGGCACCACTGCCGCTCTGGGGACCGCGTTCTGGGTTGCTCCACGCTCGTTCGCCAGGCCCGGACGATCGGCTCTTCAAGGACTGACAGCGGCCTGTGTCGGCGTGGGTGGTAAAGGCGACAGCGATTGCAGCCATATTTCCGATCAGGACGTGGAAATTGTCGGCATTTGCGACGTTGATCGCCGCACGCTCGCGAAGAAAGGAAAAGAATTCACTGAAGCTGCGCAGTTCACTGACTTCCGCGAAATGCTGGATAAGCTCGGTGACAAAGTGGACATTGTCACTGTCAGCACGCCCGACCATACACATGCAGCAGCGGCCATCAAGGCCATGAAAATGAAGAAGCATGTCTATTGTCAGAAGCCGATGACCTGGTCAATCCGTGAAGCCCGCATGATGCGCGAAGTTGCCGCTGAAATGGGCGTCGTGACCCAGATGGGAAATCAGGGCACATCCGAAGATGGGCTGCGTGAAGCGGTCGAAGTCATTCGATCCGGAGCGATCGGCGACGTGGCGGAAATTCATGTCTGGACCAACCGACCGATCTGGCCACAGGGTATTGGTCGGCCACCGGGGGAAGATCCGGTTCCGGATTACCTTGACTGGGATTCATGGATCGGGCCTGCCCCAATGCGTCCTTTCAAGGAAGGTATCTATCATTCATTCAAATGGCGTGGCTGGGCCGACTTTGGCACCGGCGCGCTGGGCGACATGGCCTGTCATACGACCAACATGCCTGTCATGGCACTTGAACTGTGGGATCCGATTGCGGTCACGGCTGTCAAGAATCCCGGCATCTTCGAAAACGAAACCTATCCTGGTTCTTCCACGCTGATGTTCGAATTCCCTGAACGCAACGGCAAAGTGGCCTGCAAGTTCTATTGGTACGACGGCGGCAATCTGCCATCCGACGACCTGATCGCGCATCTGCCGGAAGGATTCCGCAAGCGCATCGACGAACAGAAAAAGGGAGGCAGCAAAACCAGCGCGGCGTTGATCGTAGGCAGCAAGGGAATGATGTTGTCCGAAAACGATTACGGGGCACAGTACACATTGCTCCCGGAACCGGATTTCAAGGACTTCAAAAAGCCTGATCAGTCGCTGCCTCGAATTCCATTCAAAGGCGGTACGGACGAACGGCAGAAGTGGGAATTTGTGCAGAGCTGCCGTGGCGAGTACGAGCCAGGCACTATGTCGAACTTCGGATACGCAGGTCGCCTGACCGAAACCATCCTCGTCGGCAACCTCGCCGTCCGAGCCGGTGAAGGCCAGCGAATCGAGTGGGACGCAAAGAACCTCGTCAGCACGAACCTGCCGGACCTTAATAAATACGTCGAGCGCGAGTACCGCGAAGGCTGGACTCTGTAGTTCGGCAGCGATGGCTCTGTTCAGTGACTCAATACGAGGCCCGGCATCGAAAGATGCCGGGCTTTTTGTGTAGCTTGACTCTCCGAGTCGAGTTTTTTTGTCGTCGCTGATACGAGGGTTTCCCGCAGCCCCGTGTGTCCCCGATGGCGTGGACTTATACCGTGCGCGTTCAGGATTGACGGCACCAACGGCAATCGTTCACATGTCCCTTCTCCCCCGAGATCGGGGGAGAAGGTGGCCGGAGGCCGGATGAGGGGGCTGACCGGTTTATTGTCAAACGAAGCTGGTGAACACATGTAAAATTCCCCCTCACCCTGGCCCTCTCCCCCCGTGGAAAAATTGTACAGTTGGAAAATCGATTTCGGGGGGAGAGGGGACAATCGCAAGACACTTGCAGACTCATTTCTGGCCGCGCGAAGTATACGTACGGGGCGCGCCGTTGGAATTCCCTAAGTGCACGCCACTGCTGCGGATTCCCCTGCACCGATGCCAGTGGCATGTTGCGTTCGATTTGACCGGAGCGGGACATGGTTCGGCGGATATTGCCGAAGTTCGATCCATGTTTCGCCCTGGCACGGCGTCCCAATGGCACGACCGGTCCCCCGGCATAACTGGCAGATTCAGAATGATCCGTATATCCGTCACATTTTGACTCAACCAAACGGGTTCCAAATTCCGATCCTGAAGAGTAACCGTCACTGTCGGCATATCCGGCACACATTCTCTGAACGGCTCGATCGGAACAATCGATGAAACCCACACGAATTCTTGCCTCGGCCACACTCATTTTCAGCAGCCTTGCTCTGATTACAGCCGCAGGTATTTCAGTCGGCGATGAGCCGGGTGTTGTCCGAATGGGATCAAATCCCACTCAGGCAGGTTCTGCCACAGCACCCATGCCGGATCCGGTGAGTACCGGAGTTGCAGCGGTGGACGGCGGACCGCCGGCGCCTGATGCCGGCATTTATCCGCAACCGGCTCCGTACGCGCCGTATTTTGAGCGATCGACCGGAGCGACGCAGCAGTTGCCGAATTCCGCATATCAGCCGAAGCAGCCGTTCGGTCCGATCATGATGTTCGAAACGAACATCGGCGACGGACTCGGGTATCAGGACTCTTACCAGCGACTGAACGCTCGTGTTCCGTACCATATTGTCCCCAACGCCAACGTGTTGATCGGCGACATCTCAGCCTCGGTCACCAATTCCGGAGATCCGGTGGCAAACGTCGGCGGAATCTATCGTAACTACGATTCGTCACTGAACCGAATCTTTGGCTGGAACGCCTACGGTGACTATGACCAGGGATACGGCAACGGGGACTGGTATCAGTTCGGTGCGGGACTTGAATCGCTTGGCAAGTACATCGATTTTCGTGCTAACGGCTATTTCGTCGCAGGAACTGATTCGAGGCTGCTCAGCAGCGCGGTGGTCGGAGACATGTTCCAGGCCGGCAACAATGTTTTCCGCACACGAAACGAAGTTCGCGATAATGCGTATTCAGGGTTCGATGTTGAGGTGGGCGGGCCATTGCCAGTTCTGGGTCAATACGGCATCAATATGTATGTTGGCGGATACTATCTGGGCAACGGGAATGGCGACGACGCACCGGGCTTTCAGGCTCGCTGGCAGGCACTGATCACAGAAAGCCTGCGCGTAAACACGTACCTGACCTCAGACGACACATTCGGCACGAACAGCTGGGTGAGTCTGCAGTACGACATTCCGAACTACAAAAACCGCCGCGTCCTGCGTGACGCTCCGGTTCGCGACCGCCTTTCGGACCCTGTGTACCGCAGCAACCGCATTCACACCAACATCGATATGGTGAATACGGCGGAAGCTCAGATCAATCCAAAGACGGACCTTCCGTTTTATATTTCTTATGTCGATCCGAACGCATCGTTGGCCGGAAACGGTACGGTTGAAAGGCCGTACAGCACTCTGCAGGCTCTGGCGAACACCAACAACGCGGGGATCGATGTGATTCGAGTCACGCCACGGGCGGACGACTTAGGCACCAATCTCACGGTGAATGGCGGATTGACTCTGTTTGACTGCCAGGCGTTGGTATCAACCATCAAGCCATTCCCGCTGTTCACCACGGACGGAGTGGAATTCGGGCTGGATGCAGTGCCGACTGCAACAGGTCTCGGACCACTGATCTCCGATCCGACTCTGGTCGCCGGTGACAGTGTGATTCGTCTGGCCAATGCCAACCAGGTACTGGGATTCCGCATCGATGCGTCCAACAGCACACAGACGATTCTGGGAACCGGCATCTCCAACCTGCTTCCGATTGAAGACGTGACGATTTCGATGAATTCGTTCACGAACTACGAGACGGCGGTGAATCTGCAGGACGTTTCCGGGCGAGCAGTTCTGGACATGAATACGGTAAATGGAATTGTGATGGCCGCAAAGAACGGGGCTGCCTCTGGCAGTGCATTGTACTCAAAGCAGGGTTTGGTGCTCTCCAGTGCCGCTGGGCAGGAGCTCGAGCTGCTGGTTCGTAACAACAGTGTGAACAACAGCATGTTCGCGGATCCGACGGGACCGACACCGGCAACGACAACTTTTCAGAACGATCAGACAACTGTCGGCATCAGCATCACGGCAAAACAGAATAGTATTATTCGGGCAGACGACCCTGCGGGAATCAATTCATCCGGTGCGACAGGGATTCTGAACAACATTGTTACCAACAGCGGCGACGGGATTGTGCTGACAGCCCTTGAAGGCAGCCGTTTTGATGCGGTTGTGGAGAATAATCAATCGTACAACAACGCCGGAAACGGTCTGATGGCCACTGCAGATGGCGGCACGTTTAATCTGTACAGCATGAGTGGCAACATGTTTGGAGGTGAAGATCTCAATGCGAACGGAATCCTCGATCCTAGTGAGGACACCAACGGTGATGGCATACTGGACACTGGCGAAGATAAGAACAGTAACAGGGTTCTGGATCCGACTGAGGACGCCAATGGGAACGGTGTGCTGGACATCGGCGAAGACTTGAATGGAAATGGAATTCTTGATCTAAGCGAAGATGCGAATGGGAACGGCAGACTCGACGCGGGTGAGGATGAAGACTGGGATGGAAATACTCGTCCCGCAGAGGATGTCAATGGTGATGGGCTACTCGCGGTTGGAAACGGCAAGAATGGAGCGTTTCTGCATTACCTCAACGGAGGCACGTTCTTTGCTGCTAGTGAAGACGTCAATGACGACCTGAACTTCAACGGGATTCGGGACAACGGAGAACTGTTGGGGGCCAATGGCGTGTTCGACGTGTTCAACGCAACGTTGCAGGCAGGTGAAGACCGGAATGGTAACGGAAGGCTGGATCTGGGAATTGTGTTGAACAACATGACTGACAATGGAATTGCCGGACTTTGCATCGTCGGTGAAGATGAGTCGGACGGGGCATTTACAATCGGCGGGCCGCGACCTGAACTCGGAAATCGATTCTATCAGAACATGGTTGCAGGCGTCGCTGTGGACTTGAAGGATGAAGCCACCCTCAGCGTAGATTCAATGTTCAACAGGATTGGTCGTTCCGCCAAGCAGCAGACTCTGGTGACCAATGTCGGAGCAACTCTGTCATTGACGGGAGACACCCTCCAGGCGAACCACACTCTCGCCAACACATCATTCAACATCTTACCTAATGCTGCTGTTCCAAACCTTTCGCAATTCGCATGGGACCTGAGCCGTCCCAATAATCAGGGTTGGGAGATCGACACTTCAAGTATATTCTACTTCCCGAACATCCCTTTCGTACCTCCACTGTATCAACAGCTTACCGGCTCCGGCAGTCAGTTTCTTGCACAATTCGGGACTGATTTTAGTACGCAACTTCAGTCTGTCAACGGGATCGATTATAACGCATTGCAGAACCTGTTGCCGCCCGTTGCATTCTTTCCAAATGGGGTTCCCGGCTACGTAACAAACCTGGATCGAGATATTGATGGCGATCAACAGTTGACCTTGGATTTCGGAAACTTTACTCCTGTCGCACCCAACAACCAGTTCGTCTGGCAGATGGATACAGACAGGCAAACCATCAACAATACCAGTAGGAGACCTGATGACAGCGTGATAGCCAATCAGCTTGCAGGAACCACAGCAAGGGCAACATTTAGCGGCGACTTCGACGGGAGCGGCATGCAAACTACCAGGACCTTTGATGGAACCCTCTTTACCGATCCAAACGATCCACAGGGCGTTCTTCTCAATATCTCCGCAGTTGTGGTCAGTGCTCGCAGCGAAACGGATCCAGCAGCGACAGGACACGGCATGCAGGTAGTGGCTTCCGGACAAAGTCGTATCACCAACTTTACCTCGATCAATGATTCCATCATCCTCAACAAAGGCGATGGCATGACATTCTCCGCTCACGACGATGCCAGGATTGATTCCCTGACAATTCAGGGAGCGAACATCGAAGGAAATGGTGGTCGAGGTATCAACATTGAAGCCCACGACCGAGCCATCGTTGCGAGTTCGACCATTGGAGGATATGACCCAATGACATGGGGCCAGAATATCCTGTCCGGCACTTCATATACGGAAGGAAATAGGATCGTCGAATCGGGTTCCGACGGCGTTCGGGTCCTTGCAGAAAATGGCGGTCAGGTTAACGGCAACCTGATTAACAACACGATCTTGGGAAATGGTGGTAACGGTGCCAGCCTGATTGTGGACAATGGGGGGACTCTGAACTTCGGAGATGCCTCGCAAAATCAACTCATCTCCCGCAACATGATCATGGACAATGTCGGCGCGGGACTTCGAATCAGCAGCGCAGTGACTCCCGGAGGTCCTGCCGGGTTCATTTCCGCTTTGGTTCAGGACAATATGTTCTCAGGAAATCAAGGCGGTGGCATCGTCTCGACAATGTCAGGCACGGGTGCCAGCAATCAGATCGACCTGAACATTGGTGGCAATGCCGCTCAGACAAACACGATCGACCGAAACAGTGTTGTCGGCGTCAGCTTTGAAGTCGCCGGAAACGGAGTGGGCAACTTCTCGATTGAGAACGCATCGGTCACGAATACACTTGGCGGAGACGGGATTGTGTTGCGTCGCCGTGATGCGTCCCTCCTGACAGCGACCGTCAACAACGTTTCGGCAACTGGAAATGCTCTTAACGGCCTGCTGGTTGACGTCAGCGGCAGTGGAAAAGATAATCCTGCGCAGCCATTCAGTGGAAAAGTCAATGTTGTCAACTGGAATAACAACAATCTGAGCGACAACGGACAGGATGGAGCCAGTTTCAACGTAAGTGGCAACGCCCAGCTCGTGGCTGATGGTGAAAACAACGTGGCCAACTCGAACGGCGGCAACGGTGTCTCCATTGCCACCTCAAACACCGCTTCCTTCGGTGATGCCACTGGTAACGAGGACTTTAATATGAACGGAGTTCTCGATCCCGGTGAAGACCAAAACGGGAACGGAACGATTGATATCCTTCCACCCGGTCGTCGGGTTCGCCTGAACGGGACCACCGCCTCGAATAACGGCAATGATGGTATCAACATTTCCGCCATTGATAATTCACGGGTTCTCGTAGAAATTACCAGCAACCGCACTGATCCGGAAGCTGTCGGGTCGCACTCAGGACTCAACGGCAATGGTGACACCAACATTCTCAACAACGGTGGAGACGGGATTCATATTGTAACCACCGGCGGGCAGTCTGACATTCTGATCACTTCAGGAACCGGGCAGACGACAATCGATGGAAACGGCACAACAGCTGGCGGCAACGGCATTCGCTGGGATGCCAGTGGCGACTCGCACTCTACGGTGCGCATAACAAACACGGATATCGGAAATAGTATCGCCGGTTTGACAGAAAACACCGCAACCAACGGCAATGGCGTCCTTGATCCGGGAGAAGACCTGAACGGAAATGGGACTCTTGATCCGGGTGAAGACGGAAACGGTGTTCTTGATGTTGGAGAAGATCTCAACAACAACGGTGTGCTGGATCCCGGCGAGGATCGAAACAGCAACTCCGATGTAGACGTTGTTGATGGCGATGGGATTCAGGCAAACTTCACAGGCAATACTGATGCCGTGCTGATCGTAGGTGGAGTGGGTGAAGGAAACGTGATTCAGTCCAACGACGATGACGGTATTGCAATCACGGCGACCGGAAGAACCGATGCCAGGACCACTTGGTTCATCACTCCGCCAGCGGCTGTGACTCCGGTCGATCTCACATCTGCGGGATTCTTTGGTCCTGTGCAGAAACCAACACCGATAATTTCCATCATCGGAAATACGATCGGTGGCGAAAAAAATGGTGTTGCACAGGGAAATGGTGGGGACGGAATCAGCATCAATACCCTCGGTGGAACGGAAATTGGAACCCTACCAGCAAATGTTGATTCAACGATTTCCGTACCACCCGATTTTTCGGACTTTCTTGTCTCCGACAACTTTGGTGCAATTGAAACCGGTCCAATACCTAAGATTACGATTTCTGGCAATCAGATCACCCAGAATGCTCGCCGCGGAGCGAATGTATTGCTGACCGGTGCTGGTGGTACACGAAACCGCGAACTGGGAGCTAGCGAATTTGACCCAATTGAAATCACCTTCACCAACAACACTATTTCCTCGAACGGAGCGGAGGGTATCTTCTATCGTGCTGACTCGGACATGAGTCAGAACCGATTCGTGTACCTGCCCAACTTTCCAATCGTTGGCCCACCCGCGAACAATAATCTGAATTTCAGTCCATTTCGCTCTGAATTCTTTGCCCTCAATAACGGAAGCGTCAATGGTAACACCTCTTACTTGCCACCATACCTCAATCTGAGAACCGTTCAGAACAGTTACCTTACGGTCACGGGCAACACGATTCAGAACAACGGGACCGGTGGAGTCACGGGCGAAGGTCTGTTTATTAAGGTGGGCACTGGCTCCTATGTTGCAGGAGATATTCAGAACAATGTATTCGGTGGGAATCTCGAAGAGGACTTCCGAACGGCATCGTTCGTGTCTGCTGACGAAACGTTTACTTCTGTCGATAACACTGGAGATGGAACGTTCGACTTCATCTACCTGGACGATACCGCCCAGCTGGATCTGCGATTCCAAACCAATTCCGGAAATCTGATTGATCCATCCTCCGGTGGAGATAGTCAGGTTCCCGCTGAAAACCTTGGGGCAACCTACACGCAGTTTGACCGGCTCAAAAGAAATGGGTTTTACGGAGACATCAATGTTCTCCGACGTCAGACGGATCTGTTCCAGGTTGACAACGGTCCGGGCCTGAATGATCCGAACAACATTTTCACCACCTTTGGGGTGACTCAGAACATTCAAAATGCATTTTCAAATGGAGGCTACAACCTGCGAGCTGCTGCGGACCCCATGTTCCCGAACATCGGATTCCCTCCGTTCCTGCCGTAGAGCCTGACCAGCGATGGCTGGCATAGGATGACTGAGACTCACAGGGGCTGCTGAATTTTCAGCAGCCCCTGCTTTTTAATTCGGCGAGCGGCTGGGCGTCAGCCCTCCTTGTAAATTCAGGAAGTGGTCCACTGAGGACGTCAGCCCAACCGCTCGCCGATTCAGGCTATACTTCACGCGGTCAGGAATGAGGCTGCAAGTCTCTTGCGACTGTCCCCTCTCCCCCCGCAATCGATTTTCCAACTGGACAATTCTTCCACGGGGGGAGAGGGCCAGGGTGAGAGGGAATTTTCCATGTGTTCTTCAGCTTCGTTTGACAATAAACCGGTCAGCCCCCTCATCCGGCCTCCGGCCACCTTCTCCCCCGATCTCGGGGGAGAAGGGACATGTGAACGATTGCCGTTGATGGCGTCAAT
>Ga0105047_10019216_pt1 | contig 10554 bp, 22 predicted proteins | sample MAT04_FD_78384 | JGI IMG/M metagenome (GOLD analysis project Ga0105047, IMG submission 78384) | Freshwater microbial communities from Lake Fryxell liftoff mats and glacier meltwater in Antarctica - MAT-04 (megahit assembly) | ecosystem: Environmental > Aquatic > Freshwater > Ice > Liftoff... | reverse complement strand
TGAGCGATCGCCCTTTCATTCCAAAAGTGCGTCCCTATCGCATCCTAAATCTCACGCGGGCGATCGCCCTTTCAGTCCAAAAGTGCGCCCCTATCCCATCCCAAATCTCGCGCGAGCGATCGCTCTTTCAGTCCAAAAGTGCGATCGCCTTTATCTAACTTCTATTCCCTCACATTACTAAGCAACTGCGAGTTCATATTGCAGAACTAAAATTTCATCCGCTTTCAAAATAGCCATAGCATATTCAATACCTTGACTATCAGCAAACTCCACTAAATACTGACATTCCTTTCCCGTATCATACACTTCAACAATAGTTCCCACAAGTCCTACTGGCAAACTAGAAACAGATTCATATTCCGGTTCCACTAGCGTTAATCGCGTATTTGAAACAGGCTGGAGAATCGCAACAGAATCCAAAAGTCTAAAGTTTTTTATCATGGTTTAAAAAAGCTGAAATCAAACGAGGGTTAGAATTAGTCGAAGTAATTTCCCAGATTGTCCGAAGCTCAATCCCCACTGTATCGGGTACAGCCCAATCAACTTTAAACTGTTGCCCAAAATCAGTAGTATTTTCTTGGACAACTTCACCTTCAATGGCTGCCTTTTGAATAAGCTCTCGCAAAACTTCTGCATTATTAGCCGTGATTCCCAAAACCGAAGCAAAGACTCTGGCTTTGTGCTTTCCACGAGAATGCTCTGGATTTAAGCAGTAGCCGACCAGCTTTTGCAGAGAAACTTCAGCCTGATTGCCATTGGGTAGTTTCATTATAACTCCTCATCACCCCCTAATTAATCTCAATTTTTCTGGTAACGGAGACAGTGGACTGTTCCGCTTTAATTCTTTCACAATATCTCGACTTTCCGCTTGTTTGTCGCTGTTGGTTGTAGTTATTCTTCATCGTACTCAATAGTACCGTCAAGCTTATGCTTATCAAGGGTCATAACTACCTTGGTAAGTGCTGTAGATGCGGTAGCCTGGAAATACTAAAGCAATGCCAATTGGACTGTGAATTGTCCCCGGATAGCTTTCTTCGGGTTCGCTACCCCCAATCCGAATTTTGAGCGCACCCAGCCAAATGTAGAGCCCTGGAATTAAAGTATCTAAACTGTAGGCGATCGCTCGCATTTGAATATCGGCGGGATTAATCGGTTTTAAAGACTCTTGCTTTTCAGGTTTGGAAATAGACATGGCACTGATTCCCGTGCAGTATGGTTCAAAAGCGGTCTTGTTGATTACACTTTAACATAACCTAACTTTCACTTTTCTATTGTTAAGCTTATTTTACTATTTGGTCGCGATCGGCCCTATCCCATCCCAAATCTCACGCGGGCGATCGCCCTTTCATTCCAAAAGTGCGATCGGCATTCAGATCCATCCAACACCGATTAATCTTCCCCTAACTCTGAAAACAATAATACCAAATCTCGATCGCCACGCACCACGCGAGCAATATCAATCCCGTCCGATCTGGGGTAGTAAAAAATTAAGTAATCCCTAACAATAAATCCGCGCAAATTGGGGTCAAAAATCTCATAACGTTTGCCCATATTGGGAAATTCTGCGACAAGTTTACATTTTTGACGGATGGCATCAAAAAGCTCGCTTGCCGCCTTGGAACTATTTCGAGCAATGTACTCACAAATCTCATTCAAGTCTCGCACAGCTTCATCAGAAAATGTGTAACTGTTCATACCTCTGACTGTTCTATGCGATCGATCTTTTCTTGCAGTCTGGCAAAAACAAGTTCCCCGTCAGTCACTTGTCCCTTAGCAATTTGTGCACTTCCCACTGCTATTTTCTCACGCAGTTCTTCGATGTGTCGTTTTCGTTCTCTCAAAAGCGCGATCGCTTCTCCAATGATTTCTTCAACACTGCCATATTTCCCGCTTTGCATTTGCGCTTGAATAAACTCTTCGTATTCTGGTTTGAGGACAATATTCATCTAATTGCTCCTTATAAATAGTTGCAAACAGTTTCAAACTATTCTCGCAGATTTAACAGCAGGATGAATCAATTCTTCAGGAATTCGATTGCGCTCAATATAAGTATTTATTTCTTCCTGATTATCCAAATAAAAGCTCAGTGCATCAAAAACTTGAGCTAATTTCAGATGAGGTAAGTGCATCGGAATTTCTTCAGGAGTAATACCCAAACGCCACAATTCTACGATCGCACGAACAGAAGTTCTCGTTTCTGCGATAATTGGTTCGCCTTGCAAGATTTCAGGGTGACGTGCGACATAACGCGAAACAGATTGTGTAGTCATCGGAGATTAACAGGACAGATCTATCTTTACTATAGCTTACGCTAAAACTCGGTAAAAGATTCAGAAAGATTCAGGGCGGTGGTCATCCCAAATACCAAAGTGCGCCCCTATCCCATCCCAAATCTCACACGGGCGATCGCCCTTTCTTCCCAAAGCGCGATCGCTCTGATTTTTCCCAAGTGCGATCGCCCCTCTCCCCCAAATCACAACAAGGACGATCGCCATCCCTAAGTTAAAATATAAGTTGTCAGATGAGAAGGTACAACTTATGCCTGTAAACTGGAGAGAACATATCGTTAGTACCCCCGACGTACTGCGAGGTAAACCAAGAATCAAAGGAACTAGAATTCCCGTGAGTCTCATTTTAGGTTATTTAGCATCAAATAATACCGTCGAACAAATTATGGATGAGTTTCCCGATCTCGTCAAAGAACAGATAGATGCTTGTCTTGATTATGCTCGCGATTTGTCGGATTTTGAAACAGTTGCCTAATGAGTTTAAGATTGTTCATCGACCAATGCGTTCCTAAGTCTATTATTCAAATCCTTCGCGATACCGAGCATGAAGTTTTTGTATTGGGAGATTACATCCCAATCGAATCTCCAGATATTATTGTCATTGCTAAAGCTCAGGAATTAAATGCCATACTTGTTTCTCTCAATGGAGATTTCGCTGATATTGTGACTTATCCACCAAGCTCATATCGGGGAATCATTTCTATTCAACTGAGAAATCACCCGGAAATTATTCCTCAGTTGATGGCAAGGCTAACAGAATACTTATCATTGCACGATAGTGAGGAGCATTATCGAGGGAAATTACTACTGGTAGAAGTTTACAGAATTCGCATTCGAGAGTAAAAATTGATCGCGATCGATCCTCTCCCCCAAATAACAAAAAGTGATCTCGCCCTTTCAGTCCAAAAGTGCGCCCATATCCCATCCTAAATCTCACGCGGGCGATCGCCCTTTCAGTCCAAAAGTGCGATCGCCATCCAAAGAATTTCTGCTGTAAAATATTTGTCAAACGCCACCCAGCAATTAGTATAATTGAATAATCAACATCAAAGCATATCAAATACAGTCAATTAATGCCATGATTGCTAATTTGCCCCTCAAGCTGCCTCACTTACCCAACAGCTTGCCAAGCGAAGGTTCTGTCCGCATTGAGTTAGTCAACGGACTTTTAATATTTAGCGCTTCTCTCAAAACCCAGGAGAGAATCAAAACTTTAACTGCTCAACAACAAGCATCAAGTATAACTTCCGAAGAACAAACAGAATTGGATGGATATCGAGAATTCATTAGCTATCTTAGTTTAGTTAATGAAACCATGAACAATGCTTTTCTATATCCTTTACGAGGCACAGTCATTCGCTATGATGACCCCTGTGAACCAGCAGTTCCGTTGGAAGATTGGGAAGCGTTACAATGATTGTACTAGATACTCATATATGGGTTTGGTGGGTTGACGATAACCCGCGACTGACTCAAAAACATCGGGACTGGATACAACAATATCAATCTCAAGGTTTAGGAATCAGCATCATTTCTTGTTGGGAGGTTTCTAAATTAGTAGAAATGGGAAGACTTACTTTGTCCGTTACAGTTGATGAGTGGTTAACACAAGCTTTGGCTTATCCCGGAGTGCAGCTACTCGATCTCACTATTCCCATCATTGTCGAGTCAACTAAACTAACAGGTTTTCACCGCGATCCCGCAGATCAAATCATCGTCGCAACGGCGAGGATTTGCGCGTGTCCGTTACTAACTGCCGATGCTAAAATTCTAGCATATTCTGATGTAAAGACTCTTCATTGAAACGTAAAAAATGCCTTCGCTCTGAAGGAAAAGCCTGGTTTCGCTGCTACTTTGAGTGAGGGAAACTCATGAAAATTCGAGAATCGGTTGGTAAGAGTCTATGGAACTCTTCTCTTGGTTGGTGTTGCGAACCTCTTGACCCCATACCGCCCGGTCATATAGCCCTAGCTGTTGAACCGACGGATATGGATCTTGTGGATTGGGATATTGAAGAAATCGGGGAAAAAGCAGGTTTTGATATTGAGTACAGATACACCGGCGTGAATGACCCCAAGGATTCATCTTTAGCTTGTTTGACACTCCCCAGCCTGAAGGCGTGGGGATTCTTGGATCAATCAGTCGATTTGCTCGTTGATGTCACCACCAATGAGTAGAGATCGTTCTGTCCGATCGCGTTAATTTCGGTGTGCCCCACCGTATTTAAAATAACCCCTGCCTGTTTCAACCCTTTCGCTAAAATATTCAGCGCAGCGTTATGGTCGCGGTCTAATACCGCACCGCATCCACAGATGTGTGTCCTAACCGATAGCGACTTCTTAACTCTGTTTCCACAGACTGAGCAATCTTGAGAAGTGTACTGAGGAGCAACAGCAATTACTGTTTTACCGTAGACTTTTCCAAAGTATTGCAACCATTGGGCAAACTGACTCCAAGCTGCATCGCTAATTGATTTGGCAAGCTTATGGTTCTTAACCATATTCTTTACCTGCAAGTCGACCTAGGCTACAAAATCGCTAGATTTCACTACGCACAACGCCGTCTTTATGGCGAAGTCTTTACGTTGCCTACTGACTTTGAGGTGTTTTCTTCCTAGCTTATTGATCGCTTTTTTGCGATTACTAGAACCTTTCTTCTTCCTAGAAACTCTTTTCTGCGCTCGCTTTAAAGCTTTTTCGCTTTTGCGAAGATAGCGAGGATTGGAAACTGTTTCACTGTTACTGTCGGTATAGAAATGGTTTAATCCGACATCTATCCCAATAGCTTTACCTGTTGGGCTGACTTCCTCCGTTCGTTCTACGTTGATGCAAAACTGAGCGTAGTAGCCATCAGCCCGACGCACCACCCTAACTCGCTTAATCTCACTAGGCGCCCAGAAGTGTAGATCCCGACTGCCAACCAGCTTGAAAGTACCCGCAGCAAAACCATCTGTGAATGTCAAACATCTTTTGTCGGCAGATAACTTCCACCCTGATGTTTTATATTCTACCGAGCGAGTGTGCTTTTTGAATTGCGGATATCCTTTCTTTCCAGGCTTCTTCGCTTTACAATTGGCGAAGAAACGTTGAACAGCAAAAATGGCACGCTCAGCCGAAGCCTGACGTGCCATCGAGTTAAGTTTTTCTGCCCATTCAAACTCTTTTGCCATGATGGCGCATTGTTTGTAGAGGTCAACTAGCTTAACTCCTTGATTGTCGATCCAGTATCTAAGAGCTTTGTTTCGGACAAACTGAGCGGTTCTGATCATGTCGTCGATGATCTGATATTGCTGCGCTTTGCCTTTTAACTTGTACTCTAGTGTTATCATTTTATTAGGATATCATGTTTATACGAGTCTGTGCGTATAATGTGAAAAATATTTACATTATGTGGACGAATTAAAGCCGTCCTAGAAGGACGGGGCTTTTACCCAGTTTTTCGGTAACTCAGTTTGTCGGTATTTATGGGGACTGGTTAAAGCTCGATCGCGATTTAGAAGCTTTGATGGCGGCCGGCATCCCGCGCCATCTATTTAAAACCCTAGCTTCTAATGACGATATCGATTTGAAACCTGTAACCGAATACGTGAAAACCATTCTTGTTTAGGGTGCAAATCAAACAGCAGTAAACTTGGCGAGATCCCTTTGCTTTCAAAATCGATCTCGCCCCTATCCCATCCTAAATCTCACGCGGGCGAGATCCCTTTCAGTCCCAAAGTGCGATCGCCCCTATCCCATCCCAAATCTCACGCGGGCGAGATCCCTTTCAGTCCAAAAGCGCGATCGCTCTTATTTAAATAATGTTAATATCGAAGCATGGATAGTGTGTACAGACTGCAAGGCGTTGAGTTTGAATGGGACACAAACAAATTCCAGAGCAACCTAGAAAAGCATGGCGTTAGCTTTGAAGAAGCCGCAGAAGTCTTCTTCGATCCATTCTATCAAGAGGGAGATGCAACTGCCAATGACGAACAGCGTAACTTTATCCTCGGTTACTCCCACACTCAACGCCTATTACTGGTTGTTTATGTAGAACGCAGCTTGCGAATACGCATCATTTCTTCCCGTCCTGCTACCCGCACAGAAAGGAAATTATATGAACAATTCTGAAGAACAAATAAAATTGCAATTGCGACCTCGTACAGCGGAAACAGTCTCGCTAAACATCCCCATAGATACTTTAGCATCACTTGAGAAAATAGCCGCCAATCGAGATATGTCTGTAGAAGCATTGCTTAAGTTTTATATAGGGCAATGTTTACGGGAAGACTTAGCTAAAGTCTTTTCAGAACGCTTGCTGGACAAAACTGCTCAAGTTCTCGCTAGACACCTTGAGTCAGCAGACGAAATCTCAACTATTCTTCGAGAAATTCAAGCTGAAACTGCACGTTAAATTATGGGCAATTTCAGTACACAGCTAAAAGTAAGCGCCGTAGCTATCCCGATCATGAATCGCCCTTTTATTCCCAAAGTGCGATCGCCCCTATCCCATCCTAAATCTCACGCGGGCGATCGCCCTTTCTTCCCAAAGTGCGATCGCTCTTTCCCATCCCTATCAATATCAAACTCAAATATTTCCAGCTACAACACTCAACTCATCCGGCATTTCGTAATTTATTGTTGCATCATCTTTTGGCAACTTTTCACAACTCACAAATTCTTCAAACAAATCAAAGAAACGTTTCAGTGCATCTGATTCATCCTCAGCATAAAAAAGAATAATCCGACTCCAAGATTGAGTATCTGCTTGGTTAAATCGAATCTCTATCCATTCTTGAAAATCCTCAAATTTTTCTTCTTCTTCTGTGAGAGGGATGCCAAGTTGACGGCGGGCAAAAGTATAGCCATCTAAGAAAACATGGAGATGGCTAAGCGATTGTTTCCCCAAGTACAAAGACGATCTTTTCTTAATTTTCCCTAGCAAATCATACAAATCTAACATTTTTTTATTTCCTTTTCGCTAAAATTCCCTTTCCGCAATTTCAAATTCCCCGCCCAAATCGAGCGCTAAACAATAAAACTTTCCCAGCCACTCTTGTTTAGGAATTCCTTCATTATGGATATTATCAAAAATTAATTCCTCCCCATCTATTTTAACTGCAATCCCTTCATGCCGTCCATTTGTAGCAATATTCTGTCCGAGGTCATCATGGTAAATATTACCATATTTTCCCTTGGCAATGCCAGTATAAATTTTGACTTTTTTTTCAGAAATACCCCTTTGAATTAAAAACTCTTGGATGCTTAAAGCGCAAGTATTACATTCAAACAGCTTAAATTTACTAGCTATTTCAGAAATTTCTTGTCGCAATTCATCGTTCATAATAAATAATGTTTAAGCCATTTCATATTAACACAAATAAATTCAGTACGCGCGAGCGAAGCTATCCCAAAGTGATCTCGCCCCTATCCCATCCCAAATCTCACGCGGGCGATCGCCCTTTCAGTCCAAAAGCGCGATCGGCCTAAGCTACCTTGGGGCAAATTTCCACTTTGACAGTCATCCCTACTCGATCGAGCATTGCAATCAGAATATCAACCGAAAACCGCCCAATTTTACCTTGAGTGAGAGCTTTGATTTCGTCACTTGACTGTCTGAGATGTTGAGCCGTTTGCTCGATCGTCCAACCGTGATGCTTAATCTGATTTTGCAAAGCCAGCATTAATTGCGATCGAATCAGTAAATTATCAGCTTCTTCCGCTGAAAATCCCAGATCAAGAAAAATATTATCGGCGGCTTGGGTAATAGTATTTTCGCTCATTGTTCAGGTTCTTTTGAATTCAAACGATTTTGTAACAACTGTTGGTAGCGTTTCTGTCCAAGTTCGAGATTTTTATTGGCTGTCTTCTGAGTTTTCTTCTGGAAGGCATGGAGGACGTAAATAGCTTCTTCAAATCTAGCAATATAAAATACCCGATCGGCATCTTCTGTCCGAATCCTAATTTCTTCAACGCCTTTGCCTACGATCGACATGGGTTTAAAGTCTGATGGTTGTGTGCCTTGCTGGAGTGTCCAAAGTGCAAAACCCACTTCTTTTCGAGCATCTTCAGGAAGAGATTGGATTTCTTCGCGGGCAGAGCCAACCCACCGAATCGGTTTGATGCTCATCGGGTTTGTTGAAAATCGAATACTATAACAATTCTAACACAGAGTCAGCACAACTAAAATTGCATCGCGTAGCCTTGATTTCTACCCCACTCCATCCAAGCTGATGCCATCTGTTTTACCCTTCCCCTTTGTTCTGGTTTAACCGGATTTTCACCCGTAATTGCACTCAACGCTGCTAACCAATAAAGGGGATTTTTTTTCAATTCCGATAGCAACAGCGGCACGATTTTAGTGCCCATACTAATAATTTCCTGATCTGCAGGATGCAGAGACATTTGAGCCGTCGAAGACATCCCCGCAACTTCACTCTGCCATTCCGTAGCAAGAGCATAAAATTTGTCAACTACCTCTGTCGAGATTTCCGCATTTTTCTTGAGGATATTTTGAGCAGTATTTGGTGAGGAAACTTCTCGTTGTGCGATCGAGCTTTCAATGCTCATCAAGACTAACTCTTCGAGCGATACATTCAGATCAGCAGCGACTTTTTGTAGTTTCAGCAGGCGCTCATCTGAAATGGCGATCGTGATGGTATTCATCAGGCTTACTAACTAGGATGATGTCTTAAGTGTAGCAAATAAATGATCGATACAGGGTTGACAAAGTACGCGCGAGCGCAGCTATCCCCTAGGGAATCGCCCCGATCCCATCTTAAATCTCACGCGAGCGAGATCCCTTTCATTCCAAAAGTGCGCCCGTCTCCCATCCTAAATCTCACGCGGGCGATCGCCCTTTCAGTCCCAAAGTGCGATCGCCTTACAATCATGTCAAATATATTCAATTCTCCCCATCATCTCTTCAGGCGTATAAACTTCATAAATTAAAATCAAACTACGGATAATCTCGCCAACAGAACGAGAATCAGGAGGACAATAGACAATCCCCGGATAATCTGTGGTATCGCTTGCCATAATTAGAAAATCGTCATCGTGAGTTACTATCACGCGCCGCTGTTCGCGAATAAACGCGAGGTGTAACTCATCGCTTTTAGTACGCAATCCAGCATCAACTGTTGTCGTAACATCTATCCCGTACCGACGCAAACCGCGCGCAATATTAGAGTCAATATGTTCATCTAAATGAAAACGAATTTGCTCACTCACCTCTAATTGCCCTCAATTTTTCTTCTAACGGAGATGGTGGACTGTTGCGCTTTAATTCTTCCACAATAGATCGGCTTTCCGCAGTGTGACGATCGATTTCTTCTCGATGATCGTAATAATATGTCATTGCGGCATGAACCGATGCTAGTGGCAAATCATACTTTCCCGCGATTTCTTCTACAGAAATCCCCATTTTAAGATACATTTCCGCGATATGTGCCACAGCAATTCGATGACCCGCAATCCGTGGCTTACCACCAAGCACCCCAGGCGTAATTTCAATATGTTCTGTGATGACTGATTCCTTAGACATTTTAGTTAAAGGCTCTTAATTGGTAATGTTTAATATCTTTCATGTTAGCATAAATAAATTAAAAAATATTCATATTGTTTGTCGCTGTTGCTTGTAGTTATAATTTTCATCGTAGTCAATAGTACCGAACAATTCCAATATCTTTAGTTGTTTGCGACGTTGAATGTACTCGCGTAAAGCCGCTTCAATTAATATAGTCGGTGTTGAATGGTTCCTCAAATCAAGGGCTTCTTGAAGGAGAGCTTTATTAATTGGGATCATAGTTAACAATCACATCCTGTTTAGATTAGCTTAGCAAAAAAATCAATAAAATTAAGTAAGTAAGTGGACATATATATTGCCTATCCGAAGATAGAACGAAGTAATCCTAAAACCCTGCGATTGCTTCGTTCCTCGCAATGACATTATTGCATTTTATGTCCACTTACTTATCTTTTCAGCGATTATAGGGACGAGTAAACCAAGGATTTACCCTTCACTTACCCACCCCAAGCTAAAATTTAAGACCTATCTATTCCTTAACTTCGCCCCACTAAACTCAGAAGCAACAATCATCGACCCAATCCCCGCATCCGTGAATATTTCTTGCAGCAAAGCGTGAGGAATTCGCCCATCAATAATGTGAGCACCCTTCACACCCTGAGCCAAACTCCGCACACAACAATTAACCTTCGGAATCATCCCCCCAGACACAACTCCCGACTCAACCAACTCTCTCGCTTCCTGAATATCCAACTTAGCAATC
>Ga0105047_10019214_pt1 | contig 10555 bp, 5 predicted proteins | sample MAT04_FD_78384 | JGI IMG/M metagenome (GOLD analysis project Ga0105047, IMG submission 78384) | Freshwater microbial communities from Lake Fryxell liftoff mats and glacier meltwater in Antarctica - MAT-04 (megahit assembly) | ecosystem: Environmental > Aquatic > Freshwater > Ice > Liftoff... | reverse complement strand
GTTGCGATTTTCCCAACCCCCAACCCCCAACCCCCAACCCCCAACCCCCAATCATGAGCCGTCGTTCCAGTCGCGCTGACGTTCTCGAAGATCGGCCGCCACCCGTGATCCGGGTGACGCAGTACGATCAGGTGTCGTCGTGGATGATCACGATCTTCGCCGGATTGCTGGCATTGTGTCTGATCGTGCTGATGATCTGGGTCTCGAATCGGCTGCCGAAGGCTCCGGAACCGGTGCCAGTGGAACTGCTGGAACTGCCGGGGGGCGTCGAGGATGGATCGCCGGATGAAACGCTGCGGGTCGATTCACCGGAGCCGGAACGTGCCGATGCGTCCGAAGCGGAAGCCGTTTCGGAGCAGACGGAAGTGGAATCGGTCTTGGAAGCAGCCGTCGAACTGTCAGATTCCGCGGCTCAGCAGGTGCAGCAGCAATTCGATGTCGGCGTGCAGAGCACCGGCAAGCCGGGGAGTGCCAAGGGGACCGGCAAACGGGCGCTGGGCTTCGGTCCCGGCACGTCCGGCTTCCCGCGCGAACAGCGGTGGTTCGTGCGGTTTGGCGATCGGGCGAGCGTCGAGGAATATGCCAAACAGCTCGATTTCTTCAAAATCGAACTCGGCGCGCTTTTGCCGGACGGCCGTTTGGCGTATGTCACTCGTCTGAGTACAGACGCGCCGGCGGTCCGTTATGTGCAAACCGGCGCAAACGAGAAACGGTTGTATATGACGTGGCAAGGGGGGGAGCGGCGGGGAGCGGATGGGGAGTTGTTCAAAAAAGCGGGCATCGATGTGCAACCGGAAACTCCCGTGTTTCATTTTTATCCGCCGGAACTGGAAACGCGATTGGCCCAGCTGGAGAAAGAGTATCGCAATAAACCGGTGAGTCAGATTCGGCGGACCTATTTTTCGGTGGAACCCTCCGGCCAAGGCTACCAATTGCGCGTTTCGCGACAACTGTTCAACCAGTAACGGAAATCAATTCTGGATTCTCGCGGACGGTCGCCGGTCTTGGTATCTTGCACACACCTGTCGCATACCACTTGAATTTCATCCATCCAATTGACGGACAGACTGCCCGATGAATTTCGCCCAGATCGTCAGTTTCTTCAGTACCCTGGTCTACCCGCTGCAAGCCATCACCGCGCTGCAGGGAGCCTATCTGTGCATCGTGATTTTTCGGCGGCTGTCTCAGAAGCGATTTCGCTCCGCCGCTGCGGAGGATGCGTTTCTGAACGAAGTCCGCGATTTGATGAAGCAGAAGCAGTTCGATGAAGTGGCGGCGTTGTGCGATACGCCGCCGTATTGGAGCAAAGCCGTCCCGCAACTCATTCTGGTGGCGATGCAAAATCGCGATCGCCCGTTGGCCAAGTTGCGGCAGATGATGGCGGAACGGTTCGAGCAGGATGTGCTCAGCGATATCGAGAATCGGATCGCCTGGGTGAACACCATTGTGAAAGTCGCGCCGATGCTCGGGTTGCAGGGGACCGTGCTGGGGATGATCGCCGCGTTTGCCCAGATTGCGACGGCGGGTAAAGCGGGCGTTGATCCCACGAAACTCGCCGACGACATCAGCTTCGCGTTGTTCACAACCGCCATCGGCCTGATGGTCGCGATTCCGCTGGTGATGGCGCTGGCGTCGATTCATGTGCGGCAAGGCAAGCTGCAGGATTCCGTGCAGTACATGCTGGGGACATTCCTGGAAGATTACGATGCGGCCACGAATGGCGCACAGCAGAAAGTGAGCTGACCACCGTGGCCGGTAAGAAACTTTTTGCCAGCGAAGGGGAGAACGCGTTCAAGCGGGAACGGGGTTCACCCCCCGGCGAACTGGATATCACGCCGATGATCGATGTGACGTTTCTGCTGCTGATTTTTTTCATGGTCTCGTCGACGATGAAAGCCACCCCGGCGATTGATCTGCCGCCAGCAGAGTTCAGCAAAGGGGTGACCGTCTCCTCCTCGACCGTGGTGACAGCGATGGCTCCCACCGGTTCCAACAGCGAACCACAATTGCTGCTGGGCGATGGGTCGGGCCGGGAAGCGTCGATGAGCGAACTGAAATCGTTTCTGGAAGATGAACAGAAAACCGGCGTGAACCGAGTGGTGATTAAAGCGGAAGGGGACGTGCCGCACGGGTTCGTCGATGAAATCGCCCGCACAATCAAGTCGCTGGAGGGGATGGAAATGTATCTGGGAGTGGGAGATCAGAAACGCTGAGATGCTCATTGCGTAGGGGAAATAGGCCATTGATGAAGCGAATTCGTATCTTGTCCCCTCGCCCCCGCCGCGGGGGGAGAGGGTTAGGGAGAGGGGGCGAACGATCACGGAGATGAAAGATTTAGGGAGCCCGCAGCGCGAGCGAGGAATGCTGAAATAAAATTCCTCGCTTGCGCTTCGGGCTCCCTAAAACTCGGCTCATGACAATCCCTCGTCGGCATCTACGATCCCATTCCTGTTCGCTCAAAATCACTTTTTAAGTCCGGTTCGTCATGGCGATTCGATTTCGTTGCCCGCACTGTCAGACGCTGCAAAGCATCGCCCATCGCAAGGCAGGGCTGGTGGTGAAGTGCGCCGCGTGCGAAGACGACGTACTGGTCCCGATGGCTGACGAAGGTGCCGCGACCACCGCGCCGCCGGCGGACAAACCTGCGGATCAGATCAGCGTGCGCGATGAGATCGCCGAGCTGGATCGGGTCGCGCTGCCGGATGAGTTTTTTGATATCGATGACGATGAGGCACCGGCCGTCGCGCCGCTCGTTTCCGCCGAGCAGGTGGCAAAGAGTCAGCCGGTAAACGAGTCCCTCAAATTCACCGCGGCTGACGAGCCAGATGCGAACATGGCAGCCGTGGCGGCTGAGGTGGAGCTGCCGCCGGTGCGCAGTCGCGGCGAGGAAATGCCGGAGCAGTTTCAACTGTCGATCCGCAAATCGAAAATCGATGACGAGATGGATCTGACGCCGATGGTGGATGTCGTGTTTCAGTTGTTGATTTTCTTCATGGTGACCGCTTCGTTCGCGTTGCACAAAACGATTGAAACGCCATCGCCCGATCCGGATCAGAAGGGGGCGACGCAGAGCATTCAAACCCTGGATGAACTGGAAGGGGTGGCCATTCTGGTGCGGATCGACGGGCAGAACGGCATCCTGATCGATGACGAGCCGCTGGCTGATGACTCGCGGGTGGTCGATGCGCTGCGTGATAAAATGCGTGCCGAGCAGAAAAGCGAGGTCATCATCACGGCGGATGCGGCGGCGTGGCATCGCACGGTGGTGAAAGTTGTCGACGCGGCGAACGAAGTCGGCATGCAGAAGATTCGACTGGCGACCCGCAGCGGCCCGGTCGACTAAGGGTAATGAATTCCGATCGCGATTCCATTTGAAAGCATCATGGCGGAACTTGAGCTACACGCGGGCGATGGCACCACCGAGCGGCGGGAATTGTCTCGCACACAGCCGTTGTCCATTGGGCGACAGTCGATCAATGACATTACCGTGCCCGATGAGGGCGTGGCGAGCATGCACTGCCGCATCGCCTGGAACAAAGAGGGTTACGAACTCTCGTCGGCGGTGAAAGACGGGGTCGATGTCAATGGCAAGCTCGTTCAGCATGCGGTCTTGAAATCGGGCGATGTGATCCGCGTCGGCAGTCTCGATCTCAAATTTCGTGATTCCTCGGCACTCCGCGAAGAGAAGTCTAAAGAACCCGCGAAGGAGAAAGAGAGCGGCAAGCGGCGTGCGGAAAAGGCTGAAAAGCCGTCGAAACCCGAGAAGGTGCGGGAACCGGCGCAGCGCGATGAGTCCTCGCTGTTTGAAGGCCCGGTGATCGCCGAGTCGCTAGCCGAAATGCTGGCTGATGAGGATTCCACGCATGCCAATCATTCCGAAGAGTATTCCAACCTGATGCAGTCGCGGAGCCTGAGTCAGGGCGATGCGCTCCCCCAACCGGGGGAATCGACTCGTGGCGGAACGCCGGGTGTTATTCCCAACGAGTTGAAACGAAACGTCACGGCCGCGCTGCGGGCCAATCGCGTGCGGCCTGGTGAGCAAGAGATCTTTCAATCACCGCTGGTGTTGGGCTTAGGCGGCGGCGGCCTGCTCATTCTACTGGTCACGGCGACGGTGTGGTTCCTGATGGGACGGCAGGTCGCGCTGCGGCATTATGACCGGGGTGTCGCCGAGCTGGGGGATTCGCGTTATGCCCAGGCCATCGAAACATTCGAGTCCTTCATCAAGACGTATCCCGGCCATTCGTTGAATGCCGAGGCGCGGATCGGCGTGGGCAAAGCGAAGATTCAACGCGAATTGTCCGGCGCGACGCCATCGTGGAAACGGGGAATGGAGCAGCTCGAAGAGTTTCTGGAGACGCACCGCAGCGATCCCGATTTCAAGGAGTTGCAGCCGGCGATCAGCCAATTCGCGGAAACAATCGCGAGTGGTGCCGTCAAAAGTGCGGAGCAGTTAAAAGACCCGGAATTGCTGACGACGGTCGCCGATGCCACGCGGCGGCTGGAACAATTCAGCGATCCGCAGAACCCTCCCACCGCAGCGCTCGAGCAGATTCGCGCGGGGATCGAGTTGGCGAATGCCGCGATCCGGAAACAAAAGACGATTGAGGCGGCGTTTGTCGCCATCGAGCAGGCCTTTCAACAGCAGCAACCCATCGTTGTCTTACGGGAGCGGGCGAAACTGTTGCAGACCTATCCAGATTTGTCGACGCTGAAACGCGTCCGCGATGCTTTGCAGAAGGCGGTTGAGCTGGAGAAGTCGATTGTCACGGTCACAGATACGGATCAGCCGGCCGTCACAACGGAAACGCCGATTGATTCGGCACGCGTTGTGATTCCGATCGAACATACCCGCTCACGCACGGATGAAGCGGCCAGCGGACGGCTCGTTTACGCTGTCGCGCAGGATGCGTTGTACGCGATCGACACGGTGACGGGCGAAGTGGTCTGGCGGCAACTGGTTGGTCAGCCGGCGGCCTTCTTTCCCGTGCTGACCGCAGGCGCGCAACCGGGCCTGTTGATCGGTGAGACATCGCCGCCGGGGTTATCGTTACGGCACGCCGAGACCGGAGCGCTGCTGTGGCGGCAATCGTTGCCCGCTTTGGGGCGCGGCGGGCCGCTGGTCCATGATGGGGAGATCTTCATCGCGGGTGGTGAACGGAAACTGTATCGCCTCGATCTCGATACGGGACGACTCAAAGAGCAGGCGACGTTTTCGCAGGAGATCGTTGGGCCGCCGATGGTCGCCCCGGATGGCCAGCATCTGCTGATCGCGGGGGATGCGGCGTTGATCTACAGCCTGTCGATCCGGCCGCTGCAAGTCGCCGCGGTGACCTTCACCGATCACGCCGCAGGTGCGGTATCAATCCCCTTGATCCCAATGGGACGCTTGGCGCTGCTGTGCGACAACGACCGCCTGGAAAGTTGCCGGCTGCGCGTCTGGCAGACCGAGCAACCGATGGACACGCTGATCGAAGCGAATTCGGCACGGGTTACCGGGCAGGTGCTCGACCGCCCGGTCCTGCGCGGTGCGCAATTGGTCGTGGTGGCCACGGGCGAACGCCTGCATGCATTCACGGTCAGCGATGATCCCGAAAAGAAGGGATTGTCGGCGATCAGCGGCTACCAGGTGCAAGGAGGATACGCCGGGCCGATGCAGTTGGCGTTGGGGCCGGATCAGCAGTTCTGGCTGGCGAGTTCCGCCTTTCGCCGGTTTCAGGTGACGAACGACAGCATTCGGGCGGACCCCAACTCAACCGCACCGGGCATCGCTTCGCAGCCGTTGCAGATTATCGGCGAACAATTTTTCGTCGGCCGGCATCCCGCGTATTCCTCGGCTGTCGTGTTCACGCAGGTCGATCGCGAACGGATGGCCGGTTCCTGGCGAACGGTGCTGGGCGGGCGACTGCTGGCCTGGACCGAAGCGCGTACCGGCGGTTTGATCGGCGTCTCGGATGCGGGGACCGTGTTTCTGCTGAACTCCGCGCGATTGCAGCAAGGGGGGATGGAACGGCGATCCGGCGTGTCGCTGGAAGTTCCGGCGGAAGTCACGCAGCCAATCGGCGCGACCCGCCTCGCCGACGGCCGCCTCGCCGTCTGGTGTGGCGATCCCCAACCGAAATTGTGGCTGATCAATGTTGTCGGCCAGATCGAAAGCGAACATAAGCTCGATGCGCGCCTGGAAGCCGCGCCGATCTTGATGGGGAGCAGCCTGATCCTGCCTCAACCCGGGCGGTTGAAATGGTTTGCCTCCGCGCGGGAAAGTTCGCGGGTGCAGGATTTCGTGGCGGCCGTTGCTGAGGGAGACTTGCCCCGCTGGGAGTTTCTGGTGCCGTTGGATGACCAGGGATTCCTCGCCTGTGATTCCGCCGGTCGTCTGCTTCGTTTGCAGGTGCGGCAGGATGATGTCGTCCATCTGGCGGAGGCGGCCCAGTATCAGTTGCCACAGCCGGTGGATGTCCCTCCGTCGAGTCATCAGGGCGATTTATGGATCGCCGATGCAGCTGGCACGGTTCGGCGTCTCGACAATCGAAGTTTCGATGTGAAGGCCGAGCGGACATTCGCCCAGCCCGTGGTCGGTCTGTGGGGCGATGCGGAAGCGACTTATGTGCAGGAACAAGACGGAACCTTGCATGCGATGACCGGCGAGAAAGAACTTCCGGATCGCTGGACCGCGGCTCTGGGGACGCAGCGGCTGTTGTCCGCGCCGGTGCGGATCGGGGACAAATTGCTGTGGCTCACGCGGCAGGGGGCGGTGCTTGAATTGGAAGCGGCCACCGGGAAGGAAATTAGCCGCACGCAGGGGCCGCAACCATTCTCGCTGGGACCTGTGATGTCAGCCGGTTCGTGGTCCGCCGCCGCGCACGATGGCACGATCTACCGACTGGCGATTCCCAGCGAGGGACAGCCATGACGGTGCACAAGCTCATTCGATTGATGATGATGGTCCTCAGTGTAGGGACGTTTAGAGCGGCATTGGCTCAAGAGGAAGTGCCCGCCGACGACGCTCAGCTACCGAAGATCGCCGACATGGTGTTACCCGCAGCGGAAACGCTGCTGCGGCAGAAACCGGTCGACTGGGTTGTCCTCAAGAATGACGACACGCTGGTGGTAGAACCGGTTAGCCCCCGGCCCGATACGCTGACGAAAATGGACGATGAACTGCGAAAGCTCGGCAATGCGCGCGGCAAGAACAAGGAAGAGCAGGACGCCATCAAAGAGCGCCGGCTGGAGTTGTTGAAGTTGCAGGTCTCGCTGATCGAAACGAGCGAGGAACCGGATTACACAATTGAAACGCGGCAGATTAAGGAAATCATCTACCACGAAGACCACGTCATGCAGCGTGCCGGCCAGTGCATTGACGAAGGTTTGACCGCCACCGCGTTTGAACTGCTGGTCTATCTGGATCGCCGGCATCCCAACTGGCCCGGTTATCAACGGCAGGTGAATCGGCTCCTCTTGAAAGAAGCTCAGGTCCGCCTAGAGAACAACGATCCCGAAGCGGCGCTGCGGTTTTGTGAAGAGCTGTATGCGAAGGACAAGGTGTTCGCGGGCCTGTCGGAAGTCGCCGGGCAAGCGGTGGATCGACTGGTGCAGGCGGCCGTGGATGACACCGACTACCGCCGTGCCCGGCATTTTCTCGGCCGGCTGACCACCCGCGACGCCGAGCATGAAATCGTCAACAAATGGCGGACGGAACTGGCGGCACGAACCACGGCACAGATGGATTTGGCCCGCGCTTCGGCCGCGGGGAATGATCCTGCACAAGCCAGCGAACTGGTGGACACGGCCGCGCGCATCTGGCCGGACACTCAAGGCCTGCGCGATCTGCATCGCGAGTTGACGACGCGATATCAAATTCTGCGCGTCGGCGTGTTGGAACTGCCCGGCGAGACTTCACGTGATCCGTTTCCCTCATCTGCGCAAGAGCGCTGGCGTGTGCTGACCTCGCAGTCGTGGTTCGAGACCAATCGTTTTGACGAAAGCGGCGCACGCTACCGTTCCGTCCCCTGCGAAGATTGGGAGCCGGACGACCTGGGCCGCGAGTTGCGATTCACGCTCCGCAGAGACCGGGCCGACTGGGAAACACGCCCGAAGTGGACGTCTGCCACACTCGCGGCGGAACTGTCCGCAAGGCTCAATCCTGCACATGCCCTGTTCGACGAGCGGTTGGCGGCGAATGTCTCCGGCTATGCGACACCGTCGCCGTTCGAGCTGACAGTGCAATTCCGTCGCCCGCCGTTGAAACCCGAGGCACTGTTCCGTTTGCCGCTATCCATTGCGGCGGAATCGCCGGAATTGAATGCCGATCTGAATCTCGACGCAACAGCGACCGAGCTGCGATTTCGGGCGATCGCCGACGGCGAACACCGGCAGCGTGGCGTTCGCGTGCGGCCGGAACCAGCCACTGCCAAACAGCGGCATGTCGCGGAGATCACCGAGCAAAAATACGAATCGTGGGAAAAACTGTTGCAGGCGTTGCAGCGCGGCGAGATTTCCGCAGCCGTGCGGATCGGGCATGTTGACCTGGCGGGCTTGAAAGACGATCCCCGGTTTTTCGTACTGCCGTATGCGCAGCCGACCTCGCATGTGATTCAAATTCATCCAGAGAGTCTGGCGCTGAAGAACGGACAATTGCGGCGGGCACTCTTGCATGCGCTGCCGCGAGAGAATCTGCTGCATGAAGAGCTGCTGCCCGGTGTCTCGCGCGAACCGGTCGTCGCGCGGTTATCGGCCAGCCCGTTCACGATGGGGACACCGGCCGCGAATCGCCTCTTGCCTCAACCCGAGTACGACCTCATTCTGTCGGCCGGATTGGCGGCGACCGCGCGGAAAGCCTTCGGCGGGACACTCCCCACGTTACGAATCGCCTGTCCCGACGATGTCGCTGTGAGTAGAACACTCGACAAGATGATCGCGCATTGGAAACGGATCGGCATCGAGGTGGTGCCCATCACGTCGCCGCAAGAACGCTGGGATCTCGCCTATCGAACGATCCAGTTTCGCGAGCCGATGGTCGAACTCTGGCCGTTTTTAACACTCGACCCAGCGGCCCGCATCACCTCGCTGACACCGTTTCCCGAGCGGTTGCGCAGACAACTGCTGGAAATGGAACGGGCAACCGACTATGCCAGCGCACTTCAGATTCTTCACCGCCTGCAATCCGATTTGTTGATCGACGCGTGGTGGATTCCCCTGTGGGAAGTGGACGATTTCTGCCTGGTGCGGCGGAACATCAGCGGTCTAGCGGAACGGCCGGTGGCTCCGTATCACGATGTCGAACGCTGGGTGGTTCAGCCCTGGTATCCACAGGATCAACCATGATGCGCGCTGGGCAGAGAGCATGGAGTTGGGCCAGCAGGGGTGGCACGTCCCTGAGGTTTTGGGAAGGGCGTGGTTTTCCCACATTCGCCACGCCCGTCGAAGACTCCGGGACGTGCCACCCAGCGCAGTTTATTTCGCTGCCAAGTTTCTTGATGCTGCTCGTAATCGTCGCCATTACCGGTGGATCAGTGCGTGCCCAGGAAGCGATTGTTGCCACGGAATCAATAACGCCGCCGTCGCTGATCGATCTGCCGACGCCGCTGGAATCACGGCCGTATATCGTGCGGATGCTCGTGGCGACCGACAGCGTGGACAGCTCAGCGATTTCTCAGCAACTCGCGTTCGCCTTGGACCGCTCTGTCGGTGGTTTATGGCGGTCCACCATCCACGAACTGACCGGATTGTCGCGCGCAGATTCGAGCGGACTGGGACGCTGGCAAGCCGAGGATGCGCGGCAAAAGTTCGCGGATGAGGAAGTCGACTTCTGGTTCGCCGTTACAGTTCACGATCACGGGCCTCGCCGCGAAATCGCCGTGCGGGCCTGGCAGCCGAAATTTGAATGGCTCAGTCCGGTTCATTCGGCGGACATTTTCGAGCCGCGAGAAACAGCCGGCCGCATCGTGCAGTTGTGCTGGGGGTTATTTCGGCCGGAGATTCGCATTGAAGAGGTCGATCAGAACGCGGTGCGGGTGCGAATTCCCGCCGGGGATTTGCAGCCCGCCGATCCGGCCTATCGTTTGTTCCAGCCGGGCGATTGTCTGATCCCGTGGCTCATGTATTACGACCGTCAGCATGTCTTGCAGCGTCGGCAGGAGTTGCCCTGGAGTTACATCCGGGTCGATGAAATCACCGGCCCCTTGGCCAAAGGCGTGGTACTGAGCGGACTGCGTACGCCGCTGGCCGGGAAAACGCGGGGCCGCATTGAAAAAGTGGCGGTCGCCTCGCGGGCTGTCTTTCCGGAGACAACAATTCAGATCAGCGTGCAAAACCAGCCATCGCGGCAACTGGCCGGCTATCGGTTGGAACTGCGGCCGAAGTTACCTGAGCCGAAGTTGGCAGATGAAGAAAACAAAAAAGCTGATCCGAAAGAAAGCGAAACCGCCGCGGAACCGGCTGAGATTCGGACTGTGCTGACGGATCGTTTGGGACAGACGACGCTGCTGCCGATTGCCGGCCAACCGTTGACGTGGGTGTATGTTTACAGCGGCGATTTATTGCTGGCGCGGGTGCC
>Ga0105047_10019213_pt1 | contig 10555 bp, 7 predicted proteins | sample MAT04_FD_78384 | JGI IMG/M metagenome (GOLD analysis project Ga0105047, IMG submission 78384) | Freshwater microbial communities from Lake Fryxell liftoff mats and glacier meltwater in Antarctica - MAT-04 (megahit assembly) | ecosystem: Environmental > Aquatic > Freshwater > Ice > Liftoff... | reverse complement strand
ATTGTCGTCCCGGCGGACGCGCAAGCGGCGGCGGAGACAATCGTGCGTGAGGCGGGGCTGGAGGTGGGGCAGTTTATCGCCTGCTGTCCGGCCGGCGTGGCGACGGTGGCCATCAAGGCTTGGCCCCCGGCCCGGTTTGGCGAAGTGGTCGCGTGGTTGCAACAAGCGCACGGCCGGCCCGTCTTGCTGTTGGGACACCAGAATGAACTCGCGCGCTTGACCGAGGTACAGGAACACGCCCGGGCCCACGGCGCCGCACCGGCGGTGTGGACCGGCGCGGATGGCCAGATCGCGATGCTGGCCGGTTTGTTGGCCGCAAGCCGGTTGTACTTCGGCAACGATACCGGGGCGATGCACCTGGCGGCGGCGTTGGGTCGGCCGGTCGTGACGATTTTTGGGGGCGGACATTGGCCACGGTTCCCGTCCGCCGGCCCCGGTGTAACGGTGGTGCAACCGCTGCCGTGTTTCGGTTGCGGCTGGGAATGTTACTTTGGCGATGCGCCCTGCGTGCAGACCATCCCGGTGGAGCCAGTGCGGCAGGCGTTGACGCGGGCGTTGACCACGGAATTGACCCAGCCGGAACAGCACATCGTGACCGATGCGCTCTCCCCGGCCGAGCAAGCGTGGATCAGCCAAACGACCGCCGCCGCCCGCGCGCGCGACGAATGGCCGGTGCGCGGATCTGATTCGCCGAACGCCACCATCCGCCGCACCGACTTGCAACGGTTCGTGCAACAGTTTGAGGCAAGCGAAGCGGATCGCGCGGCCCGGCTGCGCGTGATCGAGCAGCAGGGCGTGGAATTGGGCCAGTGCCACCAGGAACGCGAACGTTTGGACGGCGAGGTGCGCCAACTCCGTTTGCGCGCGCAGGAGTTCGAGACGACGGGAGAACATTTGACGCGTGAGGTGACGACGCTGCAGGCGACCATCACCGAGCAGACCGCGACCCGCGAAGTTGCCCAGCAGCAAGCCGCGCACTGGCAAGCGGCGGCGGACACACTCCGAAGCCGGGGCGCGGAGTTGCAGGCGGCGTTGGTCGCGCTCGAGAGTGAACGCGCGCGATTGACGGAACAGTTCACCCAGCAAGCGCTCGCCCTCGAAGAATCACTCCGGCAGGAGACCGCGGCGCACGTGGCGGAGCAGGCGGCCCACCAAGCCGCGCGCGAGGAATGGGCGATGGCGCAGAACGAACTGCGCCAGCAACTCGCCCGGCAAGTGGCCGCCCACCAAGCACGGGAGCGGGAGTGGACCGTTGCGGAACAGGCTTGGAAGCTACAGCGGGAACAATCCGCCCAGCGGATCCAGTCGCTGGAAGAATCGGTGCGCACGGAGTCGGCGGCGTTGGTGGCCGAGCAGTCGGCGCATCGGGTCACGAAGGAACGACTGGAGCAGGAGACGCAATCGTTGGCGGCAGAGCAATCGGTGCATCGGGCCACGGCAGGACGTTTAGAGCAGCAGACGCAATCGTTGACGCACACGCTGGAATCACTGTCCGCCGCGCGCGCGCGGATCCTGGAATTGCAGACGGCAATGACTCGCTTGGAGGCGCACCCGGTCGTTCGCTTCTGGCGGTGGTGTCGGCGGCGGGGGCGGAAATAGCGCATGGCTTCGCTGCTTGTTCTCACCACGGACCTGCCCTTTTTTCCCGGGAAAAACGGCCACGACTTTTTCAATCTGCGTTACACCGCGCAGCGTCACGCGGTGGGCGTGGTGGCGCCGGTGCATCCCCATTATCCCGCGGCCGGCGTCGCCAATCTCGAAGCTTTTTTAACGGGCGCCTATTTCTGGCCGCGCACGGCGGCTCCCGTGGCGTTGCCGCCGTTGCGCGATCCGCCCGGCCCACTTGCGGGTTGGGTGCGCCGGTTGCCGCGCGGTGTCCGCCAATGGCTTTTGCGGCGCAGCTTGCGGTTGTCGCGCCAGCCGGCCGGCGCTTACAGCCAGCTCACCACGCTCGCGAACAACGCGCCCCAACTCTTGCAGGCATTTGCGGAGCGGCGGTGGCAGGTGGTGGGGTTGCTCCAGTCCAGCACGGAACCGTGGCTGGATTATCTGCCGGCGCAGCCGGCGAAGTTTGTTTATTTTCATGACGTGCGGGCGGATTACCTGCGCGACCGGGCACCGCCGCGCGAGGCGCGCGCGGTGGCGGAGCAGGAACGGCGCGTCTGCCAGAGCGTGGAGGTGGTGGGATTCGTCTCGGAGTTGGATGAGCAACGCGCCCGGCGGTTGTTGCAACCCGCGGCGGCGACCGGGGTGGCACCGATTCCGGTGGACACAGACTATTACACACCCGCGCCGCCGGGGTGGGTGAAGGATCAGCGGCCTGTCGTGCTGTTCACCGGTCACTTGGGACATCCGCCGAACGTGGACGCGGCGTTGTATTTCCTCGAACAAATCTGGCCGTACGTGCGGCGCGAGTTGCCGGATGCCGTGTGGCAGGTGGTCGGGTTGCATCCGGATCCCCGGTTGCCGCCGGCGTGCGCGGCGGCGGCGGGGGTGGAGTTGCATCCGAACGTGCCGGACATTCGGCCGTTTTTTTGGAACGCGACCGTGTATGTGGTGCCGATGCGCTATGGCGGGGGCGTGCGGCAAAAGATCTTTGAGGCGTGGGCGATGGAGTTGCCGGTCGTCTGCACCACGATGGCCGCGGAGGGAATCAAGGCGGTCACGGGGGAGAATTGTTGGTTGGCGGATGACCCGGCGGGATTTGCGGCGCGGGTGGTGGAGCAACTCCGGTCGCCCCAGCGGGCGATCGTGGCGCCGGCGCGGGAAGTGGTCGAGCGGCACCATTCGATTCCGGCCGCCGCGAGCCGGTTCGAGGAACTCGCGCACCGCGCCATCCAGATCAAACGCCAGCGGCCATTCAAATTGCTCTTTGATCTGCGGTGGATGCAAATTGGCAAAGCCGGCGGGGCGGAACAGATGTCGCACGAGTTGGTGGCGGAAGTGGCGCGGCTCGATCATCGGAATGCGTACCGGGTTTTGTGTCCGCGCAGCACGTATCAGGAATGGAATTTTCCGCGGGGCTTTCAGTGCGCGGGCATTTTCACCGATTCGCATGACGCGCGCTGCGAGAGTTATCAGGCCGGGGTGGCGAATCAACTTGCGGAGTCGGTGGGGCGCGCGCCGCTGCGGACGCCGGCGATGCGGGCGTTGCGGTGGTACCGGCGGTTGGACTTTGATGTGGTGCATTCCACCATCGGGTATAGCTGCCCGGACGTGCGGAGCTTTCCCAATCTGCTGACGGTGCATGATCTGCAGCATGTGCATTATCCGGAGTTTTTTACGCCGGCGGCGTGGCAGGAACGCGAGACGTTGTATCGCGAGTCCGTGGCGGCGGCGGCCCACATCCATTGCATCTCAGAATTCACGCGGCAGGACTTGCACCAACAGTACGGGGTGCCGCTGGCGAAGATGACGACGATCTGGAATATTCTCGCGCGGACGGCGTGGTTGACGGTGGCCGAGCCACGGCGGCGCGCGGTGCTGGGGCAGTTGGGGGTGAGTGGGCCGTTTTTGTTTTTTCCCGCGCACAGTTGGCCGCACAAGAATCACCGGCGGTTGGTGGAGGCGTTCGCGCTGGCGCTGCCGGAGTTGCCGGCGGATTTGCAGTTGGTGTTGTCGGGCCGGCCGTTCGAGGCGGATCATCCGGCGCGGGTGTGGCTGCGCGAACACCCTGAGTTGCGGGGCCGGGTGTTGCATGTGGGGTATCGGTCGTCGTTGGAGATGCGGGCGTTGTATCACGGGGCGCGGGCGCTGGTGTTTCCGTCGTTGTTTGAGGGGTTCGGGATGCCGGTGGCGGAGGCGATCATCGCGGATTGTCCGGTCGTCTGCGCGCGGACGACGTCGCTGCCGGAGATTGCCGGGGATGCGGCGTTGTACTTTGACCCGCTTGACCCGGCCGATATCGCGCGGGCGTTGGTGCGGATCGCGACCGATGAGCGGCAGCGGGCGGAGTTGAGCGCGGCTGGCCAGCGGCGTAAACCCCGTTTTTCGGCTCGACGGAGTGCCGTCCACGCCCTATCCGTTTACCGTCAGGTGTTTGAAGCCGGGTATGTCACGTGAAGACGCTCCCACTGATTTCCATCGCGGTGCCGTCGTTTAACCAGGCCCGGTTCATCCGGGAGACGCTGGATAGTCTGGTCGCGCAGCAATACCCCAATTTGGAGGTGTTGATTCAAGATGGCGGTTCGACGGATGGGGCGGTGGCGGTCGCGCAGGAATACGTGGCGCGGTTTCCGGCCTGGTTTCAGTTGGTCGTGGAACCGGACAACGGTTTCGCGCAAGCGTTGAACCGGGCGTTTGGGCGCGCGCGCGGCGAGATTCTGGGGTACCTCAACACCGATGACACGTTGGCGCCCGGCTGTCTGCACCGGGTGGCGCGGGAGATTGATCCGGCGCGGGACCGGCACGTGGTGTTTGGGCGCTGCTTGTTCACGGGGGAGGATTCGCCGTACGTGGGGGTGGAACATCCGGCGGAGTACGTCAGCCATTTTGAGCAGTTGGCGGTCTGGAAACGCGGGCTGAATACGCTGCCGCAACCCTCGGTTTTCTGGCACCGGCGGGTGTGGGAGGAGTGCGGCGGGTTTGACGAGCAGGAGAATCATCTGGTGGATTACGATCTGTTTTGCCGGTTCAGCCGGCAGTATCGGTTTCACAAGGTGGACGAGTTGTGGAGCACGTACCGGATGCATGCGGCGTCCAAGTCGGCGCAGGTCACCGAGAACAAATTGCTCGGGCGCACGATTGCCGCGAGTCGCCAGTATTGGGGCGCATGGTGGGAGCCGTTGCGCTGGCGTTGCGAGTTTTCCCATTGGCGATACAGTCAACACTTGCACGAACGCGCCCGGCATCACGCGCGACGCGCGGAGCAGGCTTGGGAGAGCGGGCGGTGGTTGCTCGCGTTCTGGGAAGGCGTCCAGACGACCCGGTATTCGCCGCGGATGACGTGGCATCGGTTGTTGCAGCCGTTGCTGGCGGAACGGGGGTACGCCACGCTGGCGTTCCTCACGCTGTCCCGCCGGCGTGCCGCAGAGTCGCAGTTTACGGGCAAGCACACCGACAACTGGATCGGTCCGGTGTACCGGCAAACGGTGGAATTGCTCCACCTGGAGACCATCGTCACTTTCGTGCTGGAACATGTTCCCCAAGCCGGCGGTTGTCACGCCAAGGTGGAGGTGGCGTTGTTCGTGGATGGTCACAAGGTCGCCAGCGAACAGCGCGCGACGCCGGGGCATTTTCAGTTGCAAGCCACGGTGCGCCGGCCGCCGGCGTCGCCGATCGTGCAGTGCGAACTGCGGAGTCACCCGTATTTTGTGCCGCGGTTGGTGTTGGGCGTGCCGGATGACCGCAAACTCTGTGTGCTGCTGGCGGACACCGTTCTCCAACCAGCCACGAAAGGGACGTGATGGATAATCTGCAAACGCCGCTGAATTTTGCCCCGCCCGGCCATTTCTATTCGCCGCACCCGGATCTCCACGAGGTGGAAGCGCGGGCGGCGGAATTGTTCGGCACCGTGCCGGCCGCGGTGCCGGGGGTTGAGTTGAACGACGAAGGGCAACTGGCGTTGGTGGCGGAGTTCGCCCGCTATTACGGGGATCTGCCGTGGGCGGACGAGGCGCGGCCGCCGTTGCGCTATTATTACGGCAACCACTTCTTTTGCCACGGTGACGCGATCGCGTTGTCCAGTCTGCTCCGGCATGTCCGGCCGCGCCGAGTGGTGGAGGTGGGGAGCGGTTTCTCCACGGCCGTCATGTTGGATACCTGGGAACAGTTCGGCGCCCCGGCGCACCTCACGTGCATCGAGCCGTATCCGGACCGGCTGCGGTCATTGTTGCGTCCCGATGAAGGCGAGCGGTGTGTGGTGCGGGAGCAGAAGTTGCAGGATGTCGAGCCGGCCTTGTTCGCGACGTTGGCGGCCGGGGATGTGTTGTTTGCGGATTGCAGTCACGTTTCCAAAGTGGGCAGTGACGTGAACCGGCTGGTGTTTGAGATTCTCCCGTCTCTGGCGGTCGGTGTCTGGGTGCATTTTCACGACATCTTTTATCCGTTTGAATATCCCCGCAGTTGGTTTCACGAAGGCCGCGCGTGGAACGAAGCGTATTTGTTGCGGGCATTCCTGCAATACAACCACGCGTTTCAGATCAGATTTTTTGGCAGTTACCTCCACGCGCGCCACGCCGCCGCAATCACCCACCACCTGCCGCTGACCGCCCGCAATCCCGGCGGCAGCCTCTGGCTCCAAAAAGTGGCATGAGCGGGCGCACGCGAGTGGCCGGGTGGGTGCGGGCGCTGGGGTGCTGGCGTAATCTGCCGTTCACGGTGCTCGTGGTGTTGGCGTTGTTGTCGCTGGGGGCGCGCGTCGCGTTGTTGTGGCGATGAGCGTCGCCCGGGTGATCCAATGGTCGGTGTGGGCCGTGTTGGCCTACTGGTTCGTGTACGTGCTCGTCGTGCCGGTCACGGTCTGGGATTCCCACACCTACAACGTCGCGCGGTTGGCCATCGCGGAGCACGGCGGACTGTTCGGCAACAGCGGGTGGAACACGGAACGGCAAGTGGCGTTCCCGTGGACGTTCGATGCCATTCACTATCCGTTTTTGAAACTCGGCGCGGGCTTTGCGTTGCCGAGTTTTGCGTGTCTGATCGGGTTGTTGGCCGTGGTGTTTCAGATGGTGCGGTCGCGGTACGGCGCGCCGTGCGCGTGGTGCTGTTGCCTGGCGGTGCTGGCGCTGCCGACCGTGGTGTTTCAGGCATCGAGCACGAAGAACGATCTGGCGGTCGTGTTTGCGGTGGCGTGTTGGGTGTACGCGCTGTGGCGATATCGGGCGGAGCCGTCGCGTGGGTTGCTGGCGTTGGCGGCGCTGGCCTTGTGTTTTGGTGCGGGCGCCAAATCTTCGGGACTGCCTTTGCTGGTGTTGTTGGGCGGAATCACGTGCTGGCTGGTGCGTCCGCAGCGGGGCGCGGTGGGGTGGTTTCTGGGATGTCTGGTGGTGGGATTCTGTTTGTTTGGTAGCGTGGAGATTTATCTCAACAACGCGCGGACGTATGGCCACCCCTTGGGACCGCTCGCCATTCGCCAGCACCAGAACCCCGACGGCTGGCGCGGGTTGTTGGCGAACCTGTTGCGGTACGTCATGGGCGCGATCCATCTCGGCGTGGAGGGTTTCGACAAGGAGAGCGCCGTGCCCGTGAAACTCGCGGAGTGGTGCCGGGCGATTCTCGCGGCAACCGGGTTGAGCGATCGCGGGTGCCGCCCGGATTTTCGGGATGCGAATTTGCAGTTCTTCAAGAACGGCTGGGAGGCGGGGAGTGATTTTGGTCCGCTGGCGACGTGGGGGTTGCTAGCCGCCGGCTATGCGATCGTGCGCCGGTCCCGGCGCGATCCGCTGTGGTGGCTGGCGGGGGCCGGGCTGGGTAGTTTGCTGTTGGTGAGTGCGACGGTCGCGTGGATGCCGTGGAACATGCGATTCCTGATGTTGCCGTTTGTGCTGTGGACGTTGGTGGGCACGATTCTGGTGACCGCGCAGTCGGCGGCGGGCCGGGTGATCTTCGCGGTGGCCGCGCTGTTTTACGCGGTGGCGTTCCCGTTGACTTCCTATAACAAGCGGCCGGCCGACGTGTGGCGTTCCGTGACGGATCGGTCGGTTGTGATGACGGCCGAGCGCTCGTCCATGCTGCCCATCCTGCGGGACTTGGAGACGCGCGCCGGTGTCATGGGCGACGCCCCGGTGCTGGTGCATGCCGGGGGCGATTCGTGGGTGTTGCCCATCCTGCAACTGCGCGGACTGCGCACCATCCCGGCACCGCAGATTACCGCTGCCAGCCTGGCCGACTACGGCGACCAGCCCTTGTATATTCTCACGCTGAACCGGCCGCCCGGCCCTGACTGGGGCGCGACGTTGGTCAGTCAATACGCCGAACCCGATTCGGCGTTGTGGCTGCGGGCCGGTGCGGCGCGGGTGGACATGCCGTTTCAACTCACGACGGGCTGGCATCAGGACGAACGGACGGGTGCGGATTGGCTGCGCTGGAACGCTGGCCGGGGAACGTTGATCGTGGTCGTGCCGGCCAGCACACGCGCCACGCTGGCCGGTCAGATATTCTCCGCGCCGCGTCCCAATGATGTGACCGTGCTCCTGAATGGTAATCCCGTGGCGACGCTGCGGGTGGATTGGAAGCCGTGGGAATTTCGTGAGTTCCCGGCCTGTTCGCTCGCGTTGGCGCCGGGCACGAACACCGTCGAATTCGTCAGCCGTCTGCCGGCGATCCCGATCGCGAACGATCCCCGGCCACTGGCTGTCGCGGTGCGGAATTTGCGGTTGCAGACCGCAGATCGCTGAACGGGTCGCGACGTTGCCGCTGCATGGCGGCGAACGGCGGGATCAGTTTGCCCAGCAACTCGTGGCCCCGGCCCGGGATGACCTGCGGCGCCAGCGCGAACAAGTGTCGCCAGTAATCGGCGGCAAACCGCAGCCGCAACCGCAGCCCTGCCAGCCCGCCGCCCAACGTCTCCGCCGCACTGTAGCGCGCGTAGCGGGCAATCCAGCACGGCGGTACCCGACCGGCGTGGTAGCGCCGCAACATCGTCAGCGTTTCCGCATGAACGGCGCGGCGTTGTTGAAACGTCTTGGCCAGGGAATGACAGCGCGTGCCGGCCAGCTTGACGGGCAGAAAATGAAACGCCGTGATCGCGCCCACGCGCAGCCAATACTCATAGTCCATCGTGTATTGGAGCGACTCGTCCAACGGCCCCGCCCGCTCCCAGAGTGAGCGCCGCCAGAAACAGGCCGGCTGCGAGATGAAACAGGTTTCGTGCAACCGCGCATAGTCCCACGGCTGGACCGGGTAGGGGCCGATCACGGCATCGTCCGCATCCATAAAATCCGCCAACCCATACACCACTTGCGCGGCCGGGTGAGCGTCGAAAAACGCGCGCACGTGTCGCAGCGCGCCGGGATACAGCACGTCATCGGAATTCAAGTACCCGAGAATCGCGCCGGTGGCGTGACGCATCCCAGTGTTGATCGCCGCCGCTTGACCGTTGTCGGGTCGGCTCTCCCAGCGGAGCCGGTCGCGGTATTGTTGGAGGATTTCCAACGACTGATCGGTGCTGCCGCCGTCCTGCACGATGATTTCGATGGCGGGATCGTGCTGCTCGAAAATGCTGGTCAACGTGCGCTCCAAAAACGCCCCTTGTTGCCGGGACGGCACGATCACGGAAATTTGCTCGGGCATGGCTGGCATGCTTTGCATCTTGCCACAGTCGGCACGCCCTTTCTACACTGCGCGCTGTGCTTTATTTGGATGTCACTAGTGCCGCGGAATCATCCCTCAACACCGGCGTCCAACGCGTGGAACGCGGACTGTATGCCGCGCTCCAGTCCCGGTGCGCGGTGACGCCGTTGCTGTGGAGCAACGGGTGGCAACGGTACTGCACCCTCGCCGCCACCCCGTACCGGTATCTGACCGCGCCGTTTCAACAGGATCACCGCGCCACGGAACAGCCGGGTACCTTGGCGACGCCATTCCCCTGGTCAAAATCTTTGCGTCACCTGCGCCGCGCCGCGCACCGCATCCACTTGGAACGGGTCGCCACCGCGGCGGACACGCTGGTGGTGCCGGAGATTTTTCAAGACCTGCGCATGCGGCACCTCCCCGCGTTGTGCGCCGCCTTTCCCGGCCGCACCGTGGCCGTTTTTCACGACGCGGTGCCGTTACGGATGCCGGCGGTGACCCACGTGGACGAACGCCGCACGTTTCCGCGCTACGTCCGGGCGCTCGCGAGTTTTCACCACGTGATCTGCCCCACGCGCGAGGTGGCGGATGATCTGCGGTTTTATTGGTCGGAGTGGGGTGTCGGCGGCGGACGAATCAGCGTGCAACCGTGGCCGACGGATTTCGGCAGCGCCCGGCCGCTCGCGCCGGCTCCGCTCGCGAGCCGCCGGATCCTTTGCGTGGCGTCGTTTCATCGCCGGAAAAACCACCTCGGTCTCCTGGCCGCGGCCGAGCTGCTCTGGAGTGCCGGCCTCGACTTTGAACTGCTGTTCATCGGTCGCACCAATGCCCACGGCGGCCCGGCGGTGATCGCGGAGATCAAACGGTTGACGTGCCGTGGCCGGCCGCTGCGCTGGTTGCGGCATGTGGACGATCAAACATTACACGGCGCGTATCGGGATTGTTTGTTTTCGGTGTACCCCTCGTGGCGCGAGGGATTTGGCCTGCCGATTCTGGAGAGTCTGTGGCACGGCCGGCCCTGTGTGTGCGGCGGTAATGGCGCGCTCGGCGAAGTGGCCGCCGGCGGTGGGTGCCTTCTTGTGGATCAAACAGACCCCGTCGCGTTGGCCGCCGGCCTGCGCCGGCTGCTGACCGATGCCGCTCTCTATCACGAATTGCATTCCGCCGCGCAGGCCCGCGCCTTTCGCACGTGGGACGACTATGCGGCGGCACTGCTGGCAGACATGACTTGCTGAACCGCGGCGGAATTGCTACGGAGAAAGCGATGGGCACGGTTTTATTACTCGGCGGGGCGGGGTACGTCGGCACGGCGTACCGCCAATTT